>Ga0126378_10003392_pt1 | contig 12040 bp, 16 predicted proteins | sample PanSoiMetPlot_23_FD_92587 | JGI IMG/M metagenome (GOLD analysis project Ga0126378, IMG submission 92587) | Tropical forest soil microbial communities from Panama - MetaG Plot_23 | ecosystem: Environmental > Terrestrial > Soil > Tropical forest > Bulk soil | place: Panama | collected 2016-02-17
CATGGCCTGGCGCGAACACCTCGCCAACCTTCGGAAGAGGGCCGCGGCGCTCACCGAGCGCCGGTTCGACGCGATCCGGTTCCGCGGCCCCGGCACCGACCTGGTGATCGGCCTGCTGCCCATCTCGATCTGGCTCGGCGGCTCGGCCGAGACCGCCTCGGGCCGCTCCTACGTGCCCAACCTGCCCACAGAGGAGGTCTTCACGACGCCAGATCCCCGCCGAACTGAGGGCACCGTCCGCTCCACCCGTCCGCTGGTCGTGGGAGCCGTCACGGTCAGGGACCTGGAACTCCGATTCCAGCGCGGCCGCATCACCGAGATGCGCGCCAGCTCGGGTGCCGACGTGATTCGCGCAATGATCGCCGCCGATGAGGGCGCGGCACGCCTGGGCGAGGTGGCACTGGTTGACGGCACCTCACGCGTGGGGCGGCTCGGCATCACGTTTCGATCGACCCTTCTCGACGAGAATGCGACCTGCCACATCGCGCTTGGCCACGGGCTGGCGCTCGGCGTCCAGGGCGGCGCCGGCCGCGACGGCGACCAGCTGCGGGAGCTCGGTGTCAACATCTCGAGCGTGCACACGGACTTCATGGTCGGTGGCCCTGAGGTCGAAGTGGACGGGCTCGACGAGGGTGGCGGCGCCGAGCCGCTGCTGCGCAATGACGAGTGGCAGCTGCACTGACGGCATCGCCGCACCGCTTGACGCAGCATTTGGAGCCTTGCCAAACTTCCCGTCAGCTTGGAAGAGGACGAATCTGCCCCCAAGGCCCGCCGCTCTATGGCCGCAGTCGCGAAGCGGGCAATCAGGTCCGTGGACGCGTTTGTTCCTGTTGCGATCGTCATCGCGCTTGGAGTCGTTGCCGATGCTGTCCTCTTTCGCGCTCAGCTTCTGGTTGCCATAACTCTGGCCTTCGCCTGGGCCGTCGTCGTGCTCGCCCTGGTCGCGTGGTACAACTTCGCTGCCGCCAGGATTGACTGGCCCCCACTCGAGCTCTGGGACCGTGAACGGCGCATCTGGCGACAGCCGTGGGTGCCTCCCGCAGTCCTGTTGATCGGCGCCCTCATCGGGATCTTCCTCTGGTCCTGATGCTCAGAGTCCGGCGGTGGGTGCCAATCCTGAGCCTGTCCGTGGCCATCCTGGCACTGGTCGTGATCGGTGCGTGGGCCTTGTACAAGACGACTTTGCTGACCGCCCTGCCTTGCGGCATAGATGAGCCCTCTGCGGTCAAGAGGTTCGAGGACGCCCATCCCGGGGACCTTCGCTGGAAGATCGGAGTCCCCGCGCTGTTTGCCCTGTCGTTCCTGGGCGGTCACCTCCTCGGCTACGTGCGAGAGTCCCGGGACGGTCCCTTCCTCGACCTGCCGCGGGGCCGTCCGGCGTTCTGGCTCCAGCTGCTCCTTCCCCTGTTCCTGACGCTGGTCGCAGGACTCCTCTTCTACGAAGCCTGGGCGCTGGCCGATCCGGCGCGCTGGCCCATCACCTTCTACATCCGGTGCGCAGCCATCGTTGCTCCCGTTCAGACCCTTGGAGCCACATGCGTGGTGTGCGGTCTGTTCGGGCACTGGTTCTGGCCTCCGCTCGGACGGGCCTCCTAGTGGACGTCAGACCAGCGCTGGCGGTGGCGGCGGTGATCGTGGTCCTCGTGTTCCTGGTGGTGGCGGTGACAGACCTCGTCCTGGAGGTACGGCACCAGCGCACGCTGGGGCAGTACCTCAGGAGCTGGGCCAATGCCTATCCGCTGTTCGCTGCGTTCCTCGTCACCTTCCTGGGGGCGCTTCTAGGCCACTTCTTCTGGCACTGATCGCAGCGATGACGTCGCACCTGATCAAGAGGTGCGGCCCTACCCAGGAGCCCCCGTCAGCCTGGGAACCACTGGCGCCTGGTAGCCGTGCCCGACCGCGAGCACCATACCGACCAGCGCCGCAGCCATAACTACCACGAAGAAGAGCCTGATGATGGGCGATAGGGCCGGCTGAGGCACCTGGCCACCGGCGCCGCTCCCGCCTCGGAGGATCGCCAGTCCCCGCTGCAGGCGACCTCGTGCTGATGCAGCCAGGACCTCGAACGCCGTCTGCGAGGAGACCGTCCGACGCAACCCGTTACTCGTGAGGGACGATCCCATAGAGCCGACCCGACGCGCCGCGGCGCCCAGGATCACGCCCTCGGTCAGCTGTCGAAGCCCGTAGGCGCGCACGGCCGCCGGTGTCAGCGGGCGACGCAGCAGCAGTGCCATCGGAAAGCAGAGCAGCGTCAGACCCGCCATCACCCAGAACGTGTCGTCGAAGCCCCGGGCGGCCTGCGCCAGCAGAACGCCCTTGACCGCAGGCGGCAGGTGCACAGAAGCCAGCCCGCCGCCGGCCGACGCCGACGCGCCTCTGGGTAGCGGGGGCAGGTGCGCGGCTATCCGATCGCTGAGGATCGTGGCTACGATGGCGACGCCGAGGCCGCTCCCCACGCGGTTGACGACCTGGCTGACCGACGTCGCTCGCGAGATCAGCCGAGGTGCCAGCGTGATGTAGGCCGACGACATGGCCTGCATCATCGACAGGCCCATGCCCGCGCCGCGAGTGGCCAGCATCAGGGCGATGACCCATCTGGGGGTGGCGGGTGTGAGAGTGGCCATCCAGATCGTTGCACCCGTCAGCAGCGCGAGCCCGAACGGCACCACCTGCCGGGCACCGAAGCGGTCTGTCAAGAGGCCGCCGATCGGCATCGCCAGCGCCGCCGCCACGCCCTGCGCTGCGAGTACCACGCCCGCATCGAGCGCTCCGTAACCCTGGACCTGCTGCAGAAACAGCGGGACCAGCAGGACGGTCCCGAACAGCGCCAGCGCGATCAGAAAGTTGACAGTCATCGCAGCTGAGAAAGCTGCATCCCGGAAAACGCGCAGCTCGATCAGAGGCGACGACTGCCGCAGCTCGTAGAGGCAGAAGGCGATGACCATGGCGGCGCCGCCGGCCAGCGGCAGGACGGTATCAACCGACTCCCATCCCCGAGAGCTCGGCTGACTCAGGCCGAACACGATGGCGACGACGGCCGGGATGCCCAGGGCCAGCCCGCCCAGGTCCGGCCGCTGACGAAGAGTGGCGCCCGCGGGCCCCCGCAGATAGAGCGCCGAAAGCAGCGCCCCGACGATCCCGATCGGGACGTTGATCACGAAGATCAGGCGCCAGCTGACCCACTCGACCAGCCAGCCGCCGAGCAGCGGGCCGAGAACCGGCCCCACCAGCATCGGCACGCCCATCACGGACATCATCCGGCCGCGCTCCTCGGGCCTGCTCACCATCATCAGGATGGTCATGCCGACCGGCATGATCAGGCCGCCGGCCAGGCCCTGGATCACCCGGAACACGATCAAGGAGCCGGTGGACCAGGCCAGGGCGCAAAGGATCGACGACAGAGTGAACAGGATCTGGCTGACCATGAAGACTCGCTTGGTCCCGTGGCGGTCGGATAGCCAGCCCGTCAGGGGAATGATTGCGGCCAGCCCCAGCGCATAGCCGGTGACCACCCACTGGATCTCAGTCAGCGAGACGTTGAAGTCGCTCTCCAGCGTCGGTAGAGCAACGTTCACGACGGTCTGGTTGAGGATGGACATCAGGGCACCGACAACCACGACGCCGGACGCGATCCACTTGTAATCGAGCCTAGGTCTCTCCCCGGCCGGGGCGGCGGCCGGCCGCGCGATGACCGGGCCCGCCTCCTCCCTCACTCTCCGCCCTGGTTCGTGTTCGCCGGCTGACTTCTGTTCAAGGTCACATACAGCGCCCGGGCAAGGATCACGATTGCGCTGGCGGAGCTCAGGCCGGCTACGACGGCGCCAACCCATACGCTGCTCCACACCGAGCTGCTCCAGCCGTTCCCCATGGGATAGGTCAGCACCCACGGCGATATGAACGCCCAAATGCCGGCGGCCAGTCCGAGCGCAAAGATGAAGACGAGCGCCAGACCGCGGCTGAGCTCCGTCTTCACCGCTCATCCCGCCAGTTCGGTCTGACGGGCTGGTCGGTACTCGGGGGAGCGGGACGTGGCGCCGGCGCCGCCTCGCGCTGCGACTCGAGATCCTCTGCGAGCGCCTGGGCAAGCGCGATCAGCGCCTTTTCCATCTCGGGTGATGTCGTCCCACCGGCCTCGGTCCGGGGCCTCCGCACATGCCTCGCAGGCTCGATCACGCCAGCCTCGCGCAGGGAGCGTGCGGCCTGCGCCGCCACCACGACGACAGCCGAGACTGCCAGCGCGATCAGTCCCACGCCGGTGAAGAGCTCCGCTCGGGTCACCGTGGTCCAGTCCCCGCCGCCTTGTTCACCGAGCGCCCAGGGCGACAGCATCAGCCAGCCTCCGGCCAGTCCGGTGGCCACCGCCCAGCCGAGCCCAAATACCAACCGAACGATCATCCACTATCCCCCACACCGACGCGATCTCCATCCACCACGCGCCCCCCCGACGGGCCGCCGATGGCGAACAGCGCCTCAAGGCCCCGTACGAGAGCGGCCAGGTCGTCGCCATCCATCCGTTCCAGCCAGGCACGAAGCGCCTCGCGAGAGCCCTGCCGCAGGCGCTGGGCCAGCGCCTGACCGGCCACGGTCGTTTCGGCCAGGGTCCGGCGGCGGTCCAGCGGGTCCTCCCTGCGCTTGACGAGCCCCTGCTCGACCAGCCGGTCGACCAGCGAGCTGCCCGCCGGCAGGCCGATGCCCAGCCGGCCCGCTACTCCGCCGATCGGGGTCGGACCGAAGTCCGCGAGCGTGAACAGTGCGCGGAGCTGGGCGAATGTCAGCTCAGTCTGCAGCCAGGCCGGAGCGCCGCGCTCGTGGAGTACGCGCGCCAGGTCCCGGTACAGGCTCAGCCCGCGATCCACCAGCAGGTCTCTGCCCACGCCCTTGCATGATAGCCAATAGATCGGTCGGATCGAACTATTCGGACGGCCAGATGGTTGACAAGCCGCGGCGGTGCTGTGACCATCCCGGGCCATGGATGTGGGCGTGTTCCTGCCGATCTCGGGCCGTGCCGCCACGCCCGAGGTGCTGACCGAGGCGGCCCAGACGGCCGAGCGCCTCGGCTTCACCGCCGTCTGGTCTGCCGACCGGGTGGTGACGCCGTGGCACATCGAGACGCCGTACCCCTACAGCGCTGACAACGTGTTCATCGTGCCGCCCGACCGGCCGTTCTTCGACTCGATGGCCTGCCTGAGCTTCCTCGCCGGTCGAACCGAGAAAGTCCGGCTTGGTATCAGCGTGCTGGTCCTGCCCTACCGGCACCCTCTCTACTGGGCTCGCCTGGCGACCACCATCGACCATCTCTCCAGGGGGAGGCTGATCATGGGCGTGGGCATCGGCTGGATGAAAGAGGAGTTCGAGGCCCTCGGGATCTCATACAGCGCGCGCGGAAGATTGACGGACGAACAGCTGGAGGCCGTCCGGCTTCTCCTTGGCGAGGAGCACTGCACCTTTGAAGGTGAGCACTACCGGTTCAGTGACGTCAGCTTCCATCCCAAGGCCCTGCAGCCTCATCTACCGATCTGGGTCGGGGGCGAGGGGAAGGCGGCGCGGCGGCGGGCCGGGCGCCACGGAGACGCCTGGTTTCCCTATTTCGTCGAGATCGCGCCGCAGGAGCTCCGGCTGGCGCACGAAGACGTGCGGGCGGCCGCGCGTGACGCGGCCCGCGATCCCGACGCGGTGGCGCTCACGTGCTGTAGCGCGGTCGAGGTCACCGAGGTTGACGTGACGCAGGACCCGCGGCGGCTCCGGGGCAGCCCGCGCCAGCTGTTGGAGGCGCTGCAGCAGTACGAGCGGGTGGGGGTCGAGCACGTGGCGCTTCAGTTCACGGTCCCCCGCTGGCCCGACCGCCTGGTGCAGATGGAGCGGTTCGCGGAAGAGGTGCTGCCAGCGCTGCAGCAGGCCTGAGCCAGCACGGTCAGGAAAAGAGAACACTGATGCTTTCCCGGCGCTGGATGCGCTGGATTGCTTCTGCGAGCAGCGGAGCGACGCTGACGACCTCGATCTTCGGCGAGAGCTCTACCGGTTGGTTCTCGATCGTGTCGGTAACGAAGAGCCGCGCGATCCCGCCCCTGTCCAGCAGTTCCATGGACCCGCGGCTGAACACGCCGTGCGTCACTGCAGCCAGGACCGCCGAGGCTCCTCGCTCGTGAAGCAGCCGCCCAACCTCGATCAGTGTGCCGCCGGAGATCACCAGGTCGTCGACGATGACGCAGCTCCGACCGCGGACCTCACCGAGGACCTCGACCGCCTGGGCCTGCTCATCGTGGCCGGTCCTTCGCTTGTAGCCGATTGCTAGCGGCGCGCCCAGCCTTTCGGCAAACCTCGCCGCGCGCTTGGCGAAGCCGTGGTCCGGTGCGACCACGACCGGCTCCGGGAGGGCCAGGGCCTGGACGGCCTCCACGAGGACCGGCAGCGCCTGCAGATCGTCTACCGGGACCGTGAAGAAGCCCTGGATCTGCGGAGCGTGCAGGTCGATGGTGACTATCCGGTCGGCGCCGGCGACCTGCAGGGCGTCCGCGCAGACCCGAGCGCGGATCGACACCCGCGGCTCGTCTTTCTTGTCCCCCTTGGCGTAGCTGAAGTACGGAATGATGACTGTCACAGAGGCGGCGCTGGCGCGCTTGAACGCGTCGATCCAGAACAGAAGCTCCATGAACTGGTCGTTTGCCGGGAACACCGTGGACTGCACCAGAAAGACGTCGCGGCCGCGAACGTTCTGAAGCACGCGGACGAACAGGTTGCCCTCAGAGAAGCGGATCACCTCACTCTCGCCCATCGCCACGCCAAGCCGCCCGCAGATCGCAGCAGTCAGCCGCGGTGAGGCCGAGCCCCGAAACACGAGGATGTCCTGCTCGCAGACCGGCACGTGTGCGGGCATCCGACGGCGGGCTATAACACCAGGGCGATCGGCCTGACCGGAGACCCTGTGGCGCCGCGAATCTGCAGCGGTGTGCAAACGAACGTGAACTCATGGACGCCGGCCGCCGCCAGGCCCTCGAGAAAGAGGTTCTCGACGATGTAGACGCCGCTGCGCACCAGCAGGATGACGTGTCCGGGCAGTGGGATGCCAAGATCTGGGTCCGGCCCGCCAATCCAGTCCCAGGCCATGTTGTCGGCGCCTACAGCACGGACGCGGAGGTCGGCCAGCCACTGGGAGACTTCGCCGTTCAGCCCGGCACCACGCAGGTAGCGCGCCTCGTCGTCCCAGTTGACGCCATTGCCGGTCCGCACCAGCACGACCTCACCGGCGCCCGGGCGCACAGCCTGTGCGTCGGCCGCACGCCGCAGCTCGTCGAGGCCGATCCAGCGGTCCGGCTCGACGCTGCCCAGATCGATCAACCAGCCCCTGGTAACGATCGGCTCGATAGTCTCCACCCCCAGCTCGCGGTAGCCAAAGCTGGTTGCGGCCGCCTGCGCGTCCACGCCGCCGCAAAGCTGAAGACCGACCGCCTGGTGGCAGAGCGCGTCGATGTGCGTGCCCGCGTGGTCGCTCGTGATCAACGTCCCGGAGGAGCCCGTGCGGCCGTCGGGGGTGGCTGACTGCGCTTCGTGTCTACGGTGCAGGAAGTACGAGAAGCCGGGAGGGACGTGCGCAGGATGCATGGGCGCCCCGTGATGGCGGGGCTGCTCTAGATCGAAGACCCTGAGCCCCTTGAGCTCCAGGCTCACCGGTGGCCGGGTGCAAGCAGGCGAACGAAGGCGAGAAGGACGACCGCTCCGAGAGTCGCCACGATCAGCGTGCCGATGAAGCCGTAGGTGTTTTCGGGCACGAAGAGGCTGACCACAACCCCGCCGATGAACGCGCCAAGGACGCCGATGAAGATGTCCAGCAGGCAACCGTAGCCTCGACCGCGGACGATCCTGCCTGCGATCGCGCCTGCAAGCAGGCCGATGACGAGCCAGGCCAACCAGCCGCCGGGATTCAACACGCTCACTTCGCGGTGATTCTATCCGCTAGCATTGCTGGCCCGGGGACGTTGACAGACGAGGCCATGCCCAGATCGATTGCTGTCGGGCTTCTGCTGCTAATGCTGGTCGCAGCGTGTGACGCGCCGGCTCTGCCCCGAGCGGCGGCGACGCAGCGCCCCGCCACCAGCGCCTCCGGCAGTCCCGCCGCCGACAACGGCGGCACGAAGCTGACAGGGGACGCCTGCCGGGTGCTCACTGCTGCAGACGTGCAGTCGACGCTTGGCGTCCAGGTGCGACAGCTCCCGATGGGCTCGCCGCCGCCGGGGGGCGGGCCTGACACATCACTGGTCAGCGGCTGCACATACGCGGCGACCAGCGGCACGGTGGCGGGGGCGTCCGTGTTCCTTTTCAGGGACATGCCGGTCGACTTCTTCGCCACCGTGCCCGGCTACACGAAGGTGCCGGGGATCGGGGATCGAACCTACCTGCAGGCCCCCAGGATCCTGGGCCAGAAGGGCCGCATGACGTTTCAGATCACGCTGGTGTCCGAGGCCGACGACCCCAAGGCGGACGACAAGCTCAAGACGCTGGCGAGAATCGTCGCCAGCCGCCTCTGAGCGGGGAAGCCGCGCGCTCAAGGCGGAGCGCGCAAGGTCAGGCTCATCTCGCCCAGGCCCGCGGCCACGAGCAGCCAGCGTGCTGCGACGATCACCGACTGGCCGAGGGAGAGATCCTCGCGTTCCAGACTGAAGAACCGCATACAGTCCGCCTCCGTGATTGGATGTGCGGCGCCGCTCGGGGGTTGGAGGGGCACCGCTGCGACCGCGTGTCTCCCGGCGCCGGGTCTCGGCGGCCGTCTCAGCGAGGTGTTCAATTGCGTCTCAGGAGCGGCGGCGCCGGCGTGCTGATCGAGTGCCGGGCGACTCCCGGCACCGCACGCCGTGAGCGAACCTCAGCTGCCGGCCGCGTCCATCGATTCAGCCGGGACCTGGACCTTCGGCTCCACCTTGGGCCCGAAGCGCGGGTCGGCTGCGACCAGGGAGTCCACGTAGCGAAACCGCTCGTAACGGTGCTGGAGCAGCTCACCTGCCTCCATGCTCAGAAGAGGCTCCATGTGCCGCCACAACGCCGCGTCCAGCTCCCGCGCTGCATCGTCGTAGTCGGCGTGGGCGCCGCCTTCCGGCTCGGGGACGACCTCCTCGACGACGCCCATCGCCAGCAGGTCTCGCGACGTGATCTGCAGCTGGGCGGCGGCCTCCACCTTGCGGGCGTTGTCGCGCCACACGATCGAGGCCGCGGCTTCCGGGGACGCGACCGTGTAGAGCGAGTTCTCCAGCATGAGCACGCGGTCGGCCACCGCAATGCCCAGCGCACCGCCTGAGCTGCCCTCGCCGATCACCACAGCGATCACGGGCACCGCGATCTCGAACCACTCCATGATGGCTGCGCCGATGGCTGACGAAATGCCTCGCTCCTCCGCCGACTCGCCCGGAAACGCGCCGGGCGTGTCCACGAGCGAGATGATCGGGAAGCCGAACTTGACAGCCTGCCTGGCCATTCGCAGCGCTTTGCGAAAACCCTCTGGGTGCATCATCCCCCAGTTCCGCGCAACCCTGTCGGCCAGGTTGCGCCCCTTCTGCTGACCGATGAAGACGGTCGTGAGACCGTGCCAGGTGCCGATCCCGGCAACCACCGCAGGGTCGTCGTGCGAGATACGGTCGCCGTGCAGCTCGATGAAGTCTGGAGCCAGCCGCTTGATGTAGTCGAGTGAGTACGGCCGGTCCCGATGCCGTGCCAGCTCCACCACCTGCCAGATGCTGAGCGTGTCCCGCTGCGCTGCCATCACAGCCCTCTGCAGTAGAGGCACAGGAGGTGAGCCAGCCGCTCACGCAGCTCTGTCCGCGGCACGACCATGTCGACCTGGCCGCAGCGGAGCTGGAAGTCGGCGCTTTGAAACCCGGGCGGCAGATCCGCGTACGTCGCCTGCTTGATGATGCGGGGCCCGGTGAAACCGATCGACGCCCCAGGCTCTGCAATGTTGACGTCCCCCTGCATCGCGAGCGAGGCCGGGGTGCCGCCGTAGGTCGGGTCGGTGAGCACTGAGAGATAGGGAACACCTGCTCGATGCAGCCGGCTCAGCGCGCCGTTGACCTTGGCCATCTGCATCAGTGCCAGCACACCCTCCTGCATGCGAGCACCGCCGGTGGCGGCGATCAGCACGTAGGGTGTCCGACTCGCGGTCGCCTGCTCGAAGCCGCGGGCCAGCCTTTCTCCGGCCACGATCGACAGCGTACCGCCGACGAAACGAAAATCGAAGACCGCCAGCCAGATCGAGCGCCCCGCCACCTCAGCGGTCCCGATCCGCACAGCCTCGTTCAGGCCCTCCTCGCGCGCCTGCTCGATCGTCTCCTGATATGGCTTCGGGACCTTCCACTCGAGCAGGTCGTGGGGCCGCACGTCTGCCCACCGCTCTTCCCAGGTGCCCGGGTCGGCCACCATCGCGATCCATGCGTCCGCGTGCATCCGGAAGTGGTGGCCACATGCGCAGACATAGACCTGCTCACGCAGGTCCTCCGGGACCAGGCCCACGCCGCAGCTCGGGCAGTTCGTAGTGAGGGCGATGGGCGGCAGCCTGCTGCCGTACATCGCGACGGCATGAGTGTTCAGACGGACAGCCCTCCATCCACCACCAGCACGTGCCCGGTGATGAACCCCGCGCCGGCGGAGCAGAGAAACGCCACCGCCGCGGCGACGTCTTCCGGAGTTCCCTCGCGTTGCAACGGCGTCCGTTTTACCAGCTCAGCCACGATCTCATCAGTCAGCGAGCCCTCGGTCAACTCGGTTCGCACGTAGCCCGGAGCAACGGCGTTGCACGTGATGTTGCGCGAGCCGATCTCCTTCGCGATCGCCTTCGTGAAGCCGATCAGGCCTGCCTTGGCCGCTGCGTAGTTAGCCTGGCCCGGGTTGCCGTTGATTCCGACCACGGAGCTCATGTTCACGATCCGGCCCCACCGCTTGCGCAGCATCCCGGACATGACCGCTCGCGTCGTGTGGTATGCCGAGGTCAGGTCGGTCTCGATGACGTGGTCCCAGTCCTCGGACTTCATCCGCAGCAGCAGGTTGTCGCGCACCGCTCCTGCGTTGTTGATGAGGACGTCGACGGATCCCAGTTCTTTGACCATCGCCTGAACCGCGGCTCCATCCGAGACGTCACAGCGCACGGCGACGCCGCCGACCTCGCGCGCAGTCTCCTCAGCAGCTGCGACGTCGGAACGGTAGTTCACGATCACTCGGGCGCCCATCGAGGCCAGCGCCTTCGAGACGGCGCGCCCGATCCCCTTGCCACCACCGGTGACCAGCGCGGCGCGGCCGTCCAGGTCGCCGGTCACGCAAACTCCACGAAGAGCTCTTCCGCGTTCCAGGTGTCCACGCCGGGCAGATGCTTGGCGGCGAGGCTGGCCAGGACCCGTCCCGGTCCCAGCTCCACGACGGTCGAGACCTGCATCGCTTTCAGCGAGACCATTGTCCGGGCCCAGTCCACGGGCCGCAGGAGGTGGTTGGCCAGCTCCTGCCGCAGGTCGTTCAGAGAAGCCACGACCTGGCCGGTAGCGTTGGCGAGGATCGGGAACTTGGGCATCTCTATCGGCAGCCGGTCCAGAACCGAGCGGAACGCGCTGCCGGCGCTCTCCATGAGCGGCGAATGTGCGGGCAGCGGGACGGTCAGAATCAGAGCCCGCCGCGCGCGGGCTTCGAGCGCCAGCCTCTGTGCTGACTCGACCGCGGGGACTTCGCCTGACAGCACGATCTCGACGGCTGAATTGCGGCCGGCCGTGAAGAGCCGGCCCTGCGCGGCCGCCTTCGCCCGGATGGCCTCCACTCGCTGCTCGTCCAGGCCCACGATCGCAAGCATTGCCCCGGGCTGCGTCCGCGACGCCTCGCCCATGATCCGACCCCGCTCCTTGACCAGCACCAGCGCTGTTTGCCACGAGACGGCGTCAGCGGCCGCAAGCGCGGTGAACTCACCCAGCGAATGGCCCGCCATCACCCGAACCTGCTCCATGCCGTAGCTCTGGCGCCAGATCTCGTAGGCCGCCCAGCACACAGTCATCAGGCAGGGCTGGATGTTCTCAGTGCG
>Ga0126378_10003393_pt1 | contig 12040 bp, 6 predicted proteins | sample PanSoiMetPlot_23_FD_92587 | JGI IMG/M metagenome (GOLD analysis project Ga0126378, IMG submission 92587) | Tropical forest soil microbial communities from Panama - MetaG Plot_23 | ecosystem: Environmental > Terrestrial > Soil > Tropical forest > Bulk soil | place: Panama | collected 2016-02-17
GCAGTACCGATTCTTTCGGCCGATGATTCGTTTAGCTTCGCCAGTGCGTTCAAAGCGTCATTCGCCTTATCGACATCTCCGTGTCGCCGGTAGGCCGTCGCAAGACTCGAGTAAACAGCTTCGCTCGTCGGCGCCAGTTCTCGCGCTGCTTCTAGCCGAGCAATCGCATCCGAAAGCCGATTAGCCATCAAGTAGACTTTACCCATCTGCAGCTCAGTGTTTGCGTCTTGAGGTCGCAGCGAGATTGCTTTCTCTAGTGACGCCCGCGCCTCGGCGAACTCCGCATCTCCAGGTCGAATTCCCCCACGAATTAGTGCTTCCGCAAGGACCGTGAGCAACGCCGGGTTGTCGAAACCTTTACCGATGCCTTGGCGTGCGGCTTTTGCCGCATCTGCGGGATTTCCTGCCAACAATTCTTGTTGGGCCAAGGCGAGATACCCGATTTCGCTGTCTGGCATGAAGCGAGCCGCCGCGGCAAAGTCCAGCTTGGCGCTATCGAAATCGTCCAACAAAGAGAGGAACAGCCCACGTTGGTAGCGCAATTTTCCCGAAGCCGAAAAATGGGACAAGCCCAGATCTACGACTTTTAGACCCAAGAGATAGTTCATGCTATCCATGCATGCATCCGCGATGAAGATGTAGAGCTTCTCATTGTCCGGTTTTAGAGTCACCGCTCGTTTCAGGGCCGCGATCGCATCCTCATCTCTGCCTTCTCCGACATATGCCTGCGCCAGCAGATTCTCGACGTCGGCGTTGGCATGCTTCTTGCTCAAAGGCTTCAGAATCGCGATTGCGGCTTTGTGCTGGCGTGTGCCGACGTAACACAGCGCCAGATTGAAATTGGCCGCGTATGTGTTTCCGACACGTCCCCGCGCAGATAGCAAGTGAGGGATGGCCTGCGCGAATAAACCTTGCCGTGTGAGCTTTGTTCCGATCTGCAGTTCGGACTCGGGTTGCTGGTCGTCATTCCAACCCGATTCGCTTCGTTCTGCTTCGCCCAGCGGCACGGGAAGCGCCGATCGAGAACTGACTTGCGCAAAACCTGTCGCCGCGAACGCTAGTACGAACATCGACGGGATGAGCGATGATGCAACGAAACCACGACCTGATAGTTGGCTCCGCCTACCTAATGACAACCAGTATCGATGCACTCCACTAACTCCATTTGCCTTCACCCTCGACGATCGTGATGTAGCGATCGACGGGCAGATTTGTAAATCGTTCGGTCGTGCCGCCGGGCTGTGGCCATCGCACTTCGAGCCAATCGATCTTCTCCCGCTTCCCCAAGCCAAGAACCGAACGCGGATCATGTGCGGACAAATAACTTCCACCTGCCACCTTAAATGTGTGACGTTTTAGATCTCCAGCCTGATACGAAATCCGCGCACCTACAGCGTCGATGTTCGCCTTCTTGCCTATCAGCTTCACGCCCAGCCAATGGTTCTGTCGCCCCGCACGATTTCGCAGCAGGATTGGAGCTGCGTTGTTCTGCGTCACCAGGACATCCACCGAGCCATCATTGTTGAAATCGCCGAGGGCTAGACCACGTCCCGCGATGGGCCTCGAAAAGATGGAGCCACTTCGTTCGCTGACGTTGTCAAGACCGTGGCCGTTACTTCGGAACAACAACATCTTTTCAAGAAAGGTCACACCTTCTATCCGCTGCTCTACCGTGTCATCGGGGTGTCCGTTGCACAAAAGCAGATCCACGTCGCCATCATTGTTATAGTCGAAGAACTTCAGACCCCATCCGCTTAAAAGGCGCGTAGCCGCGCCAATCCCGATAGGAAGGGCAACATCGCTGAAGGTTTCGTTCTTATCGTTGTGATAAAGCGAATACATTTCGTGATCGACATTGGCCTCGAATAGATCAAGCCATCCGTCTTGGTCATAGTCAGCGGCGTCGACTCCCATACCCGAGCGCGGCTTACCAAACGCGCTCACCCCAACGCCGCCCAGCAGTCCAACCTCTTCGAACTTTCCCTTGCCTCGATTTGCAAAGAGAAAGTTCGGAACTGTGTCGTTGGTAACATATAAATCCACATTTCCGTCGTTGTTTATGTCCGCTGCCACGACCCCCCATGCCTTGGCCAATGGCCTGGCGACCCCCGATTCCCTGCTCACATCCGTGAAGGTTCCATCGCCATTATTGTGAAACAACCAGCAAGGCATGGGATCATAGATTGTAGGAATGCAGTAATGGCGTTCACCGCTGAGCAGGTCACCGCAGAATTTCAGCTTTTCTTTGCTGTAGTCAACAAACCGACATACGAACAAATCCAGCCGTCCGTCATTGTCGTAATCGAACCATACTGCGCTCGTCGCCCACCCGGGCGCTGACACTCCCGCTTTCGCAGTCACGTCAGTGAAGGTCCCATCTCCATTGTTCCGATAGAGCACGCTTTGGGGGTATTGCGTAACGTAAAGATCGGGAAAACCGTCGCCATCATAATCACCAACAGCTACTCCCATACCGTAAGCCGTCCCGGTAACACGGGCCTTCGCGGTGACGTCCGTAAATGTTCCATCGCGATTGTTGTGGTAAAGAGCGTTGCGCAGTGGCTGCCTAGGCTGGTAGAAATCGCACGGTCCGCTGTTCACCAAGTAAATGTCCATCCACCCATCGTTGTCATAGTCGATGAATGCGCACCCAGCTCCGACCGTTTCTGGCAGATGTGCCATGGGTGATCGACCACTCACGTGAGTCCACGAGATACCGCTGCTTGCAACGGGAATTTCTTCGAATGCGAAGGCTGAAGGACTCTGAGAGGTGGGGGGGAACAACGAGTTCCAGTCAAGGCTCGCGTTGCACAGGCTCGGAAACATTACCGCGCCGCTCATTGTCTTTAGAAAATTCCGCCGAGACCCTGAACGCAATCCCATGAATAACCCTGCAGTAAGCTTGCGACAGGTTTTCTCGCGACCAGTCATCTCTCGGAATTTCGCCCACCCTGCGCTTTCGCGGCCGCCTCTTGTTGCATTTGCATCTCGTGGTCCGCGTCTTGTTTTCGTCCTACCCGGACATAGGCCATTCCCAGCTGGTAGTGGCCTGCTGGGTCCCCCGGCTGCAGCTTTACATACTTTTGCAGAGGTGCGATTGCGTCGGAGAACTTTCCCGCCGCGTTCAGTGACATGCCCAGCGCCAGATATGCCTCGAGAAATCCCTCATCGAGCTTCGTCACTTTAGAAAAGCGTGTAGCGGCCTCGTCCCAACGGCCTGCCTGCCGTGCAGATTCTCCCAGCATGAACTCCGCCGGCGCACTCTCCGGATCGATTTTCAGTTCCTCCGCAAACTCTTTGTTTGCCTTCACCTCATCCGCTGGAGACTTGGATAGAAAAATTCGTCCCAGCCGATAGTGGATGCCGGGCGTTCGCGGATTCCCCTCCAGAATTTTCTGATACTGCAAAGCGGCCTGATCCCACTTCCCCTGAGACTCAAACGCCTCCGCCTCCAGTTGCTCGGCCTGAGAAGAGGCCGGGGCCTTCGCGGCAAGTTCCTGTGACGATCGCATGGCCAGTTCCGAAAAGAAGTGCGTCGTCGTGTAGAGTACTTCGGGATTGCCCGGAAATTCTCGTCGCAGCCGGAACAAAGCACCCGCCGCCATTTCCGTGTCCTCGATACTCATCGCACAGCGGGCTGTAGCCATCTCGATGCGATATCTCAACGACTTGTCGCCCACCTGCCCAATGGAATGATTCAGTTTAGGGAGAGCCTCTTTACAACGACCCCTCGCGGCCAGATCGATTCCCTGTTTCGCTACGATTGAGGCGTCGTCAGACTGAGTGCCGGACGTTTGTGCCCTCAATGTTGTCGCCAGCATTCCAGACAATACGATGAATCCAATTCGACTCAGAGCGGCTCGATTGAGCGCGCACCAATGCTGTTCCAGCTGAAGTTGAACGCTAACGAATCCCATATTAGGTCGATGAGATCGCGGACACTTCAATGGCGCATGCCATGAACACAGTCGTCCGAGTCGCTTTTTTCTTCGGGCAGGGAGTAGTGTATACAATATCCGCGGCCAACTGAACCGCTCATTTCCTATCGAAAGCAGGAGTCCTCATGACACTCGGCGATTCTTCCCGCAGACAATTTATACGGAACGTAGCAGCCGCCGCCTGCGCCACTGCCGTGCCAAGACTGATGGCGGGTTCGACGCCTCAAGACCCCGTCGTCGACACGGTTGTTGAGAAGAATGGTAGATCCGTGAGCCGAGAAAGAATTCCTTGGAAGGCAAAGCCCTTCCCCATGAAAAGTGTGCGTCTCGGTGATGGACCTTGCCAAGTTGCGATGGAAGCTGATCGAAGATACCTTCACTCGCTACCTACCGATCGACTGCTCCACACCTTCCGCATCAATGCGGGCCTTCCATCTTCGGCGCAGTCACTCGGAGGCTGGGAGGCTCCCGACTGCGAACTTCGCGGTCACTACGCCGGCGGCCACTATCTTTCGGCTTGCGCGCTGATGTATGCGTCCACCGGCGACGAAGAATTGCGTGCCAATGCCAACACGATGATCGCCGAGCTCGCCAAGTGTCAGACTGCTCTTAAAAATGGAGGCTATCTAAGCGCCTTCCCTGTCGAATTCTTCGACCGGCTCCGGGAGCGCGAACGCGTGTGGGCTCCGTTCTATACCATCCACAAAATTATGGCGGGTGCGCTCGACGTGTACGTCTACTGTGGCAACGAGCAGGCACTTGACGTCGCGCAAAAAATGGCGGGATGGGTCGCGGGCTACACGCAACCTCTTAGTTATGGTCAGATGCAACGCATTCTTGGAACAGAATACGGTGGCATGGGTGAAGTTCTATGCAATCTCTACGCAATCACTGGCAAGGACCATTATCTGGAAGTAGCGCAGCGGTTCGATAAGAAGGCTTTCTTCGATCCGCTTGCCGCCCATCGGGATGAACTGAAAGGTCTGCACGTCAACACGCACATCCCGCAGGTCATCGCGGCTGCGCGTTACTACGAACTGACGGGCGAACGACGGTATCGCGACATCGCCGAATACTTCTGGGAAGAAGTTGTCAACGAGCGCTCTTACTGCACGGGCGGCACAAGCAATGGCGAATCGTGGAACACCGATCCCGGAAAACTCTCCACCGAACTCAGCACCAATACGACCGAGTGTTGCTGTGCGTACAACATGATGAAACTTACTCGTCATCTGTTCGGGTGGTCCCCAGATGCCCGCCTCATGGACTACTACGAACGGTTGATGTTCAATCACCGGCTAGGCACAATCAATCCGGAAGATGGGACGATGATGTACTATCTGCCACTCGCCTCTGGCTATTGGAAGACTTTTGGGAAACCCTTCGACGCTCTCTGGTGTTGCACAGGCACTGGTTCGGAGGAATACGCCAAACTCACCGACACAATCTATTTTCACGACAACGATTCGCTATTTGTAAACCTGTACATTGCCTCCGACCTCGACTGGGCTGAGAAGGGTGTGCGCGTGCGACAGGAAACTCGTTTCCCCGAGCAGCAAGGAACCACTCTGACGATCACCGCGAAAAATCCCACTTCGATGACGATTAATCTTCGCATTCCTTACTGGGCCGAGGGAGGCAGCGTAAAGCTAAACAGGACCCCGCTGGAGACGTTCTCCAGCCCGAGCAGCTTTCTTTCCCTGAATCGTGTTTGGAAGTCGGGCGACAAAATTGAACTCAATCTGCCGATGAACCTGCACGTTGATCCCATGCCAGATGACTCCACGGTCCAGGCAATGATGTACGGCCCTTTGGTTCTTGCTGGGCGATTCGAACCGGTGACCAGAGAACAGCAGTACGCCGACTACGAGCCAAAGAACAGCACGCCAACCAAAGTGCCTGACATCGTCGTGGACGCCGACGAGCCCACATCATGGGTAAAGTCAGACCCGAGCCAACCCCTGACATTTCAAGCTATCGGCCAGTCCCAGCCAGTCACCATGATCCCACTCTACCAAATTATCCATGACCGTTATGCGGTGTATTGGAAGGTAAACAAGAAGAGCGTGTAGCGGCTCCTACCATGCGCGAGCGTGGCCCGATGGGTAACATCTTCAACCTCCACGGTTTCAGGGACGGAGTCCATCGCAACGGACGTCTGCACTTGGACGTTACGGATACTGAGGTCCGATACTGATCTCGCGGCAGACAAACCACCAGGAAACATTCCGACCCTCGGAGTCCCCCGCCCGCAAGAACGTAAAATTCCGAAAGTACGTGTGTCCTTTTTGTCCCTCTTAAAATCGACTAATTAATGAAGCCGGGAAATTGATCTTCCAGGAGGAACCCGTGAAGTACCTTTGCATGGTCTTTCTTGACGAGAAGAAACTCCGCACCATGTCTCCCGCTGAATCGCAGAGACTTGACGATGAGAGCCTTTCTTACGATGAAACGCTAAGAAAAAGCGGCCACTTTGTTGCTGCACAGGCGCTCGAATCCGTCCAAGATGCGAAAACATTGCGGCTGCGCAACGACAAGCTGTCTGTAACTGATGGTCCTTTCGCTGAGACCAATGAACAGATAGGCGGATTCATCTTGATCGAGGCACGAGATCTGAATGAGGCGATGCAACTCGCTTCGAAGATTCCAGTGATTCGTCTGGGCGGCGTCGAAGTCAGGCCCATTAAAGAAATCAGGAGCAGCGCCGAAGGGGCTTGAGTTGGCGAACAGAGGCGGCTCGGGGAATTTTGTTGTCAACTCAGACGGAGAATTTCGGATCTCCCTCTAGGATGCGGACCTCTAGTTTGGGGGACTCGTCTTTCCCCCAAATCGTCGACCGAAATCTTGCGCGATAGTTTAAGGGGCCTCCATCCTCACGATCACTGCGTTCGAGCGGGCGCGGAATGCAAACAAAGGTTGTTTCAATTGCATCGCTCGTGGCGCAGACGACCGAGTAGCCGTGCCCACCCATGTCGACAAAAGACACGTGCGGCGACAGATCAGGATTAGAAAGCGATCGTGCCTTGTTGATATCCCCGTTCTTGGCATATTCCAGACACGATTTCACCCCATGACGGAGCAGCATGTTTATCGTTGGCTGAAGCTTCTGGTTCCCGGCAGTGACCAGGTACAGCGCGCGAAGCGGATGATCCTTTGGCAGAACATGCTCCATCGCTTCAACGATTCCCGGCGCTGAAATAGAACCCGTGACGAAAGCTATTCCCACCGGGTTGAAGCCCTGGGGAGGAAGATCTTTCGTCGCGACGCCCGCCCAAAAACTGTGACGATCTCCAGCAACAGTCGCAAAGCCGGTAATCTTATGCTGTCGAACAAAATCGTAAATCTCACCTCGTTCGTTGTACGCAGTACTCCAGTCTCCCATCACAAAGCCGGCGTATCCATGCCATGGCCAGGGTTTTGCCAATCCTGCTGGAAGGTTTTGCGGATCGGCGCGCATGTCGAGAGTCGCAGTAGTGTTGCCCCAAATCTTCCACGTCGCTTGTGAAGATCTTAGGCGCTCAAGGAACCATTTTTTTTGCTCACTGCCGAGAACAGTCTGGGGAGGACGATGCTGACAGAAATTTGGAACTGAAAGCTTGCCGTCAGTAGAACGAATTGCTTCGGGCGGCTTCCTATCGTTATAAACACGGCCAGCATCAAGAATTTCCATGGCCTCTTGCGGCATCATGTCGGGAAATTCATCGCTGGTTAAAGGTTTCGCGTCCGCCATCCCCGTCGGTTCTTCCGACCTGTAACTGCGCTGGTCGGTGACAATCAACTCGACATTTCGTCCAAAACGAAGTGCACGGTATCCGCGCAGGCTTCCGATCGCGGCGAGGTTATTGGTCTCTTGGCCAAGGCCATTGGGGTCAAACTTCGTCACAGGCGTATCGACGACCTTCGGTCCGTTGAATTGTTCGAGAGAGTTTCCGTTCGGACGCGACATGCGAGCCGGCTGGTATTCGAAGAACGCCTGGTTGGCAGCAACTTTCCGCGTCTGCGCAGGCAGCGTCTTGCCGCCGAACATCTGCATCGATTGCCAGCCAAGCCAACTGAACTCGTGGTTGTCCCACATGTTGACGAAGGGCCAGCGCGCTCTGGCGTCTTGCAGATCCGGATCGTGAAGATAGGCACGGTAAATCGCTCGATAGCCTGCCAACGTCGTTGGAATGTGAAAGTCGTTGATCTTCTCGCCATCCGGATAGCGAACGATGTCCCGAAGACGGCGGTCATACATGCCTTGGGGCCGATCCTCTGGATACCAAACGATCTCGTAGATGAAATCTCCCAAATGCAAAACAAAGCTAAGGCGATCCGGCTCTGGCGCGCGTTCATCTTCGAAGATCATTCGTCGATATGCGCTTTGCGCGCCTTGATTTGCATTCTGACAACTCACAAACGCAAACGACACGGGCCTTACGTCATTCGAGTCCGGTGCAGTTATTGTCCGGCCGATCCGGCTACCGTTTCCCGCGCGATCTGTGAAGCGATACCAATAGACGCTTCCGGCGTTCAGTCCGCCAGCCAAAACGCGGCACGTCCAATCTGCATTAGCGAGCACAGGCGTTTTCGAGGTTGCTACTACATGCCGGAATAGTTCGTCTTGCGAGATCTCGACATTCAACTCTGTTTCCGACTTTTTCTCGTCCTGCGGATAGCGCGTCCACAATAGAACGCTGTTGGAATCTGGGTCGCCCGAAGCAACTCCTTCGGGAAAGTAGTCTCGTGCCTCGCGCCAGCCAACGTGAGATACGACTCCAGATAAATCACCTACTATCGCGGTAGCACTTAGGGCTGTCGCCAGTCTCACGAACTCCCGTCGGTTCATCGGACTCATTCGAATACTCTCTCACCAATTGTCTACTGCATCACTCGTTACAACAAGTCTTTCCAGCAAACTGCGATGATGGCCGTTTCCGCGATTACATAACAGCTAGTGCATGATGAACCACCAAAACTGTTATGCGTCCACGTTCTCATAACTCTTTCGCAGACATCTACCGTTTCCAGTATCTGTTTCACTATCGCGCTCACAAATGCGCAAGAACGCGACCTCCAGGTTCGTGATGTTTTGGAATGTTAGTTGCGTTTCCCAATGCGGGCTATCAAGTGCGTCACGTGCTTGACGCATGATGACAGAACCGTCTTAACAGTGCTCGATGGGTGTTCTGTTGTCGCCAATTCACCGTTTCAGTTTTCAGGAGAAAGAATATGAATCGACGCTTATCTATGTTTAGAGCGATCGTTCTCAGCCTCGTCTCGCTGGCTATGGTTGCTACCGCGACGGGCGCCTTCGCCCAAGCCATCAGCGGCAATCTCGTAGGCACCGTCATTGATTCCTCGTCCGCGGTAGTAACGGACGCGACCGTTGCCGCCACAAAGATCGATACCGGAGTGACGACGACAACGACCACTAACAATACCGGCGCATACCACTTTGAAAACCTGCCTGTCGGAACTTACAAGGTGGTCGTTACGAGCCGGGGATTCAAAACGTCAATTCAGCAGGTAGACGTCGTTTTGAACCAGACAGGCACACTCAACGTCACTCTGACCCTTGGAGCCACAACCGAGACCATCGAAGTCTCGGGAGTTGCGGCGACGATCGATACAACTTCAGCACAACTGCAATCGACCTTTGACAATCGCTATTCGCAAGATCTGGGCATTACATCCGCTGGTGGAGTCGGCGCCGGTGTTTTGAACCTATCTCTCTTGAGTGCTGGAGTTGCTCAAGTCAGTTCGATGGGAATCGGAGTGGGGCCCTCGGTTGGTGGTCAACGCCCATATAACAACAACTTTACCGTCGAGGGCGTTGATAACAATAACAAGGCCGTCACAGGAAATCTGATCACAGTTCCGAACGATGCCGTCGATAATTTCACTCTGTTGACAAACCAGTTCAACACTGAGTTTGGCCATTCGTCGGGAGGCCAGTTCAATACAACCATTAAGAGCGGAACTAACAACTTTCACGGTTCCCTCTACGAGTATTTTCGCAACCGCAATCTGAACGCGGTTGACAACGCCTTCGTACTGCAAGGCTTCAAGTCAAACCCGCGCTTTGATAGCAACCGATATGGCGGTACGTTTGGCGGGCCGATAATCAAAAACAAACTTTTCTTCTTCACCAATTTCGAGCGTCAGGGGATATCGCTGACGGCGACAGCAGGTGGCCAGGTATTGACCCCCACCGCCGATGGCTTAGCCGCAATCGCCACCGATCCCAACCTCAGCGCTAATAACTTCAGCGTGTTTAAGCAGTATGTGCCCGTTGCGGCCGGGCAGGCTTCCAGTGGTGATCCCGCGAACCCATGTTTGATCGGCGTAAACGCGATCGCTTACACGGGCGCGCCTGCCGTCGGAACATGCGCAGGCGGGGCAATACCGATAGGCGCTGTATCCGTGGCCGCGCCCGCCTGGCAGAACTATACGAACTTCGTTCAGAGTGTCGACTACAACATCTCCAACACGGATCAACTCCGCGGTCGTTACATTTACAATAAGGTAGACAAGATCGATCAGGCTGCCAATCTGGCCGCGTTCTACACGGTTGAGCCTTTCCGTTTCCATCTCTTTACCATCGGCGAATACCACTCTTTCACCCCCTCAATCCTCAACGAGTTTCGGGTTGGCTACAATCGTTACTTCAACAATCTGCCTGCCGGTAATTTCAAATACCCGGGCTTGGACGCGTTCCCCAATCTCATCTTGTTAGATCTAGGCGGCAGCGGTCTGCAAATCGGGCCTGATTCCCAGGCCCCGCAGTTCACGATTCAGAACACTTATCAGTTCGTCGACAACGTCAACTGGACGAGAGGTGCTCACACGCTCAAGTTCGGCGGAGAATACCGCTGGTACATTTCTCCCCAGAGTTTCACGCAACGTCAACGTGGCGATTACAACTACAATTCCACACAACGCTTCCTGGACGATATTTCCCCTGATAACTTCGGCGAGCGCAGTCAGGGCTCCCTCACCTACTATGGGAACCAAAAAGCGATCTACCTGTATGCGAACGACAACTGGAAGCTAAAACCAAATCTGACCTTAGATCTGGGAATTCGTTACGAATACACGACGATCTCAAGCAGCGAGGCGCATCAGGCGCTGAACACGATCTCTAACACACCTAGCATCATCGTCGGCGGAGCTGTGAACCAGCCTCTGTTGTTCAACAAGCCCCAAGCACCGAAAACCAATTGGGCCCCTCGCGTAGGCATCGCTTACTCACCGGGAAGCAGCGGTAGAACGTCGATACGCGCGGGCTTCGGCTTAGCCTACGACGTGCTTTACGACAACATCGGCATCCTCGCCGTGCCTCCGCAGATCGGTGCGACGAACGATGTGCCTGACCTGAATTGCGCGCCTTCCACTTGCGCGAATTTTCTGGCGAGTGGCGGGTTGCCTGGGGGCGGATCGGGAATTCAGGTCTTGCCTGAAGCCGATGCGCGTGCCGCCACGTCGAACTGGATCCCACCAAACGTGAAGTTTCCATACTCGATCAACTGGAACCTCGGTGTACAGCACTCGTTCGGAAAAGACTACGTAGCCGAGATTCGTTATGTGGGGACTCGCGGCGTTCACCTTGACGTCCAAGACCGAATCAACCGCAGGGCCCTCGTAAGCCCGCAGGCTTTTCTCCCAACTTTCCTCCAACAGCCGTCGCAGGCAGAATTAGACGCGCTGACAAACACACTGACGAGTTTGAAAGCTCCGGGTTCGATGGTTCCCGAGTTCGCGAATGCGGGCTTTGGCTCTAACATCGTGGCCGATATACCCGACGGATGGTCGGTTTATCACGGATTACAGACGCAACTCACTCGGAGGTTTACCAACGGCCTTACCTTCCAGGCGGCGTATACCTTCAGTCGCACCATTGACAACAGCACCGCAGACTTCTTCTCGACCAGTCTCACGCCTCGGCGTCCGCAGGACTTCCGGAACTGGGATGCGGAGAAATCGGTCTCTGCACTATCTCGAACACATCGGCTTACCCTCTCGGCTGTCTACGACCTGCCGTTCTTCAAGAGCGACAGTTGGGTCATGAAGAACATCTTAGGCAACTGGAGTTTTAGTCCGGTCTACACATACGAATCGCC
>Ga0126378_10003394_pt1 | contig 12039 bp, 8 predicted proteins | sample PanSoiMetPlot_23_FD_92587 | JGI IMG/M metagenome (GOLD analysis project Ga0126378, IMG submission 92587) | Tropical forest soil microbial communities from Panama - MetaG Plot_23 | ecosystem: Environmental > Terrestrial > Soil > Tropical forest > Bulk soil | place: Panama | collected 2016-02-17
GGCACCTTGTCCGAGGTGAGCACGATCTGATGGCGGTCGCCGTGCAGGGAGTTGAAGGTGTGGAAAAACTCTTCTTGGGTACGTTCGCGGCCCGCCAGGAACTGCACGTCGTCAAGTATAAGTGCATCGACGCGCCGGAATTTGTCGCGAAACTCATTCATCTTGTCCCGGCGCAACGAGCTGATGAGCTCGTTCATGAAAATCTCGGCCGGCATGAACAAAACCTTGCGCGGGCGCTCGCTGGAACCGTAGACATGATGCCCGATCGCGTTGACCAGGTGGGTTTTGCCCAAGCCCACTCCGCCATAAATAAATAGCGGGTTGTATTTTTCACCGGGCTGATTCGAGACCGCTAGCGCGGCGGCATGAGCGAATTGATTGGCCGACCCGACCACGAACTCAGCGAAGGTGTAGCGCGGGTTAAGTTGCGGATGGCGGTCCATGTGTGGCGAGCTTGGTACGGGCGTTGGGAGGGGCGCGGCTGCTCGGCCATTGGTTGGACGGACCTGCTGAGCGGCGGCGATTGCCTCGCCCAGCGTCAGCTTCACGTCAATATTTTCTCCCGCCTCGGCCGACAGCGACTTCCGGAGCAGCCCGAGGTACCGTTCGTTAACCCAATCGCGGAAAAATCGATTCGGTGCTTCTACCGTGACGGTGCGTCCCTGAACTCCAACGAAATTGAGCGGTCCGATCCAGGTTTCAAATCCAACTTGGCCGAGTTCATCACGCAGACGGTCAGCGGCTCTTTGCCACAAGCCGTTCATACGAGCCCTCCCGACAACACCGGATCGCCCACCACGATCCGGTTGCAACGCGTGTTACGATCGATCGATCGAATTACACACAAGTTTGTCCACAGCTGTGGATAAGCGGATTTTCCCTCGGTGCCCTAAGCAAATGCCGGCGGCGGCGCCGTGGACTATCAACCAATCCAGCTCCCATTCGATTCCTCCGGACCTATTTTCTCTTAGACAGCGACGGCGGACAGCGCGCGCTTTTCGGGCCATGACATCAAGGCCGCGCGAGATTTTTCTCGCGACCAGCGTTCCGTGCAATGTGCAGAAGGTTTGCGACCAAGGGAAGTTGATAAACTCTTTTACGCATAGTGACAAGCCCACGCGCGGCGAAACTGCTACGCGCGCGAATTGAAAAGGAAATCTCAAGTATGATTCGCTCTGCAGCGCACCCCTAGGGCGCGAAAAGATCGGCGGCGCGCGCCCGCTCGATTTCAGCCAAGCGTGCCGCGAAGGCTCCTGGAGCAGATGCCATTGACTACAGGTTTGCGGCCCTTGTCGAGTTCCTGCGGAGTCAGGCCGCGTTTGAACGATTCAAAGCGGAATGTTAGCGAATGAAGCACACGCATGAGACCCAGGACAAAATCAGATGATCTGCTCAGACGCGCACAAAGAAAAATTCCGGGTGCGGTAAATTCCCCGGTGCGGGCATGGAAAGGAGTCGGGGGCGGGCCGCTCTTTATTGAGAGCGCGCGCGGGGCGTATCTGTTTGACGCCGACGGTACGCGTTTCATCGACTACGTCGGATCTTACGGCCCCGCAATCCTCGGTCACGCGCCCCCCGAAGTGGTTGCGGCGGTCGCCGAGCAGGCGGCTTCGGGGTTCGGATACGGTGCGCCGACCCGGCTTGAGGTCGAACTCGCCGAATTGATTTCCTCGGCTGTAAGGTGCGCCGAGCGGGTGCGGCTGCTGAGCTCGGGAACAGAAGCCGGAATGACCGCGGTTCGCCTCGCGCGTGCCGCGACGGGCCGCCCTGCGATCGTGAAGTTCGATGGCTGCTATCACGGTCACAGCGATTCGCTCTTGGTGCGCGCCGGCTCCGGCGGTCTGACCCTGGGCGTTCCGGACAGCGCAGGAGTTCCACCGGAACTGGCTGCGCTTACCATGGTGGCCACCTACAACGACCTGGGGAGCGTCGAAGATTGCTTCAGAAATAATCGCGATCGCATCGCTGCGGTGATGCTCGAACCCATTGCCGCGAACATGGGTGTGGTTCTGCCGAACTCCGGGTTTCTCAAGGGCCTGACCGAGATCGCGCACCGAAACGGTGCGTTGGTCATTTGTGATGAAGTCATCACCGGCTTTCGTCTGTGCTTTGGTGCGGTGAGCGAGGCGATGGGCATGGAGCCCGACCTCATTATGCTCGGCAAGATTATTGGAGGGGGTATGCCGGTAGGCGCGGTAGCCGGCCCGGCGCGATATCTGGATATGCTGGCCCCGCAAGGTCCCGTCTATCAGGCCGGGACCTTGTCCGGTAATCCGCTTTCCGTAAAAGCCGGACTGGAGACCTTAAGAATTCTTAGACATCCGGGGACATACGAGCGCCTGGAGGCTGCGGGCGCAAGGTTGGAAGCCGGGTTGATAGCGGCGCTCGGGGAGGGCGATGCGGCAGGATGCGTGAATCGTGCGGGGTCGTTGCTCACGATGTTTCTTGGTCCCGCGCAGGTGCACAACGCGCACCAAGCGCGCGGCTCCGACATCGCGAAGTTTGCCGCACTGTTCCATTCACTCATCGAAAATAAGGTGAACATCCCGCCCTCGCAGTTCGAGGCGCTGTTCGTCTCCCTGGCGCACAGTGATGCAGATATCGATGCGACGATCGGCGCGGTACGCCAGGGTCTCAGTAAGGCGTCGCATTTCTGATGGCGGGAGTTGGGTCCGGTCGGTATAAGTCTTGTGGTGGACGTTACCGGGTATGGCGATTGAAACCGGCAAGTACGCCCGGTTCGCTGCGATCGGCGCTGAGTTCTCCAGCCCGATCATCGCGGGAGCCCTGGTTGGCCACTATCTCGATCTCTACTTCCACACCGACCCGTGGCTCACCCTCTGCTTGTTTCTGGCGGGAGTGTTCGTAGGTTTCTATCGCCTGATTCGCGAGCTCCAGGCCGCGCAAAAAGCGCTCGACAAATGACGCTTCCCGTAAACCTGCCGACCATCTCGGCGATCCAGCGCACCAACGCGGTCCTCATTGCCGTCACCTCGGCGCTGCTGGGCGCCTTTTACTCGCCCCAGGCCGCCCTCGGATGCGTCTTGGGCGGCGCGGTCGTGATGGCGAACCTCTTCGCGCTCGCTATCGTCGGACGTTTGGCGCTTGCGGTCGCTTCCGGCGGCGCGAGCTCCGCCGCCAAATTGGCTACGCTGGCGATCCCGCTCAAATTGTTCGTGGTTATCGGACTGATTTACCTGGTCTTCACCCGCGTGCACATCGACGGACTCGGTTTCGGCTTCGGAGTCTTGACTCAAATGACCGCGATAATTATTGAAACCGGACGTGCCTCGCTGCGCGGTCGCCGCTCCGGTGCCGCAAGCGGGCAGAATGCCTGAACGGTCCCTTTTGCGGAGAAAGATTCTTGCAATCCGTACCTATTCTCGAGCTCATCGGCGGCGAAAAGATCCCCCCGGTCATCGTGGGTACGTGGATCGTGATGGGCCTGCTGATTGTCTTTGGCCTGTTGGCGCGCCGCTCGCTGGCGCGTGCCGCGGACCCGGTGGTTCCCGACGAGCGAATCAGCTTGCGCTCCGTAGGCGAAGTACTGGTCGAGTGGATGGACGGGTTTGTCCACGACGTGACCGAGGCGCATCATTGGCGGCGGTGGGTTCCGTTCTTCGGAACGCTGTTCATGTTTATATTGGCCGCCAACTTCTTCGGGCTCTTACCAGGCATGGAACCGCCTACCGGTGACTCCGACCTGACCTTTGGGCTTGGTGCGATCTGTTTCGTCTACTACATCTATCAGGGAATAAAAGCTCAGGGCCTCATTCAATTTCTTCGCAACGATCTGGTCGGGCCAGTCTGGTGGCTGTTCTTCCTGATGGTTCCGATCAACATCGCCGACAACTTGTTCCGCCCGTTTTCGCTCGGAATTCGTCTCTACGCCAATATGTTTGCCGATCACACGGTCCTGAGTATTTTTACCGGACTGACAAAGCTGGTCGTTCCACTGGCGTTTTATGCGCTCGGTTCGATCGTCTGCATAATCCAGGCGATCATCTTCATGGTGTTGGCGATGAGCTATGTCCGGCTCTCGACCAGCCACAGTCATTGAGGACACACTGACCAGAGATCTTTGCGCGACAAAGGAAATCCGCACCTCGCTTGCGGTGGTAGAGGATAGAGGAGGTGGTTGGGGCGGCCCCGGGATCGCGAAAGACAAGGAGGATCGCAGAATGGTTCGCAAAATTGGAGCAATCACCACGGTGGTGACGACAGCGGTGCTGATGTCGCCGCTGCTCGCGTTGGCACAGGACGCCGGAACTGCTGCGGCGCTGCAGCATCCACTGCGCGCCGGTTTGATCGCAGTCTCGGCGAATATCGGTATCGGTATCGCGGCGTTCGGCAGCGCGATTGGCCAGGGGCGCATGGCGGCCTCGGCGATGGAATCGATTGGGCGCAATCCCAACAGCGCCGGTCAGATCTTCGTGCCAATGATCATCGGCCTCGCGTTCATTGAAGCGTTGACCCTGTATGCGCTGGTCATCGCATTCTTCCTGCAGGCTAAGATCTAGTTTCGAGTCGACCGCGAAAAACGGCGGAACTCCGGTCAGGGTTCCGCCGTTTTTGTTCCTGACGGTTTGGTATAGCGGCGCCCCTGGGCGGCGCCCTTTGCCTGGTGAAATCTCTAATACCCGAGAATCTTTTTTACCTTCTCTTCGCGCCTTCCAGTATCTCAAATGGTGCCCGCTGCTTTTCACGCCGCAGCAAGACGTACATCGCGCCCGCGCCACCGTCATGAGCGCGTGCCGTGGTGAATGCGAGTACGTGTCCCCCGATAGTTCCATGGGACAGCCAATTGGCCGCCGCGTGTTTGAGCACCGGTCGCCCGCCGGGCGAGCCGAAACCGCGCCCGTGCACCACCAGCACTGATCGCAAACCCTTGCGGACTGACGCGAGAATGAAATCGGTCAGCACCTGATACGCCGCGGGCTGGATCATTCCGTGCAGATCGATATGCGACTGCATTGCGAACTCTCCGCGCCGTAACTGTGAAAGTAGCCGAGGGTCCAGCCCGACCCGCATACCTTCCACGTACTCATCCGTCTCCGTGATGTCGAAAGGAGCCTGGCCCGAGACCAGGTCGGAAAGTTGCGCGATGACCTCGTCATCTTCACTGACGATTGCCCGGTTGGTCCTGCGCTCCAAGGGCACCCGAGCGGCGCCGTTGAGCGGTCTCACTCCGGCCAGCGCCTCGCGCAAAAGGGCCTCCTCGTCGATTGGCTTCGCTACTGCCAGCGCGTCCCCACGGTCACTCTGCGCGGCTGCCGCTTTCTTGGAGGGGGGTGCCGAAGCTTTCGCGCTGTGCGCGGCCAGCATCTTCTTCAGGTCCTGGAAGGGTGAAAAGACCACCGGCTTTGCAACCCGCCGCTTGGGCTCCCGCTGCCGCGATTTCGCTTTCCTGGCCATGACAAGGAAAACCGTGACCGAGTGGCAACCAGATTATGCCGTGCCAAGACCCGCCGGGGAATCACCCACACAAACTTTGAAGCGAACGTCTGGGGTGCGACTTAATCGCATTTGAATTAAAATAGGCGGCCTCACACTTGAGAAACTTTGCGGTTAGGCATGCGCAAACCTCTCATCGTCATTGGCAGTATCGTCGGGGCGCTGATTCTTGCCCTGGTAGCGATATTAATCTACGCGGCCGCCAATCTGAATACGATCATTGCCGAGAATCAGGGCTTTCTCCTGCAGCGCGTGAGCGCCGCGCTCGGCAGAAAGGTCGAAGTTGCGCAAATCAAGGCGCAACTCGGATGGGGCGTGAGCGCAGACCTGACCGGCGTCACAATTGCCGATGATCCCGACTTCTCCGCACGCCCGTTTGTTTCGGCCTCCGCCGTCTCGGCAAAGCTCGAACTGATTCCGCTGCTGGCACGACAGCTTCGGGTCAGCAAGGTGGTGCTGAAAGAGCCGGAAATTCGGATCGTTCGCAACGGCCAAGGCCAGCTCAACGTCTCGACCGTCGGCAAAAAGAGCACGGGCGAGAACCCTGCGCCGGAGCAATCGGAAAAGGGCCAGGGAGGCGGTGGAATCAATCAATCGCCGCTGAGCCAGGCGCCAAAGAAACCCCCCGGCGGTGCCGGCGCGATAGGCGTGCTTGAGGTGCACAACTTCGCAATTGAGCAGGGCAAGATCGATTACGAGGAAGCGGGAAAACCGCCGGTCGCCATCTCGCACATCGATCTCGATGTGACCGGCTTCAACTTCACTTCACCGTTTGATCTCTCCGTGCAAATGGCCGTATTCGCCGACGAGCAGAACATCAAACTCCACGGGCGGCTCGGGCCGCTCATCGTCGTCGGCCGCATCGATCCCAACGAAATCGGCATCGATTTGCACTTGCAGGCCGGACCCCTTGCGGCCGCGCAAGTCGCTCAGCTCGAGTTTGCCAAAGCGATTGCCGCCAACCTCGAGGTCTCGGACCAGGTCAGCCTGGACGCGACTGTGCAGGGCAAACTCGCCGCGCTTTCGGTCCACGCAGCAAGCGATCTGACCCCAAATCGGGTTGCGTTCGGGGACTCGTTTGAGAAACCGGCCGGAACCACACTCAGGTTTGCGGTCGATGCCTCGCGCAACGGCTCAGACATCGGCATATCCAAGGCGACCATTGTGCTCGGCGATCTCAACCTGGATGCGACTGCGATCAAATTTGGTGATGGAAGCTTCAGTGGCAAGATCGACACCAATCGCTTCGACATTGCTTCGCTGGCCAAGCTGGCGCCACCTGCCACGAAGCTCGGAATCAGCGGCAAGGGCGAAATTCATAGCCAAGTCGCGTATGCGGGCGGCAAGGCATCGGCGAATGGTGTGGTCACGCTGGCGGGCGTGTCGTTGCCGCGCCCGGGACAGGGCGGTACCGCGGTTAGCGACCTCGGGGGCGACATCAAGCTCAACGGCACTGCGGCGGACATTGGGCCACTCGCGTTCAAAATGGGCACGGGCCGCGCTACTCTGAGCGCGCATAGTGATCCGATTTATCCTCCCAGGGCAAGCTACGAGTTCACCGCCGACACGCTGCGGACCGCGGATTTTTCACCCAGCCGACCGGCGAACGAGCAACTCACCGAGGTTCACGCCAGCGGCACGTTCTCGATGGCCAATGGTGTCGCGCTTGACGACAACAAGCTCACCTCGCCCGCGGGAAATCTGAACAACATTGCCTATACCGGACTCACGGTGGTCAGCTCGCTGGCCGGTAAGCAGCTGCGCGTCTCCCAGCTCCAGATGGGTGCCTTCGGCGGTTCGCTTTCCGGCACTGCCGACGCGAGCCTGGAGAACGGGGGACCCTTCAACGCCGCCGCTGACATGGCCGGCCTGGATCTCCAGCAGGCGCTCCAGTCGCAGAACGCCAAGGCCGCCGGCGTGGTGCGCGGAGTTCTGAGCGGGCGAGTGCAGGTATCGGGCAAGAACCAGGGTAATTTCGATGCGATCAAGCCGACGCTCACAGGCAATGGGCAGGCGCAGGTTGCCCAGGGCAAGCTGGTCGGCGTTAATCTCGGCGCGCAGGTTTTTGCCAAGACCCAGAATCTGCCGGTGATAGGTTCGCTGGTGCCGCAGTCGATCGCGAACAATCATCCGGAACTGTTCAGGAGTCCGGACACCGATTTCCAGCAGTTGGGACTGACCTTCGTCATCCAGGGTCCGCGCATTACGACGCACGATCTCGTGATGAAGACGGCGGACTACGCGATGAATGGGGACGGATGGTTCGACATGGACAAAAACATCGACCTGACGGCGCGTATCCTGCTGACTCAGCAGCTCACCAACGAGATCATCGCGCAAAAGAAAAACGTCGTGTACGTCACCAACAATAGCGGTCAGATCGATATCCCACTGCGCATCACCGGGCAGTTGCCTAAGCCGATCGTAGTTCCCGACGTTGGCGATCTTGCGCAGCGCGCAGCTCAGCGGGCAGTGGAACAGCAGGGCCAAAAGGCGTTGGGCAAATTGATGGGCAACAAGGGACTCGGCGCCTTCCTTGGCGGTGGCGGCAACGCAAATGCAGGGAAAGGCGGGACTGGTAATAGTCAGCCTGCAAACCCGCTCGACCAGCTAAAAGGTCTCTTCGGCCGGTAATTGCCAGCGGGGTACGATTCGACCTGAGTCTCCTCCGTTCGAGGAAGGGGGCGCCAGATTGTTCTCCCTGGATTGCCTATGGGCGGTTTTTTGCGTGAGATGGGCGGGCATGGTGCGCAACGGGTCTCGAACGCCATCCCTTCGCATACCCAAGAGACCTTCCTTCGGTTGAGGGAAGGGTGAAAGAAAGCAGACCCTAGAGGTTCATCTCCACGATCGTTGCCCCCGAGCCCCCATGGTGTGGGTCCGCGGCGTGGAACGAGGCGCAGTAGGAGGAACCGCTGAGATATTCCTGCACCGCCTTGCGCAGTGCACCCGATCCGATCCCGTGCACGATTCGGACCTCGCGCTGATTAGTCAAGAACGCCTGGTCCAAAAAGCTTTCCAGTTTTCTTAGTGCCTCTGCGGTGCGCATTCCGATCAGATTGAGCTGCGCTTCACCGCTGCCCTCGCTGCGGTAGGTCACTGCAGGTTCGCGGGTGGGAGCCTCCGGCACTTTTCCACGCGCGCGCCTCAACCGCTCGGGTGCCACTTCGATTTTCAGGCCGCCGCGAGCCACCACCGCGCGCCCCGGGTCAATCGAGAGCAGTTCACCGCGTATTCCCCCAATTTCAACCTGATCTCCCGGCTTCAAGGGGGTGCCCGGTTCCCCCTCGAGCCGCTGCTGTTCGGGTGTTGGCGGCGCAGCCTGTTCCAGTTTTTCGCTGGCGCGAGTCACGAACGCGCTCAAATCACCGCGCACCTTGGCGCGAGTCTTGAGATCGCGGATGACTTCCGATCCCTCGCGGCGAAGTTCTTCGATAACTCCCGAAACTTCCGCCCGCATCCGCGTGCGTTCCGCTTCGGCTCGTTGCTGCGCGCGATCCGCCCGTCCGCGCGCTTCGCCGGACTCGCGTTCCACGCTTGCGCGACTCTCTCGCAGCCGTTCCGTTTCCCGTGCCAGCCGAGCGCGTTCGCTTTCGAGCCGTTGGATAGCTTGTTCGAGCTCGATGCTGCCGGTGCCGAGCGCCTCGCGCGCCGCCGTAACGATTTCACTGGGCAACCCGAGACGGCTCGCTACTGCGAGTCCATAGCTCTGACCAATGGTGTGCGGTTTCAGTCGATAGAGCGGAACCAGGCGCTCGGGGTCAAAGTCCACGGCGGCGGCCTCGAAACCTGCGCGCGAGTAGGCATGGAGCTTGACGGCGGTTGAATGGGTAGCGATCGCGACCAGGCATCGGCGGGTCGCCAGATAGTTCATCAGCCCGATTGCCAGCGCCGCACCCTCGGCGGGATCGGTCCCCGCTCCCGGTTCATCCAGAATCACCAGCGCCGGCTCGTCCAGCGACCGCACAATTTCCGAGAGATTCGCGATATGTCCGGAGAAGCTCGACAGGTTGGCTTCGATCGACTGCTCGTCGCCGATGTCGGCGAACACGCTGCGAAAAACGGTGACGGTACTTCCCTCGCGCGCGGGAATGAGCAGGCCGGTCTGCGCCATCACAGCGAGCAACCCTATGGTTTTGAGAGCGACCGTCTTGCCGCCGGTGTTGGGTCCCGAGATGACGATACCCCGCTGGCCCGGCGCAATTTTCACGTCGATGGGGACGACCTCGCGATGCGTTGCCAGCAGCAGTGGATGGCGCGCGTCGTTCAGTTCAACTCGATCCTCCGCTATCCCGGGTTCCACCGCCCTCCACCGCTCGGCGAGGATCGCGCGGGCATTGAGACCGTCGAGTTCAACCATCGCGCCGAAGGTCAGGAGCAACTCCTGTGCGTAACCGCCGGTCATCGCGGTGAGTGCGGCGAGAATTCGATGTTCTTCCCCCTCGGCTTCCCGCTCCAGCATCATCACGCGATTGTTCAATTCGACCGCCCACATGGGCTCGACGAACAGCGTCTCGCCCGAGACCGAGCGGTCCTGCACGATGCCCTCCAGGCGCTCCGAGTAGTTGAGCTTCAATGGAAGCACGAAGCGATGGTTGCGTACGGTCACGACGTAGTCCGATACGAACGGTTCCATTCCCGAAGCGCTCAGCGAACGCAGCAGGCGCGCCTCCAGGTCGGCACGCCCGTCGCGCAGCCTGGTCCGAAGTCGTTTCAGTTCGCGGCTGGCGTCGTCGAGCAGTCCCCCATCATCTGCGAGCGCCGACATCAGCGCGTCGGCGAGTTCCTTGGGCGCCAGCAGGTTTTGCTGGAGTGCCGCGAGATGGGGCAGCCGCTCGACACGCGATCTGAGAAAGGCCTCGAGGGTGCGCGAGGCCAGCACGAAGTCGCGGACCGAGAGCAGGGACACTCCGTCGAGCACGGCGCCCGCGCGCGACGCCGCGAGCAGGAGATTGCGCTGGTCGCCGAATTCGCGCATCGGCAGCGTGCCGGCGTGCGAGCGCAGCGCGACCAGCTCCGCGCTGGCGCGAAGCCGGTCGCGGACCTCCACCGGGTCCGTCGAAGGATGCAATTTCGCGATGGCCTCACGCCCCGGCTCGGAGGCCGCATGTTCCATCACCAGATGCAGCACTTTATCGAATTCGAGCGCTTTCAGATCGCGTTCTCGCATGTCGAGGCCTTGTGGTCCCTTTCCGCCATGAGGCTTAGGTCGCCAAAGTGCTGCGAGGGTCGACGCCGGTCGGCGGACCAATCATCAAGCTGCCGAGACTCATCCGGCGTCGCGTCGCCTTCTCCCGAATGGAGAAGAAATCAGGCTAATATCTAGCCGAAACTCTCCCGCCAGGCATCAAGAGGACTTGCATGGAACGCATCGAGTCGCGCATCATCCCGAGTTCCGCAGAATTCCGTGCCAATCAAGAAGTGGTCGAGGGGCAGGTCAGAAAACTGCACGCCGAGATGGAGCGCATTCGCCTGGGAGGTCCGGAGCAGGCGCGCAAACGTCACGCCGAGCGCGGCAAGCTGCTGGCCCGCGATCGGGTGCGCAAGCTTCTCGACCAAGGCAGCCCGTTCCTCGAACTTTCCGCCCTCGCCGCTTACGCCATGTACGAAGATGAAACGCCGGCCGCCAGCATCGTAACTGGCATCGGGCGGGTTCATGGTCGCGAAGTGATGGTGGTTGCCAATGACGCCACCGTCAAGGGCGGTACCTACTACCCGATGACGGTCAAGAAGCATCTCCGTGCCCAGGAGATCGCGAGCGAAAACCGGTTGCCGTGCATCTACCTGGTCGATTCGGGGGGCGCCTTCCTACCGTTGCAGGCCGAAGTGTTTCCGGATCGCGAGCACTTCGGGCGCATCTTTTACAACCAGGCGCGTTTGTCCGCGATGGGAATTGCCCAGGTGGCGGTGGTGATGGGATCGTGTACCGCGGGCGGTGCCTACGTCCCGGCGATGTGCGACGAAAACGTGATTGTGCGCAATCAGGGCACGATTTTCCTGGCCGGCCCCCCGCTGGTTCGCGCCGCGACCGGGGAGGAAGTGAGCGCCGAAGACCTCGGCGGCGGCGATGTACACACGCGCCTGTCGGGCGTCAGTGACCACCTGGCGGACGACGATGATGATGCTCTGCGGATCGCGCGTGCGATCATCGAAAACCTGGGTCCCCGTTGTACCCAGGACGGGTTGCAGCAGGACGCTCCCGAAGATCCCTACTACGATCCGGCGGAACTCTATGGGGTGATCCCCTCGGACACGCGCAAGCCGTACGAGGTTCGCGAAGTCATCGCGCGCATCGTCGACGGGAGCCGGATGCACGAGTTCAAACCGCGCTACGGGACGACGCTGGTGACGGGATTTGCACGGCTTTACGGCTACCCGGTAGGAATCGTCGCCAACAACGGAGTGCTGTTCAGCGAATCCGCGCTCAAGGCCTCGCATTTCATCGAATTGTGCTGCGCGCGCCGTATCCCGCTCGTGTTCCTGCAAAACATCACCGGCTTCATCGTCGGCAAACGCTACGAGCAGGGCGGTATCGCGAAAGACGGCGCGAAGATGGTCAACGCGGTCGCCAACGCGCAGGTGCCC
>Ga0126378_10003395_pt1 | contig 12036 bp, 7 predicted proteins | sample PanSoiMetPlot_23_FD_92587 | JGI IMG/M metagenome (GOLD analysis project Ga0126378, IMG submission 92587) | Tropical forest soil microbial communities from Panama - MetaG Plot_23 | ecosystem: Environmental > Terrestrial > Soil > Tropical forest > Bulk soil | place: Panama | collected 2016-02-17
AGCGCAGCCAACGGGCCAGTCTGGGCGGTGACCGGGACAGGCCGGAAAGTTCTGGTACCCAAGCCGAAATTTGCCCCGACTCCGATTCACCCGGTAAAGATCACTCACCCGAAAGCCGACACCATGGGAGCCGTCACCGCGGCTCATGCGACGCGGCCGCGCACGGTGCGCATCAGGAATGCTGCGGTTGCGGCCTCGGCCCCGCCCCAGCTCCCCGGAATTGACATCAGCGCATACCAGGGGAACATCAATTGGGGGTCCGTGGCGCCCTATCTTGACTTCTCTTATGCCAAGGCCACCGAAGGCAATTACTACAAGAATCCCCTCTTCTACAACCAGTATGTCGGGCCGTACCGGCATAAGCTCATCCGTGGGGCGTACCATTTCGCCATCCCGAACAACTCCAGCGGTCAATCCCAGGCCGATTACTTCATCAAGCATGGTGGCGGCTGGTCCTCCGACGGGTGGACCCTGCCCGGCGCGCTCGACATCGAGTACAACCCCTACGGGGGCGAGTGCTACGGGCTGACGGACTCCCAGATGAAGACGTGGATCCAGAACTTCGTCAAGGAGTACGCCTACAAGGAGCACGTGTATCCCGTCATCTACACCACCACCGACTGGTGGCGGACATGCACCGGGGACGCCACCCGTTTCGCCAAGTGGGACCCGCTGTGGATCGCCAACTACTCGGCGAGCCACGGCGGGACACTGCCGCACGCCTGGGGCTTCTACACCTTCTGGCAGTACGCGGACGGTGGCAAGTTGCCCGGCGACCAGGACGTCTTCAACGGCGCCTACAAGCGGCTGAAGGCCCTGGCCAAGTCGGGCTGACACCGCCAGCCGGGCCGACGGCGGAGCACGCGGGCAAGGACACTCGTCCCCTGCGCGCCCCGCGCCGGTCGCTGCGAGCATGTCGCACTCGGCACCCGTCGTCACGTTCGTGATGACGGGTGCCGAGGCCGCTGCGCCGGCTGTCAGCCGGCAGCCGCACGCACCGGCCGACGGCAAGCGCGCAACCCGCGCCCCGGCAGCCAGCGAGACGGTCACAACCTGCTTCTGCCGCCGGAATGTGGCCAACCCCGCGGGTAGGATCTTTAATTACCCAAAGGCAGATCTCACATTCTGTGATTCCTGGGGGAATGGTGTCGCACGGTTCCATCGGGCGGCCTGCCAGGAACGTCTTCGTGGGACGCGAGAACGAGATCATCGTCCTGCGTGCGGCCTGGCAGTCGGCCACGCACGGCTCGGCCCAGGTCATCGCGATCGAAGGCGGCCCTGGGATTGGCAAGACCGCCCTGATCGAGGCGCTGCTCGCCGACGTCACCGCGCCGGTGATCCGGGTGACCGGGGTCCAGGCCGACTCGCTGACCCCATGGAGCGTCCTGGACGAGATCATGGCGCGGCTGCCCGCCACCCGTCCCACGCCGGCGCAAGGCACTTCCGTCGCGGCCCTGGCACACCAACTCAAGCGCCCGCCGCGCAGGGACCCTCAGGCCAGCCCGGGATTCGTCGGGCAGGGGCTGACCGAGGCCCTGCAAGTCGGCGGCGAACTGGTTTTACTGGTCGATGACGCGCAGTGGGCGGACCGGGCGTCGATGGCCGCGCTCCAGTACGCGGCGCGGCGCCTGCGCGACGACCCGGTCCTGCTGATCCTCGCCTACCGGCGGCACGGTAACGACGCGCTGCCGGAGTACCTGACCGTCAGCCCCGGGCTGTCCAAGGCGTGGCAGCAGATCTTCGACGGCGAACAGGGCCTGCACCTGGCCCTGGATGGCCTCCCGCCCGAGGACCTGCTCCGGCTCGCGGCCGCCAGCGGGCACCCCGGGCTGTCGCCCGAAGGCGCGGGCCGCCTGCACGAAAGCACCGGCGGGAACCCGGGCCACGTGCTCGAACTGCTCGAACTGCTGCCGATGCACTCGATCGTGACCGGCAGCGGGCCGCTCCCGGCGCCGCGGGGCCTCGCCCACACGATCACCGCACGGCTCGCGTCGTGCTCCCGGCAGACCCGGGAACTGGTCGCGGGCGCGGCGGTCCTCGGACAGCGGTTCAGCGTCGCCGCGCTGCGGGAGGTCACCGGCCTGGGGACCACCGGCGCGCCCATCGCGGAGGCGATTGACGCCGGGCTGCTGGCCGAGGTGCCGGGCACCGGCGGCCGGGAACTGGCCTTCGCCCAGGTCCTCACCCGGGAGGTCATCTACCACGACCTCGGCCGCGGCGTGCGCACCGGACTGCACCAGCGCTGCGCCCTGCTGGGCGGCCCGCCGGCCCTGCAGCACCGGATCGCCGCCGCCGACGGCCCCGACGAACGGCTCGCCGCCGACCTGCGACGGGCGGCGCAGGAGCGGATGGCCGCGCAGGACATCCCGCGCGCGGCCGCCTACCTCCGGCAGGCGCTGGACTGCAGCCCGCCGGGACCGGCCAGGCTCGGCCTGGTGCTGGCCACGGTCGAGTCGCTGCTGGTCGCGGGGGACGCGGTCGCCGCGCACGAATACGGGGGCGAACTGGCCGCGGCGCCCCGCGGGCCATGGCGCGACTACGTCCTCGGCTACCAGATCCTGCTGAACGGCCACATCCCCGAGGCGACGGCCCTCTTCCAGGAGGCACTCGCCTCCCTCGGCAAGGCCCCGGAATCGGCCCTGGACGACGGCAGCCCTGCTCCCCCGGACCTTCGGGCCAGGATCGCGACGCAGCTTGCCATCATCGGGATTCTCACGCTCGCCTACCCGGAGATGGTCGAGTACGGCTCCGCCGCGGTGGCGGCCGGTTCCGCCGAACCATGGGTGAGCGGGTTCGCCCGTTTCGCCCAGACCGTGGGGATGGCGCTGGCAGGCGACAGCGCGGGCGCGCTCGTCCTGCTGACCGGGGCAGGCGGACCGGGCGAGGAATCGGGCCTGGAGGGCCTCGTCGCCCGGGGCCTGATCCGGCTGTGGACCGACAACCTCGACGGCGCCGCCCACGACCTGCGCACCGCGGTGCACCGGGCCACCCGCGGCGAGGCGCTGCGGGTCAGCCAGGCGCTGGGCTTCCTGGGCGAGGTCGAGTACCGGCGCGGCATGCTCGGCGAAGCCGTCCTGTTCACCGACCTGGCCGCCGGGAACGCCGAGGATAACGACCGATTCTGGGACTTCTCCGTGCTACATGCCCTGGCCACCTACCCGCACGCCGCCCGGGCGGAATGGGCCGAGGCCGAGCACCACGCGGCCCAGTCCGCGACCTGGGCCCGCACCTTCGGCACCCCGGCCGGGCTCGCCTTTGCCGCTGCCGCCAATGCCGCGATCGCCCAGGCCAAGGGGGACGCGCAGCGGCTCCTCGCGGCGGCCGTCCAACTGGAAACACACTACGATTCGCTGGAACCGGGTACCCACCTGTTCGGCCCGGCGCAGGCCGACGCCCTGGCTCAGCTCGGCCAAACCGACGAGGCGGCCGAAGCGCTCGGCCGGTTCCTCGCCACCTCGGCACGCAGTGGCCGCAAGTCCGCGCTGATGAGCGCGGCCCGGGTCGCGGCCCAGCTCGCGGCCGCCCGCGAGGACCACGACCGGGCCCAGCAGGAGTGCGAACGCGCCGCCGGCCTGGCCCGCGTGGTCGGGCTGCCGTTGGAGTCCGGGCGGATCGGGCTCGTCGCTGCCCGCTGCCACCACCTGGCCGGACGGCGGGCCGCCGCGGAACGCGCCCTCCGCGCGGCCCGCAAGCGCTTCATCATGATCGGAGCCAACGCCTACCGCCGCCTCGCCGACGAGTGCGCCGCGGAACTGGGGATCATGGTGGAGGACAGCCCGGACCCGTTCAAGAGCCTGACCCAGCGCGAGCAGGACATCGCGCTTCTGGTCTGCCAGGGCCTGTCGAACAGGCAGATCGCCGAGCGCCTCTACCTCAGCCCGAAAACCGTGGAGACCCACCTCACCCGGGTGTTCGCCAAACTCAACGTCTCCGTGCGCGGTGACCTGAAAGGGCTCATCGACGCGGGGGATTAACGCCCGCCGCGGGACGCGCGTGCCCCGTATCGGGGGTATCGGGGGGGAAATTAAGGGATCCGCCCTGACGCGCGGGGATACGGCCGCGGCCTACCATTGGTCACGGGGGCCAGAAGACCTCAATTAGGAGCACGGGTATTGCGCATCGTCGTAGACGTGCGGCAAACCGCCGACGGACGCTTGGTGGGGGACCTCCGGATGGCGGGTTCTCGTGCGAGCCGACCGTTCGAGGGTATTATCGAGTTGGTCGGTCTAATTGAGGTCTTTCTGGCCAGCCCGCCGTCCGCACCCGAAATATCCGGTGCCGAGACCATCTCCCCGGGCAGCTAGCCCCGAACCCGGTTCGCGGGCCAGCCTTATCCCACATAGCCAATCTGGGTGTCCATTCAGAGGTATCCGCAAGCAGCGGTTTCAGGCTGCGGCGGGGGCCGGTAGCCAGGGGCGCCCGGCGAGGGCGGCGGTGATGGCATCGAGGGCGGTCAGGCCGTGGGCGGCGGCGGAGTCCAGGTAGCTGCGGATACGGCACCAGCGGGCCAGAGTGCGCTGGGTGTGCCAGTATCCGGAGACGGATTGGTGCCGCTTGGCTGCCTTGGCGCCCTGCTCGGACACGTTGTTCATCCAGTCCACGGCGGGCTCGCGGGTGAACAGCCAGACCTGGCCGGCGTAGTCGCGGAGCCAGCAGCCGAGGGTGTACCCGGGGTGGTTGCCGTCGTGCCAGTCCCGGTGCCGGTTATGGGTGATCCCGAAGGCGGCGGCCTCGTCGTAACGCTGGCGCAGCTTCGCCAGGAGCTGCGCGTCCGCGGCGGGATCGCCCCTGGCCCGAGCTTCCTCGACGGCCCGGTGCGCCTCGCGGAGGATCTCGATGACGTCGGCGGCCCACGACTGCAGGCTGCCCGGCCCCAGCTTGGTGACCGCGCGGCAGCGCCTGATGACGTGGGCGGCGCACTGCTGGATGCCCGCGAGCTTGGGCAGCATCTGCTGGTAGGCGGTGTATCCGTCGGTGATCAGGAAGCCGGTGAAGAACCCGAGGATCGCGGTGATGGCCTCGGCGCGCCGCGACCCCAGCGCCCGCAGCCAGGTCAGCCTCCCGCCTGGGGGGCGGATCACCAGCACGTGCGGGCTCATCGGACACAAGTCCCAAGCTTGTTCAACCTGAACCACAACTTCAAGCACCCGAGAGCCGACCCGTCGCGGCCCTCAGCGCCGACCTCACCCCTGGAAATGACACCGGTACGCCAGCATGGGCGGCCTGGGGGGTGCAAGGAGAACCGGGTCCGGAATGTCAGGATGGGACGATCTGCGTGCACGCCGACGCCACCGGCCGGCCCTCCATTCACGCGCGGAGCAGGAGCTTACCGGCGCACAAGGACCCGACAGCGACGGATCATGGTGCGGGTGGCTGCCAGCCAGGTGCCGTAAGACGCGGGGATGAGCCAGCTCGCTTCGTCCTCGCCGAGGTCACAGACGATGCCGTCGTCGGCGACGGCAACCAGGCGCTCCGGGGAACAACCGATGAGCTTGCCGATGAGCAAATCGCCGGCGAAGCATGCAGTGAAGTCCCAGCGGGCATGCCCGCCTGGCGGGTCGATCGCCCGCAGGACTTCCAGGCCGGGAAAGGAGCGCACGGCCAGCGGCCCGGAGTCGTGCGGGATGGTGATGATCTTCGTGCCGGACGAGTCCACGTCGCTGAGTACCTGATCGTCCCAGCCGGCGTCGAGGACCTCCATGCGGACCTGTCCCGGAGGATGGCCCGCGGTCCGGATCCACCAGGCCCGGACCGCGTCCTGGCCTTCGCCCTCGGACAGGCCCACCCAGCCGTCCGGGTGGTGAACCGGTTCGATTCCCGCCGGCGCGGCCTCGACCGGTGCCTGGGCCAGCAGCCGGCCAGATTCTAGATCCAGGCAGACCACCAGGCAGCCCTCATAAGACGGGGCTGGTACGACAGCATACGGCCGCCCGGCAACGTCGAACCAGGTAGAGCCCGACTCGAACGCGCCCGCCCAGGGAGCGTGCTGGAAGCGCCACAGCAGGGAGCCAGCATGGTTCACCAGCCTGACCTCATCGTGGCCGGAGATCAGGGCCAGCCCCCGGCCGGGCAAAGTGGAATGCCATCCCCGTGACCGCGCCTCGACGGGCCACCGGCCCGCAACCGCCAAGCCGGCGTCTAGTGCCAGCAAGCAATCTCCCGCAGCCACGGTGAAAGTTGACCGGGCGCTGTTGTTGGCCACCACGATGCCCACCTCGTCCAGCGCAAGTTCAGCGAGGATCTCCAGCTCTACGGTCACAAGGACATTCTCGCGGTATCCAGGCGCCCGGACACCGCCCAGCCCGGCCCCCCGCCGGGTGCAGCATCCGCAACTACCTTGACACTGCCATCAACCACGGCCCCGCCATAGTCGGCGCCATCACCACCCCCGTCGGCAAACGGCATCCCCGTGAATGGACACCAATCTGGCCCGCGTCAGCTTGGCAAGATTTTGACTTAACGACGGTTCCAGCTAGCAACTCCCAGGCCAACCGTGGTCCCGGGGCCGGCCTTGGCAGGCAGGGTCACCCCCCCATAAGGTCGTACGCAGTACCGAACCGTGCTTGAACGCGCAGCAACCGATAGGGGGCACGGGATGAAGTGGCTGATGTGGGCCCTAGTGGCCGTGGTCATCGCAATCGGCCTGGCCCTGCTGGCCGGAAAGGGCGACCTCCGCCGCTTCCAGCGCATGCGCCGCATGTGAGGCGGCGACCTCGGGGCGCGGTGGCAGTGCCCACTCCGTAGTGGTGGAAACACGAGGCACTAGGGCGGGTGGCGGCGGGGGAATCGTGGCGTGAAGTTCGCGCGCTTGGGCCTGCCGCAACAGGGGCGCAGTTCGCCGGCGCTGCGCGGGGCTCGGCTTCCTGGTGTACCAGGTCAACGGTGTCCCTCCGTCGGCCAGCGACTCGAGCGCAAGGTCCGGCGCCAGTTTTGGCTGCCGTCGAATGTCCTGCATGTGGCGCTGCCATCGTTCCTGGTCGATGGCCAGTGCCACCAGATACTCCACGCAGAGTTCCGGGGTAATGCAGGCGAGACGGCCTAGAGCAGCCATTAGCGCCTCGGCCCTTCGCAGCTGTTCGGCTGGCTCGACGGTGGTTGTGCGCTCGACCATGCCCAGCACCTGCTCGATGAACCTCTGCCGCTTGGTCAGGAACTCCTGCCAATGCCTGAGGTCACCATCCGAGGCAGACCTTTCATGGTCGAGCAGCCAAAACGTGCCTTCGGCAAGCACATCGCCGAGCTCCTCCGCCCGTGCCCGCTCGGGAAGGTAAGGGTCGTAGGGATCTTGAAGGACTCGTCCCACGGTGGCGACGGATCGCAGCCCCTTTTCTGCGTCCAGCACGAAGAACCAGTCCTCGTTGTAGACGTTGGGAAAGAACGAGCAGTTGCGTTCCACATCGACGGCAAGAGCTCCGGCGCCGATGAACGTCTCCTGCCAGCCGCCGGCTTCGCGGAAGGCGTGACACACCACTGAGTTGTCCGGGAAGCCCCCGATGCCAAGCCCCACGGCGGCATGGGTGCCCAGCAAGCTAACGGCCTTACTCAGATCGGCCGGATCGGGCACTCGGATGTCGTCGTCCAAGAACACCACTCGCTTCCAGCGGAGCAAATGGCTGAGTAGCAGCCCAAGGTTACGCTTGCTGCTCACGTCGGTCCGCCGCTCGAAAATCGTGCCCGCCAGCAGCCGTGACGTCTCCAGTTCAGGAAGCAGGAAGTGAGCCGACTCAGGCACATCGATCGTGATCAGGTTGAGCGCCCACCAGTCAAGGTAGAAGGCGGCGGCGCTCGCTCTTGTCCTGCCCGGGGTATGCAAGGTGACCAGCGAGCAGTCCAGGGCTCGTGCGGCGCGGGCCGCCTCCTCCAAGTAGGGCAGTGGGCGGACTGTGGGCACGACAATCGCATCGACTTTCCCTCGCCGCGCTGACCCATCCGCCGGCCAAATCAGGCGCCGGTGCGATCCATGATGATCGGCGGTCTTGATGCCGGCCATCACTACGACCTAGACCATTCGAAGAGCACCGTGTCAGGCACCGTCCAGTCGGGAGTCAGCGTGACGCCCTTCTCCACCGTTACCCGGGTAAGGATGCAGAAGGCTTCGCTGGATGCGAACCGCCCCCGAATGTACTCCATGTTACGGTCACGAAAGAGTTCATCAGTCAAGGCGCGTACCGCGCCGTAGGAGCCTCGCCCATACATCCCGTTGCATATAGTCACGAACCGCTTTCGGTTGAAGGGGCTGACAGCTCGGGCAAAGAGCGCTACATCCTCGCGCAAGATCTGGCGCCCGCCTATCCCGTCTAGTCGCGGGCGGAATGCGACCTTCCCGCCATCTCCTTCTGTCACCTCGAAGTAAGCGCCCCCTTCCTTGTCCCACTGGCTGATCTGCTTTACCGGTAGCTGGAGTCGCTCCAGGACCGAAAGCGTCGCCTCGTTCCAGTCCACGCCGCCCAGCGAGACCAGATGCCCTGTGTATTCGTCGATCAAAAGCTGACCTGCAGGCCGGAACCTAACGTGGCTGAAGGGATTGGCGGCCCGCAGGTGTCCGAACATCTCCACAAGCGCATCGAGGTCCGAGAATCGGTACAGCTCAATGAAGTCGGGGTCCAAGGGATCCGTGTAGGGCATCTTCTCTAGCATCTCGTCCGGCAACTGGGCGCACACGATGGTGATGCGCTGGCCATCCTCGAAGCGGTAGAGCCCGGCGTTGAGCGATTGGGCGATCTCCTGAGCGACCCCCGGAGAGGTTGCTCGGGGCCGGGCCGCTCCTGACGTATCCAGCGCCTCGCCGCGCAGACGCATGAGTTCTTGCAAGAGTGCCTGCTTGGCCGCCCGCTCTTGCACGGTCATCTCGTCTGGGCTCAGCAGGCTGCCACCATGCCCATCGAAAGACCTGGGGCTGGCAAAGAACGTCGCGATGTCTTCAATCCTGGACGCGGGCGGCACCTTCGGGTTGGTCGGCGACTCCCAGGACGAGATAAGCGGCACACTGACGGACCGCTTCCCCCCGCTACTAAGAGCAGCTGCGAGCTGGGACTGGTTGACCTTCATCCCTGGCCAGTGCTCTTCCCTAAGAGCGCGCAGACGACGCGCTAGAGCCTGACGCGGATCCTCAGAGTTCACCGCAAACCTCAGTTCATCTGAAGTTCAGTAATACGGGTAAAGGTACCACAGGTAGGCATGGCCCATACAAGCCCTCTGAGTTGGCTCATTGTGGTGCCTGCCTGGTCTGGGGCCGAGCGAGTCCATCGTTGTGTACTCGCGAGGATTTGACTCTGCCTAGCCGCGAGGAACTCTCTGAATGGAGGCGCACACACCTGTACTGATCATGAAGTACTGAAGTTCAGACTGAAGGAGCCCTGGCGCGTAAAGAGATCCCGTCCGGGCCACCTTCTGTGGGCCCTCCCACGTGGCCCGACTGATACGGGCACCCCCGTTGGCCCGGGGATGCCCGCTACGGAATCCCAGCCCTCTCAAGACCAGGTGTTTCCGATACCCACTCTAGCTTCTTACCTACAGACCGCCCAAAACACCCTGGCGCGCGCCGCAGCAACCGGGCGATCACAGGCGTAGCGCGTTGGCCGCCTCCCAATTGCCCCCTCTTGCTCTGCGGATGTGGACCGCCTCCGGGAGCCCGGAAACCATCGTTATCGCGACATGCGCCGTGTTCTCCGGTCTCAGAGATACCGGCAGACGGCAGCTCAGCCCGCCACTCCCAACGCACCGAATAACCCACTACTGACTAGCGATCTACGACGGTCGGGACGGCATCCTGCCGTCGGCCAAGCCACCCGGCCCTCAGCTGCGCAACGCTGGGCACATTCAACATCAGCTGAAGTTCAGCCTTGATCTGGTCCCTATCATGCACTTCATTATTTTCAGCAGTTAGCTTTCATACTTCCTTCTCTTATGCCCGTCCTTAGGGCTTTCCACCTACAGTTGACCACCTATTAGCTGAACCTCAGCCTCTTACGCAATTATTCTGATACCGAGAACTACGCTCTCTAAAGTCCGGATTCACTACTGAAGTTGCTAACTAAAGAGGGCACGTAATGATCTTCGTAAAAGAAATCGACGGTACGTCCAGTCTTCTGGCTTGTCTGGCTAGAAAAAGTGGTATTTAATATCTGCATACTTAGACGAGTACCGATGCGTTCCAGCGGCCCACCCCCTGCGCGGCCCACTGGCGCGGGCACCCCTGTTGGCCCGGGGATGCTCGCCGCGGAAAATACCAGCCCTCTCACAGACCAGGTGTTTCCATGCATACGTTAGCCCTTTACCGGCACAGATCGGCCAATCGCGCCCCGGCGCGCCGCTGCCGGATGATCGCGGCCGCCGCTGCCGGAGCGGCGATCCTCCCGCTGTCCGTCCTGCTGGGCGCGCGGGCCTCCTCCCCCCGGAGGCCCACAAACCGGCATGCTACTGATCCTGTCCTCGGGGCCGTTTGCGCATCTCCTGTCGCCGCTCCCGGACTGCGGCTGCCCAGGCCGAGGCAGAGACCTGCTCGGCGCAGCGGGATCACGACAGCGCGGGCAAGCAAGTAAGGGGGACCGCCATGGCCGCCACCGGCTTCATCATCGCCGCAGCGATCTTCATCATGGGGACCGCTATCGGTCTCGTCACCGTCGTCAGCATCGGTATCCGGTATGAGGAGCGGCTGTTCCGTGAGGACCGCCGCTACCGCGAGGCGCAGGGCAACTGGCCGGGATCGGACGGGCCCAACCAATTCTTCTCGACAGTGCCCCCCGGCCTGGTACGTCATGGCGCCCGAGCCCTGACGGGCCTGTGGATCCGCCGCGAGAGCGGTGCCGGCCCGCTCGCCATCCCCGGGTATGAGCGGCGGCATTAAGAAGACGGCCAGGCCCGGCCAGGTGCCGCAGGAGTGCCCGGCCGGTCTGGCTCCCGGCCCCGCGCCGCACCGTTCCGGGGCATGGTGCGGCGCGGTCTGGGCCGATCCAGATCTCGGCGTTGTTCTTCCATGGTGGTTATGCAGCGCGGCCGAAGCGATCACGTGCCGTCGGCGGTTGTACGCAAGCCGGACGGACTGTCACAATCCGAATGGCGTTAGTTGTCAGCGCCTGGAAGCGGGGGCATCGGCTCTGTGACCGGCTTACCGACCAGCTTCCGGGTAGAAGTGATCACCAAGGGCGACTGGCGCAGCCTCGGCGGCGTGGTATGGCTAAGCTGCTGCTCAGGGCGGTCCTGGATCGTCTTCGCGACTCCGGCATCCAAACAGTCTGGCTGTACATCCTGGATGGCAACGACCCTGCCATGCGCCTCTACCAGGAATTTGGCTTCCAAGGCACGAACCAGCGGCAACAATTGCCAGACCACCCGGCAGGCAGCGAGGAACTCATGAGGCTGCGTCTGAATTAGTACGCTCGGCCAGACTCAGTCGCTGTGGTCCGCCCAGCCGGGCAGGTTGGCCGGGACTTCCGCGGAGTCGGCGAGGCGCAGCTTGCGCCGGGCGCGTTCGTAGAACGTGGTGCGGCCCAGCCGGACGACGTGGGCGGCAGCCGGGCGTGGCCGCAGTTCCACCTGGTCACCGGGTTCGACGTGCGCGGCGACCTGCCCGTCTACCTCGACCGCGAGCCGGCCGCTGTTGGGCAGGATGTCCAGGGCCAGGCTGTCCTGGATCGACAGGACCAGCCCCCGGTTGTAGGCCGAGTGCGGCGCGGCCGGGGTGACCAGCAGGGCCTCGACCGCGGGGCTGACGATCGGGCCGCCGGCCGAGAAGCTGTACGCGGTGGATCCGGTGGGGGTGGCCACGACGACCGCGTCGGCGGCGTAACTGACGAACGGGTGCCCGGCCGCCTTGACTGCGACCGCCGCCGTGGCCAGCCCCGGGAACCGAACCAGTGCGACGTCGTTGAACGCGGTGACCACCTGCTCGCCGAGGACGGCGTCGACCGCCAGCCGTGGCTCGACGGTGAACTGTTTCTCGTCGATGGCGGTCAGCGCGGCGGGCACGTCGGGCACGTCCACCTCGGCAAGAAAGCCCAGCTTGCCCAGGTTCACCCCGAGCACCGGGGCGCGATG
>Ga0126378_10003402_pt1 | contig 12021 bp, 8 predicted proteins | sample PanSoiMetPlot_23_FD_92587 | JGI IMG/M metagenome (GOLD analysis project Ga0126378, IMG submission 92587) | Tropical forest soil microbial communities from Panama - MetaG Plot_23 | ecosystem: Environmental > Terrestrial > Soil > Tropical forest > Bulk soil | place: Panama | collected 2016-02-17
CGAGAGATCGACGGCGCAGAGGTTGTGCAGCGCGGTGAACATGGTGTGGAAGGCGTAGCTCTGCGACGTCTCGCGCACGAGCGCGTCCGTCTCCGCGAGGCGATGCAGCACCCAGCGCTCGAGCTCCGGCATCTGCGAGGGCTCAACCCGCTCACGCTCGGTGAATCCCGCGAGGTTGCCGAGGAGATAGCGCAGCGTGTTCCGGAGCCGCCGGTAGACGTCGCCCTGGTACTTCAGGATCTCCGGCCCGATACGGAGGTCCTCGGAATAATCGGACGCGACGACCCAGAGCCGGAGGATATCGGCGCCGCTCTTCTCGACGACCTCCTGCGGCGACACCACGTTCCCCAGAGACTTCGACATCTTGCGGCCCTGCTCGTCCAGCACGAAGCCGTGGGTGAGCACGGCGTCGTAGGGCGCGCGGCCGCGCGTGCCGCAGGACTCCAGCAGCGAGGAATGGAACCAGCCGCGATGCTGGTCCGAGCCCTCGAGATAGAGCGAGGCTGGCCATCGGAGGTCCGCGCGCTTCTCGAGCACGTAGCTGTGGCTCGCGCCCGACTCGAACCAGACCTCGACGATGTCGGTCACCTTCTGGTACTTCGCGGGATCGTAGCGGTTGCCGAGGAAACTCGCGGGGTCCGCGGTGAACCAGATGTCGGAACCCCCGCGCTCGATGGCCTCGGCGATCCGGTCCACCACCGCCTGGTCGCGGAGCGGCTCGCCCGTGGCCTTGTCGGTGAAGACGGCGATCGGCACGCCCCAGGCGCGCTGGCGCGAGATGCACCAGTCGGGCCGGCTCTCGATCATGGAGCGGATGCGGTTCTCGCCGGCGGGCGGGACCCACTCGGTATCCGCGATCGCCTGCAACGCGTTCTGCCGGAGACCGTTGGTCTCCATGCTGATGAACCACTGCGGTGTGTTGCGGAAGATCAGCGGCGCCTTGGAGCGCCAGGAGTGCGGATAGCTGTGGGTGAGCTTGCTGCGCGCCAAGAGCCCACCCGCGGCGTCGATCGCAGCCAGCACCCTTTCGTTGGCATCGCCGGGCTTGCCGTTGGGCTTGTAGACCACGGCGCCCGCGAAGAGCGGCACGTGCGGATAGTAGGTGCCGTCACCCGCCACGGTCTGCGGCACTTCGAGCCCGTTCGCGTGGCCCAGCTCGAAGTCGTCGACGCCGTGGCCCGGCGCGATGTGGACGAATCCGGTGCCGTCGGTGTCGGTGACGAAAGTGCCGGGGTAGAGCGCCACGTCGAAGTCGTAGCCCTGGCCGCGCAGAGGATGACGCGTCACGGTGCCGGCTAGTGAGGTTCCTAAAAACGTGGCGACAACGTCGTGCTGCAGGATGTTCGCAACTTTTGCGAAGTCCTCGACGCAGCTCTCGGCCACGCAGAGAAGCTCGCCAATCTGGACGTTCCCGCCACCTTGCTGCGCGCCCAGCTTCGGTCCGTGACTGCCGACCATCTTCGGCCGGATAACCGAGTACTTGAGTTCCGGTCCATAGGCGATGGCGCGATTGCCGGGGAGCGTCCAGGGCGTGGTGGTCCAGATCACCACCGCGGCGCCCGCAAGTGCTGGCGTCGACGGCTTCACCACGGGGAAGCGCACCCAGGCGGTGGTCGAGGTGTGGTCATGATACTCGACCTCGGCATCGGCGAGCGCGGTCCGCTCCACCACCGACCACATCACGGGCTTGGCGCCATGATAGAGCCCGCCGTTCATCAGGAACTTGCCGATCTCGCGGACGATCTGCGCCTCGGACGCTGGCGCCATCGTGAGATAGGGGTGCTCCCAGTCGCCCTCGACGCCAAGGCGCTTGAACTCGTCACGCTGCACGTCGATCCAGTACTCCGCGAACTCGCGGCACTCCCGTCGGAACTGCGCGATCGGCACGTCGTCCTTGTTCTTCTTCTCGACACGGTACTTCTCCTCGATCTTCCACTCGATCGGAAGACCGTGGCAGTCCCAGCCCGGGACATAGACCGCGTCCTTGCCGAGCTTCTGCTGCACGCGGTTCACCACATCCTTCAGGATCTTGTTGAGGGCATGGCCGATGTGCAGGTTGCCGTTGGCGTAGGGCGGGCCGTCGTGGAGGATGAATTTCTCGCGGCCCTTCAGGGCCGCGCGCTGGCGCTCGTAGAGCCTCATCTCCTGCCAGCGCTTCAAGAGCTGCGGCTCGCGCTTCGGCAGCTCGCCCTTCATGGGAAAGCCGGTCTGCGGCAGGAACACGGTCGGTCGGTAGTCGGTGGCCATGGCTCGTCAGGTCTCGATGATCAGGTCGAGACGCCCGTCGCGGGCGCCTAAGTCGGGGGCGTGCGGGATCCCGGCCCTTAGGAAAGGGCCGGGCGGATAATTCGCGAGCCGATCGCACGCGTCAGCAGAGCCATGGCCGGGACCATAGGGAAGCCGCGATTTTCCGTCAACCAACGGGCTTTTTCGCCGCCAGGATCGCCTGCGCCTGAGCGGCATCGGCGGCGATCTGGGCCTTGAGCTCGTCGAGGCCGGCAAATTTCCGCTCGGGCCGGAGGTGCTCGATCAAGGCGACGCGCAGGTGCTTGCCGTAGAGGTCGTCCGCGAAATCGAACAAGTGCGCCTCAAGGCGCAGGTCCGTGCCGCCCACCGTGGGCCGCGTGCCGAGATTGGCGACGCCGTCGCGCCAGCGCGGCGGTGTCTCGCCCTCGATCTGGACCCGCACGGCATAGACGCCGCCGGCGGGCCGGATGGTGTCCCCGAGGCGGAGGTTCGCCGTGGGAAAACCGATCGTTCGGCCGCGTCGGTCGCCCAGCTCGACGCGGCCGTCGATCTCGAAGGGTCGGCCGAGCAGGATCGCGGCGTCGCGCACCTGGCCCGCCGTCAGTTGCTGGCGAATGCGGGTCGAGGAATAGACCGTGCCGCTCGCGACCCCCAGCGGGGCCACCACGGTGACGCCGAAGCCCCAGCGTTGCCCCAGCTTGCGCAGCACCTCCGGGGTGCCGCCGCGCTGGTGGCCGAAGTGGAAGTCGTAACCCACCACGGCATGGCGCGCAGCGAGCCCCTCGACGATCAGCGTCCGTACGAAGTCGTCCGCTGAGACCTTCGAGAAGTTGAGATCGAACGGCAGCACGAAGAGCAGGTCGACGCCGAGCGCCTCGATGTGATGCGCCTTGGCGCGGAACGGCGTCAGCCGAAAGGGCGGCGCCTCAGGGTGGAACACGTGGTAGGGGTGCGGCTCGAAGGTCAGCACCGAGAGCGGAGCGCCGAGTCCGCGCGCGGTCTCGGCCGCGCGGCCGATCACGATCTGATGGCCCTTGTGGACGCCGTCGAAATTGCCGATCGCCACCACCGAGCCGCGGTCGGCGGGCTCGAGCACGGCCGGGTGACGCAGGATGCGCATGAGGCCGCACGATATCGCGGCCGACGCGAAACCGGTAGTCGGGAAGAACTCCCTAGTTCCGCTGCGGCACCAGGACGAGGGCGTCGCCGTCGACCACCACGGTCTCGCCGACCTGGATCACGGTCTTGAGCGCGACGCGTGCCTTCTCGAGGATGATGTCCGTGATGGTGACGTGCGCCTCGATGGTATCGCCGATCCGCACCGGCGCGCGGAAATTCAGATTCTGCTTGAGATAGATCGAGCCTGGCCCGGGCAGCTTCGAGCCGATCACGGTGGAGAGGAAGCTCGCGGTCAGCATGCCGTGGATGATGCGGCCGCCGAAGCGGGTCTTCTCCGCGTATTTCTGGTTCATGTGGACCGGATTGGCGTCGCCCGAGACGCCGGAGAACAAGATGATGTCCGCCTCGGTGACGGTGCGCGCAAAGGTCGCGCTCATGCCCACCGCAAGGTCCTCCAGAAGGTAGCCGCCATCCGGTACCGGGAGGCGCCGCGTATCGTCCATGTGCAAACCCTCACCCTGTGAATGTGCCCGTTCCCCTGCTCGCTCTTCTTCGATATGGCGATTGTGCGCCGCACCTTAAAGCCTGCCGCGGCGCATCGCAACAAAAGCTTAATCTTCAAGGGTAAAGAACGCACTTGCGGTGTGACTTATTCGCAACAGCAAAAAAGAGCTGGCAAGGCCCCGGAAGGGTTCACCGCGGCGGCTGAGGGTCGATCGGCGTCTTGCCGAGCAGGCCCAGGGCCTGCTCCAGCAGACCCGCGAAGCCCAGGAGCTCGCCGTCGCCATAGGGCCGCCCCACCATCTGGAGCCCCACCGGCAACCCGCTCTGGGTGAATCCGCAGGGGAGCGACAGCGCCGGGCAACCCGTGAGCGTCACCGCATAGGTGATGCCGAGCCAGTCCCAATACGTCTGGAACCGATGGTCGCCGACCGATTCGACATAGCGCTGGTCGACGTCGAAGGGCGGCACGATTACGGTCGGTGTCAGCAGGAGATCGTAGCTTTCGAAATACTTGACCACCCGCTGGTAGAGCGCCTCGCGCTCGCGAGCGGCGCGGCCGATCTCGTCGGCGCCGAGATTGAGCCCCGCCTCGATGTTGGCGACGATGTCGGGCTTGAGCCGCGCGCGGTGCTCGGCGTAGAGCGGGCTGAGGTTGGTCACATAGCGCTGGGCGCGCAACACGCCGAAGATCTCGCGGGCGCCGGCGAAGTCCGGTGCCGCCGCCTCGACCGTGGCGCCGAGCTCAGACCACTTCCGAGCCGCCGCCTCCGCGATCCCCTGCACTTCCGGATCGACCGGCAGGAAGCCGAGGTCAGGCGAGTAGCCGACCTTCTTCGGCTTCCCGGGCCGGCGCACGCGCTCGAGGAACGAGCGCCGTGGCGGCGGCCGGGACAGCGGATCGCGGGGATCGAAGCCCGCCATCGCATCGAGCATCAGTGCCACGTCCGCGACCGTGCGGGCCATCGGGCCGCTGACGCCCAGCGTATCGAAGGCGCCATGGGCCGGCCCCTGCGCTACCCAGCCCGGGCTCGGCCGCATGCCCACCACCGAGCAGAAGCTCGCGGGGATGCGCAAGCTACCGCCGAGGTCGCTGCCGTTCGCGAGCCATACCATGCCGGTCGCCAGCGCCACCGCCGAGCCGCCCGACGAGCCGCCGCAGGTGAGTGCGGTATTCCAGGGGTTGCGTGTCTTGCCGAACACCTCGTTGAAGGTATTGGCGCCGGCGCCGAACTCGGAGGTGTTGGAGCGCGCGACCACGATGCCGCCGCGCTTCTCGAGCGTCTCGACCTGGATGTCCGACGTCTCCGGCACGAAATCCGCGAAGATCGGCGAGCCCGAGGTCGAGCGCACGCCGGTCACGTTCATGAGGTCCTTGATGGCGATCGGCAGACCGCCGAGCCAGCCGGGTGCGCCGCGCTCGACCTTCGTACCGCCCATGCGTCGCGCGTGGTCGCGCGCATGCTCGACGCAGATCGTGGGAAGCGCGTTCACGGCGGGATCGACCGCGCGGATGCGCGCCAGCGACGCGTCGATCAGCTCCGAGGGCGTGACCTCGCCCTTGCGCAGCAGTTCCACCACCTCGACGGCGGTGCGCCGGATCAGCACGTCGCCTTCGGCCATCTGGAGACTCCCTGACGCGGATGCGCGCGCGGACGCTAGCGACAGGAGCCGAGCTGCGTCAACCGCGGGCCTTCGCTCGCGGGGTCCGCGAGGGTAAGCTCCGCCCGCATGGATTCCGCGGGGAGATTTTCTGGACCCATGGACTCGGACGCCGCCGCGCCGCTTCGTGAGGCCTGGTATTTCGCGCTGCCGGGGCGCGTGCTCCCGCCCGGCCGGATGGCGGCCAAGACCCTGCTGGGCGAGCCGCTGATCCTCGGCCGCGCGCGCAACGGCGAGGTCTGGGCGCTCCGCGACATCTGCCCGCACCGCGGCATTCCCCTCCACTTCGGGCGTTTCGATGGCGCGGAGATCGAGTGCTGCTATCACGGCTGGCGCTTCGACCCCAGCGGCCGCTGCACCGCGATCCCGTCGCTGACGGAGGGCCAGGCGTTCGACGCGGGAAAAATCCGCGTGAAGGCCTATCCCGCGCGCGAGGTGCAGGGAAACATCTGGGTCTATGCGGGCGTCGATCCCTCCACCGCGCCGGAAATACCGGAGGTGCCCGACCTCGGCGCGGACGCGACGCCGGAGATGTTCGAGAGCGTGCGCTTCCCCTGCCCGATCGATCACGCCGTGGTGGGCTTGATGGATCCCGCGCATGGACCCTTCGTGCATCGGGCCTGGTGGTGGCGGTCGCGGAATTCGATCCACGAGAAAGCGAAGGCATTCGGCGCGGCACCCTTCGGCTTCACCATGCTGCGCCACGCGCCAAGCTCGAACTCGAATGCGTACAAGATCCTGGGCGGCAAGCCCGAGACCGAGATCACCTTCCGCCTGCCGAGCGTGCGCGTTGAGCACATCCGCGTCGGCAAGCACAGCGTCGCCAACCTGACGGCGGTGACGCCGGTCGGTCCGACGGAGAGCGAGATCAACCACGCGATCTACTGGTCGATGCCCTGGCTCACGCCGCTCAAGCCGCTGCTCCGCCCCTTCGTGCGCGCCTTCCTCCGCCAGGACCGCGACATCATGGTGATGCAGCAGGAGGGCCTAAAATACGATCCGCCCCTCATGCTGATCGACGACGCCGACCGACAGGCGAAGTGGTACTACCGCCTCAAGAACGAATACCGCCGCGCCCGAGCCGAGGACCGTGCCTTCGAGAACCCCGTCAAGGACCGCGTGCTCCGCTGGCGGAGCTGAGGTGCGAGGGTGCGATCCGGCTGCAGAGGACGGGCCGACCATCCTCGATTCGCCAGGCACCGCCTTAATGGTCGTCACGAGTTCGTGAACAACGTCCTCACAGAGCGACCACCTTAGGTACCTTGAAAGACCCTGGCAGGCCGGGGAAGACTTCCGTAAAAGAAGCGCGGAGTGAGCCGCGCGCGTGCGCTGTTTAGCAAATGAAAACCACGGGGAGAGAACGCACATGACGGTCGCAGGTTTCGTAAAGGGCCAGGTGGGCGCGGGCGCGGGCTTGCTCGATCGCGAGCGGATCATCGCGCAGGCGGGCTTCAATCGGTGGCTGGTGCCGCCGGCGGCGCTCGCGATCCACCTCTGCATCGGCATGGCCTACGGCTTCAGCGTGTTCTGGCTGCCGCTGTCGCGCGCGGTCGGCGTCAGCAAATACGTCGCCTGCCCCGAGCCGTCCCTGGTCTCGTCGTTGTTCATGACGAGTTGCGACTGGCGCATCGTCGACATGACGCCGATGTACACGCTCTTCTTCATTTTCCTCGGCTCATCGGCGGCGGTCTGGGGCGGCTGGCTCGAGCGCGTGGGCCCGCGCAAGGCCGGCGTGGTCGCCGCCTGCTGCTGGTGTGGCGGTCTCATCATTTCGGCGGTCGGCGTGACCGTGCATCAGCTCTGGATGCTGTGGATCGGCTCCGGCGTGATCGGGGGTATCGGGCTCGGCCTCGGCTACATCTCGCCGGTCTCGACGCTCGTGAAATGGTTCCCCGACCGGCGCGGCATGGCGACGGGCATGGCGATCATGGGCTTCGGCGGCGGCGCCATGATCGGCTCGCCCCTCGCGGACATTCTGATGAACCAGTTCCGCTCCGCGACCTCCGTCGGTGTCTGGCAGACCTTCGTGACCATGGGCGTTATCTATTTCGTCTTCATGATGGGTGGCGCCTTCGGCTACCGGCTGCCGCCCGCGCATTGGCGGCCCGAGGGCTGGATGCCGCCCGCGCCCGGCGCCAAGGCGATGATCACGTACGGCCATGTCCATCTGCGCGACGCGCACAAGACCGCGCAGTTCTGGCTGATCTGGGGCGTGCTTTTCCTCAACGTGAGCGCGGGCATCGGCGTCATCGGCATGGCCTCGCCGATGCTGCAGGAGATCTTCGCGGGCTCGCTGATCGGGCATCCCGACATCACCTTCACGGATCTCGCCGATGAGCAGAGGCGCATGGTTGCGACCATCGCGGCGGCTTTCACCGGGTTGCTGTCGCTCTTCAACATCGGCGGCCGGATCTTCTGGGCCTCGATGTCGGACTTCATGGGCCGCAAGGCGACCTATTACACGTTCTTCCTGCTGGGGATCGCGCTCTATGCGAGCGCGCCGACGCTCGCGCATACCGGCAACAAGGCGCTCTTCGTACTGGCCTTCGGGATCATCCTCTCAATGTATGGCGGCGGCTTCGCGACGGTGCCGGCTTATCTCGCGGACGTCTTCGGCACGCAGTTCGTGGGCGCCATCCACGGCCGGTTGCTGACGGCCTGGTCCGCGGCGGGGATCATGGGCCCCTTCGTGGTGAATGGCATCCGTGAGCTCGAGCTGCAGGCGGGCGTGCCGCGGGATACCGTCTACGACGTCACCATGTATGTGCTCTCGGCCATGCTGGTCGGCGGCTTCGTCTGCAACTACCTGATCAAGCCGCTCGCCGACAAATGGTTCATGAAGGACGCGGATGTGGCGGCGTTGCAGGCGAAGACTCGGGCCGCCGAGGCGACCACGGGCTCGATGGGGATTGGGGCGTGGCGGCTCGACACCGCCTCGGTGCTAGCCTGGCTCGCGGTCGGCGTCCCGATCGCCTGGGGTGTCTGGATTACCCTCACGAACGCCCTGGCGCTGTTCCGCTGAGGGCGCCGAAGGGCGTGCATTCGAGAACGCCGACAAGGACCGCTTGCTGCGGTCGCGGTGCTCAATGGAGGGGCAGCCATGACGATCGACGAGTATGTCGAGTGGGCGCGGAGCGCCGGGCCTGACAAGACGACTCCGGATGCGACCGCCGAGCACCTCGCCTTTCTCGCGCTCGGCCTGGTCGGCGACGCCGGCGAGGTGGCGGACCTTCTGAGGAAGCGGCTCCGCGACGGCACGCTCGACCGCGATCATCTCGCCTACGAGCTGGGCGATGTTCTCTACCACTGGGCGCGGCTTTGCGCGGTCACGGGCCTCGCGCCCTCCGAGCTCCTCGATCGCAGCCGCCGCAACATCGAGGCGCGCCTCGCCAAGCGCGCCAAATAGATCCCCGCACCCCCGGTCATCTCAGGGCGGCCATCTTGCGCCACGGATGAAAACGCTCCATCGTCCGCACAACAACGGCTCGATGAGCCGTCCCGGAGGAACTATAGGAGGCTAACATGATGGGTTTAACGCGCCGCCGCGTGTGCGGCGTTCTCACGGTCGCATTCCTGGCGGCGGGGCTCGCGTCCGCGCCAGCCTCGGCCGAGAAGGTGCTCCGCATCGCCAATCAGGGCGAGCCCGAGACCCTCGATCCGCAGAAGACCTCGACCGTTGTCGAGTCCAACGTGCTGCGCAACCTCTTCGAGGGGTTGGTGGTGATGGACCCCAAGGGCAATGTTGCGCCGGGCGTGGCCGAGAAATGGTCGGCAAGCGAGGACGGTGTCACCTACACCTTCAATTTGCGAACCGATGCCAAGTGGTCGAACGGCGATCCCGTCACGGCCCAAGATTTCGTGTTCTCCTTCCGGCGCATCCAGGATCCCAAGACCAAGTCGCAATACGCCGAGGTGCTCTACCCCATCAAGAACGCCGAGGAGGTGAACACCGGCAAGGCCGAGCTCTCGGCACTCGGCGTCGAGGCGACCGACGCCAAGACGCTGAAGATCACGCTCAAGGCACCGACCCCCTATTTCCTGCAGCTGCTCACACACCAGACCGGGCTGCCGGTCAACGAGAAGGTGGTGGCGTCGCTCGGCGACGATTGGGTCAAGCCCGGCAAGATGGTTTCCAACGGCGCCTATACGCTGAACGACGTGAAGCCGTCGGCCTACATCAAGCTGGTCAAGAACCCGACTTACTGGGGGGCGAGCAAGGTCACGATCGATACGATCATGTTCGATCCGATGGAGGATCGCGCCGCCGTGCTGAAGCGCTACCGCGCCGGCGAGTTCGACATCGTCTACGGCGATCTCCCGAACGACCAGCTGGCCTGGCTCAAGGAGAACATGCCGAAGGAGCTGCACATCGCGCCCTACGCCGGCGTCTACTACTACACCTTCAATACCACCAAGCCGCCACTCAACGACCCGCGCCTGCGGCAGGCCCTCGCCATGGCGGTGAACCGCGAGGTGCTGGTGGATAAGATCACGCTGGCGGGCGAGCTGCCAGGTTACGGGTTCGTGCCCGACGGCATCTCCCATTACACCGCGCAGCGGGTCGCCTGGGCGAAGCTCACCCAGGACCAGAAGGACGCCGAGGCGCTGAAGCTCATGAAGGAGGCGGGCTACGGACCCGAGAAGCCGCTCAAGCTGCAGCTCGCCTACAACACCTCCGAGAACCACAAGAAGATCGCGGTCGCCATCGCGGCGATGTGGAAGAAGCTCGGCGTCGACGTCGATCTCGTCAATACCGAGCTCAAGGTGCATTACGCGAACCTGCGCCAGGGCGACTTCCAGGTCGGCCGTGCCGGCTGGATCGCCGACTACAACGACGCGCAGAACTTCCTCTTCCTGTCGCAAACCTCGACCAAGCAGCAGAACTACGCGAAGTTCTCGAACCCCGAGTACGACAAGCTGATGGACCAGGCCGCAATCACCGGCGACACCGACAAACGCGCTGGGCTTTTGCAGCAGGCCGAGACCATCCTCATCAAGGAGCTGCCGGTGCTGCCGATCTATTTCTACGTCTCCAAGAACCTGGTCAGCACCAAGGTGAAAGGCTGGGAGGACAACCCCTTCAACGTCGTCTACGTGAGGAACTTGTCGCTCTCGGATTAGGACTGCAGCGCGTGTGCGTCCTTCGACTCGCGCTGCTTCGCACCGCGGCTCAGGATGAGGAAAATCCTTCGTGGCATTGAGAAGATCGCCTCATCCTGAGCGAGGCCCGAAGGGCCTGAGTCGAAGGACGCACCGCCGCTTGTCCGAGTAGCCACACTCGCATCCGGATCCATGCTCGCCTACTCCCTCCGGCGGCTGGGCGGCGCGATACCGACGCTGTTCGTGGTTATGACGGTGTCGTTCTTCATGATGCGCCTGGCGCCGGGCGGGCCATTCGACCGCGAGCGCATGCTGGCCCCGGCCGTCGAGGCCAATATCAAGAAGGCCTACAACCTCGACCAGCCCCTGGTCGTGCAGTACGGCATCTATCTCTCCAAGGCGCTCCAGGGCGATCTCGGCCCCTCCTTCAAGTACCAGGACTACTCGGTGGTCGAGCTCATCGAGAGCGGTTTCCCGGTCTCCTTCGAGATCGGCATCACCGCCATCATCCTGGCGGTGATCGTGGGCGGCGGGCTCGGCATCTTCGCGGCGCTCCGGCAGAACAGCGGCCTCGACCACACGGTGATGGCGACCGCCATGATCGGCATCACCGTGCCAAATTTCGTGATGGCGCCGCTCATGACGCTGATCCTCGGCGTCTACTTGCGGCTCCTGCCGGTCGGCGGCTACGGCGGCGGCAGCTTGCGCAACCTGATCCTGCCGACCGTGGCGCTCGCCTTGCCGCCCGTCGCCTATATCGCGCGCTTGACGCGCGCCAGCATGATCGAAGTGCTGCGCTCGAACTATATCCGCACGGCGCGCGCCAAAGGCCTGCCGGGCCGCATCGTGGTCGGCCGCCACGGGCTCCGCGCGGCGTTCTTGCCGGTGGTCTCCTATCTCGGACCCGCGATCGCCGGCATTATCACGGGCTCGGTGGTGATCGAGACCATCTTCGGCATCCCCGGCATCGGCCGGTATTTCGTTCAGGGTGCGCTCAATCGCGACTACACGCTGGTGATGGGTGTGGTGATCTTCTACGGCGCGCTCATCATCCTGCTCAATCTCTTGGTCGACCTCGCCTACGGCGTGCTCGATCCGAAGATCCGCTATGACTGAGCTCGTCCACGGCTCGCCGGCGCTCGAGGAAATCGCGGGCCGCTCGCTCTGGCAGGACGCGCTGGCGCGGCTCAAGCGCAACCGCGCGGCTCTGGCGAGCATCTTCGTGCTCGGCTTCATCGCGCTGCTGGCGATCCTCGCACCCTATCTCTCGCCGCATGCCTTCGACGAGGTCTATTGGGACGCGATCCGCGCGCCGCCCGATTTCGCGCATGCGCACTGGTTCGGCACCGACGCCAACGGCCGCGATCTCTTCGTGCGCACGCTCTATGGCGC
>Ga0126378_10003403_pt1 | contig 12020 bp, 12 predicted proteins | sample PanSoiMetPlot_23_FD_92587 | JGI IMG/M metagenome (GOLD analysis project Ga0126378, IMG submission 92587) | Tropical forest soil microbial communities from Panama - MetaG Plot_23 | ecosystem: Environmental > Terrestrial > Soil > Tropical forest > Bulk soil | place: Panama | collected 2016-02-17
CATCGCGATTACCGCGGCAAGCCTGGCCCGTGATCCGGACGAGGCCGCGGCGGCGGCGCGGCCGCATCTCGCCAAAGGCGATGCGGTGGTCCTTAAAATCCAGTCGCGCGACATCGTGCACAAATCCGAAGTCGGCGGCGTGCGGCTTAACCTGACAACCGAGGCGGCGGTGCGCGAGGCTGCGGATGATATTTTGCGGCGTGCGCGCGCCGCCAAGCCCGACGCCCGCCTCGCCGGGGTGACGGTTTTTCCGATGGTAGTGCGGCCCAAGGCGCGCGAACTCATCATCGGCATCGCCGACGATCCGACTTTCGGTCCGGTCATGGTGTTCGGCCAAGGCGGCACCGCCGTGGAGGCGATCGACGACAAGGCGCTGGCGCTGCCGCCGCTCGATCTCGCGCTGGCGCGCGGCCTGATCGCGCGCACACGCGTCGCGCGCATTCTCAAGGCCTATCGCAATGGGCCGGCCGCCGATGAGGCGGCAATCGCGCTCGTTCTGGTCAAGCTGTCGCAACTCGCCGCCGATTTTCCGGAACTTCGTGAAATCGACCTCAATCCGGTACTCGCCGACGAGACCGGTGTGATCGCGGTGGATGCTCGCATCGCGGTTGCGCGGCCGCAGCCGCGACGGGCCGGGCCATTATCCGGTAATCCGCGCTTTGCCATCCGGCCTTATCCGAAGCCATGGGAGCGCCATCTGGCGCTGCCTGACGGCAGTGCAATTTTCGTCCGTCCGATCCGGCCCGAGGACGAGGCGCTCTATCCGGCATTTATGACCGCGGTAACCGCCGAGGACACGCGGCTGCGCTTCTTCGCGCCGATCAAGGAATTCAGTCACGGCTTCGTCGCGCGCTTTACGCAGATCGATTACGCCCGTACCATGGCGTTCATCGCCATCGAGGAAGCGACCGGGCGGATGCTCGGCGTGGTGCGCATCCACGCCGATTCCGAATATCGCAGCGCGGAATACGCCATTCTGGTGCGCTCCGATCTAAAGGGGCACGGCCTCGGCTGGCTGTTGATGGAGCTGATGATCGAATATGCGCGCGCCGAAGGGCTGCAATCGATTCGCGGCCAGGTGTTGCAAGAGAACAGAACGATGCTGCAAATGTGCCGGCAGCTGGGCTTTCACATCGCCCCCGACCCGGACGAAAGTTCGATCGTGGTCGTTACGCTGTCGCTGAAGCCCTGATCAAAGCAATCCAGAATCGTCTGCCCCAACGGCACCGGCGCGGGTGACAGAAGTCAGGCTATCTTTTCGGTTGAACGCGCGCCGTCTGTTTGACCATTGAAATGATATCCGCGCGCAGCTTCGGGTCCTCTATCATCAAGAAAGCCTTCAAGAGTTCCAGGCTCTCTTCGTGGTTGACCGCGAATTTTGACGGCGCGTTCTGGTCACCGCGGGTCTCATTCATGGCAGTCCCATCCCCAAGCAGGCGCGCAAATACCTGCGGCAGTTGTGCCACGGTACCGATGCTCAGGTAAATGGGCGACGTTGCCGCTCAGTCTTGGGAGGGAGGATCCTCGGGATCCGCTGCCAATTCGGAAGCGTTCAGACTGTTCGCTTCCAAGACGACCAGAGAAAGCAAATAGGCCAGCAAATCCAAGGAGGCGTGATTGGCCATTTTGCCATTTCGCTTCCCATGTCGCTGATGTAGCGGACGAGTTGTGCCTTGTCGGAGGGCATCGTGCGAATCATTTGTAAGATCCGGGTCACACAGTGATCCCGGTGGATGATTTCCGCTGTGCGGTGAGGCGCACATGCCCAGCGATGCCATGAAACGCGCGTGTCGACGCCAGGGTGTTCTCGTCAATTGGCATTTTGACCGCGATTGACCACTCGCCGTTTATCAGTTCGGGAAGCCCGAGCGGGACCACAGTCCATCCCATGGAGTGGAATAGCGGTAACCAAAACATTTCAATGAGAGCTGTCAGTCCGGTGATACTATTGTCGAGGCAGTGTTCGAGCACGCCGCAGATCACCATGCCCCTCGTCTGTCCACCCATTGTCCGACCTTCGCGCCGATTTTTTACGACAAACATTCGTGTCCACTCGTAGATATCGATCGCCCTTGGCAAACCGCGAACGGATGCGAGATAGGGAAACACCTCACTAAGCAGATGCGGCCGAGTTGTCGGCACCAGACGCGACCCTCCTATGATTTGGCCGTTCGCGCTGGCTAGGATGTAAGTGGCGTCCTCATTGTCGAATTGGTCGCGCTCCAATCCGTCAGGGCGGGCCAAGTTCGTCCAGTTTCGCTCCATCACGTAGATTTCATGACGCAATCGAAAATGCGCCAACAATTCAGGCTCGTAGAGGTGCCGATTGGCGCCCGTGATCACATGAATCATGCCTTCGCCTCTCACGGTATTCACCGTGCAGCAAAAGCACTTTTGCTGGATTAGACGACTGTCAGAATTGCCAGTTGACGGCTTAAATTTCGCCCGACCGAAGCGCCTTTATGACGGCCTGGGTTCGCGTCACGGCGTCCAATTTCCTCTTGGACTGCTCAACGTGCCAGTTCACGGTGCGCTCGCTGACGCCGAGGATGGTCGCAATTTCCCAGCTGGACTTGCCTTCCGCTGCCCATGCCAGAACATCGCGCTCTCGTTCGCTCAAAACACGCCGACGCTGACCATCCGACTCGCAGCCCATCAGCGCGGCACAACGAGCATGTGCGTACATGCTGACGAGGTGAAGCGCTTGCTTCGCCCTTGGTTCGAGGTCGGGTCGCTCGCCAGCCATCGTGACGCATGCCTGAAAACCCGTGCTGCGAACGATAGGCACGAGGAACCCTTTGTTGAGACCAAAGTCCCGGGCAACGGCCATGACCTCGACGGCGCGCGGCGAGCGCGCCGTATCAAAGGGCGCTTGCGACCACTCGAAGGGATTAACGGTGCGGCGACACCACGCCGCTACCGGATCGTCCGCGTAATAATTCGATCGGGTGTAGTGCTCGGTTCAGCCCTTGGGCCAACCGTTGAGCAAAATATAAGACTCCAGCCGCTGCGGCGGCTCGGGCACGCCCGTTATTAGAAACGACGTGTATCCAAAGTCTGCCAAGGTCGTCGAAACACGATTCATCACGCTGTCGACCTCGGTCAAACGATCGAGGTCGTCGATCAGATCGAATGCGACTTTTACGTAATCGTGAGCTCGGCCCATCACGCGCCACCGGCGCAAATTATTCTTGCGATTTCAAAGTTACGGCGAAGCGAAACCATCAGGCGAAAACTCTATCGACTGTGAACTGCTCGCAAAAACATCTACATTTTCAAATGAATTTATTTCTTCCATGCTGGGCGCTCGCTGCAAAACGGCAGCCGCACAAGGTTTCCGAGTGCGCTGCCGAGCGCACGCCGAACATCTTTTTTACAAAATTGATTGGCCGCAGGTGCCTGCGGCGGTTTGGCGCTCGTTGGTCGCAAACCTTGATTTAGCCACACAGCTCACTTACGTGCCGGTCAACACCGTTGAATCCGGGCCCCTCTGGCGAGGACGCTAAAACGTCGGCTAACCTCGCGATGTCGGATCACCTGTTTCGCGCCAAGTTTCACGCGCCAGGGCGAATGGATCCGCTGACCTCAGGGCCCGAACTATCTGCATCTTCCCTGATCTGCCTGATCCGAGCTCCTTGAGCGCGCACGTTGCGTACCTGCGAAGAGGAGCATCATGGCTATCCACTGTGTCCGCCCCGACATATCGGGCGAATTCCGCGACCCGTTTGATTGCGACGAACTGGTCGTCAAAGCCCTGGTCACCGTCAGCGCTTTTGTTGCGCTTGCGGACGGACGCCTTGATGCGATCGAGCGCGACGACGCGGTGAATTATATTGAACGTCAGCGGCTTGCGCCGACGATCTCGCGAGAACGCGTTGCCGAATTCTTTGACGCACGGGCGCGACATCTCGAAGACAGAGATTTCGCCGATCTGATTGCCGAGGCGCTTCGACCAGTCGCGGCCTTATCGCTGACCTTCGATGTGGTTCGAATTGCCGAGCTGGTCGCTGCGGCAGATCGGCACCTGGACCCCAACGAAGCACAAGTGGTGAGCCTTATACGGCTGATCAGCAAGCCTCCTGCGGAAACGAAAGCGTTCGGCTCCGCTCGATCATCGGTGTATTGGGTCGACTGATCCTGGAGCAGGACACGGAGCAGTGAAAGGCTCTCTCAAACTTCGTCCAAATGAGAAGGAAGACCCGGCGCACACGATGAGTGATGAAGACTGGCGCCTCGAGCGACTTATAGATCGCGCGCCGAACCGAATTCGCTCGACGGTTCGTTTCCTGAGGCAGCCTTCGAGCCGCTGGCTTCGGATTCCGGCGGGATCATTGCTCACAGTTGGCGGCGTTCTCTGGTTTTTGCCGATCGCCGGATTGTGGATGCTTCCAATCGGTTTGGCGTTGCTCGCCGATGACGTGCCGCCTTTGCGATCGCTCCGGCGCCGCAGTCTGGATTGGATCGAACGGCATCGTCCAGATTGGCTGGCTCATCCAGACCGTCCGAAATGACGCCCGCGGCTGGCAAGGCTACGGCAACGGCTATATCTTTCGATATGTTACGTTTACAGCGAGGATTGCACGTGGCGACAACCCTGAAACAGATGATGGACGCCGCCAATGCGGCGGTTCCACGGATCACCCCGGCGCAGGCGCGGGAGATGATCGCGCAAGGCAACGCGCTCGTCGTCGACGTGCGCGATGCGGCGGAAGTCGAAAAGAGCGGCAAGGTCGCCGGCGCCGTGCATGTCTCGCGGGGGCTGTTGGAATTTCGCGCCGATCCGGAATCGCCGTCGCACGATAAGAATTTTGCCAAGGATAAAGAGGTGATCGTTTATTGCGGCTCCGGCGGCCGCGCCGCCTTGAGCGGCAAGCTGCTCAAGGACATGGGCTATGAGCGCGTCTACAATCTCGGCGGCTTCAAGGACTGGGCGGATGCCGGCGGCGACGTCGAAAAATAATCGCGCGAGAACGCGCTGTCGCCCGCTCACCGCGACCGCGGATCGAGCGCATCGCGCAGCCCATCGCCGACCAGATTGAACGACAGCACGGTCAAAAAAATCGCCAAGCCCGGCCAGATCGCCATCCACGGCGCATTGACGAGAAATCGCTGCGCGGCATTGAGCATACTGCCCCATGACGGCGCCGGCGGTTGTTGACCGAGGCCGAGAAACGACAATGCGGCCTCGGCAATGATCGCCGCCGCGACTGACAGCGTCGCCTGCACCAGCAATGCCGGCAGGATGTTCGGCAGGATGTGGAGGAGTGCGATGCGCCAGTGCGGATTGCCAACCGCGCGCGCGGCCTCGACATAATCCTCGACCTTCACCGCCATTACCTGGGCGCGTGTCAACCGGAAGAAGATCGGCGTTGTGGTAATCCCGATGGCGATCATCGCGTTGCCGAGGCTTGGCCCGAGGAAAGCGGCGAACGCAATCGCCAAGATAAGAAACGGACAGGCCAATAGCGCGTCGGCGATCCGGCTGAACGACGCATCGATGAAACCGCCCAGGTAACCGGAGATCAGCCCGACCGGTACACCGACGAGGAGGGCGATGGCGACGGAGATGACGCCCGCCAGCAGCGAAGCGCGCGCGCCAAAAATCACCCGCGAAAGGACATCGCGCCCGACATCGTCGGTGCCGAACCAGTGCAAGGCCGATGGCGCCTTGCGCACCGCGGTCCAGGTCTGCAGTTCCGGGTCGTAGGGAGAGATCAGCGGCGCGAGTATCGCCGCACCGACAAAAATCGCGATCACGGCAAGCGCAATCAGCGCTCCCTTGCGGCGCTTGAATCGCCGAATCGCGCGCGCCGTCGGCGTCTCGACACTTTCGGCCGAGGCCGCGCCGGCAGTGGCGGTAAGCGCCGCTTCGGCCATGGCTCAACCGCGCAGCCGCGGATTGACCAGGATATAGGCCATGTCCGCCAGAAGATTGAGAGTCATGTAGGCCGTGGCCGTCACCAGCACGACGCCCTGCACAACCGCGTAATCGCGGTTGAAAACGGCATCGACGATGAGTTTGCCGAATCCGGGTACGGCAAAAATCTGTTCAGTGAGCACGGCGCCCGACAACAAGGTGCCGAATTCGAGCGCGCCGAGCGTGATGACCGGCGTCAAAGCGTTGCGCAAAGCGTGCTTGAATATGACGCTGTGTTCAAGCAGCCCCTTGGCGCGCGCAGTGCGGATATAATCGCTTTCCAGAACGTGCAGCATCGCGCTGCGTGTATGCCGCATCAGGATCGCGGCAATCGCATTGCCGAGCACAAAGGCCGGCATGACCATCGTGGCAAGGCTCATTCGCCAGTCTTCGGTGAGCGGCACGTAACCGGAGGCCGGCAGCCAGCCAAGCTTCACCGAAAACAGAAAGATCAACATGATGCCGAGCCAGAAATTCGGCGTCGAAATACCCCACAGCGCGAAAACGTTCGCCGCGTAATCCCAGACCGTGTCCTTCTTGACCGCCGAGACGATCCCGGCGCCGAGGCCGATGACGAGCGCGATGACAATGGCCATCGACGCGAGCGTGATCGTGACCGGCAGTTTTTTGAGGATCAACGAGAGAACCGGCTCCTTGAGCCGCATCGATTCGCCGAGATCGCCGGACAGTGCAGCCTTGACCCAATAGACGTACTGAACCGGCAGGGGCCGATCGAGATGATAGTGCTGGCGTATTTGCTCGATCGCCGCAGGATCGCGCTCTTCGCCAGCCATGACCAGCGCGGGGTCGCCCGGTAATAGATGTTGCAGCGAGAAAATAATCACCGATACGAAGAACAAGGTCGGGATGAGTTGCAACAGTCTCCTGCCAACAAACGTCAACATCGGCGAAACGATTATTTCAGCGTCAATCCGACGACGCGCACCATGCCGTCGGGCAACTGGCGATAGCCCTCCAGGCGGGCCGTGTGGGCGATCAGCACGCGCCGATGATGCAGGTAAATGATCGACTCATTGTCGAGAAGGACACGCGTCAGCTTTTCATAGATCGCCTTGCGCTGCGCGGCATCGGACGGAATGCGCGATTGGTCGAGCAGCTTGTCGACGTCCGCATTGCACAAACCCGTATAGTTCAAAGGCGCCTTGCATTTGTAGAAGCTGTACACATTGCCGTCGGGATCGCTGCGGCCGCTCCAGTCCAATAAATAGGCCTCGTATTCGCCGGCCTCCGCCTGCTTGAGCGATGTTGCGAATTCGGTCACGCGGATTTTCATGTTGATGCCGATCTCGGCGGCCATCGCTTGAACGACCTCCGCGACCGATTGCGGCTCTGCTCCTTTGGGCACCATGAAATCGACGTCGAAAGGCGTCGCGACGCCTGCGTCTTTGAGCAACGCCTTGGCCTTGGCAACATCACGCTTGGGTACCGGAAAACTCTGCTGGTAATAATAATTCTCCGGGTTCACCCATTGATTGCCCGGGACGAATTCGCCGTTGAAGACGACTTGATTGATCGCCTCGCGATCGATTGCGGCGTCGAGCGCCTGGCGCACCGCCGCCGATTTGCCGAGCGGATTTTTCGTTCGCTCGCCGATATTGATGTCGATGCCCGTGTAGCCAAGCCAGAGTGCGGTGGCGAGCTTGAGCTTCGGATCGGCGCGGATATCTTTGATGTCGGTCGCCGATACCCGTTCGATCAGATCGAGGCCACCGCTCTTGAGATTGGCGAGCCGCACGGTGTCGTCGCTGATCGGCAAAAAGACAATGCGGTCGATGTGCACGTTGTCCCTGTTCCAGTAGTCGGCGAATTTCTCGCCGACGATGCGATCCTGCGGCACGCGTTCGACAAGTTTGTACGGCCCGGCGCAGACCGGATGCAGTCCGAATTTGTCGCCGGTCTCCCTCGCCGCTTTCGGCGACACCATCATGCCCGAGCGATCGGTCAGCTGTGCAATCAGCGGCGCGAATGGCGCCTTGAGCAATATTTTGATTGTCAGTGGATCGACAACTTCGACACGATCCACGGCAGCGAGCTCGGGCTTGCGAAACGAACCCGCCATCGTCATATGCCGGTCCAGCGAATATTTCGCCGCTTCGGCGTCGAATTGCTCACCATCGTGAAATTTCACGTTCGGGCGCAGCTTGATCGTTACCGACAACCCGTCCGGCGCAGTCTCATAGCCAAGCGCAAGTTGGGGAACGACATTGAGCTTTTCGTCGATGTCGAACAGCTTGTCGCAAAACGAAGCAAAGACGATGCGGCCGACATAAGTACGGGCTAGCGTTGGGTCGAGAATGTCGGGATCCTCCGCAAGCCCGATGCGTAGCGTAGTCTGCGCACAAGCAATGCCGGCGGACGCGACAAAAAGCACCGCCACAGTCGCCAAACGAAACGCCTTCATCGGATTCCCCCCGCTTCCTTTTCTACAAGCGCGATTGTTGCGAGTGTATCAACATCGCCACCGCTCTGCCTATCCGGTCCGGCGGAACGCATTAACAAGCCGCTCTAAACTCTGTGACCGCTGCCATTGATTCACGCCAAGATTGGCGGACGGCAACTCGTCGGAACGGTGACAGGCGGCGGCGTGCACGTTTCCCGTAAGTTCCGGCCGCACCGTTCGACACTGCCCGATCGCGACTGGACATCGGGGATGGAACGCACAGCCCATGGGTGGATGCAAAGCGCTCGGCATCTCACCATGAAGAATGATGCGCTCGCGTCTGAGGCCTGGCGCGGGCAGTGGAATGGCGGAAAGCAGCGCGCGGGTATAGGGATGACGCGGATTTGCAAATAATGCTTCGCTTGGTCCGATCTCGACAATGCGGCCGAGATGCATCACAGCGATGCGATCGGCGACATGCTTCACCACGGCGAGATCGTGGGAAATGAAAATGTAAGCCAGCCCAAGCCGCTGCTGCAAATCGCGCAGTAGATTAAGCACCTGCGCGCGGATCGAGACGTCGAGCGCGGATACCGGCTCATCGCAAACGACAAGCTTTGGCTCGACCGCTAGCGCCCGCGCGATCGCGATGCGCTGGCGTTGGCCACCGGAAAATTCGTGCGGGTAACGGCGGGCCGCCCGCGATTCCAGCCCGACCATGCGCAACAGTTCGCTGACGCGCTCGCCGCGCCGTGATGGCGGTACCACCTCGTGCAACGCCAGCGGCTCGGCCAGAATCTGGCCGATGGTCATGCGCGGATTGAGCGACGCATAGGGATCCTGAAAAATGAGCTGAGCATTGCGGCGCATCGGCTTAAGTTGCCGCTCTTTCAGCGCCGTCACGTCACGACCGTCAAAAATGATGCGTCCCACCGTGGGGTCGATGAGGCGGAGCACCAGCCGACCGAGCGTGGTTTTGCCGCATCCGGATTCGCCGACCAATGCCAGCGTAGTACCCGCCTCTAGCGCAAAGCTCACCGCCTCAACGGCCGAAATCATGGCGGTCGGACGACCAAGCGCCGAGCGGCGCGCCACGAATTGCCGGCCGAGGTTCTCGACTTCAAGGAGCGGCGCGCTCATGCCACAACCTGCTCAAGCGGCGCCCGGATACAGCGCGATCGATGGCCGGGACCGACGACCGCGAGCGGCGGCGACGCCTGTCTGCAGCGCTCCCGCACGAACGGACAACGCGGCGCAAAACGACACCCGGCCGGCAGCTCCGTTAAGCTTGGCACCATGCCCTCGATAGCGGCGAGCTCCTCGGTCTTGGCATCGAGGCGGGGGATAGAACCAAGAAGCCCGACTGTGTAGGGGTGCTGCGGTGCCGCAAACAACGCATCGGCAGGCGCGTATTCAACGATCTCGCCCGCATACATGACGGCGACATGATCGCAAATTTCGGCAACCACCCCGAGATCGTGGGTTATGAGAATGATCGCGATACCGGTCGAACCGTTCAGATCGCGCATCAATTCGAGAATCTGCGCCTGAATCGTGACGTCGAGCGCGGTCGTCGGTTCGTCGGCAATCAGGAGTTCCGGATCGCAGGCGAGTGCGAGAGCGATCATGGCTCGCTGCCGCATGCCGCCGGAAAGTCGGTGCGGATAATCGTCGACGCGCTGCTCCGGGGACGGAATTTTGACGAGCCGCAGCAATTCAATGGTTCGCGCCCGCGCCTGGCCGCGCGACATGCCGCGGTGGCGGACCAGGCTTTCGGCTATCTGTTCACCGATCGAATAGGACGGATTGAGCGACGTCATTGGCTCTTGGAAGATCATGCCCAGCCGATCGCCACGCAGGTTGCGCATCGCGCGATCCGACAACGAAAGCAATTCGGCGCCATCGAACCGAATTCGGCCCGACACTTCGGCCGAAGCCCTCGGCAACAACCCCATCACCGACAGCGCGGTGACGGTCTTGCCGCAGCCTGACTCACCGACCAGGCCCACGGTCTGGCCGCGCCGGATGGCCAGATCGAGGCCGTCGACCGCGTGAGTAGTGCTGCCGCGATCGCCGTGAAAAACGACCTTTAGATTTTCGATTTCCAAAAGCGGGTCGGAGGTGCTCACGAATCGCGCACCTGGGTTTCGATTTGGGCTTGTGCGAGTTTGCTCTCGATGACGCCGCGATCGGTGATGCCGACCGGGTCGTTTCGGGTCGGCAGCATGCGCATGAAATGGACGAAGCGCTCCCGGCTTATAGTTTCGAGGCGCTCAAGCTCGGCAAGCGGATCGGCGTGATCGTCGACTCGCAGGTTGAGATCGGGCCATTCCTCCTCGCCGCAAATGATAAGCGCGGCCGACTGCTTGCCGCGTTTGTCGCCACCCGCCGCCTCGCCGGCGCGCATCGCGGCGATCAGGCGGCGCGGAAAAGGTAATGCGGCATTGTTTGCATAGGCCGCCGCCGTATCCTTGATGACGTCAGCGTCAGCGAGCATGTTGCCAGCAACCGAAAAACCATCGCCGGACAAGTGGCCGCACCAATCCACGCAGCTTTTTCCGGTATGCACGGCGATGCCGCCCTTCGCATCGATCACATGGACCTGGCGATGGTCGCGGCCCGCGTCCGCGGCGACGACCGCGGCGACAACCTCTCTCGCGCCGGCGCCCCGTTCCAGGAGGCGCAGCCCCTCGGTGCCGTAGAAAATATTGACCAGCGCCTGTGTGGCGATCGCGCCGACGCGCGATTTGAGGTGCGGCGCCAGCGCACCAACAGCAAAGAAGCGGGTAGCAACTGCGATCCCGAATTGCCCGGTATTTTTATCGCGCGCGATGATCGACCAGGTCATGTTTTAGGTCATGCCGGACCGCGGACCAGAGGCGACGGCGCGACGTCACCGCTGCACAATGACCGTCGCGCCAATCTTGGTACGGTTATAAAGGTCGACAATGTCATCATTTGACATGCGGATACAGCCAGAAGACACGCCGCCGCCAAGTTTCCAGGGCTCGTTCGTCCCATGGATGCGGTAGAGTGTATCACCAAGATAGAGGGCCCGCGCACCTAACGGATTATCGGGGCCGCCTGCCATATGGCGGGGCAGATTCGGAAACCGCTGCAATTCACCTGGCGTGGGCGTCCAGTCCGGCCATTCGCGCTTGGCGGCAACCGTGCTCACGCCCGACCAAGCATAACCCTCCATTCCGACCGCAATGCCATAGCGAACGGCCTTGCCGCCACCGAGCACGTAATAGAGTCGCCGCTCGCGCGTACTGACGACAATGGTTCCTGCTGCATGCGCGCTCGGGTAATCCACCACTTCGCGCGGAATGACGCCGTAGATGATGCCGAAGGGAGTCGGGACCGACCACACCTGGCCGGGGCTCTGCGAAGCCGACGCCTGCACGACCCTGGGCGCACTATTCGCAGCACCGATGCCAAGCAATGAACTGGCGATAATTAAGGCGAGCACGCCAACCGTTCTCACGATGGTCCCCCTCCACGCACAGGACGTCAAAAAAGTAATGGCAGACCCCCGATCAGACCGCCGTGGGTTTTCTAGCGAAAACGTGGCCACGATTAGGCACAAAATCGGCTTTGCCACTCAAAGTGCCGAAGCCGGCCATGCCGTCGTCGCCGGAATTTCTCGCTGGAAAAAAGCGGCGGGATCCATCACCAAATTCGCTGGCGCTCCCTAGGGGA
>Ga0126378_10003404_pt1 | contig 12019 bp, 15 predicted proteins | sample PanSoiMetPlot_23_FD_92587 | JGI IMG/M metagenome (GOLD analysis project Ga0126378, IMG submission 92587) | Tropical forest soil microbial communities from Panama - MetaG Plot_23 | ecosystem: Environmental > Terrestrial > Soil > Tropical forest > Bulk soil | place: Panama | collected 2016-02-17
GATCAGACCGGATAGCCCTTGCTCTCCCGCGCGAGGCCGCCGAAGAGGTCGAGCATGCGCTCGCGCCAGGCGAAAACGGGATCGTCGGGCGCGAGCAACTTGAATGGGCTGATGCAGCGGGCCCATTGGAAGGCGCCGAATACGATGTAATCCGCATAGAGCGGTTGGAGACCGCCGATGAAAGATTGTGCTCCCAAGAGGTTCCTCAGCGGCAGCAGGCTCTCGCGCAGAGCCGGCAGCCGCTCCTCGCGGCCCGACTGCACCGCCTCCAGCGGGGCGCCGAAGCGCTCCTCACGCGTCTTGCGGAAATAGGCTTTGTCCTTCTCATGCACATGCTGCCAGACGTCCAGGACCACGCATCGGATGAGACCGACATGCAGGACCGTGTCGGTCCAGCCCTGCACGAATCGCGTCACCGAGCGTCCGGAGCTGCTTCCGAACACCGCCGGCTGCTCGGGATAGGCGTCTTCCAGATAATTGGCGATGACCCAGGACTCGCTCAACCACTTGCCTTTGTCGACGATCACGGGCGCGCGGCCCTGGCCGGTCGGCGCCAGCGTCTCCTTCTCGGTGAAGCACCACGGCACGGCCTCGGTCGGCAGCCCCTTGTGCGCGAGCGCCATCCGGATGCGCCAGCAAAAAGGACTGAAGCGCCGATCCGCCTCGGCGCCCGCGAGATCGTAGAGCGTGATGGTCATGGGTCCCTCTTTCTGCCGATACCCTGCCAGACTATCGAGCCGAGGCGCGGATGCAAACTCTCGCGGAAGGCTCAGCGGGACGGTGCCTCCATGAGCTTTACGCTGATCTCCCACAGCCGCTCGGCCGCTCGATCGTCGTGCGCTGCGGCCGTCGGTGTCGCGGGCTTCGAGTCCGCGAAATAACCGCCGGAAGTCGCGGCGACGCTTGGGTCGCTCGCCAGATAGATGACGGTCTCGGCGCCGCGCGCCTGGCTGATCGCGAACAACCGCTTGCCCACGCCGAGGCTCCAGCGGAACACGCCGCGGTTGTTGTCGCCGAATCGGCTCGCGACGAAGCCCGGATGGAGGCAGTTCGCGGTGACGCCGGTCCCCGCGAGCCGGCGGGCGAGCGCGCGGGTGAACAGGATGTTCGCGAGCTTCGAGCGGGAATAGGCGGTCCAGCCGCTGTATTCCAGCTCGAGGTTGAGGTCGTCGAAATCGAGTCCCGTTGCCCGCCGGTGGGCGCGCGACGCGACGCTGACCACGCGCGCGGGTGCCGATGCGATGAGACGTTCCTGCAGGAAGCGGGTCAGCCGGAAATACGCCATGTGATTGAGGGCGAAGGTGCGCTCGAGCCCGTCCTCGGTGACCTCGCGCCGCTGGAAGAGCGCGCCGGCGTTGTTCACGAGCACGTCGATGCGCGGATAGGTCGCCAGCAGCTCGACGCCGAGCCGGCGCACTTCGGACCGACGGAGCAGGTCGGCATAGTGCATCGTCGCGCGCGCGCCTGGGACCGCCGCCCGTACCCGCGCGAGCGCCGCCTCGCCGCGGGCGCGATCACGGCCGACGAGCGCGAGCTCGGCGCCCCGAGCCGCCAGCGCCACGGCGGCCGCAAGGCCGATGCCGGACGTCGCCCCCGTGATGACGCAGGTCTTGCTGTGCATGGCTCAGTCTAAAGACGAAGCGCGCCGCAGCTGATAGGCCACGGCGCGCTCGACGGTGCGCAGCTAAGCGTGTGCGTCAGCTCGGCGCGCGCTGTTGAATCTGCTGCCAGAGCGACGCCGTCGGCTGGCCGTCCACCGCCAGGCCGTTGTCCTGCTGGAAGCGGCGGATCGCGGCCTCGGTCTGCGGGCCGTAGCGTCCGTCCGCGGGTCCGGGGTCATAGCCCAGCCGCTGCAGACCCGCCTGGATGTTGCGCACGGTTCCCTCATCGTAGGCGGAGCCGCCCTGGCCTCCGCTCGATGAGCCACGCCACACGGGCTTGCCCAGGTTGACCTGGCTCGAATCCGTCACGGCCCCCGCGGTCGCGCCGACCGCGCCGCCGATCAACGCACCGGCGCCCGGCCCGATGCCGGTGACGGCACCGATGATGGCGCCACCGGCAGCGCCGATGCCGGCGCCGCTCAGCGCGCGATCCTCGGTGGTGTCTCCGCAGGCGGCCAGCAGCAGCGGCAGGCCCAATGCAACGATCCCCAATCCCATTTTACGACGCATGTCCGCCCTCCACGACAATTGACGCGGCCATCCTACACCAATCCTTTCGCGCGGACAGCTGGTTACGCGCTCTTGGTGAGTCGGCGGACGAATTCCATCCAGTTGTCGCGGGGCGAGGCGCAGGTGCTCGCGGCTGCGCCTTCGCCCTTCGTGTGCAGGCTGACGCCGCCGAAGTTCCAGAGCTTGCGCCACCGGACGACGTCCTCCAGCACCTGATCGCGCACGCGCCGCTCGATGCGGCGGTAGAGGAATGCCTTGCCGATGGTGAGATAGATCAGCACGCTCGCGACCGCCGCGCCGCTGCCGACCTTCCAGCCGAGCCACCACCAAGCCGCGATGGTCAGCAGCAACAGCGGATAGATCAGCTGATTGCCCCAGGCCTCGAACGACACGGGGCTGTCGATGTGCATGAGCCGCTTCTTGTCCAACTCGATGGTGACCCGACCCTCGGCGCAGAGCCGGCGCAGGCGCGCGAACAACTCGTCGGCCGTTTCCGCGGCCTCCGGTGGGATCGCCACCTGCGGCACCGGCGACCGCACTGGTCCTCCGGGATCGGGCTCAAAGGAAGCATTGATCATGAAAGTGGACATGGAACCGCGTTGATTAGCGCCCGACATGGAGGGCCGCTGCCTATATCACATTTCCGCCACCGACACGGCAATCGCGTAAGCTCTGCCCTCTCGACCCTTGGCCCAGGAGGCAATCGCCATGGCATCGGTCTACTACCGCACCAGCGTCGGCTACGGCATCACCTTCGGCAATGCGCTCGCCATCGCGATCGCGTGGTCGCAGGACCACAGCGTGTTGTGGGCGATCATCGACGGCTTCTTCAGCTGGCTCTATGTTCTCTTCTACCTGCTCTTCCGCGCCTGACGCCAAGAAGGAGCCGAGCCCCATGCTGATCCCGCTGAAAGGACGCCGCCTATACTACGATCTCACCGGTCCCGAGACCGCACCCATCGTGTGCCTCACCCACTCGCTGTCATCGGACAGCGGCATGTGGGCCGAGCAACTGCCGCCGCTGCTGGCGGCAGGCTTCCGAGTATTGCGCCTCGACATGCGCGGCCACGGCGGCAGCGACCCGGTCGCGAATCCCTACACGATGAGCGACCTCGTTGGTGACATCGTGACGGCGATCGACTCGCTCGGCCTCGACCGCGTGCATTACGTCGGACTCTCGATCGGCGGCATGATTGGACAGGGCTTCGCCATCGAGCACGGCGCGAGGCTCAAGTCGCTCATGCTTTGCGACACCCTGCCGGCCACGCTCCCCGATGCCAAGGCGGCGTGGGCGCCGCGCGTCGAGGCGGTGACGAAGGCGAACTCGCTGGCGCCGATCGCCGACGCCACCATGGAGCGGTGGTTCACGGACGCCTTCAAGCCGCGCAATCCTCGGCGCTGGCAGCAGATCCGTGATACCATCGCGGCGACCCCGCCTCTCGCCTTCTTGGGTTGTGCGGCGGCGATCCAAGGCTTCGACTGGGTGCCGAAGCTGCCGTCGGTCAAGGCGCCGACCCTGGTCGTCTGCGGCGGCGAGGATCCCGGCACGCCACCGGCGCAGAACCAGCGCATCGCCGGACTGATCCCTGGCGCGCGCTACGAGGAGATCGCGAACGCCCGGCATTTCCCGAATGTCGAGCGCGCCGAGATCTTCAACGAGACCCTGGTGGGATGGCTCAAGGCGCAGCGCTGACAGAGCCTGCCACCGCGCCCGACGCCCGCGTCCTGACCGCGCACTGCGCGATCGCGGGGGGCGGGCCGGCTGGCATGATGCTGGGCGTGCTGCTCGCGCGCGCGGGCGTCGAGGTCGTGGTGCTCGAGAAGCACGCGGATTTTCTGCGCGACTTCCGCGGCGACACCGTGCACCCCTCGAGCCTCCAGGTCATCCACGAACTCCGCTGGCTCGAGGAATTCCTCCGCCTGCCGCATCAGGAAGCGCGCTCGCTCTCGGCTCAGATCGGCGAAGAGACCGTGACCATAGCGGACTTCACGCACCTACCCACCCGCTGCGGGTTCATCGCGCTGATGCCGCAATGGGACTTCCTCAATTTCCTCGCCGAGAAAGGCGCGCGCTATCCCGGCTTCAAGCTGCTGATGCGCGCGGAGGTCTCGAACATCGTCGAGGATGCCGGGCGCGTGGTGGGGCTCAGGGCGACCGCGCGCGACGGACCGCTAGACGTTCGCGCCGATCTCATCGTGGGCGCGGACGGCCGAACCTCCGTGGTGCGCGAGCGTGCGAAGCTTGCGGTGCGCGCGTTCGGCGCGCCGATGGACGTCCTGTGGTTCCGCCTCTCCCGCTTGGCGCAGGACCGGCAGGACACGATGGGCCGCTTCGACGCGGGCCGCATCTTCATCACCATCAATCGCGGCGACTACTGGCAGTGCGGCTTCGTGATTCCCAAGGGCTCGCTGGAGCGCATTCGCGCGGAGGGTTTGCCGGCCTTCCGCGACGACGTCGCGCGCCTCGCGCCCGCGCTGCGCGACCGCGTCGCCGAGATCGTGGATTGGGATATGGTGAAGCTCCTGACGGTGCGCGTCGATCGCCTGGACAAGTGGCATCGGCCGGGCCTGCTCTGCATCGGCGACGCCGCGCACGCGATGTCGCCGGTCGGCGGGATCGGCATCAACCTCGCGATCCAGGACGCCGTCGCCGCCGCCAATATCCTCGCGCGGCCGCTCCGCGAGCGGCGGCTCCGCGATGTAGACCTGCAGGCCGTCCAGCGCCGCCGCGAATTCCCCACTCGGGCAACGCAGGCATTGCAGGTCTTCGTGCAGAACCGCATCATCAGCCCGCTGCTCGGCCGGTCCGAGACGGTCCGCCCGCCCCTCGCCCTTCGGCTGCTCAATTCCGTTCCCTTTCTCAGGCGCATCCCCGCTCGGGTCCTGGGCCTCGGTATCCGCCCGGAGCACGTGCGGGTTCAGGAGGCTCCGCCATGACCAGCACGCCGGGCGCCGGGACCGAGACGCCGCACACCGAGTTCTCGGGCGAGATGAGCTATGGCGACTACCTGCATCTCGACCGCCTGCTCGACGCGCAGCATCCGCTCTCCGGCAACCACAACGAGATGCTGTTCATCATCCAGCACCAGGCGAGCGAGCTCTGGATGAAGCTGGCGCTGCACGAGCTGCGCGCGGCGCAGTCGCGCGTGCAGGCCGACGACCTCGACCCCGCCTTCAAGATGCTGGCGCGGGTGAGCCGCATCATGGGCCAACTCATCCAGGCCTGGGACGTGCTCTCGACTCTCACCCCCAGCGAGTACACGGATTTCCGCGGGCATCTCGGCCGATCGTCCGGTTTCCAGTCCTTCCAGTATCGCCTGCTGGAATTCACGCTCGGCAACAAAGACCGCGCGCTTGCAGCTCCCCACGCGCATCGCCCCGTCATCCACGGCGAGCTGATCCGGACGCTGGAGCGGCCGAGCCTCTACGACGACGCGATCCTGCTGCTGCACCGCCGCGGGTTCGCCATCGACGACGCCGCGCGCACTCGGGACTGGAGCCTGCCCTATCGCCCGCAGGCCTCGGTGGCGGCGGCGTGGACCGCCGCCTATCGGGACACCGCGCGCCATTGGGACCTCTACGAGCTCGCGGAGAAGCTCGTCGACCTCGAGGATTATTTTCGCCAATGGCGCTTCCGGCACGTGACCACGGTCGAGCGGATCATCGGGCTCAAGCCCGGAACCGGCGGCACCTCGGGGGTCGGCTATCTCCGCAAGCAGTTGGAGATCGTGCTGTTTCCCGAGCTCTGGCAGCTGCGCACGGTGCTTTGAGCCTGGCGAGGGCCCGGAAATTGGTGCGCTCGGGCACCTAGTAACGCCACAATTGCGTCCTATCGTTTGTCGATGTCCAACCCAACCGGTTCAGGGAGGTCTCTCATGCAGAAGGCAATGGCACAGGGCATCGGCGCGGCCGTGCTCGCGGCGAGCCTGATGATCGCTCCCGCCCTCGTGGCCCCGACGAGTTTCACCGCGGCGCAAGCCGCCTGCGAGCCCGGCGACGTGATCGACAACACCACCGCGGAAATGGCGAAGCGGCGCGCGGAAAGCGCGGGCTATACCCAGGTCCGCATGGAACGGAAGGGCTGCGACAACGTCTGGCACGGCTTTGCCTTGAAAGGTGGCGCGAGCGTGCGCGTGGCAGTTTCGCCATCCGGCCAAGTCAATCAGGAAGGCGACTGAGCAGAGGTCGCCGCTTCGGGCAGCGTGCCGTCATTCCCCCGCCGGCAGCCCATCGCGGCCGGCGGGGGAAGCGCGGAGGCGATCCCAGCAATCGTCCAGGGCGCGCGAGAGTTTCTGCTTCATGATGCGCTGGCTCGGCGTCCGTTCGAAGCCCGCGACCACAGCGATGTAGCGCGGGTTCTGGTAAGGAGCGAGCCGCGCGCCGAGCCAGGTCGAGAGTGCCGTGGGCGAGAGGTGCTCGCCGCTTCTCGGCTGCACGAAGAGCTTGATGTCCTGCTCGCCGATCTCCGCGGCGACGCCGATCATGGCGCAATCCTCCACCGCCGGATGGGTCGCCGCGACGCGCTCCACCTCCCAGGCCGAGACATTCTCGCCCCTGCACCGCACGCTGTCGGTCATGCGGCCGAGGAAGACGAGATTGCCCTCGGCGTCGAATGAGCCGAGGTCGCCCGTGTGGAGCGCGCCGTCGCGGAGCGCGCGGGCGCTCGCCGCGGGATTCCGGAAATAGCCGGAGAACAGCGCCTCGGGCCGGCGGGCGCGCACGACGATCTCGGCGCGCTCGCCCGCCCCGTCGATCCGCCGCCCCGCGCCGTCGCGCAGCTCGACGGAAAGCCACGGCACCGGCTTCCCCACGGCGCCGACCGTGCCCGTGTCGTTGTAGGTCGTGATGCTCGAGGCCTCGGTCATGCCGTAGCACTCGCGGATCCCGACGCCGAAGCGCTCCTCGAACGGCCGCCATACCTCGGCGGCGCAACCGCCGCCCCAGGCGATGCGCACGCCGTGGCCTAGGTCGAGCGGACCCGGCGGCTGCTTCAAGAGGATCTGCAGGATGCCGCCGAGGTAGTGGATGTGCGTGGCGCCGGTGTCGCGCACCTGCTGCCAGAAGCGGCTGGCGCTGAAGCGCGCCACCATCGCGAGCGTCACCCGGCGGATCAGCGGCAGGACCAGCACCTGCATGCCGCCGATGTGCGAGAGCGGCTCCCAGAGGAACAACACGTCGCCGTCCCGCGCCGCCGAGACCAGCGCCGCCGCCTCGCCGGCGAAGCGCAGCATCGCGTGGGTCAGCAGCACGCCTTTGGGCGCGCCCGTGGTGCCGGAGGTGTAACAGATCGCGAAGCAGTCGCTGGCTGCCGGCGCCCCCTCATCGAAGGGCGTTTCCTCCGCCAGCACGGTTTCGAGATCGATCGTGCCGTCCCAGCCGCCATGGGCGATCACGCTGGTGCCGTGCAGGGCTGCGCCGCACTCGTGGATGGTGCCGACCAGGTTGGCGTCCGCGATCACCAGCCGCGGCTCCGAGTGGTCGAGGATGTAGCGCAGCCCCTCGCCGCGCTGCTGCACATTGACGGGCACCCAGATCGCGCCCGACCGTGCAAGTCCGAAGGCGACGGCGAGCGCCGACGGGCTGTTCCGCAGCATGACGGCAACACGGTCTCCGCGCGCGACACCGAGCCGCCGCAGCGCATTCGCGAACGCATCGGCGCGGCGGGCGAGCGACGCGAAGGAGATCGGCTCGCCCTCGAAGCGCGCGAAGAGGCGATCGGGCTCGGCTCGCCTCCGGGCCTCGAACAGCGCGACGAAGCCCTCGGCCTCGGTCATCGGTGCAGGTTCAGCGGTTGCCCTTGCCGCCGCTGCGGACCGCGAAGAAGTGCTCCATCATGCGCGCGGGCTCGCCGGTGGCAAACGCCTCGCGCTGCAGACGCATGCCCGCCTCGAGACAGTCATGGAAGCCCGCCTCGGTCATCTCGCGGAAGCGCTGCTTGTTGAGGCGCATGGCGACCGGTGGCTTCGCCGCGAGCTCCTCGCCGAGACGCAGCGCCTCCGGCAGCACCTGCTCCGCCGGCACGATCTTGTTGATGAGACCCAGCGCCAGGCATTCCGTCGCCTCCATCATGCGGCCCGTGAGCGTGAGGTCGATGGTGCGCGCGAGGCCCAGGATCTCCCGCATGATCCAGGGACCCGTGGTGCTGGGGATGCCGGAGTTGATCTCGGGCTGCCCCATGCGCACGGCCGGATGCCCGATACGGAAGTCGGCGAGCAGCGCCACCTGGAACGCGGAGCCCGCGGCGACGCCGTTCAAGGCCGCGATGAGCGGCTTCGAGAGCGCGCGGATGAGGCCGTAGAGGTCCTCCCACTCGCGCACCCATTCGACCGCGCGCTCGGGATCGAACGCCATGGTCTCGCTCAGGTCCTGACCCGCGCTGAAGGCCGTGTCGCCGGCGCCGGTCAACACGATCGCGCCGATGCCGCGGTCCCGCTCGAAACCGGCGAGCGCCGTCTTCAGCTCCTCGCGCATCTCGCGGTGCCAGGCGTTGAGCACCGTCGGCCGGTTGAGGGTGATGACCCCGACCGCGCCGCGGCGGTCCGTCAGTATGAAGGCGGGCATGTGTTCCACCTCGGCTCGGGTGATCGAAGGCCGGCGAAGAACCAGCAGAAGAAGTCATAGCCGTCGTAGACCGGCAGGCGCAACGCCGACCGGAGCGCCGCGCTGTAGGGCGGCATGTTCGTGCATTCGATCACGACGGCGCCGAGATCGGGATGCGCCGCCGCGAGGCGCTTCCCGGCGTCCACCACCTCCGCGGAGACCAGCGCCTGGTTGAGCGTGCGCTCGCCTTTGCGGATCACGGTCGCGAGCGCGCCATCGGGCGGCACGCCTTCGACCGGCGTGTCGGCGGCCGCGCCCGCGGCGATCAGGTGCTCGCGCGTGAGCAGGCTCTTCGAGAAGGTCACCACGCCCACGCGCCCCGCGGGCAACAGGCGCTCGACCATCGGCACCATCAACAGCGCGGAGGCCGCGACGGGAACCCCGAGCCGCTCCGCCAGCGGCCGTTGGAAGAGCGACAGGAACCCGCAGGTGGTGGTGATGCCGGTGGCACCCGCGCGGATCAGCGCCTCGCCGCCGCGGACGAAGGGCTCGAGCAGACCCTCGGCCTTGCGGTCCACGACGCGCTCGGGCGTCGCCCCCGCGATGCGCGCGATCAGGACCGGGAACGGAAAGGTCTCGGGATTGCCGAGGTCGCCGGCGATGCGGGGAAAGCGGGTATCCAGCATGAGGATGCCCAGGCGCGGCACGTGCGCGGGCTCCTGGTGGGCACGGCTGTTCCGGATGATCTCCACAGGGATGCCTCGGTTGACCGCCACACGCTAGCGGAGCCGCGCGTCCCAAGCCAGCGCGCGAGTCGCCACGCGGGGAGCGCCCTTCCGCCATGTCGATTGGTGACGGGCCACTCGCATTCTGCGTAAATAAGAGGGACGATGCACAGCGCGTCCAGGTGGTTACTCCACCGGCGTTGCGGGGGAGGATGATCTCATGACGAATTACGTCCGGGTGTCGATGCCCAATGCGCTCAGGTATCGGATGGTTGTGCCGCTATTGCTGGCATTGCTGGCGCTCCTCGCCTTTGCCTCGCGCGGCTCCGCGCAGGAACAGGGATGGACCAAGGTGGACTGTGCGGGTTCCGACGCGCATCTGACGCCGCCTTCAGGCGTCCATGCGGATTGCTATGTGGGGCCGTTCCAACAATCCATGGGTCAGGTTTACGCGTGCCGGCTCTCTCGTTACTCCTTTGGAGTCCCCGCCGAAGCGAAAGAGCCGCACTTTTATGCCCGTGCGAGTTATCCGAAGCGCGAAGGGAAGAAGTGCTCCGTGATACTGGAGCCGGCCGACTCGCTGCAGCACGTGCATAAATTCGTCGAGCTTGAGGCGACGAATTGGTCCCCGACCCAAACGGTCGGCGATATTCAATTGATGTTCTTCGACGCCAAGAACCAGAAGCGGGAGGGCAAGTGCGCTAGCTTCACCAAGCTGGGGCCGGCCGCCGGACGAGCGGGCCAGGGGTATCTTTTCAAGATAGTAGGGTTCCTGTGCAAAGGGCCTGGTCAGCCGCTCGATGCCGCCGCGGCCGCCGCGCTGGTGAATGGCATCCGCATTAATGTAGAGGATTGAGAATCTGTCGAGCCGCTAACCTCAAGCGCAACCTCACAGTCGAGCCTTGCCATCAAGGGCATCGATCGCTTCTTTGAAAACACTGATCTCTGCCCGGCGGTGTCTTTTGCTGGCGATGACGAGCATCCGACGTAGCTGATCATGGAGCTGGATCGTCCGGTCGTACTCCACGACCGCGGCAGCAACATCCGCCTTGAACTTATAGACTCGCATGCGAGCCTTCTCGTGATCCGGCTTCCTTGTCGCGATCTTCTCTATGTCGAAATAGACCGCGCGTGGCATGATCGCAGTATCCATGACTTCTGTCTGTCGGCCCTTCGCGCCCGGCGCAGCAAGAAGCATAAGAGAAAGTTGTTAATGGCGAATTAGCGGCTTGAGCGGACGAGCGTCAATTCACCGGCAGCGGCGTGCGCTTCTTCTTGAGAACGCTAGGGCATGAACTCATAAGCATGCCTTGCGGTGTTTTGCCGGAGTCCGCTTTGGAACCGTAACCGGCCGTCAGCCGACGCAGGTGGCACTTCCGGGAAGTGCCAAAAAGAGACATACCCACCAAACCAAATTCTCCACGGCCGTGTGATCGCGCGCCCGATCGAGGGCACGTCGCGCTTAGTCGGGCGTAGTCAGCAGGCGTAGGACTTCAGCACTGCCCCTGCGTGTTGGCGATGCATGGAGCCACCACGAGTGGCGTCACCCTCTGGAAGTTAGCTTCGCCTGTCAGCGCCACCGACAACAGACCCGGCCCCGGCGCGCTCGGCTGACCGCCCTCCGTGCCGACAAGCTCTGCATGACGAGCAACACCCAAAGCGTCAAGGGCGTCCAGCGCGACATCAAAAGTGAGAGTTTCGATCACACAATTTACGGCCACCATTCGAAACACTAATTCTATCGTGGCTTCGCCGTCCGGCGCGACGATATAGCCCCCGCTGGGCGGCATAAGTGTCTGACAGACATTCCCATTGTAACTATAGGTAGCAGAGCCGGCAGTGATAGCGCCGGCCCCGTTAGCGGTGAAAACACCGCTTCCGAAGAGCGGAGAAGCCGGGACAGTTCCTTGGAAAGAGACATTACCGGCAAACCGGAACCCGTAATCGCCGTGCAGGGTGCTCTGCGACAGCGACTGGCCATAGGTGGGGCCCGAACAAAGCAGGCTGATGCTCAAAAGCAGGAGCAGAAAACGCGGCGCGATCGTCATCTGACACCTCCGCCGGATTGAGTTGAGAAGCTGATTATCGGGCTATTGATCGTTCCCGGCAACGAACTCCGATGACCACGGCGTCTTCGCTCCCCCGTCTGCTTTCGTTGATGTGTTCCGCGACGAAGGGCCGGGCGGCGCTTACATGGACGACTAGTCGATCTAGGATGCAGTCGCGTAGGCGCACGTCCGGAAGGGGTCAAAGAGAGAAGTGCAGTTGCGATCCAGCGACGGCCGCTCCTCTCTCTAGAGCGGACATGCTTCTAGGAGATGCGATATCGTGCCGCGAGGTCAGATCGCGCCCAGGTTTCGGGACGCAGGCATGGGCCATGAAATTCTGCTCACCAGCGTGATGGCAGGAGACGCCCGATCAATAGCTCATAGGAGCGTCGTTCAGCGGTCGTCGCTCGCGCTCTAAGGCGATTGTAGGTCCGCCAATGCATCGTCTTGGGCTTTTGAGGGAAAGGCTTTGTTAGATCCGAAGTCCCACCGAGGCACATCCTAATTTTTTGTGCCTGCCTGACGGCGCGTCCCC
>Ga0126378_10003405_pt1 | contig 12016 bp, 10 predicted proteins | sample PanSoiMetPlot_23_FD_92587 | JGI IMG/M metagenome (GOLD analysis project Ga0126378, IMG submission 92587) | Tropical forest soil microbial communities from Panama - MetaG Plot_23 | ecosystem: Environmental > Terrestrial > Soil > Tropical forest > Bulk soil | place: Panama | collected 2016-02-17
AGCACGTCGCCTGCGATCGCGGCTAGCGCCCGAGGCGAGCTGCCGGGCCCGCGCTGCCCGGGCGTGCGTTGCTGGCCCGGCGGGCCATTGTCCCCGCTCATGTCGCGAGACTAACCCGCCGCGGACCGCCAGGCCACCAGGACATGCCAGGCAGGCAGTCGTCGGCCGCGCGGCACTCCGTTCGAACCGCGCTTGGGCGGCGGCGTCGTCGGCCGCACCGGACAGTCCCGAGCGCGTGCCATTGATTCTTTTGATGCCTTCGCTCGATCTCGCGAGTGGGCCCTCCGCATTGTGATTTGCAATGGTCAGGGCCGCGAATACGACACCTGTATCAGGTGACGCAGATGTCACTATCAGGTGACGCAGACGTCACTATTTGCAATTCAATAAGACGGCATGCGCAAATAGGTTGCGTGACATATCCAGGACCAGCGGCGGGCATCGGCACGCCGCGGGCCGAGCGTCGGCTGCCGGATGGGGGTGCCGACATGCCCGGCGGCGAGCCGGCGCTTGACAAGGCCAGAAGGGAGAACTTCCCCGTTGCGCTGCGGCTGCTGCCCAGCCGCCGCCGGCGGCACCTGCTCGCGGCCTACGTGTTCGCCCGCACCGTGGACGACATCGGCGATCTGGCACCGCCCGGCCAGCGCCTTGCCCTGCTGGCGGATGTCGAGGCCGACGTGCGCAGGCTTTACCACGGCGCCCCGCCTGACCAGGTGCATCCGGCCGTGCGCGGCCTGGCCGGCACCGTGGCCGAGTGCGCAGTCCCGATGCGCCCGTTCCTTGACCTGATCCAGGCCAACCGGCAGGACCAGACGGTCACGAGGTACGAAACGTTCGACGACCTGCGCGGCTACTGCCGCCTTTCGGCCAACCCGGTGGGCCGCATCGTCCTGCATGTATTCGGCGCCTACACGGCGGAGCGAGCGGCCCTGTCCGACTCCATCTGCACCGGGCTCCAGCTCGCCGAGCACTGGCAGGACGTCGCTGAGGACCTGCGGGCCGGCCGCATCTACTTGCCGGCAGCTGACCTGCGTGATTTCGGCTGCACGGAAGACGACCTGGCGGCACCGCACGCGCCGCCGAGGGTACGCAGGCTGATGGAGTTCGAGGTCCGGCGGGCCGGCGCGCTCATCGCCTCCGGAGCCGAGCTGATCGGCACCCTGCGCGGCACCGCGCGCCTGGCCGTGGCCGGGTATGTCGCGGGCGGCCGGGCCGCACTGGCTGCGATCGCGGCCGCCGACTACGACGTGCTGGCGGCTACGCACCGCCCGCGCCGCCGGCGGACCGCAACCGAGCTGGCCCTGGCCTACGCGAGGGCCCGATGAGCGTGGTGTTCGCCGCCGACGTGCGGGCCGCGTACTCGCGGTGCGAGCGGATTACCCGGGCCCAGGCGAAGAACTTCGCCTACGGCATCGCCCTGCTCCCTGGCGCTAAGCGGCGCGCGCTGTCGGCCGTGTACGCGTTCGCCAGGCGGGTCGATGACATCGGCGACGGCTCCCTGCCAGCCGATCTGAAGATGCTTCAGCTGGAACGCACCCGCAGCGCTATCGACTTGCTCGCAGCCGACCCAGCCAACGGCCGGCTAGCCGACGATCCCGTGCTCGTCGCGCTCGGCGACGCCGCGGAGCGGTTCCCGATCCCGCTCCGCGCGTTCGGGGAGCTAATCGACGGCTGCGAGGCCGACGTGCGCGGGACCAGGTATGCCACGTTCGCCGAGCTGGAACATTACTGCCGGTGCGTGGCGGGCTCGATCGGCAGGCTGTCGCTCGGCGTGTTCGGATGCAGCGATGTTGGCTCCGCCGAGCCGCTGGCCGACGCGCTCGGCGTCGCGCTGCAGCTGACCAACATCCTGCGTGACATCCGCGAGGACCTCGGCAACGGCCGGGTCTACCTGCCCGCCGTGGACCTCGAGCGGTTCGGGTGCGCCCCCCTGGAGGGCCTGGACGACCTTGATGGCGCGGGCGGCGATACCGGGCCACCCCGCTCTGGGCTTGAGTCGCTGATCAAGTTCGAGGCGCAGCGCGCTAGGGACTGGTACCAGGTCGGCCTGCGCCTGCTGCCGATGCTCGACCGGCGCAGCGCCGCTTGTGCGGGCGCGATGGCAGGGATCTACCGGCGGCTGCTCGACCACATCAGCGCGGCGCCGGACATGGCGCTGCGGCACCGGATGTCATTGCCCGCGGCCGAGAAGGCCAAGGTGGCGGTCGCGGCGCTGGCGGGCGCCCCGGCCAGGTCGGCGCGGCGGTCATCGGCGGCGGCGGCGCAGGTCCGGTCGCGCCAGACCGAGGTCGGGCCGCCCGGAGCACGGCCGTGACCGGGCGGAATGTGGCCGTGATCGGCGGCGGCCTGGCCGGGATCACCGCGGCGATCGGGCTGCGCGAGGCGGGGTTCGAGGTCACCATGCTCGAGGCCCGGCCGAGGCTGGGCGGTGCCGCCACCTCATTTCCCCGCGGGGACCTGGTCATTGACAACGGCCAGCACGTGTTCTTGCGCTGCTGCACGGCCTATCAGGACCTGCTGGCACGCCTCGGCGTGGCCGGGCTAGTGCGGGTGCAGCAGCGCTTCGACATCACCGTGCTATCGCCGGCCGACCCCGACGGGGCGTCCGGGCGGGCGGTCCCTGAGGTGCGAACGGCCCGGCTGCGGCGGACTGGCCTGCCTGGACCGCTGCACCTGACGCGGGCGCTGGCCGGGTACCCACTGCTGGCTCCTGCGGAGCGGCTCAGGGTCGCCCGGGCTGCCCTCGCGCTGCGCCGCGTTGACGCTGCCGCGCGCGCCGCGGACGAGGTCAGGCTCGGCGAGTGGCTGGCTGCCCGGGGCCAGACCGAGCGCGTCCGCCGCCTGCTCTGGGACCTGTTCATCGTGTCCGCGCTGAACACCGCGGGGGATGAGGCGAGCCTGGCGCTCGCCGCGACCGTGATCAAGATGGCGCTGCTCGGGGGGCGGGATGCCGCGGACATCGGCATGGCCCAGGTGCCCCTCGGCGACCTGCACGACCGCGCCGCGCGCGCGGCGCTGGGCGGGCTCGGCGTCCGAGTGCGCCTGTCGGCACGGGCAGAGAACGTGCAGCGCGCGCCCGGCGGGGCGCTCGCAGTGCAGCTGGCTGAGCACCCGTCCGAGCTGGTCACGGCCGATGGCGTGGTGCTGGCGGTACCGCCCGACCAGGCCGGGGCGGTGGCCGGCCCGCTGCTCGCCGCCGCGCCGGGCTGGCGTGGCCTGGGGAGCTCGCCGATCGTGAACGTGCACGTCGTCTACGACCGGCCGGTCACCGACCTTCCGTTCGCCGCTGCCGTGGGCTCGCCGGTGCAGTGGGTCTTCGACAAGAGCCTCCAGGCTGGCCTGCCCACGGGCCAGTACCTGGCGATCTCACTGTCGGCCGCGGATGACTACATCGACATGCCCGTCGCCGAGCTGCGGAAGCTGTTCCTGCCCGCGCTCGAGCGGCTCCTTCCGTCGGCCGCGGCGGGCACCGTCACCGATTTCTTTGTCACCAGGGAACGCCGGGCGACCTTCCGCCAGGTGCCTGGCACCGCGGCGCTGCGACCGGGCAGCGCCACCAGCGTGCCGGGCCTCGTGCTCGCGGGAGCGTGGACGGACACCGGCTGGCCAGACACGATGGAGGGCGCCGTGCGAAGCGGTCACAATGCCGCCCAGGAGCTGACCCGCGAGCTCGCGGGCAAACCCGTCGCGCTCGCGGAGGCAGCGAGATGACGACAACGATCCCGGCCGGGGTGGCGACGGCGCGCGATCTGGTCGGCCCGGCCATCGCCGAAGCGGTCCAGCGGCTGAGTCCCGATGTGCGCTCGGTCGTCTCCTACCACATGGGCCTGAACGGAAGCGCGCGCCAGCCAGGCCGGCAGCGGTCCGGGTCCGCGGGGGCCGCGCCGAGCGCAGGAAAGGCGCTGCGCCCGGCTCTGGCATTGCTGTCCGCCCGGGCCGCAGGCGCAGCCGCGGAGCGCGCGGTCCCGGCCGCGGTTGCCGTGGAGTTCGTGCACAACTTCTCCCTGCTGCACGACGACATCATGGACGGCGATACTGAGCGCAGGCACCGGCCGACGGCCTGGACCGTGTACGGCGTCGGCGCGGCGATCCTGGCCGGCGACGCGCTGCTGGCGCTGGCGCACGACCTGCTGCTCGACTGCCCGCCGCCGCCTGGTCCCTGGGCCGCGCGCTGCATGTCGGCTGCGGTCCAGCGGCTGATCGCGGGCCAGGGGGCAGACCTGGCATTCGAGCGCCGCGACGACGTCACGCTGGCCGAGTGCCGCCAGATGGCCGGCGACAAGACGGCCGCGCTCATGGCGTGCGCGTGCAGCATCGGCGCCATCTACGTCGGCGCTCCAGCCGACCTGGCCATGCACCTGGCCGCGTTCGGGTCGCACGTCGGCCTGGCCTTCCAGCTCACCGACGACCTGATCGGCATCTGGGGCGAGCCCGAGGTGACCGGCAAGCCGACGATGTCTGACCTGCGAGCACGCAAGAAGTCCCTTCCGGTCGTGGCCGCGCTGGCCAGCGGAACCGTCCAGGGCCGTGAGCTCGGCGCCGTGCTAGCCACGCCAGGGCCGCTCACCGAGCCTGACTTGCTCCGGGCGGCCGATCTCGTGGTCGCCGCCGGCGGCCGGGCGTGGGCCGAGGCCGAGGCGGACGCCGCGCTCGCGTCGGCGCTTGACTGCCTGGACCAGGCAGGGGTGCCTGACGACGTGCGCGCGGAGTTCGCCGGAATCGCCGAGTTCGTCACGGCGAGGCAGTGGTGAGGCCGGCCGCGACGGCCGTCGCGCCGAAGGCGAGCGCCGGCCCGGTGCCGGCCACGTCGGCGGCGCGGGCAGCTCTGGATCGCGCCGTCAGCCACCTGCTTGACTTGCAGCACGCGGACGGCTGGTGGCAGGGCGAGCTTGCCACGAACGTCACCATGGACGCCGAGGACCTGCTGCTGCGCGAGTTCCTGGGGATACGGTCCGCAGAGCAGACCGAGGCCGCCGCCAGGTGGATCAGGTCGTGCCAGCGCGGCGACGGCACGTGGGCGAATTTCCACGGCGGCGACGGCGACCTGTCCACCACGGTCGAGGCATACGTCGCGCTGCGGCTGGCCGGGGACCGACCGGAGGCTGACCACATGGCCACGGCGGCCGCGTGGATCCGCGGCCGCGGCGGGCTCGCCGCGACCCGCGTGTTCACCAGGATGTGGCTGGCGCTGGTCGGCCAGTGGTCGTGGGACGACCTGCCGGTGATGCCGCCCGAGTTGATCTACCTGCCTTCCTGGTTCCCGCTCAACGTCTACGACTGGGCGTGCTGGGCCCGGCAGACGATCGTCCCGCTGACGATCGTCTGCTCGCTGCGGCCGGTGCGGCCGCTGCCATTCGGCGTGGCCGAGCTGCACGGGTCGGCCGCACCGGACGCGGGCACCACAGGCGTGGCTGACCGCGGCCCGGCGGGCGATGGCTGGGCCAAGGCGTTCGGCGGGCTCGACCGGATGCTCCACGGCTACGAGCGGCGCCTTCGGCCGCTGCGGCCTGCGGCGGCCGTGCGCCGCGCCGCGCTGCGGCGCTGCGCGGAATGGATCATCGCGCGGCAGGAGCGGGACGGCTCATGGGGTGGCATCCAGCCGCCGTGGGTCTACTCGATCATGGCCCTGCACCTGCTGGGTTACGGGCTCGACCATCCGGTGATCCGCCGCGGCCTGGCGGGCCTGGACAGGTTCACGATCTGGGAATCCACCAAGGCCGGCCAGGTCAGGCGGCTCGAGGCGTGCCAGTCGCCGGTCTGGGACACGGTGCTCGCGATGATCGCCCTGTCCGACGCCGGCCTGGCCGCCGACCATCCCGCCCTGCTATCGGCCGCGCGCTGGGTGGTTGACGAGGAGATCCGGGGGCCTGGCGACTGGGCCGTGCGCCGTCCCGCGCTCGAGCCAGGCGGCTGGGCTTTTGAGTTCGACAACGACGGCTATCCCGACGTGGACGACACTGCCGAGGTGCTGCTCGCACTGGGCCGGGTGGCCCCGGAGGCGGGCGCCGGCGCGGCGCAGCACCGCGGGCTGGCGTGGCTGGCCGGGATGCAGTCACGGGACGGCGGCTGGGGGGCGTTCGACGCCGACAACACTTCGGCACTGGTCGGCAGGCTGCCATTCTGCGACTTCGGGGAGGTGACCGACCCGCCGTCGGCGGACGTGACGGCGCACACGGTCGAGGCGCTCGCGGCCGCAGGCCTGGGCACCAGCCGGGCCTGCAGGCGCGGCGTGACCTGGCTGCTTCGCGCGCAGGAGGCCGATGGATCGTGGTTCGGACGGTGGGGAGCTAACTACGTGTACGGCACGGGCGCTGTGGTGCCTGCGCTGATCGCGGCGGGCGTGCTGCCCGACAAGCCCGCGATCAGGCGGGCCGTGGAGTGGCTGGTCCGCCACCAGAACGCCGACGGAGGCTGGGGCGAGGACCTGCGGTCCTACACCGACCGGGAATGGGCTGGCCGGGGCACCTCCACCGCGTCGCAGACCGCATGGGCACTGCTCGCCCTGCTCGCCGCCGGGGAGGGCGGGACAGCTGGCAGCGTCGCCGCGGACACCGTGGAGCGGGGCATCCGCTGGCTCGCCGACGCCCAGCGGCCCGACGGGACCTGGGACGAACCACAGTTCACGGGCACCGGTTTTCCCGGCGACTTCTACATCAACTACCACTTGTACCGGCTGGTGTTCCCGGTGAGCGCGCTCGGACGATACCTGGGCGGCGGGCGATGAGCGGGCTGGGCGGGCTGATAGACAGCAGGATCGCGGCCGGGCTGGCTGGTGGCCCGAACCCGGGCGACATCGTGGTCGCCTCGCAGGTGACGGACGGTGTCACCACCGTGACCTGCCCGTCAGCCCCGTTGCTGGCGGGCGAACTGATCCGGGCCGGGCTCCGCGTGGATACCGGGCCGGTCGGGACCGTGGGCGACTGGCTCGACGCGATGGCGGGTGACGATCGGCCCGTCGCGGTGATCCGCGCGATGTCCGGCGGGCCCGGGGACAGCGCGGCGCTGCGCTCGCTCCGGCTGGCGGGCCCGGCGCTCGAAAGGTGGCATGAGGCATGCGGGCCGCGGCGGGTGCTGCTCGCCGCGCCGCGGTCGTTCTGCGCCGGGGTGGAACGGGCCATCGAGATCGTGGAGCTCGCGCTGCGCAAGTACGGCGCGCCGGTCTACGTGCGCAAGCAGATCGTGCACAACACGCACGTGGTGGCCGATCTAGAACGGCTCGGCGCGATCTTCGTGGACGAACTCGATGAGGTACCCGACGGGTCACGGGTGGTGTTCTCCGCGCACGGTGTCTCGCCCGAGGTACGGCGCGAGGCGGCCACGCGGGGCCTGGCCGCCATCGACGCCACCTGCCCGCTCGTGGCCAAGGTCCACGCGGAGGCCCGGAGGTTCGCCGCCGATGGCTACCTCATCGCGCTGATCGGACACGCCGGCCACGAGGAGGTGGAGGGCACGCTCGGCGAGGCGCCGCGGTCCGCAGCGCTCGTGCAGACCCCCGCGGACGTGGCCCGGCTCGAGCCCGCCGACCCCGGCAAGGTCGCCTACCTGATGCAGACGACGCTCGCGGTGTCCGAGGCGGCCGAGCTGGCGGAGGCGATCACCCACCGGTTCCCTGCCGCGCGCGCGCCGGGCAGCGACGACATCTGCTACGCCACCACCAATCGCCAGCAGGCAGTCCTGGCCATCGCCGGGGAGTCCGACCTGGTGCTGGTGGCCGGGTCGGCGAACTCGTCGAACTCGGTGCGCTTGGTGGAGACCGCGCGACGGGCCGGAACCCCGGCCTACCTGATCGACGGTCCAGGCGACATCGAGCTCGGCTGGCTCTCCGGGGCCCCGGTGGTCGGGATTACGGCGGGCGCATCCGCGCCGCCCGCCGTCGTAGACCAGATAATCGCCGCACTCGGCGGGCTAGGCCAGGTGACGGTCGAGGAAATCGTCGTGGCAACCGAATCGGTCCAGTTCGGGCTGCCGAAGGAGCTGAAGCACTCATGAGCATGCCACTGCGCCAGAGTATGTCGATCGGGGCCTACATCTTCCGCCAGCGGCTGGCCAAGCGGGAGAAGTTCCCGCTGCTCGTCGAGCTCGAGCCGCTGTTCGCGTGTAACCTCGCGTGCGCGGGGTGCGGCAAGATCCAGCACCCGGCATCGGTGCTCAAGCAGCGGATGCCGGTAGAGCAGGCGCTCGCCGCGATCGAGGAATGCGGCGCCCCGATGGTGTCGATCGCCGGGGGCGAGCCGCTCATGCACCCGGAGATCGAGGTGCTCGTCCGGGAGCTGATCAAGCGTAAGAAGTACGTGTTCCTGTGCACGAACGCGCTGCTCATCCCGCGGAAGATCGACAAGTTCACGCCGTCGCGGTACTTCGCCTGGGCGGTGCACATCGACGGGCTGGCCGAGCGGCATGATGCCTCGGTCTGCAAGCAGGGCGTGTTCGACGAGGCTGTCGCTGCGATCAGGGAGTGCCAGCGACGCGGCTTCCGGGTGACCACAAACTCCACGTTCTTCAACACCGACTCTCCGCAGACGATCATCGACGTGCTGAATTACCTCAACGATGACCTCAAGGTCGACGAGATGATGATCTCGCCGGGTTATGCCTATGAGAAGGCACCCGACCAGGAGCACTTCCTCGGCGTGAGCGAGACCCGCGAATTGTTTGCCAAGGTCTTCGCCCAAGGGAACCGCAAACGGTGGCGGCTGAACCACTCACCGCTGTTCCTTGATTTCCTCGAGGGCAAGGCGGACTTCGCGTGCACCGCGTGGGGGATCCCTTCATACTCGCTGTTCGGCTGGCAGCGGCCGTGTTACCTGATGTCCGACGGGTACGCCGCGACGTACCGCGAGCTGGTGGACACCACCAACTGGGCGGCCTACGGCCGGGGCAAGGACCCGCGGTGCGCGAACTGCATGGCGCACTGCGGCTACGAACCGTCCGCCGTGCTCGCCACGGCGGCCTCGCTGCGCCAGTCGATCCGGGCGCTGCGCCGGTAGTCGCACGAGCCCAACAGGCGCGTCAGGTCACGCCTATCTGCAGCCTGAAGTGCCCGAGCCGGAGGTCGAACGAGCCGCCGCCGATCAGGTGAATGATCCAGGCCAGCAGGATGATGACGAGGATTATCAGCACGATCCAGATAATGGTCACCACGAAGCTCGGGAGAGTTATGCTGCCCACCTTCGCCATAACCGCACATTAGCCCACGAAAGGGCCATGAGCCAAGCCTCTGGCGGGAATTTCAGTAGTTGTGCCATCATCGGCGCATGGTCACCTTTGTTGGGCCGATCACCGTAGGCTCGATCATCGAACCTGGATGCGTCCCGTCGTTCGACCTTGCGGCCAGCGGCTACGTCGAAGAGGAGTTCTTCGCTTCCGGAGTGGCCAGCTCGTACGAGCTCCTGCAGCACGGTATGGCGCCGAGCGGCGGCAGCGACGGACGGTGGGCGGCCAGGGCAGGGGCGACGGCCCCGTTCTGTACTCGCCTTGTGGTGCGCCGGCCGACCGACGCGGGCGGGTTCAGCGGAACGGTGCTGGTCGAGTGGCTCAACCAATCATCTGGATTCGACGCCGACCCGGACTGGGCGTATTTGCACGAGGAGATCCTCCGGGCGGGGCACGCCTACGCCGGGGTGTCCGCCCAGGCACTCGGCATCATGGGTGGGCAGAGCATCCTGGGCTTTCCCGGCCCGTTCCCTGGCCTGCGAGCCGCTGGCCCTGAGCGGTACGGCGCACTTGAGCATCCCGGCGACAAGTTCGCCTTCGACATCTTCGGCCAGGTCGGGCGGTCGCTGCAGGGCACGGCCGTTGGTACGGCGCCTGTGCTCGGCGGGCTGGCGCCCGAGCGCGTCCTTGCGGCGGGGGAGTCGCAGTCCGCGTTCTTCCTGAATAGCTTCATCAACGCGGTGCAGCCGCTATCGGGAGTGTTCGACGGCTTCTTCGTGCATAGCCGGGGAGCCGGCGCGGCGCCGCTGACTGGCGAGGGTCTGGACCCCGAGGTCGAGTACTCCCCGGGGGTGCGGATCCGCGACGATACCGCGGTCCCGGTAATGGTGGTCGAGGCGGAGGGCGACATCGTCGGGCGGCTGCAGTTCTGGCTCGCGCGGCAGGCTGACTCGGACCGGTATCGGTTGTGGGAGATCGCCGGGACCGCCCACGCCGACGCCTACCTGCTGGGCGACGCGGCAGCGCTGATCGGCTGCGACTGGCCCGTCAACTCAGGTCCGCACCGCTTCGTGGCGCAGGCGGCGCTGCACGCGCTCGACGCCTGGGTGCGAGACGGAACGCCGCCGCCGCGGGCCGACCGCATCGTGCTAGCGTCAACCGATCCGCCAGCGATCTCACGCGACGCCCACGGCATCGCGCTCGGCGGGGTCCGCACCCCGGCGGTGGATGTGCCCGTGGCCGTCCACAGTGGCGAGGCCCCGTCCGGTGCCGCTGGTCTCGGTTTCCTCGTGGGCGCGACTACGCCGCTGGCTCCCGAGGTGCTGCGGCGGCTCTACGGCGACAAGGCTGGCTACCTCGGCGCGTTCACCGCGTCGCTTGATAAGGCGATCGCTGCAGGTTTCCTGCTTCCCGCGCAACGGCCGCAGCTCCTGGCCGATGCCGAGGCAGCGAAGTTCTCGCCGTGAACCCGGAACTAGGCCGGGCAGAGCCATTCGTCGCGGCCAACACGCGGTGACCCCTGCTGCCCGTCTCCGAGCGGCGGGTAGTGAGTCCGCAGCGAGAAGGCGGTCGGCGTCGGACCGTGCGCGCGCAGGTGCCTGACCCGGTCCTCAGCCTCGGCCACCGTCGGGATCGTGCCTCGCGGTATCCACCACAGCGCGAGGTATGCCTCGTCGATCTTCTCGAACCACTCGCGGCGGCGTCGCATCACGGCCTTGTGCTCGTCGGAGTAGACAAATGCGCCGAGCGCCGCAACGGACTCCCAGACCGACATGTTCATGATGACTCCGGCGCTGCCGGCCACGTCCCACTCGAAGCCGCGGATCGCGGTGGCGTTGCCGTCCTCGGTCTGCAACCGCCAGATGAAGCCAGGCGCTGCCTCGGCCGCCGCGTTTACCGGGTCCAGCGCCGCGACGAAGTCGGCCAGCGCAGGGCTGTCCAGGGGAGCGCGTAGCCGACCGATGTTCACCTGGGCTAGATGGGTCACCGGCTCATTGTGCCAAAGTGGTACTCATGGGCTTGCTCGCAAGGCTCCTTACGGTCTCGGAGAAGGCTGCGCGCACCAAGGCGCGGAAGACGGCACGCACGGCGGCGCGGCGCTACGGGACGGCACGCCGGATCGCCGCCGCAGTCGTGTCGGGCGGCAATCGGGGCCGCGGCGGGACCCGCAAACGCACGATCGTCAAGGAGTACCGGCACGGAAGCTGCCCGACCAGGCACCGCAGCCGGGCCGCCGCGCAGCGATGCCGTCATCCCTGACCGCCTCGCCGGGACTTCTGGACGCGTATATTGCCACCAGAAGTCCGCGATCATCGGATTGACCAATTAGAATGGCTTCGTGCGCGGGCACCTCACGTCCCGCGCCACGGTCGGCGCACTCGCGGCGGCGCTGGCGGTGGCGATGAGCGGCTGCGCGCTTGAGCACCATGATCGGCTAGAGCGCCTCGGGCGCGGTGACTGCAAGCGCGGCAATCCGCTTGCGGGCGTCTACTTGCCGTTCCGGTTGCATGTCAGGAAGGCGTGCGTCACGGTCAGCGGCGTCGTCGACTGCGTGCGTCACGAACCGGACGGTGACGTGCACATCGAGCTGCGAGTCGCCCGCAAGAACCGGCGGTTGCTGCGGCCGGCCAATGCATTCCAGCAGTGCCCGGGCAAGGGCAAGGGCCAGCGCGGCCCGCATCTGGTGGTGGAGATCATCCCGCAAGAGGGTCAGCTCCCGTTCCTCGACAACAGCGCCAACCGGGGCGGGTTCGTGACGCCGCGAGCACCCGACAGGGGCGACGATGTCACCGTGACCGGCCCCTGGGTGATCGACACCAATGCCTTGCACGACCTCATCTATCCAGGCAAGAACGTGGCCAAC
>Ga0126378_10003407_pt1 | contig 12014 bp, 8 predicted proteins | sample PanSoiMetPlot_23_FD_92587 | JGI IMG/M metagenome (GOLD analysis project Ga0126378, IMG submission 92587) | Tropical forest soil microbial communities from Panama - MetaG Plot_23 | ecosystem: Environmental > Terrestrial > Soil > Tropical forest > Bulk soil | place: Panama | collected 2016-02-17
GCCGTATCGAGGAAGCCTTGCTCGCGCGGGTTGGCGGTGTGGAGCTTTTGCCCTTTCTCGATTTCCTTGCGTCCTTCGTTGAGATGCTTACCGTCCGGGAAGTACCAGATCTGTTCGTATATGGCCATGGCCTTGCCCCAGTGCAGGGCAGGACATTTCGAGTCATGGCGTAAAGCTTCGACGAAGACTTGCGTAGCTTCCGTGTATTGAAACGAATGCATCAGCGCGACGCCTTTCGCGATAGCCGGTTGGGCATTGGCGGAGCAACTATTGGGAAAGGCGACTTTGCCAAGTTGAGTGGATTGCGGGGAGGCGTAAGCAAACTGATTCGCGGCATGAGGGAGCAGGAATATAGCGGCGACGAGGGTAAAGATTGCGCGGCTTGCTTTGTGCATGAAGCGCTCCCTTACGGTTTGCCTTGGCGGTGGAATGCTCGCCAGATCGATACACGAGATTCTAGCGCTGCTGGCGCCTGAGAAGACAGGCCTTGGAGAAATTTGGGCACGCGGTTGGACGGCGCCCGGCGGTCGAAGCTAGAATGAACGGCGGAGCGGTACTTCGAAGCAGGTGCGGGCGCGAAAGCCGTTTGAACCGTAACGAATCTCTGGGGTGCTGCGGATAGACAGCTTGTGAGCACGGCCTGTCCCTCTGGCCTTTCTTTTCGATTCAGGGAAGAGACGCGAGAGGGGCAGGAAAGCCTAATAGCTGGCTCGTGGTGCCCACCTATTTCAGAGGTTCACGGCCTAGCCTCCCACGGCCAAGCGGTCCGCTCCATTGCAGTTTTTGGCCGCGGCTGAGCAGCGGAGTCATGCGCGTACTATTCATCGGAGACATCGTGGGATCGCCGGGACGGCGAATCGTTGAGGACCGCCTGGCGGACATCGTTTCGAGGCAGCACATCGACCTGGTGATTGCCAACGGAGAGAATGCTGCTTCTGGCTTCGGCATCACGCCGCGCCTCGCGCAAGAGTTGCTAAAGACCGATATCGCGGTGCTGAGCGGCGGAAATCACAGCTGGGACCGCAAAGAGATCATCGAGTTCATGCCCCACGAGCCGCGGCTGCTGCGGCCGGCGAACTTCCCGGACGGCAATGTGGGCAGCGGGCAATACATCGGCACCGCAAAGAATGGCGTGGGGTATGCGGTGATCAATCTGCAGGGGCGCGTTTTTCTGCCGGCGATCGATGATCCGTTTCGCAAAGCCGACGAATTGCTCGCGTGCCTTCCGCCGACAGTGGCGTTTGTGCTGGTGGACATGCACGCGGAGACGACCAGCGAGAAAATGGCCATGGGCTGGTATCTGGATGGACGAGTGACCGCGGTTGTGGGTACGCATACGCACGTGGCCACGGCCGATGAGCAGGTGCTGCCGCAAGGCACCGCGTACATTACCGACGTCGGCATGACCGGTCCGCATGACGGGGTCATCGGCATGGATCGCCAAGGCATCATCAAGAAGTTCCTCGATGGTTTGCCGGCGCGATTCGAAGTGGCCGAAGGCGAGGTGCAGATGAATTGCGTGATGATCGAGGCTGACGACGAAGGACCGCGTAATCCCGCAGGAAGGTTGCGCGCGCGTTCCATCGAGCGGGTGCGCTTCCGGATTGACTAGCACGTAACCTCCCATGCAACGCCGGGCAACCGGCGTACGTCCACTAGTATCAGAGACAGTGGAAATTCCGGGGTGAATCCGAGCGTGCGAACTTTAGCGACGGTTTGTCTATTGATGCTACTGGGTGTGTCGAATCTCGCGCAGACCGAGGGTGAGTTGACCGCGAAAGCGCGCGTCCTGCCGAGCGTCGGGCCAGGGCTGCGCGCGATCAAGCGGGGCAGCGACGGCCGCTTGTACGTCCTGCAATCGCCGGCACCTGGCCTGGTGGTCTTCGACGAAAGTGGCAAGGCGCTGCTGCAAATCGGTGCAGGCCTGGCCGCGAGTTCGACCACCAAAGTCCGGCCTGCCAGCGTGATTTTCGGTGAAGATTGCGACATAGGCCCGGAGGGAAGGATCTACGTGGCCGATCGCGGTGCGAATCAAGTCCTCATCTTCTCGGGCGAAGGCTCCCTGCTGCGCTCCATCCCTGTGCCTGGGCCCGTCTCGGTGGCGGCGTTGCCGGAGGGAGAAGTCGCTGTTGCCACGTTGCGCGAGCCTCACCTCGTGGTTGTTTTCGACAAAAACGGACGCGATGTCCGGGAGTTCGGCGAACCGGAGCAGCTCTCCGACCTGCCGGACCTGAATCGCACGCTGAGCGTAGGGCAGCTGGCCACCGATAGGCACGGGCACCTCTACTACGCATTCCATTACTTGCCGGAGCCGACCGTTCGCCAATACGACCGCAACGGCTACGCCGCCGGGCAGGATATACAGTTTACAAATCTGGATGCCTTTCCCGAGGCAATCGCGATGCGGCGGGAGATCGTCCGCCAGGAGAAGCGCGGCGGAGCACCGTCGTTCAAGCCCGTGCTAACCGCAATTGGCGTGGATCCGGACAGCGGCGACGTCTGGGTCGGGCTGCACAATACCCTACTGCACTTCGATAAAGACGGCAACCGCCGCGCCAGCTACTTTCTGCACACGCCTGAGGGAGCGCGCATCGAAGCGACCACGATTCTAGTGGACAAGGAACGGCTGATCATCGGCGCCGACCCGCTGGGCCTGTACGAGTTCGCGAAACCAAAGAACGAATTTACTTCCAGCGAGCGGTAAGCCTACTGTTTTTTCCCTACGATGGTTCGGTGTGAAGGCTTTTCCACAGGCGCGTCGCTTACTTTTTCTTGATTCCTTCGTGTAACAACGAGCTGGCACTACGCTTAACTCGCTTTCAACAAGCAAAAATGCGGCTGTCCGCTAGGCAACCCGGGAAAATGCACCATTTTTGTGCTTGTGGAAAAATTGTGTAACGCGTGTGAACGCCGGTGTATTCCTTCGCACACTTTTCGCTTGCCCTCGACTAACCAATCGGAGACAATCCCGCGCTGTCTCATAGCGGCGGTACGCGGGCCACAACCCTGGAACGCACCGCGCGCGGAGCGACAGGGGCATTTTTGGACGTTCCGGCGCGGGCGTATTTCCCGAAGCCTGACAAAAATTGACCAGGCCAGCTTTCCACATCTTTTTCACATCTGTGGAAATGAGGTGTGGTTCGTTTTTCTTTTGCGATGACCATTGCAACCAACATCTGGGACCGCTTTCTCGAGCGCGTGAAGTCTCGCGTGAGCATCAACACCTTCAATACCTGGTTCCAGCCTACGCGCTTGAATCAGGTCGAAGGGGAGATGCTGCAAGTGCAGATTCCCAGCACCGTTTTCCGGCAAGTGTTGACTCGCACTTATGGTGATATCGTTAAGGCGGTCTTCCTGGAGATCGGAGCGCCCAATACGAAGGTGCAATATGTCTGCACCGAGGAAGAGCCGGTGCAAGCTGCGCCCGCGGCGGTCGGCGTGAAACAAACCAAGCTGGACTTCGACAACAGCGACCATCAGCTGAACACACGCTACACGTTCGACACCTTTGTAGTCGGCAAGTCCAACGAATTTGCGCACGCGGCTTCACGCGCCGTCGCCGAGCAGCCGTCGAAGGCCTACAACCCGCTGTTCCTTTATGGCGGTGTGGGCATGGGCAAGACCCACTTGATGCACGCAATCGGGCACACCATCAAGAAGCGCAATCCGGCGATGCGCTTGAGCTACGTGAGCGCCGAGAAATTCACGATCGAAGTCATCAATTCGCTGCGCTTCGACCGCATGATCAGCTTCCGGGACCGCTTTCACACCGTTGACGTTCTGTTGGTCGACGACATCCAGTTCATCTCCGGCAAGGAGCGCACCCAGGAAGAGTTCTTTCACACTTTCAACGCGCTCTACGAGCAACAGAAGCAGATTGTGATTTCCTCCGACTGCCTGCCGAAAGACATAAACTCCATTGAGGAGCGCTTGCGTTCGCGTTTTGAGTGGGGCTTGATCGCAGACATTCAGCCGCCGGATCTGGAGACCAAGATCGCCATCCTGCAAAAGAAAGCGGAGAATGACCGCTTCCAGTTGCCTGACGAAGTCGCGGAATACATTGCGCGCGCCATCAAGTCCAACGTGCGCGAGCTCGAGGGCGCGCTCACGCGACTCATGGCTTACGCATCGCTAACGGGCGCAACGGTCTCTTTGACGACCGCGCAGCAGGTGCTTCGCAACATTATTGCGTCGCAGGAAAAGCGAGTAACCATCGACCTCATCCAGAAGCGGGTGAGTGAACACTACAACCTGCGCGAACAGGATCTAAAGGTCCGAAGCAATACCCGCGCGATCGCTTTTCCCCGTCAAGTAGCCATGTACATCGTCAAGCAGCTAACGACGGCGTCGCTCCCCGAAATCGGGCGGCAATTCGGCGGGAAGCATCACACGACGGTCCTTCACTCCATCAATAAGATTGAAGAGCTGCGGCGATTGGACAAAGAACTCAACCGAACGATCGCTCGATTGATGGATGCTCTGCAGTAGACGATCCAGATTTTTCCCTCCGCTCGACGACGTTCCTCCTATGCCTTTGGACATCAATGTTCGGCTATGAAGATTCCGTGGAAAACTTCTGAAGTTTGTGTGGACTAGGTGTGGAGGAAAGTTTGCTGTAAGGGATGAATCATGGCTGTAAGCCAAGCTTGCGGGTTTTCCCACAACGTTGTGCTGAATATTCGAGCCGATAAACTGTTGTTACCAATTGGGCTGGCAATGTTTCCACAAACTCACAACCACAATCACAACACCAAGGCCTACCAAACTACGTTTTGTTGTTGAGTGTGATAAACGCTTGTGGAAGTAACTCATGTGTTCGCCGCTGTGGTATTTGGCGCTGCTCCAGGCGGCGAGCGCCCAATTTTCACGTATTTCCACAGGCTATAGAGCGGCCGTGAGCTTTATACTTAGCAGGAAAGCGAGTACAGTACCTGCCTGAAGGCAGGCGGGCAGCAGCGGTAGATTCCGCGAGGGGACCGAATGAACTCGACCGGCACCGCACGCGAGGAATATCAATCAATGGAATTCAGCGTTACAAAGTCGGCGCTGTTGAATGAACTCTCGACGACACAAGGCGTCGTGGAGCGTAAGACGACCATTCCAATTCTCTCCAACCTTTTAGTCGAAGCGAAGGGAAACCGGTTGCTGATCACCGCGACTGACTTGGAGCTGAGCATCCGTACGTCCTGCGAAGCGAAGATCAAGAAAGAGGGGGCGGGGACGATACCTGCCAAGAAGCTCCTTGAATTGGTTCGCCTACTCCCTGAGGGTGAGATTAAATTTCGACTCCTCGAGAATCATTGGGTCGAAATCGTTAGCGACAAGAAGAAGTACAAACTCGTAGGCATGGCCAAGGAGAATTTCCCGGCGTTGCCCGCTATGCCGCATGTGCTGGTCAAGATTTCGGCCGCAGTGCTGGGTAGCCTGATTGCCAAGACCAAATTCGCCATTTCTATGGAAGAGTCGCGCTACACGCTGAACGGCGGCCTATTGATCCTCAAGCCTGACACGCTGGCGATGGTCGCGACTGACGGCCACCGCTTGGCTTTAGCGGAGACCGACCAGAAGCTAGCTGGACTCAACGGCGAAGTGAAAGTCTTAATCCCCAAGAAGGCCATGGATGAGGTCGAGAAGCTAGCGGGTATCGCAGGGGCCGACGCGCAAATCGAGTTTGCCAAGGATGAAAGCCACCTCTATTTCCAAGTCGGCCATCGCTTGCTGATTTCCCGAATCCTTACCGGACAATTCCCCAACTATGAAGCCGTACTTCCGCGGGAGAACAACAAAGCCGTGGTGCTGGAACGTGCTGAGTTGAGCGACGCGGTGCGCCGCGTTTCGCAATTGGCGGATCAGCGCTCCCACGCCGTGAAGTTTTCCGTCTCGCAGGAAGGGATCGAAATTTCCGCGTCGAGCCCGGAGTACGGCGAAGCGAAGGAAAATATCGACAAGGAGTACAAGGGCGAGTCGATCGCAATCGGATTCAATTCCAGCTATATGTTGGATTTTCTCTCCGCGGCGGCTGATGGCCCCGTGAGCATCGAGCTGAAAGACGAACAGTCCGCTGGGCAAATGCGCCCGCTCGCCGACGAATCCTATCGTTATCGCTACATCATCATGCCGATGCGCATCTAATCCACGCTCTCTATCAAAGAATCATCTGCAGCAATTTCCAGACTACGATAACTTCGGCGAAGTGCGCGGCAACACGGCGGCCTTGTCGCGATAAGTCTTGTAAAATCTAACAAATACATGCCATTGGGCGCACTAGAAGCCTTGGAAAAAGCCTAGTTATCGGCTATAATTCAGCTGTTGTCGATGTGCATTTTTTCCTCTAAGTCGACACGTCCGCCAGGTGAATTGGGGCCTGTTTTTTCGCTTCGCGCCAGGAGCGATGGTCAGCAGTTCGCTTGGATTTTAGGTTGAGTCTTCGCCGCGCCCCGCTGTGCGGGGCGGGATGGAGCAAGGGACCCTTCGATCCGTAGGAGCCAACACTTCGGATCTCAGGGCAAGCCCTACGAGCATCGGAGCGCCCAGCGCACCGCTGCCAAAGGGTAAGGCGACGTACGGAAAATTCCGCAACCCCGCCTTCCTCGCTTCAACAGAGCACCAAGTCACGCAAGCGGCCGCCGCCGCAATCTTCGCGGTTCGTTCCGCAAACGTGCGCGCCGCGATCCGGCGCCTGCAGCACACGCGCGAGCGTAAGCAGCATCGATAGGAGCATGCATGGGTGACAAAGAGCAGGTGACTGGGAAGGGTCCGGGCCATCAGTACGACGCCAAATCCATCAAGGTTCTCGGCGGCCTCGAAGCGGTGCGCTTGCGGCCCGCGATGTACATCGGGTCGACCGGGGAGATGGGTTTGCACCACCTTGTTTGGGAAGTGGTTGACAACTCCGTCGACGAAGCGATGGCCGGTTACGCGGATGAGGTCAACGTCACCGTGCACGCCGACAACTCCGTCACAGTCGTCGATAACGGCCGCGGCATTCCCGTCGACATGCACGCTACCGAAAAGCGTCCGGCTGCAGAAGTCGTGCTGACCGTTCTTCACGCCGGCGGCAAATTCGACAGCGAAACCTACAAGGTCTCCGGCGGGTTGCACGGCGTGGGCGTTTCGGTGGTCAACGCTTTGTCCGATTGGTTGGAGCTGGAAATTCAGCGCGACGGCGCCGTTTGGGAGCAGTCTTACGAAAAGGGCAAGCCGACCTCGAAACTCACACAAACCGGCAAAACGCGCAAAACGGGCACCAAGGTTACCTTCCACCCCGACGCAACGATCTTCGACAAAATCGACTTCAGCTTCGACACGCTGGCCCAGCGGCTGCGCGAGTATGCATTCCTGAACAAGGGGTTGAAGATCACGCTAGCCGACGAGCGCAACGAAAAGAACGCCGAGTTCCGATTCACAGGCGGCATCGCCGAATTCGTCAAGCACCTCAATCGCGGCAAGAGCACGCTGCACGATTCCCCAATCTACATGGAAGGAAAGAAGGGCAGCGTGGAGATGGAAATCGCGCTGCAGTACAACGATACCTACGGCGAGAACGTCTTTGCGTTCGCCAACACGATCAACACCGTCGACGGCGGCACGCATCTTTCCGGTTTCCGCTCTGCGCTGACCCGCACGATCAACAACTTCGCTTCGAACGCCGGCATGCTCAAGGAGCAGAAGGACGAAGTGAGTATCACCGGGGATGACGTTCGCGAAGGCCTCGTAGCGGTGGTCAGCGTGCGTCTGCCGCAGCCGCAATTCGAAGGACAGACCAAAGGCAAGCTCAACAGCGACATCAAAGGTGACGTCGAACAACTTGTGAACGAGAAGCTTGGAGAATGGTTCGACAAACACTCCACCGTTGCACGCCGCGTCATCGGCAAGTGCATTGATGCCGCGCGCGCCCGTGAAGCGGCGCGCAAAGCGCGTGAGCTGACGCGGCGTAAATCGGCCATGGACTCGAGCGGCTTACCCGGGAAGCTTGCCGATTGCCAAGAGCGCGATCCTTCACGGTGCGAACTTTTCGTCGTCGAGGGCGAATCGGCGGGCGGGTCGGCGAAGCAAGGGCGCGACCGGCGCTATCAAGCGATTCTTCCGCTCAAAGGAAAGATTCTCAACGTGGAAAAGGCGCGCTACGACAAGATGCTTGGCCACGAAGAGATTCGCGCGATTATCACCGCACTGGGCACCGGCATCGGCAAAGACGATTTCGACGCCGGCAAGCTCCGCTACCACAAGGTCATCCTGATGACCGACGCGGACGTGGACGGCTCGCACATCCGCACGCTGTTGCTCACGTTCTTCTTCCGCCACATGAAAGAACTGATCGACCGCGAGCACATTTACATCGCGCAGCCGCCGCTCTATCGCGTGAAGCGCGGCAAAAGTGAACGCTACATCCGCGATGAGCGCGAATTCGCCCGCGAGCTCATGAAGCGCGCGACGGAAGATCACGTCGTGAAGGCCAAAGAAGGTGTGACGCTGCAAGGCGCCGGGCTCACTTCCTTTTTGCTGAACGTGCAGGAATACGACGCCGTTGCCGCCAAGCTTGCACGGCGGCTACGCGATGCAGGCCTGGTGGAAGTGCTGGCGGAGACCGGCCTCGATAAAAAATCCGAGTTCGAGGAAAAGAAGTCGGTCGAAAAACTCCTGAAAGAAGTCGAAAAAGCCAAGGTGAAACTGGAAGGCAAGCTTGGCTTCGACGAAGAGCACAGCCTGTACGAAATCCAGTTTGGCCCACCGCACCATCAGAAAGTGAACTGGGCTCTGGCCTCCGCGCCCGACTACAAGCGCCTGCGCGCCTTAGCCAAGCAAATCGAAGAGTTCAACAAGCCGCCCTTCACGATCACGCGCAATGGCGACAAGGCCACCAAAGAAAAGGCGCAGGACGTGCTGAGCTATGTGATGGAAGACGCCAAGAAGGACTTCACCATCACGCGCTTCAAAGGCCTGGGAGAAATGAACCCCGATCAGCTCTGGGCCACCACCATGAATGCTGATACGCGCACGCTGCTCAAGGTGAAGCTCGAAGATGCCGTGGCCGCTGAGGATATTTTCACCACATTGATGGGTGAAAACGTCGAGGCGCGCCGCAAGTTCATCGAAGACAACGCGCTCGAAGTTGTGAACCTGGACATCTGAGGGGTGGCGCGCGAGGCAAACGCGGATACCGGATCGACGCGCAATGCGATCCGCTGGGGCTTGCTGTTGGCGGCAATCGGTACGGTCGGCTTTCGGCTGCCGCGTCTGGCCAGCGAGTTCCGGCAGTGGCGGGACGCGCTGCGTATCGGTGATACCTCTAGGGCACAAGGCTGGCACACGATGCTTGCTGTCGACCTGGTCGGATCGCTGGTCGTGCTGATCGTCGGTGCCGCCGCGTTCTATCTCTTGCGGCTGCGAGCGAAGGCTGCCCGATGATGTTTCAGCTAGGTTGGGCAACGCTGCCCGGGCTGCGCGGACTGAGCGTGAGCGACTTTCGCGCAACGCCGACCGGGGCGGCCGACAGTGTAGCAGGCGTGGCGCTTGAATTTGCTAGCCAGGCGGAGTGCGAAGCGTTTCTGCACGAGATCGAAGATGCTTTTGCGCAACGCCGATTTATGAATGCGGCGGACGCCTTCGACACCGTGAAGGCTTACGCCATGGAGAAAGCGGCGAAGAAGCTGTAGCTCAGGCCTTTAGGCCTGAGGGTCTGGGTTATATGCGCGGAGAAATGCCTGGCGGAAGGCCTCACCCCTGAAGGGGTGAGCTACAAGATTTCGAAACACACGAGGACACATGGCCGACGAGCAAAACCAATCGATCCTGATTCCGGTGGATATCGAAGTCGAGATGAGGAAGTCCTATCTCGACTATTCGATGAGCGTGATCATCGGGCGCGCGTTGCCCGACGTTCGGGACGGCTTGAAACCGGTGCATCGCCGGATTTTGTTCGGTATGTACGAGCTGGGCCTGACCTCCACGAAGCCCTACCGCAAATGCGCCAAGATCGTCGGCGAAGTCCTCGGCAAATACCACCCGCACGGGGACACACCGGTTTACGACGCGCTGGTGCGCATGGCGCAGGACTTCAACATGCGCTATCCGCTTGTCGACGGCCAGGGCAACTTTGGTTCCGTCGATGGAGACATGCCGGCGGCAATGCGGTACACGGAAGCGCGCCTGGCCAAAATCGCCGAAGAACTTCTGGCGGACATCGAGAAGGAAACTGTCGATTTCACACCGAACTTCGACGAAACCGAAAAAGAGCCGGTGGTTCTGCCGACGCGGGTGCCAAATCTGCTCGTCAACGGCGCTAGCGGAATTGCTGTCGGCATGGCCACCAACATTCCGCCGCACAATCTGCGCGAGATCATCGATGCCACGGTGCTGATGATCGAGAAGCCGGATATCACGCTTAAAGAAGTGATGAAGCTGGTGCCCGGCCCGGATTTCCCGACCGGCGGTTACATCGCCGGACGCGAAGGAATCGAAGCCGCGTACAAGAGCGGCCGTGGCAGCTTCACCATGCGCGCCAAAGCCGCCGTCGAAGAGTCCGGCAAGGACCGCGAGAACATCGTCATTACCGAGATTCCGTATCAGGTGAATAAGGCGAGGCTCATCGAGCGCATCGCCGAACTGGCGCAAACGAAGAAGGTCGATGGCATTGCCGACGTGCGTGACGAAAGCGACCGCGACGGCATGCGCATCGTCGTCGAGCTGAAGCGCGGCGAAGAGTCACAGCTCATCCTCAACAATCTGTTCAAGCACACGCAGATGCAGGAATCATTCGGCATGATCCTGCTGGCCATCGTCGGCGGGCAGCCGCGCGAAATGGGCCTGGTCGAAATCATCCGGCTGTTCATCGAGCACCGCCGCGACGTGGTGCTGCGCCGTACGCGCTACGAATTGCGCAAAGCCCGCGAGCGCGAGCACATCCTGGTCGGCTACCAGATCGCGCTGGACCACCTTGATGATGTTATCCGCATCATTCGCGGATCGGCCAGCCGCGCCGACGCCAAGGAAAACCTGCTCAAGTTCTTCTCCGAGCAGGACGTCACCATCACCGAGAACGGTAAGCAGAAGAAGCTCGAAGGCGTGAAGCTTGACGGCCGCAAGTACAAACTCGGTCTCGAAGGCGAAACCGTCCCTCGCAACGGCACGCAGGGCCTCACTCCGACGCAAGTCGACGCCATCCTGGAGCTGCAACTGCACCGCCTCACGCAGCTTTCGGTCGACGAAATCCTCAAGGAATTGAAGTCGATTCGTGAGCGTATCGCTGAACTCGAGGAAATCCTTGCTAGCGAGAAAAAGCTGAAGTCCGTGCTCATTGCCGAGCTTAAGGAGATCCAGAAGAGCTACGGCGACGACCGGCGGACGCAAATCGTCGACAAAGTGGAAGAGATCAAGCTCGAAGACCTGATCGCCGATACGGACATGCTCATCACGGTGAGCCATGCCGGCTACGTGAAGCGCACTTCGGTGGACATCTATCGCCACCAGTCACGCGGCGGCAAGGGGCGCATCGGTGCGCGCACCAAGGAAGAGGACTTCGTCGAGCATCTCTTCATCGCCTCGGCGCACAGCTACATTTTGCTTTTCACTACCAAGGGACGCGTCTATTGGCTCAAGGTCTACGAGATTCCCGAAGCGGCGGCAGCAACACGCGGCAAGGCCATCGCCAGCCTGGTGAAATTCCAGGAAGATGAAAAGCTCAGCGCCATTGTCGCGGCCACGAACCTCGAAGAAGAAGGCAAATACGTCTTCTTCGCCACGCGCAATGGCACGGTGAAGAAGTCGGCGCTCGTGGAATTCTCCAACCCACGTCCGAGCGGCATCATCGCCATCAACCTTGAAGCCAAGGACGAACTCATCGGTGCGACTCTTACCGACGGTAAGCAAATGGTCTTTCTCGCCAGCCACGAGGGCCAAGCGATTCTGTTCCGCGAAACGGAAGTGCGTGCGATGGGCCGCAACGCCGGCGGCGTGAACGGCATGGACCTGGACAAGGAAGACTACGTGGTCAGCATGGACGCCGTGCAGCCGGA
>Ga0126378_10003408_pt1 | contig 12013 bp, 9 predicted proteins | sample PanSoiMetPlot_23_FD_92587 | JGI IMG/M metagenome (GOLD analysis project Ga0126378, IMG submission 92587) | Tropical forest soil microbial communities from Panama - MetaG Plot_23 | ecosystem: Environmental > Terrestrial > Soil > Tropical forest > Bulk soil | place: Panama | collected 2016-02-17
CGAGCAAGGTACGCAGGCGAGTGAGCCTATTGTTCGGAGACACGATTCCAGGAGAAATGTTCTCCAAACAAGAAACTGCCCGAATAATTCCTTGTAGCCGTCACCCGGCACAATCGCCGATTCGACTTTGGCAAGCATTCGGGGATCATTTCCATCAGGCGAGGTAAGTGTCCCTGCGGGCAGTTACTTCAGCTTTGCGTATTCTTCCTTGGCTTGTCTGAAGATGGGGATGTCGGCGTCGGCGTCTTTCCACAGCGCCAGGAACTCGCGGTACATGGCACGCGCTTTGTCGGTGTCGCCGCTCATCGCGTAAGCTCGCGCGAGCCCGAGATGAGCTAGGCCCCAGTAGGGTGAAAGCGCAAGCAGGCCTCGGTTGTCGAGTAGTTTCTGAAACTCTTCCGCCGCCTCCTTCCCCGAACGTCGTCCAAGGTGCGCAAGTCCGCGACAATACGCACCGTACGCCGTTGGTGCGGACACCCCGTCGGCGAATTCATAAGGAACGGTGGCACGCAGCTGTTCGACAGCTCCCGAGAAATTCCCCCGGTGCATTTCAATGGCTGCCCGAATCGTAGCCAGGGAAACATTATTCAGGAGTAGATTCGTGGGCGACTTTGCGGCCGCATGTTTTGCGAGAGCCTCGGCCTGATGCAGGTCGCCGATCATCGCGAAGGCCACAGCAGCTCCTGCCTGCGAGTCAAACGAATCGGGCGCTAAGCGCAGCGCGAGCTCTGCACTCTTGCGTGCTCCCGCAATGTTGCCGAATTCCGCGTCGAGCGCTGCTTCGTCGTTCGTCGACGAAGCAGCATAGTCCGTGAGTCCCTCGTGCAGAGCCGCTGCCCGGGTTTGATCAAAAAGTTGCTGCATCTTGCCGCGCTGCCCGAGAGCCGCCGCCGTCCACGCTTGTTCATTGAGGTTGTACGCCCGGAACGGTTCGTCTTTGAACCAATCTATTTCCCGTTGCTGAGCGGCAGCGTCTGCTTCGCAGAAAGCGATTCGATACAGTGTCAGATGGATGCCGAAACCATCCTTGTGGGCCGCGATGGCTTTTTCGGCTACGGCCTTGGCTTCCGCGAATCGACCGGCTCCCAGATATGCAGCCGAAAGGGCATTATACGGAAACCCGTGATTGGGGTTGAGACGCAAAGCCTGTTGAGCTGGCTCAATGGCCTTCTCCGCCCAGCCGATCCGGAGGTACTCTGTTGAGAGATTGTTGAAAGGGATCCAGTCCCTCGAATAGGTCTCGGTCCAAAGCTTATACGTTTCGATCGCCTTCTCGGTCTCGAAGGTGGCATCCGCATAGTAATGCGCTGCGATGTAGAACTTCTCCTTTTCGCTGACGTGCTCGCGCCGCTCGAAGGCCGCTTTCTGATACTGATCAGCAAGGCTGAACTGCCCGACATCCCGGTAAACCGCTCCCAGCCTGGAGTAGGCAATCGCAAAATTCGGATCGAGCTCGATGGCCATCTTGTAATAGGGAATACTTTCGGCCTCCTGGCCCTGCGCGCGTTTCTCGTCGCCAGAAGTGTAAGCCTTGAGGGCAGCAAGCGACGTGGTCGTCGCCCGCTCGATGGGCGTGTCGAACGTCTGGATCGAGTTGAGCGATTCGCCCAGCTTGCGCCGCACAGGTGAAATAATCTCCCCCAAACTTCTCAGGACCTGATCGCGATTCTGTGCCTGGTTCTCCTGATGCGCCAAGGAATCTCCGCTCAGGCAATTCGTCGCGTCAAGGTCGATTACGTAGCGGTTGCCGAGATTCAGGATCGAGCCGCCAACCACGACTTTAGCTCCCGCTCGCTGGCAAGCCTCGCGCGCCACGGGCGGGACCACTCGGGTATCGGGAGGCCGACCCATCATCGTGAGCGTCTCGCGCAGCTTCGCATCGTTCACGAGGTTGAAATGGGGCGACTCACCGAGCTTCATGGCCACCGCCTGTTTGAGCGTGCCGTCGAACACCGGATCGCCCGTTGCGTTCACGAAGTCGGCGACGAGGACGAAGTCTTTATCGGTGAGAGCATCGGCCTTCGTGGAGCGCCAGTACATCGTAGTGGCCGCAATGGCCCCCAACAGCACTGCGGCGGGGGCTAGGAATTTCCAATCGCGCGCGAAGGGCTTTTTCACATCCTCGCGAGGCACAGGAGACGACGCTGTGGGCTGGCTGACAGACGCCTTTGGCCGCTCCGAGTCTGGCCCAGCGCCAAATGAGGCGACCTGTCCGGTCGGCACGCTCTGCTGGGCCGACCGGCCGGAATCGGTGTCGCGCTCGACACGCTGCAAGTCCGCGCGCAGGTCGGCGGCGTGCTGGTAGCGTAGGTTACGATCCTTCTCTAATGCGTTGTTGATGACTTGCTCGAGGCGGAGTGGCAAGTCGGGATTAAGACGGACGGGCGCGATGGGCGCCTTGTGAAGAATCGAATCGAAGATAGCAGCGGAGGTCTCCCCACGAAAGGGAGGCTTGCCCGTGGCCATTTCGTACAGCACAATCCCGAAGGAGAAGAGATCGGTGCGGGGATCCAGATCCTTGCCAAGAGCCTGCTCTGGCGACATGTAAGCGACCGTGCCAAGAGCCGCACCTGGGCTGGTCAAATGCTCCGGCATGTCGATGGTCGCGGCGGTCGGCTCCGTTCCCGTTACTGTTTTGAGTGACAGTTTGGCCAAGCCGAAGTCGAGAACTTTGGCGTGGCCACGATCAGTGACAAAGATGTTAGCGGGCTTAATGTCGCGATGTACGATTCCTTTGGCGTGCGCGGCATTGAGCGCGTCGGCGATCTCGATGCCGAGCGAGAGCAGAATGTCCAGATCCATGGGACGATTGGCAATGCGGTGCTTCAACGTTGTGCCCTCTAGAAACTCCATGGCAATGAAGGTTTGGCCCGCCCATTCACCGATGTCATATATCGTGCAGATGTTGGGATGATTCAGGGCAGACGCGGCCTGCGCCTCTCGCTGAAACCGGGAAAGGGCGTGCGGGTCTTGGGCTACACGCTCAGGCAGAAACTTGAGCGCGACCAAACGATGTAGACGAGTATCTTCAGCTTTGTAGACCACTCCCATCCCGCCGCCGCCGAGCTTCTCGATGACGCGGTAGTGCGAGATGGCCTGGCCAATCATGGTTGGCAAACCGCTCTTGGTGACGCATGTTAGGCCGAGCTCAAAGGCAAGTCAACGTCTGCACAGCTAGAATAGCCTTAGAATATACCGAAGGAGCAATGTGGAGTCTAACGCCACAACCTGCCAATCGCGTGGGACACCGAATGGTGCACTTCGAGTTTGGGCGGGGCCGGTTGACCCAGCCGCATGAGCTGAACACGTTCGAGCTGGCTCAGGGTGCGATCAAAGTTCCGCTCGAGTCTCAACTCCACGCGCGAGCTTTGTTCCCGCCGTCAGGCTCATCGCTTAATCAGCTCAGTGGCCCAATTCAAGACAACCTCAACCTGCGTCGGACCAATGTCCGGTTCCTTGATGCAAAGGAAGTGCTCACCGTCGGGCAAGACCGCGTAATCATGTCCGGATTGTGAATAGCGAAATCGGAACAGCGCTTTTGGCTGATTACTTGTGAAGGCGGGTGCCGTTTGGATTTGTACACTCATTAGCGTGCTTTCACTCCGGAGCGAACCCCTCCGAAAAAAAAGCTCGCGCCCGTTTGCAGACCATTTCGGCCGGATTCCTCCCTCTGTAGAAACTTGCCATTTGGCGGCTCCCGAGGGGAACGGTCGGACATAAATTTCCGACCGTCCCGATTCGGCTGACTCATAAGCAACCCACTTCCCGTCAGGGGAAATCGCAGCAGCTTCAGCGGTGGGCTCCGCTAGGAGTGTTGTTGGCTTGTGTTCCCCGGCCATGGGCAGGAGGTGAATACCGGATGACGGGTCCGACACACCGAGGTCATAGGTACACCCCTGCCCATCCGGAGAGCAGGAAGTCAACCAAGGTTCCGTCTCGGTGGCGGTGAGTTGCTCTTCTGCTTCCTTGCCGGAAATCGGCTTCCAATAGATCCCGAAGTGCCCTTTGCGGAACGATCCATAAAGCACGCGCTTGCTATCCGCCGTCCAAACCGGGTCCCTGTTGTCACCCTCAAACGTGAGTCGGCTCAAGGTTCCTCGTCCGATATCGTAGAGCCAAACATTCCAGGTGTCGCCCATGATGGTCATGGCCAGGAAGTGTCCGTCAGGGGAAAGCGTGACATCCTCGTAGCCGCGGCGAATATCGGTCAGGGGTTGCTCGTGACCCGCTCGGTCCACTTTCACCAGCGTATTCATCGGCTGGCTTGAGGTCCCACGAATGTATGCGATCGAGCCATTTTTGGATGAGCTCACATGCGCCACAGAAAAATAGGTATCGACTAGGAATCCTTGGAGCACTGGGAAGGCTGAGCCGGTTACCTGCAGTTTTTCTGCGTCGAATGGCGCGCCCCACAGCGCACCCTCGTTTAAATAGAGAAGAATGTTTCCTACCGGTAGATAGTGAGGGTCTGAACCTTTCTCAACTACGGTTCGCCACTCGCCACTCTTGAGAGATAGAGCCCCAATGCTGGCCCCGCCGCCACCTGGCCCTTTTTGCACTGTAAACAGCACGGCTCGTCCACCCGGTAGCGCCTCCGGCCACCAATGAAAGGCTTCTCCTTGAGCTCCTGGATGCGTAATGAGTTGGGGGTTTCCGCCGGTCGCAGCAACACGCTGTAAACCCTTGACCCAATCGCCGTTGAACACAATCGTGTCGTCGGGAAGCCAAGTTGCGCCATTCCCCTCAAGGGCTTCACACAACACCATCGCTGGTCCGCCAGTGACGGGAACCTTCTTCAATTTTCCTTCAGCGTAGAAGCCAATCCACTGCCCATCGGGCGAAAAAAACGGCGCAGTCGCCCCCTCCGTTCCTGCGAGAAGCTTGCCTTCGACTGCATTCAGTTCGCGCAAAAACAATTGCGTTGTGCCGCCTTGCACAACAACATAAGCGATCCTTCCGGCATCCGGTGCAAAGGCGAGCACAGGACCGCTCTTGACAGCCACTGGATCGGACGCTGGCATAGCCAGCGTGAACCGTACTGGGGAAAGCATGGGCTGCGGCTGGGCCGAGCGATGCCGCAAGAGGCCTGCAAAGGTGAGTGAAGCTATCGTTGCAATTGCCGCATAAATCGCCAAGCCCCGGCCCACGTGGGTCTTGAGAACGGGCATGGAGCGGGAATCCAAAGCACTCGCTGGAATCCATTTCAACTCGAGACCGAGATCGCGAGCGGTTTGCCATCGTTCTTCGGGATCTTTGGCCAGGCAGCGGCGGATGGCATGATCCAGGGCTGGTGGAGTGAGCGGTTTCGCTGATGTGATCGGCGCAGGTTCTTTTTCTAAAATGGCCGAGGCGACGCTGAGCTGGCTCTTCCCTTCGAAAGCCCGCTTGCCGGTCAACATCTCGTACAGAACCGCGCCCAGCGAGAAAATATCGCTTCGCGAGTCCAACTCCTTGCCTTCCACTTGCTCCGGTGACATATATTGAAACGTCCCAACAATCGTTCCCTCTTGCGTCACCGGTGATTCCGCTTTCGTCGCGGTCATTGTCGCCAGATTCGCTGCTGCCGCCGGCTTCGCCAATCCAAAGTCCAGCAGCTTCGCCCCACTCGCCGTTAGCATGATGTTTCCCGGCTTCAAGTCCCGATGCACGATCCCCGCACGATGTGCCTTATCCAGGGCATCCGCGATCTGCCCGCCATACTTCAGCACTTGCTCCAGCGGCAGCGGCCCCTTTTCCAGCCGCTTTGCCAGCGTCTCGCCTTCCACGCACTCCATCACCAGGTAGTCCACTCCATCCTGCGAACCAATGTCGTGCAGCGTGCAAATGTGTGGATGATTCAGGCCGGAAATAGTCTTGGCTTCCCGTTCGAATCGTTGCTTGCGAATCGGATCGCTGGAGAGCTGCGCCGGCAGAATTTTGATCGCCACGGTCCTTTCCAGCCGCGTGTCCCTGGCCCGATAAACTTCCCCCATCCCGCCTGCGCCGAGCGGGGCCGTGATTTGGTATGGACCAAGCTGTGTACCTGGAGCGAGGGGCATAATTGGCGTGATTATAGCGCCAGAACGATCTTCTGAAACTTGTTCGGTCGTGCAAATTTGGTGCGCAAATGCGTCATCTAGCTTGGCTTGCTAAAAGCCTGGGCGTATTGCCTGTAAGTAGCAATGCCTGTGGCCACGCTCACGACCGTCACTGATATCCTTTTTTGTGCAACGCCTTGTTGTCAAAGCACTTAGCTTAGTCGACCGAATGGTGCACTTCGAATTCGGGCAGGAGCGGTTGACCGAGCCGCATCCGCTGAACACGGTCGAGTTGGCTCAGGGTGCGATTCAAAGGTGCTTTCGTCCTATTTTCAAGGACCCTGCTCGTGCTCGTTGGGTTCGTTTTGCAAAAATCATATTCTCTTGCCGCTCGGGCTGGCGTGGTATAACCACGCCAGCCCTTATGCGGCCTCAACCTTTTCGACACCGTCTTCCGGATCTTCGAAAGCACGGCTGTCGCTGGAAACGGGATTCTCGTCCTGCTTCTCGCGTTGCCCCTCGTTGAGCGCAGCAGGTCCCTTGGCCGGTTCCGCATCCATTGAAGCGGCAGACTCTTCGCGAGCTTTCCGTGGCCTGAAGTCGCTCAAGCTCTTCTCACTACAGTGCTCGCTGCCATTTCTCGTGGCGTGGAGCGGGACACTTGGCTTTGGAGGGCCACCCTGGGAATGAACTTTGGCCGTGACGCAGGAGAGGCGTGAGTACTACTCACGTTCCAGTAAAAAGCGCTTCGACGCAACATTGTCCAAGCTTACAAGACCGGTGTGGTGCGAAATGGCGAACCAGTCCGCATACTCGTATTGGAAGGCGGTACGAGCCCGACGGAGATTGATTCGTGCCGAGACGATCACTCAGAGAACAAACTTTCCAGATCACGAGCACCGTGAACCACCCGCAAAACCAGAATCTCACTTTCGCGGGGTTGATAGAAGATTAAATGTTTGGCAAACCCTGCGACTGGCACACGGCGAGTACCACGAAGTTCGGCTGCCGTGAATCTACAAGGTGCCCCAGCTCCCGGGTTTCGGACAATCCGCAGCAGCGTGCCAGTCACACCCTCTTCCCAACGCTTCGCCAAATTTCGGTCTGCTTGAGTTTCGTACCAATCGGATTGCTCCAAAATATCCGCGATCGCGGCGTCGCTCAACGCAACCCGAAGTTTTTTCACGCGCGCCGAACCCGTTCGCGCAGCGCAGTAATCAGGCCCTTCCTGCGGATCTCACTGATCGACACTTCAATCTTCGGTCCCTTTGCGGCGGCGAGCAACTCTTGTTCGAGATTGGCCATCCGCCGCTCTTTATCTTGGCGAATCAAATCCCGGATGTATTCGCTTGGCGTGCCCCAATCTCCGGATGCAACTTGACCCTCAACATAGGCCTTAAGAACTTCGGGAAGCGAGATGTTCAAAGAGGTCATTGCCATGCCTTCATTTTATGTCATATTATGAAGCGTTCGTCAAATGGTGTGTCTATGCAGCGGCCCCCCTGCTCCTCGTCTAACACTTCAGGATCCTCGGAGACACAATGAAAATCATTTCCGCAAATTTGCTGTTTCTCTCACTCCTCGCAGGCCCGTGCCTCGCGCCCGCCGACGACCTCCCTCGTCATGGTGTCATGGGCGTCGTGGTTTCTCCCTCAGACCCTGCCAAGCCCGAAGATCCAAAAACAAATCCTCCCACGGCCCAAACCGTTCTTCCGGGTAGCTCTGCCGAAGCCGCAGGCATTCAATCTGGCGATGTTCTCGTCTCCCTTGATTCACAACCCATTACATCTTCGACTGATTTCGCACGCGCCATTAGCCGCCATCTCGCCGGTGAAAAACTCCAAATCCAACTCCTCCGCAACGGTCAGCCTCTCACGGTCAGTCTCACTCTCAAACCCCGCCCCTTCGAAACCAGTCCTGACGCCGATGTCCTCTACACTTCCGTCTCCGTTAACGGTTCTCGACGCCGCGTCATCCTTACCCATCCCAAGTCTCCGGGGCACCATCCCTCCGTCCTTCTGATGCAAGGACTCGGATGTTACACACTCGATGGCGCTCTCTCTCAAGATCAGGGCTACGGCCCCATCCTCGCCTTCCTCGCCAAAAACAATTTCGTCACCGTCCGCGTCGAAAAAACGGGTCAGGGCGACAGTGATGGCCCGGCCTGCACGGATCCCACCGCCACCGCCGATCGCGAAGCACAGGGTTACGTCGCCGCCATCCAACTTCTCAAATCCACCGCCTTTGTTGACCCCGACAATATCTTCGTTTTCGCGCACAGCCTCGGCCCGCTCATCGGCGCGCTCGTTCTCCCGCAATTGCAAATCCGTGGTTTCGTCGCTGCAGAAACCATCGGACGCAGTTGGTTCGAGTATGAAGTCGAAAATATCCGCCGCCAAACAGTGCTGGCAGGAGAGCCCTACGACAAGGTCGACGAAGACACCCGTGCCCACGCCAAATGTGCTTTCCATTTCTACATGCAGCACGAATCTGCCGACCAGGTCCGCAAACTAGGTTCAGCCTGTGAAGACATGTTCCGAAGTTACGCAGGTGTCCCCGCGCCTTATATGCAGCAGATCGGCGATCTCAGTCTTGCCCGCCAGTGGCAGCAAGTCGATCTTCCCGTCCTGGTCCTTTTCGGCACCGCCGACGCCGTCACTAGCGCCAGCGAATCTCGCTATCTTGTCGACACGATCAACAATTTCCATCCCGGCCGCGCCACCTATGTTGAACTCCCCGGCATGGGCCACGACTTCCTCACCTACTCTTCCGAATCCGAATTCATCAATCGCAAGCCGACCGACAAACCCCACGCCTACGACACCGAACTCCTCAGCACCCTAGTCTCCTGGCTCCGCCAGCACTCCCAACCAACCAAGTACTCTGCAACGCAAGACAGCTGACCATCCAACCAGTGAACGAACAACCCTAATGTGGCATGGGTATAGATCGGGCAGGACTGTGGTCTCGCGAAAAATCCTAACCGATTCCTAGAACCGCTGTCGTTCTGCAATTTTCGGGTTGTGGGGCGGCTAGGGTTGCCAGGGCCGCCCGCTCTTTCCCCTCCACTCATTCTTCAGGACACCGAATGGTGCGCTTCGAGTTTAGGCTTGCACTTTCCCTCCAACTTTGCCCGCGATTGACAACGACTTTGTCTACGACATACGGTGTGGTGAGCTGTGGGTTGTTTTCTCCCCTTTCCTCCTAATGGAGACGCGTTGTGACCCACAGTCCTGTTCTTGGAGTCCTTGATCCCGGCTTCAGCGAGACGCAAATTGGGAGTCGTTCGCTCGCCGAATTCTTGGAGAAAAGACCGTTCCTCGTACACATTCACGGTCATAGCCATGCAGGCTTTGGACGCGAGGGCAGGCATTTCAACGTAGCGTCGGCTGGGCGAAGGCGGGCCATGGTCATCGATTAAGCTGTTTCGAGCCTGTCCTGCCTTTGGGTTTTACCTCGTCTTCCAGGAGCAGCTACGTTTGGCTCCAAATCTCCCGCTTGAGTGTCCCATGGGCAAACTCCCCGGCGCGATTGTCGCAAAGGGAAAAGCAGGCGTGAGAACGCGGAAAGACTCAGGGCGCAGGGCGAGTGAAATAACCGGTTTTTGCTCGCACGGTCAAGCCCGACTGCTTCGGGCGGATCACTAATTTGCGAAAAGTATTGTCTTTGAGCGGATTGCTGGGGTAATAGCCCAGCTCGTAGGAGCTACGTAACTCGTCGGCAATCTCGCGGAAGTAGGTGTGCGGATCGGTAGTTTCGGCGTCAATGTGCGCGCCGCCGGTTTCTTTCGCGATGCGGTCCATCACACGGATACCGTACTTGTTGCGAGCGGTCAATTGGCCGTGCTTCCTCTCCGTGTAGCGAATGGTGAAGACCAGCACGTTTTCCCGTTGAGCCGCCTCGATGGTGGTCATCATGTCGTGCGAGCTGGAATTATCTTCGCCGTCGCTGAAGATGAGCAGGGCCCGCCTGCCACTTTCGTTGACCAGTTTTTCAGTCACGGAATAGTAGATCGAATCGTAAAATGCGGTGCCCAAGTCGCGGTGTTCCTTCGGCCCGATCTCCGGGAAGCGGTCGGATTTTTTTTCATATTCCTTCAAGTGCTCAAACATCTGCGCTCCCGATTGTGTGTAATCGTTGACCAACCGCAAATGGTTTCCGAAGCAAAGAAGGAAGGCCCGATCCTTTGGACCCAACACGTCCTTGATAAACACTTCAAAGTCCTCTTCATGCTTTTTCGTGAAATGTTCCTGGCTGCCGCTGGCATCCAGGATCACGCCTAGAGTGAGGGGCACATCGGAGCTTCGCGCAAAAAAGGCAATTTTCTGAGGCAGGTCGTCTTCCAATACTTCGAAGTCATCGTTGGTGAGATTTCCAACCAAGGCACCGTTTGAATCGCGCACAGTGAAGCTAACATTGACGAGATTTACTTCCACATGGATGGGCTCTTGCGCAGCTGTGGGACCGGCGAGAAATGACCCAACGGCCGAAAAAAAGACGAACCATCGCACCGCACACCTCAATTGTTCACTAGGAAAACGAACCGGGCCCGCGGTTTGTTCCCTCACTTGGCACAAAACCAGAAGGCCAATCCGTTCGAGATTTCCACGCCGCCCGATGTTCGCCGCCACCACCGTGTACCGTTTCGAGCTCAGCATCGTGCAGACAAGCTCCCAGACGTCGGGATCATCTTCCACGAGAAGAATCGTCTCGGAGCCTTGCCGGAGTGGCCATGTGATGGGCGGCTATTTTGGACGCCGTGGAAATCGCGTCGGCGTGGTTCGTGCGAGCGTCTGAAGGGCGATACCGACAGTGGCGGTAATCGCAGCTCAGGCAGCGGTATGGTTTGACGTGAAAGACCGTCCAAAGATGAGATGCGTAAAGGCCTTTCAGATGAGATCGCGAGAGCTCCAAGGTTCCACAACTGGGGCAAACAAGGCGAGCGGCGCCAGGGTTTCCGCGCCGGGCGTCCTGCTTTGAAAGTCGAGCGCATGCGGCAGAGGCCGGGTCAGCTTCAGGAAATGTGAGGAACGCTCGAAATCAAAGCTGCCTTTTTGGGCCTAACGCCTTCTTGCAGAAGCACTTAGTTGAGTTCGTTTTGCAATTCTCAGCGTTGAGGGGCAGCCAGGGTTAGCCACCCAGCCTCTATGCGAACTTCAACCCTTTCGCCAGCATCTTCTTGATCCTCCGGCGGGTTGTGTCGGCACCAGCGCCACGCGGCTTGCCGAGTTCCCCCTCGTTGGATTCAGGAGATGGCTGAGCCGCTTCGGCATCCGTCGGGCTTAGCAGAGTCTTCCCGAGCTTTCCGTGCGGTTTGAAGAGCCGAGGAAATCCTGACCCTCGTCCCTGACGATTTGTGTAACGAGCTGAGACGGAGTCGAAGGCTAGCGCAAATTTCGATGAGCACGTACTGAACTTGCACTGTCGCGGGCCCAGCCGTATCTCCGCTTGCCTCCAGTAGGCGACCAGCGAGGGCATTACTCTTTGACTTTGCTTGTGCACTCGTGGTTCTGCCTTCATCAGAAGTTCTCCAGCATCACAACGTTATTCTCGTAAGTCCGCTTTTCGAACGCGAGGAAACGGCCATTAGGAGAAGGTACGGGACAACAAAGCCAGGCTTGGCTGCCATGTACTTGCTCGAGCACTTGCGGGTTACCAAGTGAGTCGATGGATATGAGTGCGTTAGATCCATCAGACCAAGCAGTGGCAAAAATGAGGCTTCCGTCCGCCGACAGGCCAACGGTCTGCAACTGACCCCATTTCTCTCCCCGTACCGGTAAGCTCACTACACGAGCGTCGGCCACATACAACATGCGCGCGTGAGCGGATCTATCAACAATGGCGATTTTGGTCGAATCAAAAGACAATGCCCAAGCTCCAGAGATGACGACCTTCGGAGCTTCCTCGCCTATGGCCTTCCTGAATATCGCCCACTTACCGTTACGATTTGAGTCGAAGAGAACTGCATCGCTATCCGCTGTCCAGCCCGTTACCAA
>Ga0126378_10003409_pt1 | contig 12008 bp, 8 predicted proteins | sample PanSoiMetPlot_23_FD_92587 | JGI IMG/M metagenome (GOLD analysis project Ga0126378, IMG submission 92587) | Tropical forest soil microbial communities from Panama - MetaG Plot_23 | ecosystem: Environmental > Terrestrial > Soil > Tropical forest > Bulk soil | place: Panama | collected 2016-02-17
CCGATCGCATGGGGGCGGAGATCGTTCGCCTCTGGGTCGCGTCGGTGGATTTTCGTGAAGATGTCGTGGGCTCCGAGCGGTTGATGCAAAGCATCGCGGAGAATTACCGCACCATTCGCAACAATCTTTTCAAGTACGGACTCGGGAATCTGTATGATTTTGACCCGGCTCGGGACGCCGTTCCGTTCGATAAACTCGAACCGTTGGATCAGTACATCCTGCGTCAGACGGCGGCCATGTCGGCCGACATCGTGCGCTGGTACGACGAGTTCGCTTTTCACAAAATCTACCAGCGTGTCTTGAATTTCTGCGCCGTTGACTTGAGTGCGGTGTATTTCGATGTGCTCAAGGATCGTCTGTACATCTCGGCCCCGGGATCCATCGGCCGCCGCGCCGCGCAAACAGCGACTTGGAGAATTCTGGAGGCACTGGTTCGTGTTCTGGCTCCGATCATGAGTTTCACCTGCGAAGAAGTCTGGCGGTACTTGCCCACAGTCGCGGGACGTCCGCAGAGTGTGCACACCGCGTTCTTCCCTTCTCGCGAAGACATCTTGGGTGAGGGAGCCCCCGAGGAGCCCAAAGAGACGGAAGATTGGGTCACGTTGCTCGCGGTCCGGGAGCAGGTACTGAAAGCCCTGGAAGAGGCGCGGAACGCCAAGCAGATCGGCAAGGGGCTGGAAGCGCAGGTAAACCTCTCAGCGACTGAACCGGTGTATTCAGTTCTTTTCAAGTATCGAGAGCAATTGCGATACCTGTTTATCGTTTCCCAGGTCACGCTGGAACAAACACCGTCAGGCAACGGGACCGGATCTGTCCGCGTGGAAGTCAGCAAGGCTGATGGGAAGAAATGCGAACGCTGCTGGAATTACTCTGTTCATGTGGGTGAGAACCGCTCGTATCCGACGATCTGCGAGCGCTGCAGCGCGGTTCTCGACAAGTTGGAAAACGGCGGACAATAAGCTCGAGATGAGCGTTTAATCGGACATGCGCAAATATCATTTCCTCATCTCGCTCGGGATCGTGATCCTTGATCGGCTGACAAAGTTGGCGATCGAGCACAAGATTCCCCTGCACGATGGCATTCAGATCATCCCTGGCTTTTTCCGGATTACCCACCTGGAAAATCGGGGAGCGGCATTCGGATTGTTCGCCGATTCGCCATCTGAGTGGAAGATCGGCATGCTGGTGCTGTTCTCGGTAATCGCGCTTGTGGTCGTGAGCACGCTGCTGTGGAAGAACAGCCACTCCATTTCGTCCACCGGCATCGGCTTGTCGCTGATTCTTGGGGGAGCGATCGGCAATCTCTGGGATCGCCTGTCGGCCGGCCATGTCACGGACTTTCTGCTCTTCTACGTCGGCCGATACCAGTGGCCTGCATTCAACATCGCCGATAGCGCCATCGTGATCGGCGCAACGTTGCTCGTGTTTGAGATCCTGTTTACGAAGACGCCGGAAGAGGAAAAATCAGGTCTTAGGTCTTAGATCTTGGCGCTTAGGTTTTGGCTCTCTCGTCTCGCCCAGCGCGTCGTCAGTCCCGGATATCGTTCCTAACACCTAAGACCTTACACCCAACACCTGGTTTTTATGGTGTTCCATACAGCTGTTTGTAGACGTTCGCGTTGCGCAGGATCGCCTGCACGTACTCACGCGTCTCAGTGAACGGGATCGATTCCACAAACTCTTGCGGGTCGCGGTATTTTCCTGCTGCCAACCAGTCCTCAACGCGATCGGAGCCTGCGTTGTACGCGGCCAAGGCGTACTCGAACGACCCGAACTTATCGACCATGCTCTTGAAGTAGCGCGTTCCGAGTTGCAGATTCACCGCGGGCGTATAGAGTTGGCTGGCGTTGAAGTGATGCAGATTGGCTTCTTTGGCGACTTTCTTCCCGGTGGTGGGCAGCAACTGCATCAGGCCGACGGCATTAGCTCGCGAGATCGCGTTCGGATTAAATTCCGACTCCTGCCGAATGAGTGACGCGACAAGGTAGGGATCAAGACCATTCTCAGTCGAGAACTTTTTCAGATCGACCCAATAGGCTTTGGGGAACAACGCCTCCCAATAGGAGCGCGGAAGTTCGGGCACATCGACCGCAAAGTAATTCGGCACAGTGTGTTTCATCACTTCGATAGCTCGGTCGTATCGGCCGCTGTCCTGATAAAGACGCGCAGTCTCAGCCGCTACCCAGTTGCCGGCCTGATCGGTCGAGGCTGCCTGAATCTCCCGTACAGCAAAGTCCACCAATCCGCCGTTCTCCAGTAGTTGTGCCTTCTGAACGCGAAGATCGTCGGCAGGCGGCTCCTCGGGCTCGATCTTACCGCTCGTGCTCAACGGCGGGACGCGATCAAGGATGGCGTACTCTACCGGGTCCGCAGGCGTGAGCACCTTCAAACGCTGGCGTGCCAGTTCCGCGTAGTAGAAGTTTCGAAAACGATCGGAGAGCTTGTTGTAGTAGGCACGCGCTTTTGCTGGCTCGTTATCTTCTTCCGCCAGCCGTGCCCGCCAGTACAACGCCGCGGGCACTTCCCCCGACGCCGGATACAGCGCAATCTGTCGTTCGAATTCCTGTTTGGCTTCGTCGTTACGGCCTTGGCGCAAGCTCAACCATGCAACCTTCCAGTGCGCGTACGATGCTCGATTTCCATTTGGAAAGCGCTGCTGCAACTCGCGATAAGCATCGATCGCGTGGTCATAGTCCTTCTTGACCAGGTACGTGTTGCCGGTGGAAAGGAGCGATTGTTCCATCCACGTGCTGTCGGGTGCCGTCTGGCGCAACTGTGCTTGCAAGCGCAGGAATTCATTCTGGTCGTCGGTCGCGCGGGCCACCTCGCCCAGAAGAAATAGTTTCTGTGCCGAAACGTCAGGTGAGTCTGGAACACTGCTGAGAACTTGCTTAGCGTCTTTGTTGCGGCCGCTCTTTTGCAACGCAGACGCGAGAGCCAACTCGATCGACGGACGGTCCTGGGCCGGTACTTCATCGAGTAGATCACGATACTCGTTGGCAGCATCCGAATTACGCTTGCTCTTGACGAGCAGGTCGGCTCTTGTCTTTCGATCCGCAAACGGCACGGGAGGAAGTCCACCGAGCTTTTTCAGTTCGGCGCTAGCAGAATCGGCCTCCGGACTGGCCGGGATTTTGTAGTAGACATTCCTGAAAGCCGCAGCAGCCTTTGCGCTCTGGCCCAGCGCGGCATAGGCACGGCCCAAACCAAGCTCGACATCGGCCCGAACGGGATCGCGATCTTTCTCCAGCAAAGTTGCAGCGTCTGAAGCGCGCCCTTCGGCCACAAGCGCTCCCGCGTACGCGACATGCGCGTCTTTGGTGAGCAAAGAGTCAGGATACTTGGTAGTAAAGTCGGCCAACGCGGCGCCAGCTTCGGCGCTCTTCCCCGTCTGCAAATACGAGCTGGCGAGATAGTAGGTGACGTAATCTCCCAGATCTCCGGCATGCGGTTTGGCACGATTCAAGGGATCGATGGCTTTTGCGTAATCGTGATCGAGTACATGTGCATAGCCAACCACCAGCCACGCTAAGGCTCCGGCGTCTTCATTCGCGTGCCGCCTGGCATAGGCTTCCACGCCGGCGTACCCGGCTGGAGTCCGATCCTGGAGAAGTTGCTGCGCCATCGGCTTCAGGCTGGCGGATGCGACGAAAGCCTGATGTATGCGCTGCACGCGGGGGGAGCGGCGATGGCGTTTTGCCGCTGTCGTACGATGTGTCGCCTTGGAAGAGGAAGTCTTCGAAGGAGCCGCTTTCGGCTTCGGTTTCGCTGTTGAAGTGGGCGCTTGAGGCGACGTGTTGGAATCGGACGCCTGACGGACAGGCATCGGCGGCTCAGCGCATAGCAGTGCTGCGGAAAGCGTCAATACTGCAGACAGAACCAGGAATCGAGGAAACAAAACCACTCGCAATCTATCGCCGGAAGTTGGCACCCATAATTGAAATATCGTCCTCGGCCAGGCTGCGCACGAGTTCCGCCTGGAAGTAGTCGGTGCCTCCAGCCACTGTATTTCCATAACGCTTCTTATAGGTGGACCGGCTCTTATCGATGTCTTCTTTCAGGCGGTCATACAAATCTTTATTCTTGCGACCTTCGGCGACTTTCGCCTGGTTATAGAGCTTGATTTCATCGACCAGCAAGCGCGCGAAACGTTGTGCCTTGCGATGCGTGTCGGCATCTTCTTCGCTCATCGGAGCAGCGGCATCACCACGGGCGACGGCGGCACCCGGTGCGGCGGCGGAGACTACCTCTGCGTGTGCAGGCTCGGGGGCCGCATGATGTTGAAATGCCGGCGCGGCTGCTGCAGCAGTGTGCCTCGGAGTATGCCCTGCAAATGGATCGTTGAAACTTGAAACAGTTTGAACCGGCGGAGCGGCAGGGGCTTCCGCATAACCACCAGACTCGCGCGGTGCCTGCTTGCGCGCTGAAGTCAACTCGAGCCACGCGCTCGTAGCAACAACTAGCAATTCGATGGAGGCTGAATCGAGTCGGCGGCTGCCGTCAAGACCGTTGTCCGCGTACACCATCGCTGCGACCTTGTCCTTCAGAAGCAACGGCAGCATCAGGATCTGCTCGTCCGCGGGACCGCCAAACTGATCAACGAAGCGCGGATCCATATCGATGGTCTGTCCAGTGAACGCTGTCCTTTCCTGAAGGACGCGTTCCGGCAATCCACGGGTTGTATTCAGCGGGAATTCCCGGACCGAATCGTTGTCTTCGAAACCACGGCCTTGCCAGCCGCTGCATGACATGCCTTTGATCACGAAAAGCGCTGTACGCCCGCTGTGACGCGACACGCCGTCGAGAAGCGCACGCAGGATTTCTTTCTGGGTCGTCCCGGCATGAACGGTTGCAACTTCCCGCAACAGATCAGAGGGAGTGGTGTCATTGCCCTCCGCAGTTACGCCCGAGCTCAAATCGTGAGGCAGTTCCTCTAGAACACGGCGAACGATTTCCTCGCGCATTTGCGAGAAGTGGCCTTGCAGCACTTGTGATACGGTGCGTTCGATGATGTGTTCAAGTTCGCTTCTGTCTGCCATTTGCTTGCCGGTAACCTCGGGAGCAATCGCGCAACGACTGCCAGCTAACTCTTGATTATACGGCACTTGCAGGGAGTCGGGCGGAGTACCTTAGGACGTGTTCCGCGGTGCTTTTTCCCTACGTCTGGAATCTATCCCAAACGCGAGAGCCGCGCATACTAGCAAATCGACTCGTCATATCCGGCGGCACCAAGTAAAATAACAGTTTCAATTCTCTGCTCACGCTTGAAAATACTGCATCGGGAAAACAATGAGCGCCATCCAACCCAAAGTAAGTGAGCCCGTTAGCGATGAACTGGCGCTGGTTCAGGCAGCCAAGGGCGGAGACGTTTCGGCGTTTGAAGAGCTGGTCAAGCGTTACGATCGCAACGTCTTTCGGATCGCGCAGCACATTACGCAGAACCGCGAAGACGCGGAAGACGTAGTGCAGGACGCGTTCCTGAAGGCTTACGGGAATCTGGAACAGTTCCAGGGCCAGTCGAAGTTTTATACCTGGCTGGTGCGTATCGCGGTGAACGAAGCGCTGATGAAATTGCGCCGCCGTCGCCCCGAGCGCATGGTTTCACTGGACGAAGACGTCAAGACGGAAGAAGATTCAGTGCCGCGAGAAATCGCGGACTGGAGTCCGAATCCGGAGCAGCTCTACAAACAGGCCGAGCTGAAGGATATCTTGACGCGAACGATTCAGGGACTGCCTCCTAGTTTTAGGACGGTCTTTGTACTGAGAGATGTGGAAGGTCTCTCGACCGAGGAGACAGCTGAGGCGTTGGGCCTTAGCATTCCCGCGGTGAAATCGAGACTGTTGCGTGCTCGCCTGCAACTGCGCGAGCGGCTCAGCCGGTACTTCCAGAGACGAGAGAGCGGAGATGGTAAAAAGTGAAATGCTCTGAGTTCCTGCAAGAGCTGACGAATTACTTGGACGGCGTACTGGACGAGCGCACCAAGGCTGAGCTCGAAGACCACCTGGCTTGGTGCCACAACTGCTACGTGGTTTGCGATACCACCAAAAAGACGATTGAGATCTATCGGGATTCCGAGCTCTACGAGCTGCCCGACGACCTCCGCGGCCGGCTTCGCTCGGCGATCATGTCGAAGTGCCACCAGCACAAAAAGACCCAGGAGAAGATTTAGTCCCACCGGAATAAAGGCTCCCCTCAATTTTTCCCGCAGAGATTCAGTCATGGATATGCAACTGTTTTCAGTTCCTGTTCACGGGAATAGGGTGTCAAGGCTCGGTTAAGTCGAACCTTTTCCTGACGATTGGAATCTAAATCTTCAGGTAAACACTGGCCGAAGTTTTGCAGTTGTCTGTGGAAGGACCCGTGTTCTGGGGAGGTTCGAAGTATGGTGGCAAATCTTTTTGACGCGCTCTTCGGATGCTGGCATACACATTTCAGTTTCCCGCAGACGGTTCGTCCGGGCACGCGCCGCAGTCGCGCGGCGTCGGTGACGGGCACGTACGTTGTCTGTCTGGATTGCGGTAAGGAATTGCCCTACGACTGGCAGGAGATGCGAGTCGTGAGTGAAACACACAGGGATCGCGCTGCGGTGCGATCCCTGGCGACCAAAGAGGCCTCATAGCGTCGCAAGGCGTTCCTCCGATCAGGAATTAGCATGAAAAAGAAATCGGCAGCCTCAGGGCTGCCGATTTTCGTGTCTTTGATCTGTTACACCTAATCATCGCGGCGATGAAGCGTGGGCCGATCGTCGCCACTATCCCCACCGTTCTTATCCTGTCCTTGGCCTTTGTCAGTCGATGCCGTACGCCGCAAGGTGGGCTTGTTGGCACCCTTATCATCCACCATCTTCCTGCGATTCTCGATGCCGGCCAGTCTCGCTTTCACGTCAGCGAACTCAGAAGTGGTGACCACGTATTGCGCGCGAGCCGGAAGGATGCTGCCAATCTCTTCTTGCGATTTGCTGATTCGATCGGGAGTTTGCGGATGCGTCGAAAACGCCTTGGCAAGCGTCCCGGGTTTCTTCTTCTCACGAGCTTGCAGCTTCTCGAAGAATTGCACGAACGCATTCGGATCGTATCCCGCCTTGTACATGTACTGCAGGCCAAGGTAGTCGGCTTCCGACTCAAAGCCGCGCGAGAAGCTCAGAAACGTCAGCGGCAATCCCAAGCCTGCCGCCGAACGAACGGCATAACCGATGCCGCCTCCTACGAAGATCAACGGAATGGTTCCAATGTTCGCCCACTGAGCGCGCGTCATCTGACGCGTCGCGTGACGGGCAGCAACATGGGCGATCTCGTGCGCCATAACCCCGGCAAGTTCGGCCTCTTCGTCAGCAGCCAGGATCAATCCTGAGTTTACGTAGAAGAATCCGCCGGGCAGGGCGAAAGCATTGACTTCGTCCGAGTCGATAACCTTGATGGTGAAAGGGACCTGGGCATCGGAGTTGCGGACCAGGTTCTGACCGATGCGATTCACGTACTCATTAATCGCAGGATCGCGGATCAACTTGGATGTGGCTTCCACTTCCTGGGCATACTGCTTGCCCATGCGGATCTCGCCTTCGAGCGAATACCAGTCTCCCAAACCGCGTCCACCGACCTTGCGGTTGCCGATGGCATTGACATCACTCTTGCTGCCGTCGTGCTTCACCTTGCTGTCATCAGGTTGCTCGATAACCGGCGGCAGGGTATCGGCGGGCTTGGTGGTGGGCTTGGTGCTGGACGCCTTTGCATCCGGCGTCGCCGCCGACGGGTCTTGCTTTGTGCTTGTGGAATCCTGTCCAGCCTTGCTGTCTTTCGTATCGTCAGGGGACTTACTCTGAACGGTTGGGTTGGGCGTTGAACCGGAGCTTGGGTCTTGTTGTTGGGCGAGCAGCGTAGAAACCATCAAGAACGCGGACACGGCAACGGTTGCCAAAACGAGTCGATACTTCATAACCCACTCCTGCCCTGACAGGGGGCCCACTTGTCGAAAATTATACGCCCGCTGGGAAGAAGAACTCCTAACGAATCTTAGTGATTTGGACGCCGAAAAAGAGAAGGGGGTTATCCGGAAAGCAACGAAGACCCATGATTCGGCTCGCATTTGGGACAATTTGGCCCGGAAAACGTCCCAAACCTAGTCGCGCAGGACGAAACTCCGCATAATGCGGTCGAAAATCGGACGAAGTTCATTGAAGTCGGGGTCCGGGGCAATGAAGACCATGTAAAGTACTGTGCCACTTCGCCCCGTCAAAGTTACCAGGCGAATCCTCTCGTCAAGAGCTTTGGCATCCGTCCGGACTGCGGACTTGCCGACCATTTCGACACTTTTAGCCGGCTGCGTGTTCACTGAAATGTTGACCGGATTACCGGCCCGCCGCAGACCGGGATTGGTATCTTGCATCGAGGAAACGAGCTGCAGCGTTGCGTCATTGAGGTCGCGTGCGTTGCGCTGAGGAGTAAAGCCGCTCAGGATTGTTCCATAAGCGACCGTTTCTTTCGATGCGCCACCCTTCGGATAAATCGTCAGCGAGGTGTTGCGGTCTCCGGTCAACTGCCAATTCGCTGGATACTGCACGCGAAATGCTCCGTGCTCGTACGTGGTGAACTTCTCCCCGGCATCCCAGTCTTTGTTTGTCAGGCGCCGAATTTCGGATTGGGCTTCCGCCGATCCGGCGTGCGCCTGCTGCTGGGTGCTTACATTGGCGAGTGCATTTTTCGCTGTTACGAACTCTGGGCTATCGGCGCTCGCATAAGCCTTCGCCGGAAAACGGGAGAGAATACTGGCGACATTCTTGGCCCGATTGCCCGGGTCCGGATGGGAAGCAAGAAAGCTTGGGCCGCCGCCGCTTCCCTGCTGCGCCTGCAACTTTTGAAAGAACGTGACCATGGCGTTCGGGTTATAGCCCGCGTCGTAAATGATCTGAGCCCCTACCATGTCGGCCTCGGTTTCGGCGTCCCGCGAATACTTCGTGAAAACGCCGCCGGCACCAATCGAGATTCCCATCTGCGCGAGGGAGCCTGCCCATCCACCCACGCTGGCCCCGAGAACCCCGCTCAGGATGGCCAGAGGAACAGAGGCTTTCGCCTGTCGTGATGCTTGCCGTGTGGAGTGTCGCATGACGACGTGCGCGATTTCATGTCCCATGACGCCAGCGAGCTCAGCCTCGGACCCCGCCTGAATCGTTCCGATGTTCACGTAGATCGGACCGCCGGGAAGCGCAAAAGCATTGATCTCTTTTTGCTTTACTACTTTGAACGTGTACGGAAATTTGTGTCCCGGAGCTTTCGCCGCGAGTTTGCGTCCCAGAGCGTCAATGTATTTCGAGGTCGGATGATCCGGCGGAAGCAGCGGGAGTTCCTTTTCGATCTCCGGAATCGCTTTTTTACCGTAGTCAACCTCTTGTTCGATCGTATAGCTGTTGCCGCTCGTCGGATTGTTCGTAACCCGACCCTTCCTGGGGTCGACATTCTCCACAACTGCAAGGCCTGAGATCGCCAGTGCAAGGACAAGCGCCATGGTTGGGCGCGCTGATGTGGCGACACGATTCATATTCTTCTCAAGAAGTTCGCGAGAAATGCAGAACGCTACGGAAGTCTAATGTCATTCCAGAACCACACCAAGAGACGGGCAGATCCTTCGCTCAATCGTCATCATGGCGACGTGAGTCCGGCGGAATCACCGCGTGCCGTGACACGGGAACTGGCTTTCTGCCCATCCGATCGTGCCAGAGGATTGCATTCAGCTGGTGGGCATTGGCGGCGTCCGGCCGGGAGAAATCCATGTGTGACGATTGCTTGGCTCCTACCGCTGCAGCCGGGTTCGCTTTGTAGATGAGACCGTTGTCGCGATTGCTCGTATCGACGGTAAAAGGCGCTTGGTCTCCGTTTCCTGAAAACTCCTTTGCCATAAGAGGCGAGTAGCCATCGTTGATGTTCATCGCCGGCAGTCCTAGCAATGTCTCCATCGTATGAACAACACTCACGGTGGTGAAGAAGCTGTGCTCAACAAAGGGCTGAGCAGCAGATCCCGGGGCATATTTGCTGATGACCAAGGCAAGGGACCGGTGAGCATCCACGTGGTCGGCGCCGTCCTGCGCATCATCTTCGAGAACCAAGATTGCAGTGTCATCCCAATAAGGGCTGTGAGAAACGGCGTCAACGATTCGGCCCAAGGCGAGGTCGTTGTCCGCAACGGAAGCTGCGGGTGTGGACTTTCCCGGACGCGTGCCGCCGGTGTGGTCGTTGGGCAGGTGCATAATGACGAGATTGGGAAGCTCATCGCCCGTGCCCGGGGCTCGAGTCTTCACGAAACCGTCGAACTCGTGCAAGAACTCATCGGCACGCAACTGGTCGGGATAATCGACGTTAAATGATGCGAAGCGCAGGTCCGAATGTTCGCGCAGTTCGGCCATTGTCGGGACGCTTCGCTTCATGTTGGGGATCTCCCATGCATAAGGACTCGCTTTCCCCTTTGCGTCGGTAGCCGAGGGCAGCGGTTCGCCGTACTTCACAACTTTGTGCTCACACACTCCGCCTGGCGCCGTCTCGCTGGGCGAAAGCGTTTCCTTGGAAGCCGGCTGTCCGGGCTCGCGAGGTTCTACACAGAACTCAGTCGAGATGAACTCTCCATAGTCGCGATAGGTCAACCCGTGAACTAAGGCATTGGCCCATAGATATCCGGTTTGGGGAGAGTCGACGTTCGGGATACCGTGCTCAAGCGGATACTCATCCGCCACCATGCCCTCGTAGTCGTAAGTTCGTTCGCGGCCCCGGTAGGTGATTGGCCAGGTTTTCTCGTTGTAGTCGCTGGTGATCGCAGCCGTTGACCATACGTGTCCATCGCCGGAGACTTCCCCGCTGTCATAGAAATTGTCGAGCACTCCAAATTGCAACGCCAGCTTGTGTTCGTTTGGAGTGATGTCCTCCCCGTACATGGTGAGCGACCGATCACCATTCCCTACTTTCAAATCGCCAAAAATCTGATCGTAAGTTCGATTCTCTTTGATTATGTAGATGACGTGCTTGATCGGATTCTTACTGCCTGCAAACGGAATCCGGGCAGACTCAGCCTTCAATTGGTCATTCCGGATCACTTGCTGCGTGGACGTTTCTAGATCCTTTACGGCTTGTGCATAATCAACCTTGGCCAGCGATCCGTATACCAGAGTTGGAATATATGGGTGCTGGCGACGGTGTCGGCCCCCGGTGATCTGATTTTGCCCATTGTTTGGCCCCGTCCCCGTTCCCTTCGCGGTCGCGATAAGCAGTTGATTGCCCTCCGCCGCCAGCGCACTTGGATACCACTCGGTGGGAATAAAGCCTTCGGGAACCCATTGGTCGTTGTCTCGGTGTTTGGAAGTGTCGAACACCGCGATCGCATCAAGTGTGGCGGCCGCAACGAAGAGCAGTCGTCCGTCCGATGATTGGGCAAGAGCAATGGGAGTCGTGCCCGCAAACTTCTGTTCAGAGAGCTTCGTCGAGAGCCAGGCATCAGCTTTCCCGGTTTCCGTCGCGATCGCGGCGACCATATCCGCGTTGGAAAGCGCGACGTACAAATGCTTTTCATCAGGACTCAGCAGAAGCGCGGTGGGGTGGGAGCCGGGAGCAGTAGTCGACTCGGGCTTCATCAACGGGATAGTGCGCACGACCTTGCCGGACGGCATCTCAAGTTCGACGACCTGTGAGCCGTTCCAAAGGCTGCACCACGCCCGCTTGCCATCTCGCGCGGCCACCACCATGTATGGATACGCAGAGGGAACAAATCGGTTTGTCGACAGATCGAATTGCCGGATCAGGTCACCAGTATGCGCATCGATCAGAATCACGCTATCGGAGAAGTTATTTGCGATCAGCAAACGCTCGGGATTGCCGGGGATGACTGCGAGACCCGCCGGATATGGAATGGCCGTTCCCGCTCCGGTCTTAAAAAGACCTTTCGCGATCCATTTTCCGGAAGCAAGCTTGGTGGGAGCAATCTTGATCAGACGTTCAGAAGTAACTTTTCCCGAGTGAAATGAATAGACCGC
>Ga0126378_10003410_pt1 | contig 12004 bp, 11 predicted proteins | sample PanSoiMetPlot_23_FD_92587 | JGI IMG/M metagenome (GOLD analysis project Ga0126378, IMG submission 92587) | Tropical forest soil microbial communities from Panama - MetaG Plot_23 | ecosystem: Environmental > Terrestrial > Soil > Tropical forest > Bulk soil | place: Panama | collected 2016-02-17
AATGCCGGTGCGCAAGAACGCATTGTCGCCTTTTGGTATATCGATTTCTTTGTGGATCTGCAGACCGCCCCTCCGCACATTCGGATAATCCTTCGCCGGAATCTGAATTTCGCTTCGGCCCACCACCAGATTGAGTGGTTTTCCTTCCGGGTCATAGGCGACGAGCATAACTTCGATGGCGCCGTGGCGAACCGCATCCGGAGCTTGCTCCAGCCTCAGATCGTCGGCTGCAACGGCGAAGTCGACGCCGTAGCGAGTGATCGGACCCTTAATCTCGGAGTTGCTGCCGGCGCGGGGTGCATCTGCCGGCGGCTGCGGATTCGATGGCTGGACCAGAACCTTGTAAAGGATCTGGGTGTAGTCGGGCATATTGCGTGCCATAAGTTGCAGCAGGGGATCGGCATTTTGCTTTTGACTCGAGGAGAGCGCCGTGCTGAGTTCGTCGGCGTAATAGCCACGGCGATAGGCGAGTGAATCCTTGCCGTTCGCAAGCTTTACCTGGATGTGTCGGTACTTGCCATCCATATTTGCGTTGGTGGGGGCGTAGGCCAGCGTGTAGAAATGGGAGCCATTATTGACCACCCGGGTGAGAGCCTCGCGCAGGCCGTTTGTGTTGTAGAACGCCTGACCGCCAGTATCTTTGGCGAGTTGCTCCATGGAGGCATGACTGGCATCAAGATCCAGGGTGGCAGCGCGCGATTGCTGGATCGTGTCCTGCATCGCCATACTTCCGCGTTTTTCACTGATCTGCCGGTTGTTCACTTGAAAGGCGCTGTCAGAGACGAGTCCCTCGGCGGCGACAGGATAGAGCGCCACATGCGCAGTGGTCAGCAGGTCGGTGGTCCTGCGGATGTCTTCCTTGAAATTAACCGCAGCGCTGAATGGATCGACCAGCTCGGAATTTGGAACAATGCCAGCCGGGAAAGAGCCAGAGAACCAGATCACGTTCTTGCGTCCCGGGACACCCGAGAGATACCGGCCGAGTTGCTGCAGTGCCTCGAGCGTCATGGTGATGCGGGTCTCGCTCTGATAGAGAGCGGTGTCGTTCAGGAACTGCTTGGTCGCGTTGATGGGATCAACTTCTGCTTGCGCCAGCGTCTGATTCACCGCTGGAGGTTGAGGAGCCTCGCTGGTCATGAAGTCAACCCGGCTCTGGTTGGCGTCGCTCTCCACGCTGGAAGGTCGCAGAGGGGAGGGGTTTGGCCCTGCCTTTTCGCTATTCAGGGCTGCCAGGAGAAACGAGGAATCGCTTGTAATGCCTTGCAGCATGATCAACCGCGAAGCGAGCGTGAAGATGGCGACGCGAGTACGAGGCGGGATCGTCTGCAAATACTCGAGCATTTGCGAGTGAACGTAGGACTGATCCGAAGAAGGTGTGTTGAGCGCGTCCAGCAGAATGATGTTCACCGAATCCGCAGCTTGGGTGAGCGGGAAATTGGTGTAGACGCCCGGCGGCATCGGAGGAAGCTTGATCTGTGTCGGTGGTGCACCGTGATGCTCCTCGAATACCGAGACAGTTTGCGCCTTCCCATCTTCCGATATCTCGAAGTCTTCTTTCTTCAAGCCCGGAACAGGCTCTCCTTTATTGTTGGTGACGACGACATCGACGAGAACGAGTCGCGCTCTGGTTCTTAAGGCAGGGATGGGATTCGTATGATTCGCTGCCGAAGTCTGAGACTGCGGCGAAGCCGCCATGGGCAAGCAGAAAACGAGTGAGAGCACCCTCCACCATGAAAACGTTCCGCGCCTTCTCGAATGAGAACCTTATCACAAGGGGAGCCGAGCCCCCGGGGCAAAGTGTGCTCGGGATAGAATGTATCGGCCCGAGCGACGCTTCTCGGAGCTCGGCTAGAGGTGAGGCATGGCAGGGAGTGGTTTGGTGGTAGTTCCGAGCAAGTATTCGGTGGATGACACCGTGCACCGATTGCAGGCGGCGTTTCGCGAAAAAGGAATGCAGATCTTTGCCCTGATCGATCACAGTGACGAGGCCGAGAAAGTCGGCCTGAAGATGCCACCGACGAAGGTGGTGATCTTTGGAAGTCCGAAAGGCGGGACGCCGTTGATGCTTGCGGCTCCGAGCCTGGCCATCGATCTGCCCTTGAAGGCCTTGGTTGCCGAAGATGCGAACGGCGAAGCTTCGGTGACGTACAACGATCCGGAGTACCTGCGAGAGCGCCACGGAGTCCCGGCGGACCTGATGAAGAACCTGGCCGGGGCAGGCGCCTTGATCGCCAAGGCTGTGGAATAATCGGATCTCATGGGACGCACGTGTGGCGCGGGCGCCTCGACCCGCGCCGCCCCACTGAGCATCGGGCCTTGAGCATGCACGGGCGAGCCCAGGCTTTATCGATAACCATGAGCCGACACCACGAGAACGCAGCCGCGGAGCGGCGAAAGAATGCAGCCCATGGCGCAAGCCGTGGGGAGGAATGGGAAACCTGAGCACGTCCCGTAGGGACGACACCGGTCTTCACCCACACTGTTTTCGCACTTGAGGGAAGCGGATTGCCGTCAAAACGGCATGTTGCAACGCCCTCTAGTATCCAGGGAGCAATGGCAGATCAGGAAAACTTCAACCCGAATCGCGCGCGCGACCATCTCGCGAACGAGCGTACCTTTTTAGCTTGGGTACGTACCGGCGCAGCGATCGTCGTCTTCGGATTCGCCATCGGTCGTTTCGCCATCGCGATAAGACAGTTGACGGCGCTGCAGGGACACGGACTGCGGACGGCCGGACTGTCCGTGTGGATTGGCTCGGGCACCATCGCCGCGGGTGTCGCCCTGGTGATTGCTGGACTGCTTCGATACCGCAAGACAAAGGCGCAGTTAGACGCGGGGGCCTTTCAACCCGCAGGTTTCTTGCTGGACCTGGTCACCGTATTGACGGTCTTGCTGGGACTTGCCTTAGCCGGATACCTGATCTACACCGAAAAAGTCTTGGGTTAGATGATCCTTCCGCGATATAGCAGGGTTCGATGGCCGCCTGGAATCAGGATGCGAGTCCTTAAGCTTGCAAGATTTACCTGGATCTTCAAGATCGTCAACCTGTAAGTCCCACCTAATCAATAATCTAGAGAACTCCTGCAAAAATGGAATTGCACTCTTTCGTGAGCTGGCAAGCCTTTTGCTTTGAAGGTGTTGCCCCTAAAGCCCTGAAAATACGAGATGATCATCATCCCGGCACGACGAACGTCATAGGGGATCATGCCACCTCGGTCGCTGACACGATATAGTGTTAGCCCGAATGGCGAACGACCTGGAAAAAGAAGCTGCGGCGCGGGCGAGTCTCGAGTACGTGAAAGATGGTCAGGTGATCGGCCTCGGTACCGGATCAACCGCCGCCTATTTCATCAAGCTGTTAGGCGAGAGCGTGAAGCACGGCCTGCGGATTCGCGGGATTCCGACTTCTGTAAGGTCAGAGGAACTGGCGTTGAGCCTAGGCATTCCGGTGATCACCTTGGACGATTGCCAGGAGATCGACGTCACGGTTGACGGAGCCGACGAAGTCGATCCTGAGCTGCGACTGATCAAAGGCGGCGGCGGGGCGGCTCTGCGGGAGAAGATCGTCGCATCGGCAACGAAGCAGTTGGTCATTGTGGCTGATGCATCGAAGCGGGTTCAGCAGTTAGGGAGGTTTCCGCTGCCGGTGGAGGTAATCCGGTTCGCGCAGACCTTGCTGGCGAAGCGGATCGCAGCCCTGGGTGCGGATGTGCAACTTCGCAAAAACCCCGATGGAACACCATACCTGACGGACGAGAATAATCACATTCTCGACTGCCGCTTTGGGGAGATCCGCGATCCCGATAGCTTGGCCCGAGAACTGAGCGGGATGCCGGGCGTGGTGGAGCATGGCTTGTTCATCGGCATGGCCAGTGTCGCACTCTTTGCACACGGGAGTGAGATAACGAAGCTGAAGCACAACGGTTGAAGTGCTATCTTTTTTGGGCACGACGCAGATACCACTCTGAACCTGGGCTGCAGCAGCAGAGATGGGGGAGAGGAAAGCAGATTCCTCGCTCCGTCCGGAACGACAAACTATCTTGTGACAGCTCTGGCCGTACTCGAATGACCACGAGTCCGACGAAAATCCAAGCATGGCAGCAGAGACGAAAATGAGCGGCTGGAACGGGCCCTCGCGCAGGCGCGTGCCGCGGTTTCCGCTGCAGGCGCCGGTCGACGTCAGCGTGCTGCGGTCGGGCATTCCAGACACGCTGCCGGGGCGGTCGATGAACATGGGCGAGCGCGGAGTCGCCGCCGTGATTGCCGGCGAACTGGTTCCAGGAGAAACGGTCGGAATTGAGATCGGTCTACCCACCTCGACGGAGCCTCTGCGAACCCGCGCGATGGTGAAATACCAGCATGAGTTGCGCTGTGGGTTGGAGTTCGTCTCCATGTCGGCCGCCCAGCGCTTAGTCATCCGCGATTGGGCAAAGGAGCACAAGTCCGAATCAGCGACGAAGGTCGACCCGCCTGCTCCGGTTCTTGAGAAAGAATCCGTCGAAATGCCGCAAGAAAGCACCAGTTCTTCCGGCGCCGGGCGACCACGAAGACGGGCATGGAAACTCAAGTCCCTGGCGCTGATTGCGCTCCTCCTCATCGCGCTCGCCGCCAGAGTTTGGTGGAAATGGAATCGGAGCTGGCTGGAATTAGAGTCCGAGCTAAAGAGTGCGCCTGCGAGCGATTCCGAAAAACCGCAAGCGCAAGTTCCCGCCGAGGTCATGGAGAAGTTGCTGGTGCATCGAGTTGAGCCGGTGTACCCGCCAGACGCACGGAAGGAGAATCTGCAGGGAATCATTGCGCTGGACATTGTGGTGGGGCGTGACGGGTCGGTGATTGCGATGCATCCGCTAAATGGCCCTGACTTGCTGGCGCGGGCGGCGATGGATGCGCTGCGCTGGTGGAAGTTTGAGCCATATCGAGTGAATGGGGAGCCCGTGGTCGTCGAATCGAGAGTCGCAGTGGAATTCAAACGTTGAGGCAGCACGTGGGAGGCAATCGATGCGCACTACCGCTAGGTCCAAGGGTCTTGCTTTCCGGACACTTGCTATTTTCGTAACGCTGTTCTGGTCCAGTTCGATTTTCTGGGCGGTGGACTCGCCCGACGATCGTCAAATCAATGATCCCAAGAGTGTCGTGTCGTCTGCGAACCCGACGGCAGGTCCAGTTTCGATTGCACAGCTCTACTACACGCGGAATACCTTTGGTCCAGCTTGGTCGCCGGACGGCACGGAGGTCGTTTTCACCACCAATCTGACGGGACGATTGAATCTTTGGAAAGTCTCCGCAGCGGGAGGATTCCCGATTCAACTTCTTCAATCGGAGGATCGGCAGTCGGGCGCTGTCTGGTCGCCCGATGGGAAGTGGATCGTTTTCGAGCAGGATTTCGGCGGAGGTGAGCTCTACGACTTGTTTGCCGTGTCGAGGGACGGCGGCGAAGTGGTTAATCTCACGAATACTCCGGACATTTCAGAAACGAGCGCGCGCTGGTCCCCGGATGGAAGCATGATCGCCCTCGAATACCGGCCGAAGACAGCTTCCACCGTGAATATCGCCCTCCTTGATTGGAGGACTCGAGAGGTTCGCAAGCTTACCAACGAACCGACGAGCAATCGGGAATGGTATGGCGCCATTTGGAGTTCGGATGGGAAGACGATTTATGCGACCCGCGCAAATGCCGGGCACACTGACTCCGATGTATACCGCGTGGATGTGGCAAGCGGGAAGATAGAGAACCTTACCCCGCATAAGGGAGACGTCCTCTATTCAGTGTCGTCGGTCTCTCCGGATGGCAAGACTCTCTTGATCAGTTCCAACGAGAAAAGCGGGTACGAGAATGTCGCCTTAGTGGACGTTGCCAGCAAGCAACGGACGTGGGTGACCGATCTGAAATGGGAGGCGCGGAGCGGGCATTTCTCGCCCGATGGCAAGAGCTTCACCTATGTTGTGAACGCGGATGGACGCACGGACATATTCATTGCCGCCCGAAAGTCGGGGCGCAAAGAGAAGGTCCGATTCCCCGAAGGCATCAATGTTCCGGACGGAAATCCGCGGGCGTACTCGGCAAAGGGCGATCGGCTGCTGGTGTCGCATCAGAGTTCGACCGAGCCTGCAGATCTTTGGGTTTATGACATCGCTTCGAAAAAACCGAGACAATTGACGTATTCTGCCGTAGCCAGTTTGAATCCCTCTCGCCTTCCGGCATCCCAATTGGTGCACTACAAAACATTTGACGGCCAAACCGTCAGCGCATTTCTGTGGATGCCCTTCAACCTGAAGCGCGATGGGACGAATCCGGGGATCGTGCTTCCACATGGCGGGCCAACCGGCCAAACCGTCGATAGTTTCAGTAAGACTGCCGTCGCCCTTGCGTCGCGGGGATACGCTTGCATCGCTCCGAATGTGCGCGGGTCCACAGGGTATGGAATGCAGTTTCAGCGGGCAAACTACAAGGATCTTGGCGGCGGTGATCTGCAAGACGAGGTTTACGCGGCGCGCTTTCTGGCCGCAACGGGATACGTCGATCCAGCGAAAATCGGGATCACCGGCGGTTCCTACGGTGGCTATATGGCGATGATTGCGATCGGCAGAACACCGGATGTGTGGGGCGCCGCAGTCGAATTGTTCGGCATCACCGACTGGCTGACCGAGCAGGAACACGAGGAACCGACACTCCAGCAATATGATCAGTCGATTCTGGGCGATCCGGTGAAGGATCGCAAATCATACGAAGATTCGTCACCGATCAAGTATTTCAAGAACGCCAAGGCGCCGCTGTTGATCCTGCAAGGGACGAATGATATTCGGGACCCGAAGGAGGAGGCCGAGCAGGCGGAAACGATGCTGAAGCAGGAAGGCAAGGTTGTCGATGCGCATTACTATCCTGACGAAGGTCACGGCTTTGCCAAGCGCGAAAATCAGATAGATGCCATGCAACGCACAGTGGAATGGTTCGACCGGTATTTGAAGAATCGACAGCCGTAGAGACAAAACCGCCAGATGCCGAACATTGGCGGTCCCGCTATTTGTGTTGTTGGCGAATTCCCTGAAGGACCCTGGCACCACTGATCGCGAAGCAGACAACCGCTCCGAGCGCAGCAACGACCAAAAAACTTGTGTGCAGGTGCAGGATATCTGCACACACCGCGCTAATGGCGAAAAGGAGCCCCAACACGTTTAACCACAGGGGGGCGCGGATCCGATCGGTCAAATCTTTATGGAGCCGTAGTTGCAATAGCAGGGCGGCCAATCCGATGGCAGCAACGACCACCATGGCCAGCGGACTCAAAAACGCGCCCCGACCGGTGTAGAGCACCACCAGCGCCAATGCCAGCAGAAGGAGCCCAGCGGCGATGATGGTCCAGCGGCGGGGCTTGGGCGTCGATGTCTGATTTGGAACAGTGTCGGGCAAGCGATACCGCTCAGAGTTATACAAGCCGATCGACTGGTTTTCAATGGGACAAGGGTGCTATTGGTGAACGGCGGTGATGCTGTCTCCGTTCTGAAAGAGGCTGAGTTGTCGCATTTTGCCGTTGCTGTCGGGAACGAACTCCACCCACTGGTCATTGGTTCCGGCCACCAGGAAGGTGGTTTCAGAGACCGGGGATAAGGCGCGTTTTGGCCAGCCCACCAGCCGAATCGTGAGATGATCGCCTTCGATTCCTACCGCGATTTTGGTATTTGGCTTATGCGAGACGGACGTGCCGACATAGGAGTCGAGCCTAAGCTGGAGGGTCGCGACAGCAGCCGCAAGCGGCTCAGCCGGCGTGTTGGATTTCCGGTTCGCTGCTGCTAACGTTGAGGCCTGTGCGTCGGCTGGAAGCACATCTACCGGTAAGGGTTCAGGGATCAAGTTTGACCCGGAATCAGATTTCGTTTTACCGTCGGGCATCGCCGAGGTCGGTTTTCCGCGAGCTGCACTGAGACTTGCGCCGGGATGAATCGACAGATCGCTGTCATACGAAACCGCGGGAATCTGCACGCGCAAGATGTGTATCCAGCTATCGCGAATGGCAAAACAAGTTACACAGAACAGAGTGATGGATATGACCATCCCATGAATCATCGCGCTGGTGTGCGGGCGGAATGGAGCGAGCGATGAGAACGAAGGGATGGCGTTGGCGGCCGGCTGTGGCATCGAGGACCGAGACGTTTGCAACCAGAATTCCGAACGCCAGATCCGTTGCCGGCCGAGAGAAACGATGGCATCAAGCAGTAGACCTAGAGACAATAATCGCTCCGTCGAGTGGTCGTAAATCGAGAGCATTTCTTCCCCGAAATGCCGGCGAAACTCCGGCGGGTGCAAACGGAGCGCGCAGCGGTAGAGATGCCGGAGCATCATGCCCTCCGGGGTTTTGCCAGTTGCAGGCGCGCGCGAGCCTCGCGGACCACACCTGCCAGACGCGCGGTTTCGGCGGCAAGGACTCGGCGGCCAGCGGCCGTTAGGCGGTAGTAGCGTCGGCGAGGGTCGTCGTCGGACTTCCGACTTCCAAGCTCCTCAACCCACTCGCGGTCAAGCAACTTCTCCAGGTTGTCGTAGAGAGTGCCCGGACCAACCTTGTACTTTCCATCTGACTGACGCCCGATTTCCTGCATGATGCCGTAGCCGTGAAGGTCTTCGCCGGCCAGCGATAACAAGATATGCAGGGTTGCGGGTGAGAGAGGCAAATACTGATGAGGGTCGATTGGCATAGCTCGATTTTCGTTATATCGTAGTCCGAGCTAGTTGTCAATAGCTCAGTTTTATTCCTATGTGCTGAGCACGGCGCATGCTCTCACACAACGCTGTGACATGGTGCAGTACCCCGGGTTGGGGCCGTCGCTTTTTGCCTGATCCCGCGGCTCTTCCGGTCAAAGACCACGGTTCCGGTGCAGAGCCTGGACTGGCAGAGGCGGAAGTGGCCGAATCGCAGAAGCAGTCTTGCGCCCGGGGGACAAAGCATCGGTCCACTTTCCGCATGGAACGATGGTCGTGTCCCGCGTGCCGCAGCAGCGTTTTGGACAGGTACATAGAGCCGAGACCGTCTATATTCCCCAGCGAGGCTCTCTGCGAGAACGCCGCCGACCGAAAAAGATTCTCGATGGGGACCTCCAGCCCGGGAAGTACGTTTTGTTTCGGGCAAGATTCTCTCCGGAAAAAAGGGAGGCCATCTGGCAGTGGAGGCGTTTGCGCAGATGGAGGCGGAGGTGAAGCTTGTGATGGCTGGAGACTTAATCTACTGCGACCACTACCGCCGCAGCACGCACTGGTCAATCGAGTAAATGCGTGCGCGCTGCTGCGGATTGCGGTGGTCGTTTTCCATCTTGCAGCATCATGGAAGCAGAACGGCGCGCGCCGGTGTCTAATCCCGGCGCTTGTTGAGACAGATAGAAGCAAGAACCTCCACAGGGACGGGCCAAGCTCTTTCTTTTTTATTACAATCGGAAACTTGGCCGCTTGGGAACCCTAGCTGAGGAGCGGCCCTTTCATATGAGTAAGATCCTGGTCACGGGTGGAGCTGGGTTCATCGGATCGAATTTCATCCTGCAGCGGATTCAGGATGAAGCCGTGTCGGTGGTAAATCTCGACAAGCTGACCTACGCGGGAAATCTGCGGAATCTTGATTCGCTTGCCGAGCATAAACGGTACACATTCGTGCACGGCGATATCACGGACCGTGCTCTCGTCCGCCGTCTATTGCAAGAACACTCCCCGCAAGCAATGGTTCACTTCGCTGCCGAGAGCCACGTCGATCGTTCGATTCGTGGACCGGAAGACTTCATCCAGACCAATATCAACGGCACATTTGCCCTGTTAGATGAAACCCGGACACATTGGGCCGGACTCTCGAACCAGGACCAGCAACGTTTCCGCTTTCTGCACGTCTCGACCGATGAGGTTTATGGATCACTCGGACCGACCGATCCTCCGTTTTCCGAGACGACGCAGTACGCGCCCAATAGCCCGTATGCGGCCTCCAAAGCCGCCTCTGACCACCTGGTGCGCGCGTACCACCATACCTACGGCCTCCCGACCCTGACAACGAATTGCTCCAACAACTACGGCCCGTTCCAATTTCCCGAGAAATTGATTCCCCTCATGATTTTGAATGCCCGCGATGGTAAGCCTCTCCCGGTCTACGGAGATGGCAAGAATGTGCGGGACTGGCTGTACGTTGCGGATCATTGCGAAGCCATTGCCAGAGTTTTGCGGCAGGGAAGCATAGGGCAGACCTACAACATCGGCGGAGGGAATGAGAAACCGAACATCGAAATTGTGCACACGATTTGTGACCTGGTGGATGAGATGGCCCCACGACTGAAATCGCCGAGAAGAGATCTCATCCATTTCGTGAAGGACCGTCCTGGTCATGACCGCCGATACGCGATGAATGCGAGTAAGATCGAGCGCGAACTTGGATGGAAGCCGAAGGAGACCTTCGAAAGCGGCATCCGCAAGACGGTTCACTGGTATCTCGAGCACGATGAGTGGGTGCGGGACGTGACAAGCGGTGGTTACCGTCAGTGGATTGCTACGCACTACGCAGTCTGAACTTCGCACCATCGCGAACAAATATGAGCGATAAGGCGCAATACAAAGGAATCATTCTGGCCGGAGGATCGGGAACGCGACTCTATCCCGTCACTCAGGCGATGGGCAAGAGCCTCCTTCCCGTTTACAACAAGCCGATGATTTATTACCCGCTTTGCACTCTGATGCTGGCAGGAATTCGGGACATCCTGGTCATTTCGACTCCGGAAGATGTTCCGAAGTTTGAGTCACTCCTGCGAGATGGAAGCCAGTTCGGCATCCATCTGCAGTATCAGGTGCAACCGAGGCCGGAGGGCATTGCGCAGGCGTTTCTTTTGGGCGACACATTTCTGGATGGCAGTCCGTGTGCACTGGTGCTTGGGGATAACATCTTTTATGGGCACGATCTGGCGAAAGACTTGAAGGAATCGGCCAGAAGAGCCGCCGGAGCGAGGGTGTTTGCCTACCCTGTGCATGATCCGGAGCGCTATGGTGTCGTTGAGTTCGATGCTCAGGGGCGGGCATTGAGCATAGAGGAGAAGCCCCAACACCCGAAGTCGAGATATGCGGTTACCGGGCTTTATTTTTATGACAGTCAGGTAGTAGAGGTCACAAGGTCGCTCAAGCCCAGCGCACGCGGAGAACTGGAAATCACGGACGTGAATAAAGCGTACCTCGCCAAGGGACAACTGGAGGTCGTGGTGATGGGACGGGGCATGGCGTGGCTGGATACCGGAACGCACGAATCGTTGATGGACGCCGCGCTTTACATTCAGGCCATTGAGAAACGACAAGGACTGATGGTGGCTTGCCCGGAGGAGATCGCGTATCGATCCGGCTACGTCACTGCCGAGCAGGTGGAAAGGATCGGTACATCCATGCGGAACAGCGGATACGGTTCGTATCTGCTCCAATTGTTGCGGGAGCAGGTGTTCTAGCCCGTGAGCGACCCGATTGTTCACCTAAATCGCAGCTGGTAAATCACACACAATGAAGGTTCTAGTTCTCGGAGCAACAGGGCTTCTCGGCAGGCCACTCATGCGCGAGTGGAGCGTGGACCACGTTGTCGGCTTGGGATCGCGCGACGTCGACATTCGCGATGAGGACCGAGTGCGAGAGGTTGTCCGGAATCACCGCCCCGATTGGATCGTTCTGGCTGCGGCGTATACGGACGTTGATGGCTGTGAAAGCCACCCGGAATTGGCATTTGCGGTGAATCGCGACGGCGCTGTTCATGTTGGGCGGGCGGCCCGTCAGGCGGGTGCGAAGTTGCTCTTCATCGGTTCAGATTATGTGTTCGATGGACGCAAGACTTCCTCCTACGAAACCGAAGATCAGCGTAATCCCCAAAGTGTCTATGGCCGTACCAAAGCGGAGGCCGAGCAAGAGCTGTTGCACATCGTTCCTGATTGCTGCATCGCCCGCACTTCATGGCTGTTCGGCGTCGGTGGCAAGTGCTTTCCCGATACGATTCTGAAATTGGCTGCCAATCGCCCG
>Ga0126378_10003411_pt1 | contig 12004 bp, 10 predicted proteins | sample PanSoiMetPlot_23_FD_92587 | JGI IMG/M metagenome (GOLD analysis project Ga0126378, IMG submission 92587) | Tropical forest soil microbial communities from Panama - MetaG Plot_23 | ecosystem: Environmental > Terrestrial > Soil > Tropical forest > Bulk soil | place: Panama | collected 2016-02-17
CGACGGCCGGCCCGCGCGGCATCGTGATGTCCATCATCGTGTCCTTGTTCGCCGGCTGGATTCTGCTGATCGGCGTCACCTACGCGATCCAGAGCTACACCAAGGAAGTAGGCGCGACCGTCGCGCCGGCACAGATCTTCGTCGATGCCATCGGCAACGCCGGCGGCAAGTTGCTCCTGCTCATCGTCATCTTCGCCCAGCTGTTCTGCGGCATGTCCTCGGTCACCGCGAACTCGCGAATGATCTACGCGTTCTCCAGGGACGGTGCGGTGCCCGGCTCGCGGATCTGGCACAAGGTGAACCACCGGACCAGGACGCCCACCAACGCCATCTGGCTGGCAGCGGCCGGCGCCCTGATCCTCGGCCTGCCCTACCTCTGGAACGGCACGGCTTACGCGGCCGTCACCTCCATTGCCGTCATAGGCCTGTACATCGCGTACGTGCTACCGACGTTCCTCCGGCTGCGGCTGGGCGAGGGTTTCCAGCGCGGACCGTGGCACCTCGGCCGGTGGAGTTACATCGTCGGCTGGATCGCGGTCATCTGGGTGGGCATCATCACGATCCTGTTCATGCTGCCGACGGTCAGCCCGATCCACTTCAGCAACTTCAACTACACGATCGTCGCCGTCGTGGTCGTGATCGGGTTCGCCGGCATCTACTGGGGCGTGTCGGCGCGCAAGTGGTTCAAGGGCCCGAAGGTTCAGGGCACCGAGGAGGAACTGGCCGCCATCGAGCGCGAGCTGTCGGTCTGACGCGGTGAGTCATCCGCACGCTGGCGCAGCGCGTCCGGGGATGCTGTCCCTGGACGAGCTGCGCCAGCTCGTCTCCATCGGCGAGATCGACACCGTCATCATCGCCCTGACGGACATGCAAGGCCGGCTGCAGGGCAAGCGGCTGTCCGCCGAGTTCTTCCTCGCAGAAGTCGCCCACGAGTTCTCTGAGGGCTGCAACTACCTGCTCGCCGTCGACGTGGACATGAACACGGTCGAGGGCTACCAGATCTCCTCCTGGGAGCGCGGCTACGGCGACTTCGTGTTGCAGCCCGACCTCAGCACACTGCGCCAGATCCCGTGGCACCCCGGCACCGCGATGGTGCTGGCGGACCTGCGCTGGCTGGATGGCAGCCCGGTGCAGGAATCTCCCCGGCAAATCTTGCAGCACCAGCTGGGCAGGCTCGCCGAGCGTGGCCTCGTCGCGCTCGCGGGAACGGAGCTGGAGTTCATCGTCTTCGCCGACTCCTACGAGCAGGCGGCCGCCAAGAACTACGCGGACCTCCAGCCAGCCAACGGCTACAACGTGGACTACTCGATCCTCGGCACGTCCCGGATCGAACCGCTGCTGCGCCGGCTGCGCACCGGGATGGCCGGCGCGGGCATGTACGTGGAATCGGCCAAGGGCGAGTGCAACCTCGGCCAGCACGAGATCGCCTTCCGCTTCGCCGAGGCGCTCATCACCTGTGACAACCACTCGATCTACAAAACAGGGGCCAAGGAAATCGCGGCCCAGGACGGCATGAGCATCACGTTCATGGCCAAGCCGAACAACCGCGAGGGCAACTCCTGCCACATCCACCTGAGCCTGCGCGGCACCGATGGCACCCCGGTGCTCGCCGGCGATGGCCCGCACGGCCTCTCCAAGCTCGGCGAGCACTTCCTGGCCGGCCAGCTGGCCGCCCTGCGCGAGCTGACGCTGTGCTACGCGCCGAACATCAACTCCTACAAGCGGTACGTGCCCGGCAGCTTCGCGCCCACCTCGGTCCGCTGGGGCGCCGACAACCGGACCTGCGCGTACCGGCTGGTGGGGCACGGTCACTCGCTGCGAGGCGAAAACCGCACGCCCGGTGGCGACGTGAACCCCTACCTGGCGATCGCCGCCATGATCGCCGGCGGTCTGCACGGCATCGACCACGAGCTGCCGCTGGAGCCCGCGTACGCGGGCAACGCTTACGGCGACGACGGGCCGAAGGTGCCCCATACCCTGCGGGACGCGCTCGAGCTCTGGCACGGCAGCGAGATCGCCAGCGAGGCGTTCGGCAAGGACGTTGTCAGCCATTACGCCAACTACGCCCGCGTCGAGCTCGCCGCCTATGATGCCGCGGTAACTGACTGGGAGCTGCGCCGCGGATTCGAGCGGCTCTAGCACCTCAAGGACACGGCGACCCAGATATGACCACTCATACGATCATCAACCCTGCCACCGAACAGCCTGTCAGGCAGGTGGAGCAGTCCACCGCCGAGCAGACCGACGAGGCAATCGAGCACGCCGCGAGGGCCCAGGAGCACTGGCGTCAGGTCGCCCCTGGAGATCGGGCCCGGCTGCTGCGTCGCTTCGCCGAGCTCGTCGACACGCACGGCGATGAGCTGGCGGCGCTGGAGACGGCGAACTCCGGCCACCCCATGGGTGCGGCGCGCTGGGAAGCCGGCCAGGTCCGCGATGTGCTCATGTACTACTCGGCCGCGCCCGAGCGGATGGCCGGCCGGCAGATCCCGGTAGCAGGCGGCCTCGACGTCACCTTCAAGGAGCCGGTGGGCGTCGTCGGCCTGATCGTGCCGTGGAACTTCCCCATGCCGATCCTGTCCTGGGGCCTCGCGCCAGCCCTCGCGGCCGGATGCGCGGTTGTGGCGAAGCCAGCCGAGCTGACCCCGCTGACCGCGATACGCGTTGGCGAGCTGGCACTCGACGCCGGGATACCGGAAGGCGTCTTCCAGGTGCTGCCAGGCAAGGGCGCGATCGTCGGCCAGCGCCTGGTGGATCACCCAGCCGTTCGCAAGATCGTCTTCACCGGGTCGACAGAGGTCGGGCGGCAGATCATGGCCGGCTGCGCCCGGCACGTGAAGCGGCTCACCCTGGAACTCGGCGGCAAGAGCGCGAACATCGTGTTCGCGGACGCTGACGTAGAGCGGGCGGCCGCCACCGCGCCGTACGCGGTCTTCGACAACGCCGGGCAGGACTGCTGCGCACGGTCCCGGATCCTCGTGGAAGCCTCCGTGCTCGAGAAGTTCATGGGTCTGCTCGAGGGCGCGGTACGCGGCGTCCGGGTGGGCGACCCGACCGCAGCGGATACCGAGATGGGCCCGCTGATCTCGGCCGCGCACCGGGAGCACGTGGCCAGCTACGTGCCTGACAGCGCACCCGTGGCATTCCGCGGCAGCGCGCCGGACGGCGCCGGTTTCTGGTACCCGCCGACCGTCCTGGCCCCGGTGCCACCCGACTCGGTCGCCTACACCGAGGAGATCTTCGGCCCCGTCGTCACGGTGACCCCGTTCACCGATGAGGCGGAGGCGATCGCGATGGCGAACGACACGCCCTACGGCTTGTCCGGATCCATCTGGACGGGCAGCGTCGGCCGGGCCATCCGTGTCGCGCGAGGCGTCGAGACGGGCAACCTCTCGGTGAACTCGCACTCCTCCGTCCGGTACTGGACGCCCTTCGGCGGATTCAAGCAGTCAGGCCTCGGCCGCGAGCTCGGACCCGACGCGGTGGATGCGTTCACCGAGGTCAAGAACGTATTCATAGCAAATAATTAGGGAACGGGGTCGTTTCGATATGCAGCGCTTGCAGGACCGGGTCGTCGTGGTGACCGGGGCCGGGAGCGGTCTCGGCCTCGCGAGCGCGCGACGGATGGCCGCCGAGGGAGCCCGGATCGTTGCGGTCGACATCGACGAGGCGGCCGCGGCGGCCGCGGCCAAGGAGACCGGCGGCGAGTTCGTAGCCGCGGACGTCGCGAGCGAAGACCAGGTCAGGGATCTGTTTGACGGCGTGGCCGAGCGGCACGGACGCATCGACGTGGCCTTCAACAACGCCGGCATCTCCCCGCCCGAGGACGACTCCATCCTGACGACCGGCCTGGACGCCTGGCGCCGTGTGCAGGAGGTGAACCTCACCTCCGTGTACCTGTGCTGCAAGTACGTGCTGCCGCACATGCGTAGCGCGGGCCGCGGCTCGATCATCAACACGGCGTCGTTCGTCGCGGTACTTGGGTCGGCGACCTCGCAGATCTCCTACACCGCGTCCAAGGGGGGCGTGCTCGCGCTGAGCCGCGAGCTCGGTGTGCAGTTCGCCAGGGAGGGCATCCGGGTGAACGCGCTCTGCCCGGGCCCGATCAACACACCCCTGCTGAAGGAGCTATTCGCCAAGGACCCGGAGCGGGCCGCCCGGCGGCTGGTCCACGTGCCGATGGGACGGTTCGGCGAGCCGGAGGAGATCGCGGCCGCGGTGGCGTTCCTGGCCAGCGACGACTCGTCGTTCATCACCGCGTCGCAGTTCCTGGTCGATGGCGGCATCGGCGGTGCCTATGTGACCCCGTTGTCTTCTTGATATGGCACCGTTGTCCTCATGAGCGACAGCGCCCTCTCCGGCGACAGGCCAGTCATCGGCATCAGCGCCTACTCCCAGCAGGCTCGGTGGGGTAGCTGGGACCTGCCCGCGGTGCTGCTGCCCCGCCGGTATACCGACATGGTGACCGCAGGGGGCGGCCAGCCGGTGCTGCTGCCGCCTTCGCCAGGGATTTCGAGTGTGCTCGGCCGCCTCGACGGGCTCCTGCTGTCGGGCGGCGGCGATATCGACCCCGACCGGTACGGGGCGCCGCGCGACCCGGCTACCGATCCGGCCAACCCGGGTCGTGACGACGCGGAAATCGATCTCGCACGTCGCGCGATCGCCGCCGGGCTGCCGCTGCTCGGCATCTGCCGCGGCCTGCAGGTCGTGAACGTCGCGCTCGGCGGAACGCTGCATCAGCACCTGCCGGCCGTGGTCGGCCACGACGGCCACTCGCCGGAGCAGCAGGGGTACGGCAGCCACAAGGTCAGCGTCGCCGCGGGGTCCCAGCTGGCTGGCATCCTCGGCCGGACCGAGGCCGCGGTCCCCACTCATCACCATCAAGCCGTCGATCGGCTCGGCGACGGCCTGATCCCGACCGCGTGGACCGACGACGGCACCGTCGAGGCGGCCGAGATGACCGAACCCGCGTCCTTCATGATCGCCGTGCAGTGGCACCCGGAAGCCGGCGACGACCTGAGCCTGTTCACCGCCCTCGCCGCAGCCGCCGAGCGATACCGGGACCTCCGCTAGGGCCGGCCAGGTGTTCGCAGGCGCGATCTTCTTCGTCGTTCTGGACTTGCTCGCTGAAGCGCTCGTGCTTCGATTTCTGGCTGGCGGCCGGCTTCCGGCCACCGTCGGGTCTGATACTGCTGACAGCTGGCAGCGAGATTGCGTGGTATGCCACCTATCACATCCCGCCTGGGGCGCCTCATCACGCGATCCCGGTCAATGGTGTCGGCCTGGGCTTCCTCATCATGCTTGCGGGCCCCGTCTTCGTGCTCTGGGGGTCGTTGAGAGCGGGGGCCAGACGAAGGGGCCGATAAGCCCCGGCTCTCGATCAGGCGGGGTGGAGCGCATCCCACGTTGCCTGGTGCGGCGGATAGATGATCGCTAGATCATCGGGCAGCGCCGCCTTGACCGACCGGGTGCGGTCATCGCAGAGCACCTCCTCCGCGCCCGCCTCGATGCCGTCGAGCGCCTGGTCGACGACGCTCTGCGGGCTGACCTTGGGCAGGTGCGTGAACGCCGCGCCCATCTCGGTGTCGATGACGCCAGCGAACACACCGGTGACCAGGGTGCCCTGACGCCGTAGCTCGACCCGGGCGGCGTTGGTCAGTGACCATTCGGCCGACTTCGAGGCGCAGTAGGAGCTGTTCAGCGGGTTGGCGAACCAGGAGACGATTGACAGCATGTTGACCAGCGCGCCGCCGCCGTTAGCGGCGAGCACCGGCGCGAACGCCCGGCACATCCGCATCGTGCCGAAGTAGTTGGTCTCCATCTCCTCGCGGGCGGCGTCGAGGCCGGGCGCCGCGAGCACGGGCGCGAACCGCATCAGCCCGGCGTTGTTAATGAGAATGTCCACGTCCGCGCAGCGCGAAGCTGCAGCCGCGACCTCCTCGGAGCGGGTGACGTCTAGCCGGACTGGCTCGACGCCGTCGAGCGTGACCTGCGCCGGGTCGCGGGCGCCTGCGTACACCACCGCCGCGCCGCGGGCCAGCAGAGTCTGCGCGAAGACCCGGCCAAGGCCGCGGTTCGCCCCGGTCACCAGTGCGCGCGTGCCTGCGATCCTTACCGCCATAGCTCACACCCTGCCTTTGATCGTGGGCACCTGCGTCGGGGCCATGACCAGCATGGTGGCTGTCCCCCGCTAACCACCGCAAACCGGATACGGTGCAGGCATGGCGGAGACGACCCAGGACCAGGCCGACGGCGGCGAGCGGCAAGATCGCGAGAGCAATCCCAGCGAACCGGTCGACGACCTGGTCACCACGCACCACACGATCGCGCTCGAGGGCGGCGATTTGAGCTACACGGCCACCGCCGGGCGGATCGTACTCCGGCAGGAGGGCCATACCGAGGACAAGTTCGACGGGCCGCAGCCCAAGGCGGAGGTGTTCGTGACCGCCTACACCGCGGACAGCGAGAACCCCGCGGGCCGACCGGTCACGTTCGCGTTCAACGGCGGTCCCGGCTCGTCCAGCGTGTGGCTGCATCTCGGCCTGCTCGGCCCGCGCCGGGTGCTATCGGGCGACGTCGGTGCGCTGCTGCCACCGCCATACGGCCTCGCCGACAATGCGCAGACCCTGCTGCGGCACAGTGACCTGGTCTTCATCGACCCGGTGTCGACCGGCTACTCCCGCGCCGTCAAGGGGGAGAAGTCCAGGGAGTTCCACGGCTACGGCGGCGACATTCAGTCGGTCGGCGAGGTCATCCGGCTGTGGACCACCCGCAACGGCCGGTGGATGTCGCCCAAGTACCTGTGCGGCGAGTCGTACGGCACGACCCGCGCCGCCGGCCTGGCGCGCTACCTGCAAGAGCGCTATGGCCTGTACCTCAACGGCCTCATGCTCGTCTCGAGCGTGCTGGACTTCGGCACCGCCGAGTTCGGCGGCGGTAACGACGACCCGTACGCGATGTACCTGCCGACCTATGCGGCCGTCGCGCACTACCACGGCAAGGCTGGCGACAGGCCGCTGCGCGAGTTGCTCGCCGAGGCGGAGGCGTACGCGGCGCGGGACTACCTGTGGGTGCTTGGCCGCGGATCGCGGCTGACCGCCGAGGAGCGTACTGCCGCGGCCAGCCGGCTAGCCGAGCTGACCGGGCTGTCTGCCGACTACCTGGACCGGGTGGACCTCCGGCCGGAGCACATCAGGTTCCTCACAGAACTGCTGCGCGACCGGCGGCTGGTCGTCGGCCGGATCGACGGCCGGTTTACCGGCTGGGACACCGATTATGGCCGCGAGATGTGGTCGGGCGACCCATCGATCGACGCGATCGCCGGCCCGTACACGGCCGCCTTCAACCATTACGTGCGGGCGGAGCTCGACTACTCCAGCGACCTGCCGTACGAAATCCTCACCGACCGGGTCCGGCCCTGGTCCTATAAGGAGTTCGAGAACGCGCACGTCTTCGTGCAGGACAAGCTCGCCGCCGCGATGCGCACCAACCCGCACATGAGGGTGCAGGTGGACTGCGGGTATTACGACCTGGCCACGCCGTACTTCGCGGCTGAGCACAGCTTCTCCCACCTGGCGATCCCGGCGGAGCTGGCGGCCAACATCAGCTTCAGCTACTACGAGGCCGGCCACATGATGTACCTGCACGAGCCGAGCCGGCTGGCCCAGTCGGAGCAGCTAGCGCGTTTCGTGACCGCCCCCGGGGGGTAACCGCGTCGCCTGTCGGTGGCCTGCAGACCCTAGACTCGCGAGCGTGAAGAACGCGCCAGCGGTCCTGATCGATGGCCTGGTTAAGCGTTACCGGGACACCGAGGCGGTCGCGGGCCTCTCGCTGCACGCCCACCGGGGCGAGGTCACCGCAATCCTCGGCCCGAACGGCGCGGGCAAGACTACGACGATTGAGACCTGCGAGGGGTACCGGAGAGCTGACGGCGGAACGGTACGGGTCCTCGGCCTCGATCCGGTGTCCGACGCCAGCGAGCTTCGGGCCAGGGTCGGCGTGATGCTGCAGTCAGGTGGGGTGCCGACCACGGCGCGGGCCGGTGAGTACCTGCAGGTGCTCTCGAATTTCTACGCGCACCCGCTTGACCCGGCGGCGCTGCTGGCGGCGCTCGGTCTGACCGCCGCGGCGAGCACCCCGTACAAGCACCTGTCCGGAGGTCAGCAGCAGCGCCTCGGGCTGGCCGCTGCCCTGGTCGGCCGCCCCGAGCTGGTATTCCTCGACGAGCCGACGGCCGGCCTCGACCCGCAGGCGCGGCACGCTACCTGGGAGCTGATCGAGGGACTGCGGGCAGCCGGGACGTCCGTGATCCTCGCCACGCACTACATGGAGGAGGCCGAGCGACTCGCCGACCAGGTCGTCATCGTCGACCACGGCCGTGTTGTCGCCAGCGGTGCGCCCGCCGAGCTGACCGGATCAGCGGGACAGCTGCGGTTCCGGGCTGAGCCAGGGCTTGACCTCGGCGGCCTGATCGCCGCGCTGCCCGCCGACGCGCTGGCGAAGGAGTCACCGACAGGGCACTACCTCGTCGAGGTGAACGGCAGGGTCGATCCGCAGCTCATCGCCCTGGTGACCGCCTGGTGCGCCGACCATGGCGTCCTGGCCAAGCAGCTGCAGATCGAGAGCCGCACGCTGGAGGACCTGTTTCTCGAGCTCACGGGCCGGGGCCTGCGGTCATGACCGACAGCGCCGAGTTGCTGCGCGGGCAATGGCCTCCGCCCGCGCCGGGTGCCGCCCCGCTGCCGCGAATGGTGCGCGCCCAGGCCGGGCTCGAGTTGCGGACGCTCGTGCGCAACGGAGAGCAGCTGCTGCTGACCCTGATCATCCCGGTGCTGCTGCTGATCGCGTTCGGCCGCGCTGACCTGGTGAGCGTCGGCTCGGGCAGCCGGATCGGCTTCGTCGTGCCGGGGATCCTGGCGCTAGCGGTCATGTCGACGGCCTTCACGAGCCAGGCCATTGGCACGGGCTTCGAGCGCCGCTACGGCGTACTCAGGCGGCTTGGAGCCACTCCGTTGTCGCGCCGCGGGCTGATCGCCGCGAAGACCCTCACGATGCTCGCGGTGGAGCTGTGCCAGGTAGTGATCGTGCTCGCCGTCGGCACCGCTCTTGGCTGGCGCCCGTTCGCCAGCCCGGCTGCGGTTCTCTGGGTCCCGCTCCTTGTGCTCGCCGGCACCGCTGCGTTCAGCGGGCTGGCCTTGCTGATGGCCGGCACCTTGCGGGCTGAGGCGACGCTCGCCGCCGCCAACCTGATCTACCTGGTGTTGCTTGGCCTAGGCGGCATCCTGTTCCCGCTCACCAAGTTCCCTGCGTCGGCGCGGCCCGTGCTGCGGCTGCTGCCCTCCGGTGCCCTGTCGGACGGCCTGCGCTCGGTGCTCGCCCACGCGGGCGGGCTGCCGGGCGCCGACCTGCTCGTGCTGTGCGTCTGGGCGGCTGCGGCGATCATGGTGGCGGCCCGTACATTCCGGTGGGAATGACGGTCCGTGACGACGTGGCCAGGGCCAGGGGGCCCGCGCCGAGTTTCCGTCCTGCTCCGCCCGCCATGCTGGTGCTCGCCGGCATCGTGTCGGTGCAGCTCGGAGCCGGACTCGCCGCGCGGCTGTTTGCTGAGCTAGGCCCCGCCGGGGTAGCCGGGCTGCGGCTGTGGTGGTCCGCCCTCATCGTCGCCATCGCGGGCGGCCGCCCGGCCGTGCGCGCGGTCCGGGCCGTCATCGCCGAGCGCGCCTGGCGGGACCTGGCCGTGGTACTCGCCTTCGGTGTCGTGCTCGGCGTGATGAACTTCTGCATCTATCAGTCGTTCGCGCGGATACCGCTGGGCGTTGCCGTCACGATCGAATTCCTCGGCCCGCTCGGGGTGGCGGTCGCATCCTCGCACCGGCTCCTAGACGGAGCGTGGGTGGTGCTGGCCGCGGGCGGCGTGCTCTTGCTCACCCAGGGCGGTGCCGGTCAGGCTGGCAGCGCCAGTCGCGCCGGGCCGGTCCTCGGTCTGAGCACCGAGGCAGCAGGCATCGCGCTCGCCCTGGTCGCCGCCGCTTGCTGGGCCGGCTACATCCTGCTCAGCCGGTCCACGGGTCGTCGCTTCAGCGGGTCGTCGGGCCTGGTCATCGCCATGGTGGTGGCGGGTGTTCTGGTGACTGGCCCGGCGGCCCCGGCGGCCGGGCAGGCCTTTCATCAACCGGGTCTGCTGGCCGAAGGGCTCGCCATCGGCCTGCTGTCATCAGTCGTTCCGTACCGGCTGGAGCTTGAGGCGCTGCGACGTCTCCCGGCTCGCGTGTTCGGCATCCTGATGAGCATGGAGCCAGCCGTGGCGGCCCTGATCGGCCTCGCCTTGCTCGGTGAAGCGCTTGCCGCCCGGCAGTGGCTGGCCATCGCGCTGGTCGTGATCGCCTGCGGCGGCGCAGCCCGCTACGGAGCCGGATAAAGGCCCTATTGGCTGCGCTAGAGTGCCTCCTACCATGGAACCCGTGCCCGCCGTCCCCACCACTGCCGCGGCGGCGCCCCAGTGGTGGTGGCGCTTCCTGTCCGGCGCGCTGCTGGCACCGAGCACGATTGCCCTCAGGCGGTGGGCCGGGGCCGGCCTCGTGACGTCGATTCTGATCGTCCTCACCGGAGCTGGGGTCCGGCTCAGCCAATCAGGGCTGGGCTGCACGAACTGGCCGGACTGCACCGCCACCAGCCTGGTGGCCAGCGGCGCCACCGGTGACTCGCTCGTGCACCGCTGGGTCGAGTTCGGCAACAGGCTGGTGACCGTCGCGATCTTCATCGTCGCTATCGGCCTCTTCATCGCGGCCTGGCGCTACCGCGACAGCGTCGGACGGAGGCGCGACCTGGTCTGGCTAGCCGCCGCTCAGCCTGCTGCCATCGTCGTGCAGGCGGTGCTCGGCGGCTTCGTCGTGCTGACGAAGCTGAACCCGGCGCTGGTCTCGCTTCACTTTCTGGCCTCGGTTGCACTGCTCGCGGCCGCAGTGGCTCTCTACGTGCGCTGCCAGGAGAGCCGCGAGCCGGGCCGGCCCCTTGTCCCCCGGCCGGTGCAGCTCCTCGCGCTGGGCGTAGTCGGCGCCGTCGCTCTGATGATGACGGTCGGCACCGTGGTGACGGGTACGGGACCGCTGGCCGGCGCGCCGGACGTCGCGCGCTACTCGCTACCGCTCGAGGGAGTCACCCAGTTCCACGCCGACATCGGCTGGCTGCTCGCCGGGCTCGGCGTGGCCTTGCTGCTCGCCCTTCACCTCGGTCAGGCACCCCGCCGGGCGGTACGGCTCGCCTGGCTGGGCGCAGGCCTCGTCGCCGTGCAGGGCGTGGTGGGCTACGCACAGTACTTCTCCGGGCTGCCCGCAGGGCTGGTCTGGGTGCACGTCACCGGCTCGACCGCCATCTGGGTCGTGGCCCTGTTCCTGCCCTACACGCTGCGTGACCGCAGCGCGCTGCCGCCCGGCCACCCGGCTGAGCCGCTGCCGGAGGCTGACCCCGGCACCAGCCTGCCGCGCTGATCTTCCCGGCGCCGCCCCCGCCGCGATACCGTGTCGGCCATGCCCTCGGCCTTGATTAACGGTGTCAGCATCAGCTACACCGACTCCGGTGGCGATGGCGCCCCGGTCGTGTTCAGTCATGGCTACCTGATGGACTCGTCCATGTTCGATCCGCAGGTGGCCGCCCTCGCCCCGGAGTACCGGGTGATCACCTGGGACGAGCGCGGCTTCGGCGGCACGCGGGCCACGGGGCCATTTACTTACTGGGACTCAGCGAACGACGTGCTCGGCCTGCTCGATCACCTCGGCATCGACCAGGCGGTGCTGGCCGGGATGTCCCAGGGTGGCTTCCTCAGCATGCGGGCCGCGCTCCTCGCGCCGCAGCGGGTGCGCGCACTGGTCCTCATCGATACCCAGGCGGGCCAGGAAGACCCCGCGGTCGCCCCCGCGTACGAGCAGCTCGAGCAGACCTGGCTCGAGCAGGGTCCTGGCCCGGTCCAAGACATCGTCGCGTCGATCATCCTCGGCCCGCCGGACGGGCC
>Ga0126378_10003412_pt1 | contig 12003 bp, 12 predicted proteins | sample PanSoiMetPlot_23_FD_92587 | JGI IMG/M metagenome (GOLD analysis project Ga0126378, IMG submission 92587) | Tropical forest soil microbial communities from Panama - MetaG Plot_23 | ecosystem: Environmental > Terrestrial > Soil > Tropical forest > Bulk soil | place: Panama | collected 2016-02-17
CACGAGTCGTCGTACCTGTACTCCGGCGCGGCTCCATCCCAGATCCACTTCAGCATCACGGTGCCCAAGGGCCGGCTGTGGGTGATGGGTGACAACCGGGCGGTATCGGACGACTCGCGGATGCGAGAGGGAGATCCGGGCCAGGGCACGATCCCCGAGAACGAGGTGATCGGCCGGGCGTTCGTGATCGTGTGGCCGCCGAGCCGGTGGCGCACGCTGCCGATTCCGGCGACGTTTGACCAGCCTGCCCTCGTCAAGGCGGCGGCCGCAGCCGCGCCGTACACGCCGCTCGTCGCAGGCGTCGGCGCCGCGCTGCCCCTGACCTGGGTTCAGCGCCGAGTCCGTCGTCGGCTAGCCAGGAAGCGCTGGTGACGGTGCTCGGAGTCAGGCCAGAACGCCCGGTGGGCTTCACGCCCCGGCGGGACAGCGGGCTGAGCGGTTACGAGCGGGTGCTGGCGAGGGCCGGGTTCGAGCCGGTGGCCGGGGTGGATGAGGCAGGCCGTGGTGCATGCGCCGGGCCGTTGGTCGTCGCAGCGGTCATGCTGCGGCCCGCCCGCATGGGGCGGCTGACCGAGCTGGCCGACTCCAAGGCGCTGACAGCTGATGCCAGAAACCTGGCATATCGGCAGGTTATGGACGCTGCACTCGACTGGCACGTAGTGGTCATCCCGGCTGTCGACATCGACCGCATCGGGCTGCACGTGTGCAACGTGGCGGGCATGCGGCGCGCGCTCGCCGGGCTCGGGCACCAGCCCGGCTACGTGCTGACAGACGGTTTCCCGGTGCGCGGGCTGACCGCACCGGCACTGGCCGTGTGGAAAGGTGACCAGGTGGCGGCCTGTGTCGCGGCCGCGTCGGTGGTGGCCAAGGTCACCAGAGACGCGTTGATGCGCGAACTGCACGAGGTATATCCACCATATGGATTTTCTCGGCATAAGGGATATTCCACCCCGGCCCACATGCGGGCGCTGGCCGCCAACGGGCCCTGTCCTGAACACCGGAAGTCCTTCGTCAACGTGCGGGGCTGCCGTCCGGCCGACGTCGAGCAGGCGCTGGAGGACGAGGAGATCCTCGTGACGGCCGACACGGAGGTGGCGGACGTCGGGGCCGGTGTCCGCGACAACGAAGGCCGCCAGGTCTCGTGCTACGGGTCTGGCAGTGGGCAGAATGGCCCTATCGTTGACGTCGTCGACGAGCCTGGTTGGCCGACGGCAGGCTTCGCGATGATGGCCCGCGGCGCCTGATCGGAGGGGAGAACATGAGCGCGGAGGATCTCGAGAAGTACGAGACCGAGATGGAGCTTCAGCTCTATCGCGAGTACCGCGACGTGGTCGGCCTGTTCACGCACGTGGTAGAGACGGAGCGGCGGTTCTACCTGACCAATCAGGTCGACCTCAACGTCCGCCAGGCGGACAACGGGGAGGTCTTCTTCGAGGTCACCATGCAGGACGCCTGGGTCTGGGACATGTACCGGCCCGCGCGGTTCGTGAAGAATGTTCGGGTTGTTACCTTCAAGGACGTCAACGTCGAAGAGCTGGCCAAGAGCGACCTGGAGATTCCCGACACCAAGTAAGAGCCGGGAACGGAGTCGATTTCGGTCGCGGCCGCCCGTCGGGTCGCGGAGGCCGTCCGGCTGTCGCTGGACTTTCGCTGGTTCGGCCGTCCCGGCACGGGTGCTGGGGCCCTCTGACACTTTCCGGCCGTTATCCACTAGTTGATCAAGGTCCGGCCGCCACTCCTGAGCTTGTCCACAGGGGCGCCGGCCTTCGCCCGGCCCGCCGCGGCTGTCCGGCAGGGTGGCGGGCGGAGGTGGTGGCCGTGAATCCCAAGGATCTGCTCGGACAGCAGGGTGAGCAGCTGGCGGCGAAGTTCCTCACCGAGGCCGGCCTGTCTGTGCTTGGCCTGAACTGGCGCTGCACCATAGGCGAGATCGATATCGTCGCCCTCGACGGCCGGACACTGGTCGTCTGCGAGGTCAAGACCCGGTCAGGAGTGCGGTTCGGCACGCCGCTCGAGGCGATCACCAGGCAGAAGGCGCATCGGCTGCGCAGGCTCGCTGTGGCCTGGGTGCGTGCCCACGGCCTGGTCTTCGATCAGATCAGGATCGACGTCATCGGGGTGCTGCGGGCCGCCTCAGGTGAGTTCAGCATCGAGCACGTGCGCGGGGTGGGCTAGGTGGCACGCTGGGCAGGGCGTAGAGCACTGACGGAGGTATGAGTGCCTGACCATGAGCACGCTGCGCGGTCGCCGGTTGTTCTGGACCACGTCGCGGTGGGCACCAGCTCGCTCGGCGATGGCTGGGAGCTGTTCGGCGAGTTGCTCGGCGGGGCCTGGGCGTACGGGGGCGACTCGCCGGGTTTCTGGTGGGGTCAGCTGCAGTTTTCTGCCGGACCGAAGGTGGAGTTGCTGACGCCGACAGGCGGCGCTGACGCAGCTTTTCTTGAGCGGTTCCTAGGCGCCCGCGGGCCCGGCTTTCATCACCTGAACTTCCTCGTTCCGGCTATCGAGGTCACGCTCGGCAAGATCGAGGCACTCGGCGTTGAGCCGGTCGGTGTCAGGCTGCAGGATCCGCGCTGGAAGGAAGCCTTCCTGCGGCCGGGCGATGCCTTCGGGACGGTCATCCAGGTCGCTGAGCAGGCTGGCCAGCCGCCGTCATCGACTCCGCCTGCCGGACTCGGCGAGCCGGGCCGCCCGTGCTCCTTGAGCGCAGTGGAGCTGCGGGTCGGCGACATTGATGACGCCACACGGCTGTTCCAGGAGGCCCTCGACGGGGAGATCCGCAGCCGCCGTGACTCCGCCGGCGGCGCAGTAGCGGAGCTGGGCTGGCGGAATGGTGCGATGCTGCGACTCGTGCAAGATGCGCCGGAGCGACAGAGCAGCCCGGGATCGGGTGCGGGCATTGCGCACCTGAAGTTCAGTCGCGACGAGGGTAGGTTCGGCTCAGCCGATCTCGACAAGGCAGCAGTCCTGTCTCGTCGCCTCGGCGTGTCCGTACGGCTCAGCTGAGAGTGCCGGAGGTGGCTGGTGCCAGCTTGGATCTGCGTTACCTGCGGAGTTCAGCAGCGGGACGCGGCCGAGCCGCCTGATCGGTGCGCCATCTGCGCTGACGAGCGCCAGTATGTCGGCTGGGGCGGCCAGCGATGGACAACGATGGACGGACTCGCCGATGATCACGCCGTGGTCGTACGCGAGGAGGAACCCGGCCTGTACGGGGTGGGGGTAGAACCAGCATTCGCGATCGGCCAGCGTGCTCTGCTGGTCTGCACGCCCGAGGGCAACGTGCTGTGGGACTGCGTCTCGCTGCTGGATGACGGAGCCAGGGCAAGGATTGCCGAGCTCGGCGGCATCAGCGCCATCTGCATGTCGCACCCGCATTTTTATGCGGCCAACGTCGAGTTCGCAGACGCGTTCGACGCGCGGGTCCTGATCCCTCGCGCAGATCAGGACTGGGTGCAGCGGCCGACATCGCGGATCGAATTCTTTGACGACGAGGCCGAGCCCGTGGCCGGCCTGACACTCGCCAGGATCGGCGGGCACTTCGACGGTGCGGCGGTACTCCACTGGCCCGCCGGATCGCAGGGCCGTGGGGCACTGCTGACGGGCGACACCATCACCGTTGTCCAGGATCGCGACTGGGTCAGCTTCATGTGGAGCTACCCGAACCTCATCCCGCTGGACGAGGCGACGGTGCTCGACATCGCCCGGCGTACCGAGCGGTTCAGCTTCGACCGGGTATACGGCGGGTGGTGGGGGCGGGTTGTCGTCGACGACGGCGCGGCCGCGGTGCGCCGCTCGGCTGACCGCTACATCGCCCGGATGCACGGCCAGCGCCCCTAGGTCCGTTCACCGGGCCCGGGGCCTGGTGGCACTGACAGGCGCTGGGTTCAGCGCCTGTCAGTGCGCCCCAGGTCAGCCATGCGCCAGCGGTTGAATGCCCGGAAGCAACTTCAGTCAGGCCAGGCTGTCGATCTCGTGCACGTCGCCACAGGGGACGCCGAAAGCGGCATGGTGGTCGCGCACGGCTTGCTCGTCGGGTGCTTCGAGCAGGCAATAGACGTGGCCGCCGTCGTTGTAGTACAGCTCGATCTGACGGACGCCGAACTGGTCGGATCTGGAGTGGCGAGCGTCGTCGGCGATCTGCGCGATTGCCTCTTCCGGCAGCTTGAGGTCCGAGTGGTAATCCATGAATCGTGGCATCAGGTACTCCTGTCATCGTGATGGTGAGGGTGAGAGGGCCAGGCATCCACGTCCGGCGGTAGCCCGGCTCTGCGCGTCAAGCCGCGACGGTCGTTGGCTTGCGGCGGGCAGTACGTGCCCGGTCCACCACTACCGCCGCGGTGGCTGCAACGAGCGCAGCCGCTAGCGCGATCAGGGCGATCTGCCAGCCAGGCGTGCCGCCGATGATGGCGGAGTGGACCTGGGATACCGCCCCGGACGGTTGGTCAGGCAGTGTGTGCTTCGGTGAGCCAGGCGGGAGTGTGGCGAACGCGGGGGTGGCGGCCGATCCGAGCAGGACAGCGACCAGTCCGGTGAGGACGGCAGCTCTTCGGCGGGCTTTGGTCAAGATGATCTCCTTCGGTCGGGCGTTCCAGGCGCGGTGCTGTTGGTGTGAGCTTGCTGTGCTCCAGGAGGGTCGCGCATCGGTGGCGAGTACGGATGCGCTACTGATTGCGTACTGATTTGGCGCACGTGCCGGCCATGATTGGCCCGTGGGGGATGGTTTGCCTGCCGGGATGTCGGCTCGCGAGGCGCAGGTGCTCAATGCGGTGGGCGCGCACCTGAGTAATGCGCAGATCGCGCGTCGGCTTCACATCTCTGTGCGAACGGTCGAAAGCCACGTCTCGGCGCTGCTGCGCAAGTTCGAGGTGGCTGACCGCCGGGAGCTGGCGGCGCTGGCTCCGGGCGCAGGTTTCCGCGCGGCCGCGCCGGGCTTGCCCACGCCGCGGACAAGCTTCGTGGGACGCGAGGGGGAGCGAGCGGCGGTCCTCGCGGCCCTGGGCGAATCACGTCTGGTGACCCTGGTAGGTCCTGGCGGCGTGGGCAAGACGCGGCTGGCCTTGGAAGCGGCGCGGAGTGCAGCCCCGTTGTTCCACTCGGGGTGCGCCTTCGCTGACTTGGTGCCAGCGCGGGCGGGCTTCGTGGTCCAGGCGGTGGCGTCGGTATTCGGGGTTGCTGAGGGACCCCAGCAACCCCTGCAGGCGGCCGTGCTGGAGTACCTGGCTCCCTGCCGGGTGCTGCTGGTACTGGATAACTGCGAGCACGTGCTGGCCGAGGCAGCCGCGTTTATCGACAGGCTGCTAGCGGCCTGTCCCAGGGTGTGGGTGCTGGCGACGAGCCGTGAGCGGCTTGCGGTTGCTGGGGAGCACGCGGTGCCGGTGCCGCCCTTGTCACTGGTAGCCGAGCCGGGCGCCGAGGCTTGTTCAGAGGCGGCGGCTCTGTTCACCGATCGGGCCCGCGCTGCTGCGCCGGATTTTCTCGCTCCCCGCGGCGTGGATGAGCTGTGCGCGCGGCTCGAGGGTGTGCCGCTCGCGATCGAACTCGCGGCGGCTCGCTGCGCATCGCTGGGAGTGGATGGCCTGCTCGCGGCTGTGGACGACTACCTGCGGCTGCTGACCGGTGGCCGCGGCGCTGACTCGCGGCATCACTCTGTGCGCGCAGTCATCGGGTGGAGCCATGATCTGCTCGATGATGAGGAACAGGCGATGTTCCGCGACCTCGGCGTGTTCGCGGGCGGATTCGACCTTGACGGTGTGGGCGCGATCAGTCTCGATGTGCCACGCGGTCAGGCGGCTGACCTAGTCGGCCGACTGGCGGACAAGAGCCTTCTGACCACTGCGCCAGGCGGAAGCCGGTGGCAGATGCTTGACACCGTTCGGGCCTACGCGCTGGAGCAGCTGGCCAGTCGCGGCAACGAGCCAGCGGTGCGGGAGCGGCACCTTCGCTGGGCGGCCGAGACCGCGGCAGAGATAGAGCGGCGCGTACAAGCCGATCAACCGGCTCAAGCGGCATGGCGGCTCAGCTTTGACGCGGTCTCGGGCGACCTGCGGGCCGCCCTCGGTCGTGACTGCGGCGACAGACTCGGCGAAGTGCGTTGTCAGCTAGCCCGCAGCCTGGGCCAGCTGGCGTACTCGTGCGGGTACCTCGCCGAGGCACGCGGTCATTTCGGGCTGGCCGCCCGGTTGGCGCCGAGCGCCGGACAAGCCGCAGCGGACCTGCTGAGGCAGGCCCGCGTGGCGGCGGCTGAGGGGCAAGGCGAACCGGCGTTCGACATGCTGCTGGCCTCGGCCGCCAAGGCGAAAATGGCTGGCGACGACCGGGCCAGGTCCGAAGCGCTGATGGAAGCCGTCACCGTAGCCCATCGCATCTCAGGCACGTTCGCGCGTGAGGTCACGCGCGCTCAACTGTGTGATCTGCTCGCCGAAGCGACGCTGATCGCGCCTGCGGATGATCCTGTTCTGGCCGCGCAGCTCGCGGCGGCCACAGCCTGGAATGCGCGTTCAGAAAGATCCATGCCTGACGGACGTCTGGCTGATGCGGCACTTGCCGCAGCACGCCAGGTAGGCGATCCCGTTCTGCTCAGCGGTTGCCTGGACGCCGCTGCTCAGGCAGAGATCGGCGCGGGCAGGTATAACATCGCACGCCAGCTGGGTGCAGAACGCCACGGCCTGGTTCGCGACCTCCCGCGCTACGACCTCCGCGCGGGATACGAGATCAGCGACTCCAGAAGTATCACCATGGCAGTCGCGGCCGGTGACCTGTCGGGTGCCCTGGCCATGGCCGAGGCAGCCACCAGCGACGCGATCGCGGCGGATCAGCCGATGACTCTGTTCCGTCGGATCATCGCGCTGGCCCTGCGAGGCGAGTTCGATGCAGCGATCGCCGACGCGGTTGGCATGTGGGAGTCCTGGCAGCGAGCCGGATCGCCGCCGGGCCACTGGATGGCCCCGGCAGCCTACGCCGGCGTCCTCGTCCACGGCCTGCGCGGCGATCGCGAGAGCGCGCGCGAATGGCGGGCCCGCGCCGCCAGGCTCGCGGCGGGGCAGACCACCAGGAACATCGTTTTCTTCGCGGCCTTCTCCGACGCGCGAGTTGCGTTGCACCGGGGTGAGCACGACCAGGCGGTCCGCGTGCTCGGAGCGGTGGGCATCGGCGAACGACCCTGGTATGACGACACCCAGCACTGGGATTACGACGCCTATGCCTGGGCGCTGGCTGCGGAAGTCGCCGTCGTCGCCTCCCTCCCCGGGGCCAGTCACCTCCTCGCCATCGCCGAACCGGCCGGACAGGAGAATATGTGGGCTGCTGCGTGCCTCGCTCGAGCCAGCGGTCGGCTTCACGATGACCGCGACATGTTGGAGCAGTCACTCGCAGGCTGGCAGCGGATCGGGTCTTTGTTCGAGCGGGCCTGCACCCTGCTGCTCATACCTGAGCTGGCGGAGCAGGGACGCGCCGAATTGCAGGCCCTGGGCTGCTCCATCCCGGCGATCTAAGCCGACCGGGCGATAGCCGGCGCCGCCGACAATCTGGTCACGCCTGTCCACAGGCAGCTGAGGCGGTCGCTGTCGGTCCACAGCCGGCTCGGTCGCAGCAGGTGAGGCGTGCCGTTTCCGGCATGGTCGGTGCCGGAGGTGGTCACCAATGGCGCTCGCCAGGACATATGCGATGGCGCTGGCTGGTGTGCAGGGTCATCTGGTGGAGATCGAGGCCGACATCGAGAACGGTCTGGTCGCGCTCTATCTAGTAGGGCTGCCAGATACCGCATTGCGCGAAGCCAGGGACCGGATCCGGGCGGCGATCGTGAACAGTCGTGAGTCCTGGCCGCAGCGCAGGGTCACGGTGGGGCTGTCGCCGGCCAGCCTCCCCAAGCGGGGCTCGGCGTTCGATCTAGCGATAGTCAATTCAAGACATGATTGCATTCCGGCACGGCCCGACGGCGGCGCTCACGCTTCGCCGCCTGGATCAGCGAGCGGCTGGCGAGTCCAGCTCAGCGCCCTTGGGTCCGGGAGGCTACCAGTACCGGTGCATCTGAGCGCGGGCTAGTTCCATGTTTCGTATCGAACTTCTTTGATCGCTGCAGGTGCATGGAGTCGTGGGACCTAGGCGCATGGATCGCCGGCGGGCAGCGCGTTGGGCCCGGCGGCGGCTTCCTAATATGGGCGGCATGCAGATCCCGAACGTCATGCTGGCCGAAGGCCGTGGGAGGTTGCATGCTGCTAGGCCGCTCGACGGAGCTTGAACAGATCGGAAAATTCCTGGCTCGACTTCCCGATTCAGGTGCACACCTGCTTTTTGTCGGCGGTGCTGGGCTCGGCAAGACGGCTCTCCTGACTAAGGCCGCCGAGGACGCCGTGGCATCCGGCATGCTCGTCTTGCGAGCATGCGCGGTGGAGTCCGAGATCGGCCTGGACTTCGCCGGTCTCAATCAAATGCTCCTGCCCGTCTCCTGCGATCTCGACAGATTTGCGGACCAATACGGCGATGTGCTGGCAACCGCACTCGGCTTGCGCCCTGGGCGGCTACCAGGACGATACGAGGTCAGCAAGGCCGTCCTGGGCGTACTGCGACGCCTTTCTGCGGTCAGCCCGACAGTCGTGATCGTAGACGATCTTCAGTGGCTCGACCGGCTCAGCGTCGAAGTGCTGAGCTTCGTCAGTAGACGTGTGGCCGATTCGCGAGTTGGGGTTCTGGCGGCCGCCCGCCCTGCCGGACGTGAAGTCATCCTTCGTGCGGGCTGGCCAACGCACGAGCTGACGCCGCTTGACAATGGTGCAGCACACCAGCTCCTGCAATCCCGGTTTCCGATGTTGGCTTCAAGCGTCCGGATGCGGCTGGTGGCTGAGGCAGCGGGTAATCCGCTTGCCCTGCTGGAGTTGCCCACGGCGCTCACCGAGGGCCAGCGCCGCGCCTTCCAGCCGCTGCCCTCGGCGCTGCCGCTGAGTCACCGCCTGGAAATCCTGTTCGCGTCGGGCATCACAGCGCTGCCCGCAGCGACCCAGGAAATGCTCCTGCTCGCAGCGCTCGACGAGTCGCGGGACCTCGGCGTTCTGCAGATTGCGACCAGGAGCCACGAACTACGTGACCTGTGGCCGGCCGAGCAAGCTGACCTGGTTCGGGTCGACGAAGGTAACGGGCAGCTGGAGTTTCGGCATCCGCTGATCCGGTCAGCTGTCGTGGCGACGGCAAGCCGCATACGTAGGCAGCAGGCGCACCTGATTCTCGCGGAACTACATGCCGAACAACCTGACAGTTATGCCTGGCACCTAGGCGAAGCTTCCACGACGCCAGACGAAAGCATTGCGGCCTTGCTCGAAACAGCGGCCCGGCGGGCTGCCGCCGACGATGATCCGGCGCGCGCCGCTCGGGAACTCACGCACGCGGCTCGGCTGAGCCCGCGGCCCGCTGATAGCGCCCGCCGGAAGACTGACGCTGCAGTACTTGAGATCAGGGCGGGCGACCTGGCGTCCGCGATCCGGCTGCTCCCTGGCCCGTCAGATTCATCATCAGGCACTAGGAAGCTGCAGGTGGCGTCCGTCGTCGCCTTTCGCGAGCTGAACTCAGACGGCGAGATCGACAGCGCGCACCGGATACTGTCGGACGTTCTCAGGGCCTGCGGCGACCGCCTTGACGCTGCTAATGATGCTGTCATGACCGCCGTCAGAATGCTTTCGACGGTTTCGTTCTTCGCGGGCCGAGCCGAGCCCTGGCAGGAGTGGGAGGGTATCGTCGACTCACTTGCGCCTGAAGCGCCTGAAGATGTCTGTCTTACTCGTGGCGTGCTGCCGGATCCGGTACGGACCGCGGGAGCGGTCCTTCCACAGCTCGACGCCGCAATTGGAAGGCTGCATGCCAACAGGGACCCGGTGCGTGCCCGCGTCATCGCTTGGGTCGCGTTCAATATAGATCGGCTCACGGGCTGCCGGCCCATCGCATCGCGCGCACGCGAGACCGCATCTGGAGCCGTTAATACTTCGCTCTTCCTGCCCGTATGCCTGGACGACTTCGCCACCGGAAAGTGGGGGAAGCTCAGGTCGGGCGCGGAGTCCTGCATCGCGATGTTCAGCAATCACGACATGCCGGTTTATCTGCAGCTTGGGCGCTATTGCGAAGCTCTGCTAGCTGCAGCCCGAGGGGAAGATGAGGTAGCGCGCGATCTGGCCGACGAGATCAGCCGATGGGCCGAGCCTCGCAGGGCCGAGCTCCTTACCTGTCTCGCTGCGCGTGTGAGGGGGCTCGCCGCTCTCAGTCGCGGAGACTTCACGGCCGCCTACCGGCACGCCGTGACCATAAGCCCTGCTGGAACGCTCGCCGGCTACAGCCGCGTTGCGCCCTGGGTGTGCCTTGACCTAGTGGACGCTGCTACCCACACCGGCCGTCATTCGGAGGCGATAGCTCACGCAGCTGCGCTGGAGGCGGCTGGGGTCGCCGGTCTATCTGGCCGGCTCAGTCTCCTGGCCACCGGAGCAGCCGCCATAGCAGCTGAGGACGACCAACGGGCGCTGGGCCTGTTCGAGCGCGCCCTGAATACCCCAGGCGTCAGCAGGTGGCCGTTCGAGCGCGCGCGCGTACAACTCGCCTACGGCGAGCGGTTGCGCAGAGGCCGGTCGACCGCCGCTGCGGCGGACCAGCTGGCCAATGCTTGTGAAGCCTTCCAACGGTTGGGGGCGGAGGTATGGGCCAGACGTGCCAGTCAAGAGCTGCGCGCCACAGGTCGTTCCTTGCCGCCCGTTGTGGCCACGACAAGCCAGGAGACTCTTACAAACCAGGAGCGCAAGGTCGCCGAACTGGCAGCTATGGGGCTGAGCAATAAGGAAATCGCTGAGCAACTGTACGTATCAGCACGCACCGTTTCTACGCATCTTTACCACCTGTATCCGAAGCTAGGCGTCTCCACACGGGGTGCATTGCGCAACGCACTCAGGCAGTCATCGGGCAGCCCATAAGCGGGCGCTCATCTCGGTGCAGCGCACGTAGAATCCAGCGCCCATTACGCAGTACGTAACCGGTGTCCGTCACAAGATACGTAGCACGTCGGCGGCACGGACTGCCGTCAGCGGGCAAGCTGCAACTGACGGGCTTCCAGAGCCGTGAACCCGCAACGGGCAACCGAGGAGAACAGCGATGCCCACGTTCGTGATCATATTCGACTACTCGAGCGCAGCATGGGCGCGCATGCTCAAAGTCACCGATGACCGGGTCAGTGCGATTTCCACCGTGATGGACCACTTCCATGGCTCGCTCATAGGTGCCTACTGGGAGGTTCGGACCGCTTCAGCGTGGATAATCGCCAACCTTCCCGACTCAGTGACCGCTGCAGCAGTGATCACGGCAGCCACCAAAACGGGCGCATTCAAAGGCATTCAGGTACACGAGGTACTCAACCAGCATCAGTTCATAGACATGAAGGCCCTCGCCCAAAGCGCGGACGGCGTCTATCGCCCGCCCGGTCTTGACGCCGTCGCAAGTGAGGTGCAGTAGACGCGAGAGCGCGAGCCGTCGACATGTAGGTCCGGGCGCTCCGCTCATGATGACTGTTTATCGATCCCGGCCCGCTTATCGGCCGGTTGCTCATCCTCCGCGATCCCGAGCACGAGGATGCCCGCGCGTACAGGTTGATCGGGCATTACACCATTGGCCGCTGACTATAAGGGCGTCACGGTCCACAGGACGGCTGTGCCATTCCTGGTCATCCACAGTGCGGTCGTTCGGGCATGGCCAGGCGCGGCACATCCGGCAGGGTCAGGGCCGGAGGTGGTATCCGGTGGCACTCGCCCGGACGTATGCGATGGCCCTGGCCGGCGTACAGGGACACGTAGTGGAGATCAAGGATGAGGCGCACGGCGCCCGCGACCACGTCAACGGCCTGTCGAAGAAGTACACCGGCAACCCGGTCTACCAGGACGCCCCCGGCATGTCGAAGAATCGGGTGATGTTCATGATCCAGCCGGACAAGGTGAATGGCTGGTAAGCGCAGCAGTTGTTGAGTCACTGGCGCCGCACAATCGA
>Ga0126378_10003413_pt1 | contig 11996 bp, 11 predicted proteins | sample PanSoiMetPlot_23_FD_92587 | JGI IMG/M metagenome (GOLD analysis project Ga0126378, IMG submission 92587) | Tropical forest soil microbial communities from Panama - MetaG Plot_23 | ecosystem: Environmental > Terrestrial > Soil > Tropical forest > Bulk soil | place: Panama | collected 2016-02-17
CAACCTGCTCACGTGGGCGCCGTACCTGCTCCTTGGTCCAATCCTGGCGCGGCGGTACCTCGGGGGGGCTGGCGCCTGGGGCGTGATCGCAGCTTGCCTGGCTTGCGGCTCGGTCCTGGCCGGCCTGGCGCTCGTGGGCCGCCGACCCAAGCGGCCGCTCGTGGTCGCCGTCGTCGGCACGTTCGGATTCGCGCTCCCGTGCCTGGCGCTAGCGCTGCGCGCGCCGTTGCCAGTGGTCGCGGCTGCTGCGCTGGCAGCCGGCTGTGGCAGCGCGATATTCGGCACCTACTGGACGACAGTCATGCAGCAGCGCGTCGCACCCGAGTTGCTCGCGCGGACAACCGCGTTCGGGCTGACCGGCTCCTACGCGCTGGGCTCGGTCGGGTACGCCGTGATCGGCCTCGTGGCCAGCGTGGTCGGTCCGGCGAGGCTGCTTGCTTTCGCGGCGGCATACGCCGTGCTCAGCAGCACAGTCGTCCTCGCCATGTCAGCGATCCGCACGATCCGCTGGCCAGACCCGGCGAGCCCGCGGCCCGAATAATGCGCTCGCCTTCGCAGTGGCGGTATGCCGGTGAAGATGACTTCGCCTGCGTGAAACAGTGGTGCCACGCGCAACTGAGAGGCAGGCGCACATGGGACATCACGCGGAGCTGGTGTTCGCCGGCGGACCGATCTACTCGGCCGACCCCAGCAGACGGCGCGTGATCCCGGCCGCCGCCCCCGACGGACGGCCCGCGAGCGCCGTCGCCGTGGTCGGCGGGCGGATCGAGGCCATCGGGGACGCCGCTGATAGCGACATCAAGGACCTCATCGGCCCAGCCACGGAGGTCATCGACCTGAGCGGGCGCGCGCTGCTGCCCGGCTTCCAGGACGCTCACGTGCACCCTGCGTTCGCCGGGGTCACCATGATCAGCTGCAACCTGATAGGTGCAGCGACCCTCGACGAAGCGCTGGCCAGAATCAGCGACTTTGCCCGCCAGCACCCTGGCCGTGAGTGGATCGCGGGCTCGGGCTGGCGAATGGACTGGTTTCCTGGCGGCACACCGGATCGCCAGACACTCGACGCCGTGACCGGCAATAGGCCTGCCTACTTGTCGAACCGCGACGGCCACGGCGTCTGGGCGAACAGCCGCGCGCTCGAGCTGGCTGGCATAGACGCCAGAACGCCCGACCCCGCCGACGGCAGGATCGAGCGCGAACCGGACGGCGGCCCGCAGGGCACGCTGCACGAGGGCGCCGCGAACCTGGTCGGCAGGCTGCTGCCCGAGCTAACCATCGAGGAACGCCTCGCCGGCCTGCTGCTCGCCCAGCAGCACATGCACGCTCGCGGCATCACCGCGTGGCAGGACGCGATCGTGGGTGGCTACCTCGGCAGCGCCGACCCGCTGTCGGTCTACCTAGCTGCGGCCGCCAGCGGGCAGCTAACGGCGCGTGTGGAGGCTGCGCTCTGGTGGGACCGGACCCGCGGCGGCGAGCAGATACCCGACATCCTGACCCGCCGCGAGCGCGGCCGCGCGCCCCGCTTCCGTGCCAACACCGTGAAGATCATGCAGGACGGCGTCGCCGAGAACTTCACCGCCGGCATGCTCGAGCCCTACCTGGACCCAACCGGCTGCCACGAGCACGGCAGCGGCCTGTCCTACGTGAACCCAGCAGCTCTCCGCGACCACGTGACGCAGCTCGACGCCCTCGGCTTCCAGGTGCACCTGCACGCGATCGGCGACCGCGCCGCCCGCGAAGCGCTCGACGCCATCGAGGCGGCTCGCACCGCGAACCGACCAGGCGCAGCAGACGCCCCTCGGGTGGACAACCGGCATCACATCGCACACCTCCAGGTCGTGCACCCCGACGACGTGCCGCGCTTCGCTGCGCTCGACGTGACTGCCAACATCCAGGGCCTATGGGCCGCGCACGAGCCGCAGATGGACGAGCTGACGATCCCGTTCATCGGCCCGGACCGGGCACAGCAGCAGTACGTGTTCGGTGACCTGCTGCGCAGCGGCGCGCGGCTGGCAGCCGGCAGCGACTGGGCCGTCAGCAGCGCGAACCCGCTGCGCGCGATTCACGTCGCAGTGAACCGCTCGCTGCAGGGGGCGACCGGTACAGACGCTGAGCCGTTCCTGCCGCAGCAGAGCCTGGATCTGGCGGAGGCGCTCGCCGCCTACACGGTCGGGTCGGCATACGTGAACCACCTCGACGACGAGACCGGAACTGTGGACCGCGGGAAGCTTGCCGACCTGGTCGTCCTGGACCGCGATCCGTTCGCGCACCCGGCTAGCGAGATCGGTAGCACCGGCGTAGTGGCGACGTATGTGCAGGGAGACCCGGTCTACCTGGCGGCGCACGGAGGGCGCGATGGAGGTCACTGAGCTTGGTCGCGGCGGCCCGCAGGTATCGCGGGTCGGACTCGGGCTGATGGGCATGTCCGGCATCTACGGGCCCGCCGACGAGTCCGAGAGCGTCGCGACGATCAGAGCCGCGCTCGACGCCGGCATCACGCTGCTAGATACCGCCGACTTCTACGGCATGGGGCACAACGAACTGCTGCTCCGGGACGCCCTGCGCGGCGTCGATCGCTCGGGCGTCTTCATTCAGGTCAAGTTCGGCGGCCAGCGGGATCCGCGCGGCGCCTTGCTCGGTTTCGACGCAAGCCCGGCCGCGGTGAAGACGTCCCTCGCCTACACGCTGACCCGGATCGGCACCGACTACGTCGACCTTTATCAGCCGGCGAGGCTCGACGGCCTCGTTCGTATTGAAGAGACAGTGGGCGCGATCGCCGAGCTGATCCAGGCTGGCTACGTGCGTTACCTCGGTCTTTCTGAGATGGGGCCCGAGACGATCCGGCGGGCGGCGGCCGTGCACCCAGTTGCCGCTCTGCAGATCGAGTACTCGCTGATGAGCCGTGGCATCGAGGCTGCGATCCTGCCGACCGTTCGCGAGCTCGGTGTCGGCGTGACGGCGTACGGGATCATGTCTCGCGGCCTGCTGGCAAGCGACAGCGCGCGGGCGATCACCGGGGTAGACCCGCGGACCAGGTTCCCCCGGTTCCAGGGCGAGAACCTGCGCCGCAACCTGGACCTGCTCAGCGCCCTCGAGCAGATCGCGGCGGCGCGCGACGTGAGTACTGCCCAGCTCGCCATCGCGTGGGTGCTGTCACGAGGCCGCGACATCGTCCCGCTGCTCGGCACCAAGCGCCGTGACCGCCTCGCTGAGGCGCTCGGCGCGCTTGATCTCACCCTGAGCCCAGATGAACTGGCAGCCATCGAGGCCGCGGTCCCCGCGTCCGCGGTGGCGGGGGATCGCTACGATCCTCGCGCTATGGCGTCCCTCGACAGCGAAAAGTCTTAAGACCGAGAACGGGGCCGCTCAGCCAGTGCCGGCTAGCCTCCGCCGCTTTGCGTCACCGCGACCCCGGCCACTAGCACCAGCAGCACGGCAAGGAGTACTACTCCGACGCCGATGTAGCCCAGGACCAGCCCGGCCGTCGCCAGGCCGTTCCCCTGCTCGCCGGTGAACCGGATCCTCCGCCGCGCCTGATGGCCTAGGACAATGGCTGCGACACCTGCGATCGGGCCGCCAATGACCTGTCCGAGTCCGCAAACGAGCGAGGCGATCGCCATGCCGTTGGTGGGCGGCTGCGCGGTTGCGGGCAATGGGTAAGGAACGGGTGGGACTGGGGCTCGGGGTGGCTGTGCTTGCGGGACGAGGTCTCCGGTGAGCCGGGCGAGCTCAGCGTGCGTTACGGGCCCGCCCAGCGCGGTCGCCCGTTCCTCCCACTCATCGCGCGTAATCCTGCCCGCGGCAAACGCGTCATTGAGTATCGCCTGCACTCGCGAGCGATCGTCGTCGGATGCGCGCATCGCGCCCGGGTCCCAGCCCGCCGCCATAGGTCTCCGCCCACTGCAACTAGGAGTTCGAGCAGGTGCGCTCTCAGGTTCTCAGTGTAGGACGGCTATCTGGCGGCGGGCGGTGCGGACGGGATGGTCACTGACGGTCTGGCGCTCAGCTCTCGGCGTGGCCGGCGAGGTACTTGCCGAGGTTGTCGAGCAGCCACGTGGTGCCTTCCCCGCGAGCCTCGGGCTTGTCGATGCCGTCGAGGAACGCGCCCTGCTCGGTGTAGCAAAGATGCGTGCCGTCGCCGTCTGGAGTGATCTGCACGGTGGTGAGCGACACCGACATGCGATCGTCGCCGGTGTCAAGCGATTACTTCAGCATTCCCGTCGAGTTCATCCGTGCACGTTTGCCGGGATGGCGGCCGCCAGCGCTAGGGCTGCCGAGTGGTCGGGCGTGTCAGCTTCGGCTGGGCAGGCCGCTGTTCGGCTGTCCCGGCGCACACAGACAGCTGTCGGTGGTCCCTGGGATGATGGTTGCGCGCTGAAGGGAGGCGATGTGTCGGCGAGCACGGAATCGGCTAGGCCCGACGACGGGTTGCTCGCGCCAGACCAGCAGCTGCACGCTCGCCGGTTCGCGGCGCAGCTACTGTCGGGCGAGCAAGCGCGCAACGCGGCTGCGGTAGCTGAGCGACTGCTAGCTATTCAGGCGCAGGATCCGCGCGGAGCGAGGCTGGCGATCCGGTCGCGCAGCATTGGGCTAACGGCCGCTGACGTAGACCGAGCGCTGACGGAGGACAGGTCGCTGCTCATCACCTGGCTGAACCGCGGCACTTTGCACCTGGTTCGCAGCGAGGACTACTGGTGGCTTCACGGGCTGACGGCGAAGCCGCAGTTCCAGGTCGGCTGCCTGCGCATCCTGGCTCGGCTGGGGGTGACCGAGCAGCAGGCTGACAAGGGCGTCGCGGTCGTCGAGAAGGCACTGCGGACTGACGGCCCGCTGGCTCGTGCGCAGCTCGCTGAGCGGCTCGCGGCCGTCGGTCTGCCGCGCGCCAGCGGAGTCGCGCTGCATATGCTGATGCTGGCGAGCCTGCGTGGTGTCGCTGTGCGAGGGCCGATGATCGGGGCCCAGCACGCGTACGTGAGCCCGCATGATTGGCTCTGCTCGCCGCCTCGCGCCTTCGATCGCGACCTCGCGCTCGCCGAGCTGGCGCGGCGTTACCTAGCCGGACACGCGCCGGCGAGCGACCGCGACCTGGCCAAGTGGGCTGGGTTGCCACTCGGTCAGGTGCGCCGCGGCCTGCACGCCATCGCCTGCGAGCTGCGTGATCGGCCTGACGGCCTGGCCGAGCTCGCCGCCGCGCCCGCCGAAGAGCAGAGCCTGCCCCCACCTCGATTGCTCGGTGCTTTCGACGCGGTGCTGCTCGGCTGGGAGTCCCGCGATGCGGTTCTCGCTGGCCATCAGGGCATTGTGACGGCGAACGGGCTGTTCCGGCCGTTCGCTCTCGTCGCTGGCCGCGCCGTAGGGGTCTGGACCTACTCCGCCGGGCAGGTGACGTTGGACCGGTTCGGGCCGCTGCCGGATGACGTTGAAGCCGCGCTGGCTGCGGAGGCTAGCGACGTAGCGCGCTTCATGGCAGGCTCCCCGGCCGGCGAGGAGCGCGATGAAGCCGCCTGACGTGCCTGACCTGGCGGACCTGCCCTATGCCGACGTCCTGATCCGGCACGACGGCGCGCTGGATGCCGAGCGCGAGTATGACACGGTGCTGTTCGAGCACGCCGAATTCGACGAGCCAAACATGCCCAACGCGCGCTTCCTCGAGTGCGCGCTTCGCCAGGTGTCGATCACTGATGGGCGCCTGGCTCGGGCCAGCGTCCGGGGCTCGTGGCTGCGCGATGTCCGGCTGACCGGAACGACGTTGGCCGAGGGGAGCTGGCTCGACGTAACAGTGATCGGCTCGTCCCTCGCTGGCGTGCAGCTCTTCGGAGCTGAGCTCGGGCGTGTGGTATTCACCGGATGCAAGCTGGACTCGGTGAACTTCCGCGCCGCCAGGCTTACTGGCGTCACGTTCCGCAACTGCGTCCTGCGCGACGTCGACTTCGCCGGCGCGACGCTTAGCCAGTGCTCGTTCCCCGGATCTACGCTCACCCGGGTGGATCTCGGCAAAGTGAGGATGGACCGTACCGACCTGCGCGATGCCGAGCTTGGCCTGATCATCGACGCCGACTCGCTGCGCGGCGCCACGATCAGCTCTGGTCAGCTCGCGATCGTGGCGCCGGTGCTGGCCGCCACTTTGGGCATTGTCATTGCTGACGACCAGCCATAGCGGCGTCGCCTGTTTGGTCCGGACTGGTCGGCCCGGCCGCTGCGGTCCTCGCGGTCAGCAGCCGCCTGACTAGTATCTGGGCCGCGAGCGCTATGGCCAGGATGATGACTGCCGCGACGCCGTCCAGCCAGAAGTGATTGGCGGTCACCACCACGGCGAGCGTCGTCATGACCGGGTAGAGCACGGCCAGCCACCGCCACCGGCTGCGCGCTGTGGCGGTGATCGCGATGGCCACCAGGATTGCCCAGCCGACATGGACGGATGGCATCGCCGAGAGCTGGTCCGCGTTGAAGCCGGTCGCGTTCGAGTAAACGGACTGGTGGTAGACCACCCCGGTGTCGACCATCCGGGTTCCAGGCAGCATTCGTGGCGGCGCTACCGGGATGAACTGCACGAGCAAGCTGAGCCCCGTAAACACGACCAACGTCGTGCGCCACCGGCCGTAGCTGCGTCGGTGCCAAGCGAACAGCCAGATCAGGCACGCGATCAGCACCGGGAAGTGGAGTACGTCGTAGTACAGGTTGAAGAACTGGACGAGCAGCGGGTGCGGCAGGAAGAAGCGCTGGATCGCGGTCTCGCTTGGCATCTTGAGTACACGCTCGACGTGCCAGATCCACTGCGCCCGGCCGAGCGCGCCGTCCGGGCCCATCAGCGCAAACGAGCCCGCGTACTGCCAGAGCGCGAACAAACCCACAACCAGCGCGGTCTCCCGGGTGAGCACCGAGACCGAGGTCAGTCGCGGCTTGCGAGCAGCCCGCAGCGCGGCAGTGGTGATCGCCAGGCACGCGGCGGCACCGGCTGCCTGTTGCCAGGTCAGCTCGAAGTGAATCACCTTCGGCGGCCTGGCGGGCTCGCGTCGGGCTGGATGGGTGAGAAGTTCATCCGGCATAGGTTACGACCAGGTGGCGGTGAGTGGTCTAGCGGAATGTCGGTGCGTGAACCACGTCGGCAGGCGGCGGGCAGTTGCGGGGCTGATGCCGTCAGATCGCCGTCGGCAGACTGCGTAGTGCGGCACAATTGGGTGCATGCGGGTGCCCGACCGGCACGGGGACGAGACCAACGCCCGTGGCGCTGATGGCCTGCCCGCTGGCTGGGACCATCAGGCTGGTTCAGATCGCCTCGTCGACCGCTTGATGCGGCTCGTCGCCGGCCACCCGTCAGCGGACACGCGGGCCGATCCTGACTGGCGTGACTGGGATCCTGACGAACCCGATGATCTGGGTCCTGAGGACTTCATTGCCGAGGACCTGGTTCATGGGGACGAAGACACGGACGGTCTGCCGCCTGACGATCTTGAATCTGGTGGAGGCGGCTCGCTGGGTGGCGACCTGGCTGGTGGTATCGGAACGCGGCGCACCGCCGGCACGCCGCTGGACGGCCTCGGAGGCGATGCGAGTTCTGGCTACCGGCCATGGTTCGCCGCTGATGGCGCGGGTGATCCCTGGTTCGCAGAGCCGCCCGGCTAGTCGCGGCTGAAGGAGGCCGGGTCCGGTTGCTGGCGCGGCAGGTTGACCTCGGCAGAGACGTCTGCGGCCAGCCGCACGACGTCGCCGTCGGTGAGCCGGACCACGATGCCTGGCAGCACCCGGTCGCCATTCACGAACGTGCCATTCGTTGAGTTCTCGTCGCGGATGCTGGCACGGCCGCTGTCATCGACCATGACCGTCGCGTGCCGCCTCGACACGTTGTCGAAGCTAGCGAACGCGGCCGCTACCAGGGATTCCGCCGGGTCACGTCCCAGGAGCAAGGTCGTTCCCGCAGGGACCTCCACGTTCCCCGTTGGGAACGAGAGCCGCAGCACGGCGGGCGAGATGGCGCTGGACCTGCTGTCCGGACGGAGATATTCCTGCATCACCGTCGTGGACGGCGGAAAGTCGTCTTCCCGGGGGAGGCGCGGCAGGTTGGCGCCGCACGTGAAGCAGATCAGGTCGTCGGGCATGACCTCGGCCGCGCAGTTCGGACAGGTAAGCGTCGCCATCACGTCCTCCTGGACTCCGTCACCAGCGGCCCCGGCCAGTTCCCGCACCGCAAATCCCCCGCACGAGAGACTAACGTGCCTTCCGGTGGATTGGTGCCACGGCCAACCAGGAGGGTCCAGACTGCGCCCGCTGACTGGGCGTTCGTGCTGGCCAGCACGTCGGCGGTAACATCCAAACATGATCGGCTTCACGCTCAATGAAGAGCAGGAGGCGCTTCGATCCACCGTTGCGGAGTTCGCTCGCGACGTGGTTGCGCCCGTCATCGGCGGCTACTACGAGCGGGGCGAATTCCCCTATGACATAGTCGCCAGGATGGCCAAGCTCGGCCTGTTCGGCTTGCCGTTCCCCGAGGAGTACGGCGGAATGGGGGGCGACTACTTCGCCTTCTGCCTGGCGCTGCATGAGCTAGCGAGGATCGATTCGTCCGTCGCGATCACACTCGAGGCGGCAGTCGGGCTCGGCGCGATGCCCATCTTCAGGTTCGGGTCGGCGGCGCAGAAGGATCGGTGGCTGCCGGAGCTGTGCCAGGGCGAGCGCCTTGCGGCGTTCGGCCTGACAGAGCCGGGCGGCGGCTCCGACATCACGGGTGGCATGCGAACCAGGGCCCGACTCGACGGGGACGAATGGGTTATCGATGGGTCCAAGGCCTTCATCACGAACTCCGGAACCTCGATCACGTCGGTGGTGACCGTGCTAGCGCGGACGGGTGGGCCCGAGACCAGCGGGCGGCCGGAGATCTCGGCCATCATGGTTCCATCGGGAACGCCGGGGTTCACTGTCGGGCCGGAGTACTCGAAGGTGGGCTGGTGCGCATCGGACACCAGGGAACTTGCGTTCTCGGGCTGCCGGGTGCCGCGGGAGAACTTGCTTGGTGCGGCTGGCCGCGGTTACGCCCAGTTCTTGCAAACGCTGGATGAAGGCCGGGTAGCGATCGCCGCGCTGGCAGCCGGGCTGGCGGAGGGCTGCGTTGATGAGTGTCTTCGGTACGCAGGGGAGCGGACGGCATTCGGGCACGAGCTCGGGCACTACCAAGCCATCCAGTTCAAGATCGCGGACATGGCGGCACGTGCCCACGTCGCTCGGCTGGCCTGGTATGACGCGGCGGCGCGGCTGGCGGCGGGAGAGCCAATCAAGTCGCAGGCCGCGCTGGCGAAGCTGACCTGCTCGAATGCCGCGATGGACAACGCAAGGGACGCCACCCAGATATTCGGCGGCTACGGCTTCATGAACGAGTTTCCGGTCGCGCGGTTCTACCGGGACGCCAAGGTACTGGAGATCGGCGAAGGCACGTCGGAAGTGCAGCGCATGGTCATCGCGCGGCAGCTCGGGCTGGGTTAGTTCGCACCGGATCGGTGGGCGCCGCTTAGCCGTGCACCACCATCGGTGGTACGGCCGGAGCCTTGTCTGGCTTGATCATGTTGAAATCCGACAGCAGGCGTACCACCCGCTCCAGGCTGAGCACATTAGTGGAAGTCGGGTAGCTGCCGATAGTGATCAGTTCGGCGTCCTGGGCGCTCATGCCGGTCGTCGATGGCAGTAGCTGCTGGACCTGGCCAGTCATGGCGGCGTCGCCCTGCGCCCTGGCCAGTGCCTGCTCGAAGTCGGCGACTGCGGCCGGGTTCTCCTTGACCCACGCGTTCATCGCCACATAACCGGAGAGCGGCAGACTTGCCGTCGAACCGCTGCAGGCATCCAGGACCTCGACGGCGCCTGCCTGGCTTTCGGCCTGGTAGATGTACGGCTCGCCGACCAGGATGGCCTTTAGTCTGCCCTGCTTTAGCTCGGCTATCTCCTGCGCCTGCGGCATTGGCTTCCACTGCACTGACTCGGCGTTGTTGCCGAGATAGTTCTCGAGCACTTGAGTGGCGGCCACGGCGTCTAGGCTGAAAGTGCTGTTGGTGTGCTGCAGGCTCGGTAGCACGGTATCCGCGGGCAGCCCGATCTGCTGGCCGGCGAGGTCGAGCGGCGACTTGATCGATGAACCTGGCAAGGTCAGGATCTCGAGGACGCCAGCCCCTGCGTCGTAACCGTCGCCGAGAATCCGCAGATTATGAGACTGTGACTGCTGCAAAAAGACGCTGCCGTAGTCACTAGCCGCGATGTCGGCTTGCGCGCTCTGGAGGGCGCCGAGTTCGGCCGCCTGACTTGAGTACGTCTTGATGACTACATTCTTTAGCCCAGCGGCAGCGAACAGCCCTTCTTTCTTGGCAAGGTAGATGGGTGCGTTCTCGACGCCTGGAACGGCGGCAATAGTGATGGTGCTAGCGACGCTGCCGCCAGCGCCCGCGGTCCCGGCGCAGCCTGCGGCTGCCAGCACAGCAAGCCCGGACGCGGCCGCCAGCAGGGCCCGAGCCTGGGCAGCCCGGCGGCTCCGCTTCGGCAGCAGGTGTCCGGCCGGGTCCAGCGTCATAGCTCTCCTCGCGCGGGTTGGGATTTATCGCACTTCGTCCGGGCGGTCGCTACGCGAACCGGTCAGTTTCCTAAACACGGGCGATGCGGCAGAGAGTACCCTATTGCTGCCAGGAGGCCCGTCAAACGTCACGTTACATCGGTTTTTCCGATTCGTGCATGTATTGGCGCACGTTGCCCGGTTAGCAGCTAGAGTTGCGCTGGCTGTGACTGAGTGCACCCGATGAAGAGCCGCTGTCTGGGAGGTTTGCCATGTCGGTAGTGCCGTATGCCGTCACGGCTGGCGCCCAGAGTCCGGCCGGCAGGTGAGGGGTTCGTAGACTGTGCCGTCCAGAGACAAGGACAAGAAAGCCCGCACCGCCAAACCAGCGGCCTCTGATCAACCGCGCGGCCGCCCGGCCCCAGCAGCCAGTACTGGCGGGGCAGCGGCTGACATCGCCGGGGGAACGGCGGAGTCGCGCACCAGCGCAGCGTCTTGGCGCGCGCTCAAGAACTGGCGTGTGCGGTCCCGACTGCTCCTGCTGATCATCATTCCAACGCTCACCGCCGTCATCCTCGGTGGCTCGCGCATCGTCACTTCAGTGGGAAGCGCGCTCGCATACCAGCGCGTCGAGCAGCTCGCGAATATGAGCTATGACGTCACCGGCTTGGCCGCCCGACTCGAAGCCGAGCGCGACCAGACGCTCCTTTACATCGGCCAAAACCAATCTGGCCGGGCCGCGATCCTGGCTCACAACGCGAAGGCCAACCTGACGAACGGCGCCCCGCAGAACCTCCAGCTGGTGGTACAGGATCAGAACCTCACCGGCCCGTGGGTCAAGAAGGTGCGCGCGGACGCTGCCGCCATCGGCGCCGGATACCCGACCCAGGTCCAGACAGACGCACAAAACATCGGGCACCTACTGAAGCTGCTGGTCCCACTGCGTACTGCCGCCACGACGACCAAGCTGCCGCCGACTCAGGTGCTGACGCAGTACGAGCAGATCCTCAGTGAGCTGCAGGCCATCGACGACAACATCGCGCTCAACAGTGGCGACCCCACGCTCAACAACGACGTTCGCGCGCTGAACCTCGTCTCGCTGATCGCCGACGAGGCCTCGCAGCAGCGCGGCTTGCTGGCCTACGCCTTTGCGCAGGGCACCGTGTTCGATCCGACGGTGCTGAACTACGCGACGACGGCGCGCGAGGAGCAGCTCGCCAACTTTGCCGAGTACAAGCTGGTCGCGACGCCGCAACAGATAGCCCTGTACACCACGTCGGTGAGCGGCAGCCTCGTCGACTTCGCCGGCAATTACGAGATCCAGGCACTCCAGTACGGACAGACCGGCAAGCCACTCAACAAGTTGGCGACCACCGCCAACGAGTGGGTCGGCGCGATGTCCACCGGGACCATCGGTGCTATCGACTCTGTCCAGCAGAATCTGGTGGCCACGACGATCGACCGGGCGTCG
>Ga0126378_10003414_pt1 | contig 11995 bp, 9 predicted proteins | sample PanSoiMetPlot_23_FD_92587 | JGI IMG/M metagenome (GOLD analysis project Ga0126378, IMG submission 92587) | Tropical forest soil microbial communities from Panama - MetaG Plot_23 | ecosystem: Environmental > Terrestrial > Soil > Tropical forest > Bulk soil | place: Panama | collected 2016-02-17
GCCTGGCCTCGGACCGGCTGCGCACGATCAGGGTCTCCAGCAAGAAACGGACTACCGCGTAGAGGAAGGAGTACAGCACGACCGCGGAAGTATCGCAGGGCCCGACGGGGGGTCGTGCGAGCCCCCCCTGCAAGGCCTGGAACAAAAGGGTTGCGGCCCGGACGAGGGGCTCCGTTCCGTCAACTCAGATAGACGACACACGCAATTTCGAACTGACTCAGCAGCGGTTAACCACACAGGTCGATCTGGTGGTTGTTGCCGTCGACGAGCGCGATCCAGGTGCGGCGGTGGTCGGGGTCACGCCGCTTGGCCTCGTTGAAGACCTGGCTGACCACGGCGGCGGCGTCCTCCACCACGCTGGCCATCAGCCACTTGTTGCGAGCCTGTGGAGCCGGCCGCGCGACATGCTCTCCGTAGTGAGCGGCGGCCATCATGTCGTCAGACGTGCGGGGGACGGGATGGGCATCGTAGACGCCGCCCACCTTGGCCATGCGCTTGCGGTTGGGCTTCTCACCCTTCGAGAGCCGCGTGGTCAGCTTGTTCGTGCTCCGCGCCGCGGCCTGGGCGGTGGCGTCGCGCAGCGCGTCCGGACGCATGACGACGCCCTTGCCGTCGCACGAGATGACAAGGATGTCGTCCGGGTGGCCAGCGGTCTGCTTCCGCTCCTCGTAGAAGGCGTCGAAGTCGGCTGCGGCCCGCTGAACCAGGGCCTCCAACTGGCGTTTGCCCAGTCGCTGTCCGGTAGTTCTACCGACCGCCTCCCGGACGTCGTCGAAGGAGCCGCGGGTCCCCTCCAAGACCGCCAGCCGGCGCAGGCCGTGGGAGTGGAGCTCGACCGGCAAGTTCAGGTCCGAATCGGCGGGGTGCAGGTTGGCGTGACCCCGCCGGCGGTAGGCCAGGCGAGTGACCTTGACCTTGCCGAACACGCTCAGCAGCCCACGCTCATGACCGGTCTCCACGGTGCGCCTGGCCACTGCGTCGGCGCCTACCACCGCCTCCAGGCGCGGCTCCCGTTGTGCTCGCAGGTCCAGGTGGTCCTGGAGCATCTGGCGGAGCAGCTCCCGGCCCTCCACGTCCAGGCGCTCCTCCAGTTCCCCTGGAAGGACGTGGTCGGTCAGAGAGTGCAACTCGCTCATGCCTACTGGGATACGCAATGGGCTCGCATTCAGCAGACGGTCGCTGTGGACATCCCTGCGCTGAAGGCCGCCCTGTTGCACGGCGTCCACGAGTAGACTCCAGTCCGATCACTACCCGGGAATCCGTCCACCCTGTGCCGTTGCACCCCCTGCGTCGGCGCGCTTCTGGTGGATGACGAGGCGGATCGCGACCGGACGAGCTGGCCGTCGAGAAGTGCCCGGTGCGAGATCACATGGGTTCTCCCGCCGGGTGCGCACGAGTCGCCGCCGGTCTCGGTATTCCTGGCTGGGCCGGGAGCATGACAGACGCGGCGGAGCGCAGATTGCATCTTGGGCGAAGACCGAGCGTATGGCGTTGAGCGGTGGGGCAGCGCCCGCTCAGGCGGCCCGACGGTACTCGTGGATCAGGCCGCCAAGGCGATCGTGGTCGCTCCACCGAGCCGAAAGTGGACGGGACCTCATCGGCCGGAGGCCATGGTCGGCGCTGATCGATACCCTGGTGGGGCCGGGCTTGATGGTAGTGCCCCAAGAACTCGCGGAGCACCCGCTCCAGGTGCCGCCGACCGAAGACGAGCACATGATCGAGCAGCTCTCGGCGGGCTGTGCCCACCCAGCGCTCGCAAAATGAGTTCGATCGGGGCGCCCGGAAGGGCAGGCGGATGACCTCCACGCCTTCCGACTGGAAGACCTCGTCGAACCCGGCAGTGAACTTGGTGTCGCGGTCCCTGAGCAAGTACTTCTTCTCACCGAGCCTTCCGTCCTGGAGCCTCCAGGCCAGGTTGCGCGGCTGAGCAACGCGGTGCCCGTGGGCGTCAGGACCAGGGTGGCAGCGGCGACGCTTGCCGAGGTGACGCAGGCCATGTAACAGGACACCTGAAGTGGCCGGACCAGTTCGAGGTCGCCACCGCGGAGGCGATGGCTTCTGGGACTTGCGAGGTTGGGACCCCAACGCGGGTGCGCACGGCGTCTTGCTTCGACTGGCCGCGTGAGGGCGCTATCCTGCGGATGCACGCAAGCAAGGTCCCGGCTATATCGCGCTGACCTATTGACAAGATATATCGTCGTGATGTATCTTGCTGATCTATGGAGCTCAGCAATACCGCCTACGTCATCCTGGGGGCGCTTCACGAGCGACCGCGCTCGGGCTACGACATCAAAGCCTTCGCCGACCAATCGACCCGGCACTTCTGGGCGGTCAGCTACGGCCAGCTATACCCCGAGCTGAAGCGGCTTCTGGACGCGGGGCTGATCGAGTCCGAAGACCAGCCCACCGGCTCCCGGCAGAGGACGCTCTACCGGCTGACCCGGATGGGCGACGAGGCGCTGGCTGACTGGGTGTCCGACGCCTCCCTTCGGCCGTGTGAGTTCCGGGACGAGATGCTTGTGCGGCTCTTCTTCTCTGATGCCGTCGAGCTGGACAAGCGGGTCGAGCTCGCGCGCAACATGGCCGGCCGCCACCAGGCCCAGGCGGACGGCCTATGCAGGCAAGGGGAGAGCAGGCGCCAGAAGACGAAGGAAAACCCAATGCACGAAGTGGTGCTGCGGTTCGGCATCGAGCTTCACGGCTTCATGTCGGAGTGGTACGAGCGCCTCGCTGAACAGTTGGAGGCGAATCGATGACACGCAAACAATTGCTGGTCCTGCTGGTGACCTGCCTCGGCTTCTTCATGATCATGCTCGATACCACCATCGTCTACGTGGCGACGCCGAGCATGATCACCGGGCTCCACGCCACGCTCGATCAAGTGCTGTGGGTCTTCAACGGCTACCTCCTGGCCTATGCGGTGCTGCTGATCACCGCTAGCCGGCTGGCCGATCTGTGGGGCCCGCGCAACCTGTTCGCGGTCGGGCTAGCAGTCTTCACCATTGCGTCTGCCCTGTGCGGGCTGTCGCAGGATTCGACCCAGCTGATCGCGGCACGTGTGCTGCAGGGCGTCGGCGGCGCGATGCTGGCGCCGCAATCCTTGACGCTCCTTACTGCAATCTTCCCGCCAGAGCGGCGTGGTGCCGCGTTTGGCATAAACGGCGCTGTGGTTGGTCTATCGACAGTGGCCGGTCCGACTCTGGGCGGCCTCATCGTGACCACCGCTGACTGGCGCTGGATCTTCTTCCTCAACGTTCCCGTCGGGATCGTGGCGGTGGCTGCCTCGCTGCTCGTTATCCCGGACATTCGTCCGGGGATCCGGCATCGGATGGACACCATCGGAGTCGCGCTGGCGAGCTCGACACTTCTGCTGCTGGTGTTCGGACTGATCGAGGGGCAGCGTTACGACTGGTCGACGGTGATCTGGGCGCTGCTGGCAGGCGGGCTCGTCCTGCTGGTCATCTTCCTTACATGGGAGGCCCGCCAGCAGGAGGCCCTCGTGCCCCTGCACCTCTTCCGGGAGCGCAGCTTCTCGCTGATGAACTGGACCGGCGCGGCGATGCAGTTCGGGATGCAGGGCATCTTCATTCCGGTGACGATCTACACACAGTCGGTGCTCGGCATGACGGCGCTTCAGTCCGGTCTGACCGTTGCGCCAATGTCCCTGGTGGCTGGCGTTGTGGCCCCCTTCGCCGGCCGGCTGGCCGACCGGCTGGGCGGCAAGTACCTCCTGATGGCCGGGCTGGCGATCTTTGGCGGTGGTGCCACCTGGGTGACGCTGAGCGCAACCACGACATCGACCTCCCTGCAGTTCACCCTGCCGTTCGTGGTGACAGGCGTTGGCCTTGGGCTTGTGTTCGCCCCCATGACGGCGATGGCCATGCAGAGGATCACGCCCCGTGACGCCGCCGCTGCCTCCGGCCTCCTCAACACGACCCGCCAGCTGGGCGGCGTCATGGGTGCCGCGGTGACCGGCGCCGTCCTGCAGAGCCAGCTTGCCCTGGCGCTGCCCGCCCAGGCGCGCGCGGCGTCGGCTCAGCTGCCCGAGCAGCTCAAGAGTGGCTTCGTGGACGGCTTCGCCCGCGCCGCCAGGTCGGGCCTTCAGGTGGGCCGTGGCCAGGACGGCGGTGCCCAGCTTCCGGCCGCCCTGTCTGCCCAGGTCCGGCAGCAGCTGCTGGACCTCGTGCACTCGGCGTTCGCCAACGGGTATCTGGCAGCCATGCGGCCGACCGTGATGGTCGCGGTGGCCGTGCTGATGGTGGCGGCTCTGAGCTGCCTCCTGGTAGTGCGCCGTCCGGCGCCCGCCGTAACGGAGGCGCAGGCCCGGGCAGCGTAGCCCTTCCGCCGGGCCGCGCCTGGAACGGGACACCAGGCTAGAAGCGGTGTCGCCGGGCACGTTCTACATCGACGTGCCTGGCCACTGACTGAGAGGCGTGCGCCGCCGCGAACGGCGGTCATGTCGAGATCGCCGTCGCTGGTTCGACGCATATGTAGAGCCAGAGGCCCGCGGCGATTCGTGGAATCCCCTTGCCACCCCGATGAGTTTTACGAATCCACCGAGTCTAAGCACACGAACCCTGAACCCAAGGAGCAAGTAAGAGAGTGACCAATTCCCCTGCGATTGCGGACAGGCGGCGCTGGCTGGGCCTCGTTGTGCTCTGCGCGGGCATCCTGATGATCGTCATCGACGCGACCATCGTCAACGTCGCCCTGCCCTCGATTCAGAGAGATCTCGGCTTCTCGCAATCAGGCCTCGCCTGGGTGGTGAACGCCTACCTCATCGCCTTCGGCGGGCTGCTGCTCCTGGCGGGACGGCTCGGCGACCTGATCGGCCGTAGGCGCATCCTCTTGATCGGCCTGGCCGCCTTTACGGTGGCCTCGATGCTGTGCGGTCTGTCCCTCACCCCCGGCCTCCTGATCGCCGCTCGGTTTGTGCAGGGGGTTGGGGGTGCACTCAGTTCCGCCGTAGCCCTGGGAATGATGGTGACCATGTTTCCGGAGCCGCGGGAGCAGGCCAGAGCATTCAGCGTCTACAGCTTCGTGGCCTCTGCCGGCGGTTCGATAGGGCTGCTAACCGGTGGAGTGCTTACCCAGGCCATCAACTGGCACTGGATCTTTTTCATCAACGTCCCGATCGGGATCGCGGCGGCGGTACTGTCCGCGCGCTTAGTCGAACCGGACCGTGGCATTGGCCTCGGGCGGGGAGCTGATGTCGTCGGCGCCTTCCTCGTCACCGCGGCGCTGATGCTCGGCGTCTACACAATCGTGGGAACGGCCCAGTACGGCTGGAACTCTCTCCACACGATCGGTTTGGGCGCTGTTTCGATCTTGCTCCTTGCCGGGTTTGTCCTGCGTCAGGCGACGGCAGCCAGCCCGCTCCTGCCGCTGCGGATGTTCGGTTCTCGGAATGTATCGGGAGCGAACCTGATCCAGTTCCTGATCGTAGCCAGCCTCTTGGGATTCTTCTTCTTGAGCTCGCTGTACCTGCAGCGGGTGCTGGGCCTGAACCCTCTGCAGATCGGCTTTGCGTTCTTGCCAGTCGCGGTGTCGATGGGGGTGCTCTCCCTGGGCTGGTCGGCACGCCTGACCACGAGGTTTGGGCCGCGCACTGTGTTGTTGCCCGCCCTGATGCTGGCCGCCGCCGGACTCGCCTTGCTCATGCGAGCACCCGTTCACAGCACCTACGTGGTCGACCTCCTGCCTGCGATGGTGCTGGTGGGAGTGGGCATGGGCCTGGCGTTCCCACCCCTGACGATGCTGGCGATGTCGGGGGCCACCGAGAGCGACTCGGGGCTCGCATCGGGTCTCATAAACACGACGGCGCAGGTCGGAGGCGCTCTCGGTCTGGCGACTCTGGCGACCGTCGCCACCTCACGCACGGGAAGCCTGCTGGCCGGTGGCGAGAACCTTGCCTCGGCACTGACCGGCGGCTACCGCCTCGTGTTCGCGATCAGTGCCGGCCTCATCGTCGCCGGGATCGCACTCGCGGCGGTGGTATTGCGGCAAGAGGCGGCGCAGCCCGGCGTTTTGACGGCGAGCAGGCAGGAAGCGGAGGACGCGGAAGCTGCATGACCACCCGTGGAGTCCAACCGTCCGGTGAGGCCCGTCACAGCACGAAACCACACAGACGAGGAGCTTACGGCGCCAAAGGACGTACATCAATGTTCGCGGAAGGTGGCCGGATCGGTCATTCTTAGCCCGGCATGCGCACCAACCTCTCGGTCGCGGACAGGGGCGACCTTCTCGACCAGCCGCTCGTGGCCACCCTTGCCACATACCGGCGCACCGGCGAAGTGCTGCTCTCATTGGTCTGGTTCGAATGGCGCGACAGCGGCTTCGACCTCGCAATCGGCCGCAACGACTTCAAGGCCCAGCACATACGGCGAGACCCGCGGGCCAGCATCGCCGTATACGAGAATGATTTGCCGCTACGCGGACTGGAGCTGCGCGGCAGGGCGTGGGTCCGAGAACGCCGCTCGTAGCGAGGTACGATCTGGGAGCTGTAGCCGTCCGGGCTGACTTCGGGTGGAACATCGCTCACCTGCGGCACCCGCACCTCCACGCAGCTGGTGCCCACCCCGATCTGGCGAGCGGGCAGGTGTCCGTTGCGGTGACCCCGGAACTCAGTGGTCCTCTCGTAGCGGAGCCTCCCAAGAACTCGTCGACCTCGCGCTCGACCGCCGCCTGGAGCGCTTTCTGAGCTGTGCCGTTACACCTGTCCAGTCAACTCGGCCGGCGGCCTGGTAGCTGCTTGGACGGCTCATTCCGCGCCAGGCGAGCGGCGGCCCTGTCGGTGTCATGCTCCACCGCCAGTCGTTTGCCCTCCTCTACGCGTGATCCGCTGTTACACGGACTCAGTCGGGTCCCACACATTCTGCCAGCCGCTGTGCAGCCACCACCAGCGACTGTCAGGTCCGGACCGGAACAGGTCCGGCACTTCTTACCGGCTTTGAGGATTCATGAGCAGACCAACTCGGAGTTGCGCGTGGTCGGCGCACCCCGAACACACGTTTGCGCTTTGAACCGTCCGATCTTCGTCCAGACGAGTCGACGACGAACATCGGACTGTTCAAAGCGGGAACAGGCTCCATCCCCGAGCACGTCGACCAGCCGTGGTTGACCCTGGTCGGATCTGACGAGAGCGTCGCGGCCCAACCCGGCACCAGCGCGTGGAGCGAGTTCGGCTAGGGAACCCGGCAAGCTCCGCCGCTGGTACCCAGGCCGTGAAGCCCACCGGTACCGTGTGGCTCAGCCTCGTAAGCGTCGCCCAGGTTATCAGCCGGCCCAGGGCGCGGACCGGTGTCTCCATCAACCGGTGTCTTAATCAAAAGGACATGCGCGCACGCGCGCGTCCTCAGAAGGCCAGGTGAGAAGGCCAGGTGCGCCCGATCGCGAACTCGTGATGTGGGAAGGCCTGCATGCTGGCCCGTTAGCCACACCACGGGGTCTAAGATTCTGCGCCTGTCAACCTAGTGACAGGCGACCGTCGTCCCCGAATTTGGTCGAAGTCGTCGCCACACCCATCCGACTCCGCGCACGTCTTCGTGAGCTTCCGCTGGCAGATTAAGCCCTGTGGGGTCAAGAAATCTGGACTGCGTCACGCGGCCGTTCGTTTGTCGTCGTGGATCAGCGCATCGAGACGATTTCCAGACCTCAGCAGAGTCGCTGGAGATTTACCGACTACTCGACCGCCACACCGATGCTGTGGTGGTCACGATGGCGCCACCCTGCCAGCGAGGTTCGGGCCAGTCTGAAGGGCATCGTCGACTATTCGCCTGCCCCAGTTCGTCTGGCCTGGCGGACGGCCCGCGCCTTTGCGAGCGCCTGGCGGCGTCGCTCTAACACATCGGGATCAGTAACCTTGCGTCGGGTCCGGATGCTCGCTCCCGCATTGGTCGTCGATCGCGAACGCGGAGCCGTCGGGGAGCTGTCCAGCGCGCGGGTTAAGCGCCCCTGAAGTCCTGAGAGTGCCTTGGCGGCCTGCCCAAGGTTCCGGCTCCCCTGCGCATTCTCTGCACGGGCCAAGGCACGCTTCAGTTCGCGATTCTCCTTGATAAGCAGATCCACCATCTCAGCCAGGCTCGTCACAAGGGCATCTCTGCTTAGCCTCGGGCGGCGACCACGCTTTGGCGCTGGCGGCTCGGGAGCGCCCGGGGTTATGCGTGGCCGTCCTGCCTGCCGACGCGGCGCTGGGGGCGCAACTTCGGCAGCGGCTGTTGTCGTCGTCGTCTTCGTTGTCATGACTCCTCTTTGACTCGATCAGATTCGCCTTAGCACGCACAAGCTCCATCGGGCATCAAGAAGGAGAGTATGGCGCCACAGTGTGTCTTACCGACGTTTGCGATAACCATACGGCTAAGTTGCAAAACCTATGCGCGTGTTCCGGCGTGCCGACGAGTTTACCTATGCGGCGCCGGACGGAACAAGGTGATGTCGAGAACTTCGCTCAAAGCAGCTCCACGGGAACAGCGTAGCTACGCTGATGCAAGCGTTCGGCTCACGTAACTAATGGCGGCGCTGAGAAACAGAAGCAGTGTAGCAGCGGAAAGCCCAAAACCAACGTCCACCCAGCGATGCTTCTTGCTAACGTTTGATGCAAGCACGAAGATTGACGAGCCCAGTGCATCGATCTCGAATGGGTAGTCGATGTTGTGAAGTGCTCGTCGAAAACCCTCGCGATCAAGCCATCTGATGTCCTCGAAGAACGCCATGGTGTCGGGATTCGGACTGGCTGGCTGGGTCGCCCATGGTCGGCCCCTGCGGCGCAATATCACACTGCGGGACCACAGTGCTAGCAAGGCACATACGATGGAGGCGACTAATGAAAACGCCATCAAACCAAGGAGGATCCACGTCTCAATGCCGAACTTCACGAGAATAGGTCGCAGATCGCCCGGTGCTCTGAAGACCGACGCAGTAAGGAAGGCGAGGAAGGCTCCGTCGATGGTGAGAAGTATCTGAGACTTCATGTCCGTATTCCTGTACCAGCCGAGGGTCTGGGCGAGAAGGCGGCGAGTGTAGTCGAGGCCAACTGCCTCTCGTTCGGCAGAATGCCGCCAGCGCCCTCCCAGACGGGCTACCAAGATCGGATGAAATGCCCGCCGAAGGTAGGCGCATACCCGTCCCGACTGCAGTACGGCGCCATCATAGAAGTGTATAACGGGTGCCGGCGGGAACCATACGTGTGCCGTATACGGTGCATCCACTCCCAGCGAGTGAGCTCGAACTCGACCCAATCAAGCGGGTTGCCCGCCTGATCAGGTCTCGTACGAATCAAGCCTGGCCGGCTCGCTTGACTTGCGCGGGGCACTGAGATTAGCCTCGCCCGCAAGGTGGGAAGAGGCCACTAGCATGGGTGGTCACACCGGTCGGGGGAGGTGGCACATGACTTACAACCGAGGCGGGCGTTCTCGGTGTACAGCGCTCAGGCTCATTTGCAGCCTGGGTTCCGGGGTGGCAGTTGCCGCGTTGCCCTTCCTTCTCCATCCGGCCCAGGCGGTCGCGACGGCCGGCGTCGTGGCCCCCGCCGTCGCGACTATCGTCCCGGGGAAGTCAGCTCACGTGCTCCCCACCATCCGGGGGAAGCCAGCTCACCTGCTCCCCGCCGCGGAGGCGTACAAGAAGCTCACGCCTGCTCAGTTGCACGTCCGCGCTCCCTCCACCCGCTTGACACTGGACGCCAAGCGTCTGCGGGCGGCCAAGCGTGCGGTGGCTGGCGCGGCGACCACGGCGGCACCTGCCCTGCCGGCCGGCCCGCCTGTGTCGCTGGTCAACCAGCCAGGCCTCCAGGCCACTGACGAGGGGGGTTGCTGCACTCCCCCGGACACCACGGGCGCCATCGGGCCTAACCACTACGTGGAAACCGTCAACAGTCTGGTTGGTGTCTACGACCGCAGCCTTGCACAGGTAGCCAGCTTGGACCTGGCGCTATTCGTCGGCGTGCCGGGCGCCACCGTTTTCGATCCGCAGATCCTCTTCGACGCTCGCGGCGGTCGCTGGTATTACGTGACCGACGTAGGTACCAGCGCACTGGCATTGGGCTGGTCGAAGACTGACGATCCCAGCGATCTGCTCAATGGCTGGTGCCAGTTCATTTCCTTCAACACTGACCCAGTCTTTCACGACTTCCCGAAGCTGGGCGGCGATGACAACTTCGTGACCATAGGCACCAATGGCTTCGTTGGCGGCACCTTCGTCAGTTCCTTCATCTGGGCGACCGTTAAGCCCCTATCAGGCGACACGAGCTGTACCGTGCCCAACGGGTTCCTCTTCGGTGACCCCGCGAGCCCCCTCCGCAACGCTGACGGCACCATTGCGTTCACGCCGGTGCCGGCCAACACGACAGACGCTAATGCGACGGGATACATAGTGTCGGCTCACTTGGACTCCCTGCCCGCGAACAAGGTGATGGCGTGGCACCTCGTCCGGCAAGCGGACGGGAGCGCCGCCCTGCTCGCGAATGGTGACATGATCGTCAACTCCTACAACATTTCCGCCGACGCTCCCCAACCCGGGGTCAGCTTCCTCATCAGTACCAGCGACACACGGATCACACAGGCCGCGGGCCGGACGGATCCGGATGCTGGCGCTCAGGCGGTCTGGGCGCAGCACACTGTCGCAGGCCCGGGCGGCAGGTCGGTGGTGCGCTGGTACGAGTTCCTGCCCGGCAGCTTGATTGTGCGGCAGCAGGGCGAGATCCAGAATGCCACCGCCTTCGTCTTCAACGGTGCCATTTCGCCCTCGTCGACTGGGAACGACGCCGCCATCTTCTATAACCGGTCCAGCTCTTCCACGCTGCCCCTGATTGGAGCCCAGAGCCGGACCTCGGCGACTCCGATAGGCACCATGGACCCCGGCGAGCTGCTGCTTGGGAACAGCGTGGATCCTCTCCAGGAGACCGGGTTCGGCAGTAATTGCATTGCCAGCTCCTGCCGCTGGGGCGACTACGCCGGCGCCACCCCGGATCCGGTGACCCCGGGCGTGGTCTGGGGGACCGGTGAACTCAGCGGCGCCTTTAACGGCGGGTTGGGCCAGTGGCTAACCCGCAACTACGCAGTGACCACTTAAGTCGAACTGCGCTGGAGAGCCTGGCGCTCCTGACGGCCAGGGCCTGGCGCTGACATGGCATCCGCCCTCGGGCCTGCAGGGCAGGTCCTCCGGCGTGACCTCGCCTCGGTTTGGGATGTTAGGTGAGGAATGAGGTTGGCGGTTGTCGCGGCTCTGCTCGCATGTACTCTCTTGTCCTGTGGCCAGAGCACCAGGGCAGTAGGGACGACGCCGGTGCAGCCTGATGAAGGGGTGGTTAGCGGCACGGTCGTGATATGGCCATGCCGGCCGGTCGAGCGTGTCGGCGATCCTCCCTGCCCCCCGGCCCCCAACTACACCTTCGATCTCATCCCGGTCGCAGGCACCGGACCGACGCGAACGGTGACGACTGATCTGGACGGTCAATATCGGGCCACTCTTCGGGCAGGCAGCTACGAGGCCCACTCCCGCTCCATCCGGAAGCCCCGAGCCGGCCAGCTAGTCACGGTGACCGCCGGCGCCACGGTGACCCAGAACCTGATCTTCGACGAGGGCATCCGCTAGCTCGATGGTCCTCACTGAGCACTGCCCTCTACTAATGACGCCGATCTCTTCTCTGGCGGCAGCCGCCGCAACCGACTCGACAGCGAATCCCGTGTCCACTGGAACGGGACCAGCGAGCTGGACCAGCTCATCCTCTGCGACGCCCAGACATCGGGCGGGCTCCTAGTCGCGGTGCCGCCGGAGCGGGCGATCCACTTCGAACTTAGGCTCACCGGCACCCGATACCCGCCAGCGAGGATTGGGCTTGCCCCGATGCGGCGGACATCCAAAATGAGGGGCAGCAGCCCCAGGAGGATGTTCACCGATGGAGCAAACGATGCAGCAACGACGACGCAGGAGGGCGTTCACGCCAGCCTTCAAAGCGGAGGTGGTGGAACTGTGCCGGAAGGGGAATCGATCAATCCCC
>Ga0126378_10003415_pt1 | contig 11995 bp, 11 predicted proteins | sample PanSoiMetPlot_23_FD_92587 | JGI IMG/M metagenome (GOLD analysis project Ga0126378, IMG submission 92587) | Tropical forest soil microbial communities from Panama - MetaG Plot_23 | ecosystem: Environmental > Terrestrial > Soil > Tropical forest > Bulk soil | place: Panama | collected 2016-02-17
GCCTACCGGCAGGTATGGTCGCGCTCGTGGACGTCCGCAGGCTGACCCCGCGCACCGATGCGATTCTGGCCGATCCGAGACTGGCGGCGGCGGAACGCCGGCTTGGGCGGCCGATCGTGCTGTCGGCGGTCAGGGACGCCCAGGAGCGCGCGCGGGCGGGCGAGATCGACCCGTCGGCTGTCGCCGACAGCGCGGCGGAGTCGCTCCCCGCGCGGGCCACGACGCTGACTCCGGTCCTCAACGCGACCGGGGTACTGCTGCACACCAATCTCGGCCGCGCGCCGCTGTCGGCAGCGGCCAGGGACGCGGTGCAGGCTGCCGCCGGCAGCGCCGACCTGGAATTTGACCTGGCGACCGGGCGCCGCGGTCGCCGCGGTCGGGGGCTGCTCAGCGCGCTGGCAGCGGCGGTGCCGTCCGCAGAGGCGGTGCACGTCGTCAACAACAACGCGGCTGGCCTGGTGCTGGCGGCGACCGCGCTGGCCGCCGGGCGCGAGATCGTCGTGAGCAGGGGCGAGCTGATCGAGATCGGGGACGGATTCCGGCTGCCGGACCTGCTCGAATCGACGGGCGCTCGCATCCGTGAGGTCGGCACCACCAACCGCACCACAGCAGCGGACTACGCAGCGGCGATCGGCCCCGAGACCGCGTTCGTGCTCAAGGTGCACCCGTCCAACTATCGGATCGAGGGATTCACCGCTGCCGCCTCCGTCGCCGAGCTGGCCGGGCTGAGCGTACCGGTCGTCGGCGACATCGGCTCGGGCCTGCTGCAGCCGCATCCGCTGCTGCCCGATGAGCCGGACGCCGGCAGCTGGCTGGAGGAGGGCGCGGCACTGGTGACCGCGAGCGCTGACAAGCTGCTCGGCGGTCCGCAGGCGGGCCTGCTACTCGGCCGGGCAGACCTCGTGGCCAGCCTGGCGCGGCACCCGCTGGCCCGCGCGCTCCGGGTGGACAAGCTCACCATCGCGGCGCTGGAAGCCACGCTAGCCGGGCCGGCTGCACCAGTGGCCGAGCAGCTATCGGCCGACCCGGCCGGGCTCGCCGAGCGCGCCAGGCAGATCGCGAGCGCGCTGGCAAGCGCGGGGATCGACGCACGGGTCGAGGCCACCGCCGCTGCAGTGGGCGGGGGCGGGGCTCCCGGCGTGGAGCTGCCGAGCACCGCCGTCAGCCTGCCGACGGCTCTCGCTGTGCCGCTGCGCGCGGGGCCTGCAGTTCGCAGGGGAGCGCTGCCTGCCGTTGTGGGCCGCATCGAGGACAGCCGATTGCTGCTGGACCTGCGTGCGGTCGCGCCAGCGGACGACGAGCTGCTCATGTCCGCCGTCCAGGCAGCGGCCGGCTAGGAGACGGTGTGTCGCGAGCGTTTGTCAGCCACGTCCTCGTGACGGCCGGCCAGGGCGGCCATGGAAAGTCGGCGCTGATCCACGCGCTCACCGGGGGCGAGCCAGGTCAGCGTGCGGTGGAGGGCCGTGCCAACGGTCAGGGCCCTGGCTGGCTGGCGCTGCCCTCAGGGACCCGGCTTGCTATCGCCGATCCAGCAGGCCCTGAGCGGTTCGTGAGCACCCTGATGGCCGGGACTGGCCCGGTGCCTGCGGTCATCTTCGTAGTGGCCGCCGACGAGGGCTGGATGCCACAGTCGGCTGAGCACGCGGCGCTCATCAGTGCCCTGGACTTCCGCCACGGGCTGCTGGTCGTCACCAAGAGCGACCTCGCAGATCCGGCACCCGCGCTCGCCGCGGCCAGCGCGCGGCTTGCGCAGTCGAGCCTGGGCGACGTCCAGGCCGTGGCGGTCAGCTCCGTGACCGGGGCAGGCCTCCCGGACCTCATCGCCGCGCTCGATGCGCTGTGTGCGCAGCTGCCCGTGCCGGATCCCGGTGCTCCCGTCAGGATCTGGATCGACCGGGCCGTGGCCGGCCAACCGAACGGCAGCACCGTCGTCACCGGCACGCTGGCGGCCGGCACTGTGCACACGCACGACGAGCTGCTCATCGCCCCCGCGATGCGTCCGGTCCGGGTTCGCGAGCTGCACTCGCTCGGGGACCCGGCGGAGGCGGTCGCCGGTGCGTCGCAGGTCGCGCTCACCGTGCGGGGTGCGGCCGAAGGCGAGCTGCACCGGGGCGTGGCGCTGGTCCAGGCGGGCCGGTGGACCCTGACGGACGTGATCGACGTCCGGCTTGGCCCGGTCCGCCAGCCAGGCGACGCCACCGTGTGGGTGCCCGGTCAGCGAGAGGCCCCGGGTCAGCTAGCCCGGACGGTTACCTTGCACGTCGGATCCGCCCGGGTTGTCGCCAGGGTGCGGCCGCTCGGCTCCGGCGTGGCGCGGCTCACCCTCGCCGAGCCGCTGCCGCTCCACGCGGGCGAGCGGGTGCTGCTGCGCGAGTACGGCAGCCGCAGGACTGGAGCGTGGGCGGTAACGGCCGGGTCGGTCGTGCTGGACGTGGCGCCGCCCCCGCTGACCCGGCGAGGCGCAGCGGCAGCGGCAGCTCGGCAGCTCGCGGCGTGGCCGGATCGGCCCACCGCAGCAGACCTGCTGGCCAGGCACGGCCTGATGCGGGCGAGCACGCTGCTGGCCATGGGCGTGGCGGAGCTGCCCCCGCCGGTGGCCGGCGAGTGGCTCGCGGATTCCGACCGCTGGCGGGCGCTCGGTCATCAGCTTGGGGAGGTGCTGGCCGGTCACGCGGCCGCCGAGCCGCTCGCTGCCGGGCTGCCGGTCGAGGCCGCGCGCGCAGCGCTCGACCTGCCGGACCGGCGGCTGGTCGCGGCGCTGGCCAGGCCGCCATTCCGGATCTGGTGCGGCGCCGTCCAGATCGTGCCGGTTGACTCGCAGCCCAGCGCGACACTGCCGGAGGCTGCCCTGGCGGCTGTCCGTGTGCTCCGTGCCGACCTGGATGCTGCTCCGTTCGTGTCCCCTGACGCCAACCGGCTGCGCAAGCTCGGGCTCCAGGCGGGCGGGATCGCCGCGGCTGTCAGCGCCGGCGAGCTGATGCGGATCAGCGAGCACGTCGTGCTCGCTCCCGGCGCGGACGTCGCGGCCGCGGAAATTCTGGCGGGGCTGCGGCAGCCGTTCACCGCGGCGGAGGCGCGTCAGGCGCTGGGCACGACGCGGCGAACCGCCATTCCGCTGCTGGAGTTCCTCGACGCGGCGGGCCTCACCGTACGGCTCGCAGACGATCGCCGCCTGGTCCGTGCCGCCGCCGAGTCCGTCGCACCGCGCGACGGCGAGCGGCCATCGCTAGTGGCCGGCGAACCGGGTCGCTGACCAGGTGTGCGCGTCCGCGGGAGGCACGCCAGCGGAGATCCACCGGCTGAGCGCCGCGGCCGTTGACGGGGCGTTGAGTATCCCGGTCCGGAAATGGCCAGACGTGAGCCACGCGTTCTCCAGCTCGGGCACCTTGTCGATGACGGGGCGGCGGTCCGGATGTCGCGGCCGGAAACAGCACCACTGATAGGCGATGCGGACGTCGGACAGTCGTGGCAGCACGGCGGCGAGCCCGGCGGTGATCGCGTCGATGACATCCGGCACGACGGCTGGCGTCTCGTCGCCGATGTCGAAGGTGCCGCCCGCCAGCAGCTGGCCGTTCTCGATCTGCGTGGCCAGCGGCGCGACGATGCCCGGCAGCGTGACGTCGGTCCGCTCGGTGACCAGCAAGTGGCCCTTTACCCGGTCAGAGGGAATGTGCAGCGGCAATCCGTCGAGTACAGGCGGTCTCCCGGTGGCAAAGACGACAGCTCCGGGACTGATGGTTCCGCTGGAGGTGCCGACGCCGACGATCCGGCCGCCGCTGATTTCGACCGATGTGGCAGCCACGCCGGTCGCCACGGCGGGGAGCCGGGCAGCGAGCCGGGCAACTGCTCGCAGCGGGTTGACCCGGCCCTGGCGGCGGATGAGCGCGCCTTCCATCGGGCGGGCGAGGCCAGGGACGAGATCGGCGACGCGGCCTGCATTGAGCCACTCAACGCCACGCGGCTGGTGCGGCGCATAGCCGCCCTCGTGCGGCGCGAGGCCGAGCCAGTCCAGTTCCACAAGTCCCACGCCGCCAGGCAGCGCGGCCTCCAGGTCGCGCCAGCGCTCGAGCCCGGCGCGCTCCAGGTCGACGAAGGGCTCCGGGTCGCTCCACTGGTGCGGCTCGGGAATCAGCAATCCGGTCGCCCCGCCGGTCGCGCCGCCGCCCAGCCGGCCAGTATCGATCAGGAGCACGTCACCGACCTGGGCGTCCACGCAGGCGAAGGCCGTACTGACGCCGACGATCCCGCCGCCGATGACGAGGACATCAGGCCGTACGCGGCTGACGTCGTCGACGCGGCCGAGCACGGCCCGCTCGCTCGCGGTGAGCTGGTCACGCCAGATGGCGCCCGTCACGGTCATGTCACCATCCTCGCTGACCCGCAAATAATGGCCCAGCAGAAACGTGCGAGCAACGTCGTGTTCCCGGCCGGGAAACGCGGTCACCGCAGACTAGGGGGATGGGTGTTGCCCACCCGGAGAATCGGGTACGCCGCACGATCGCCCTCATCGCGCACGACAACAAGAAAGCCGATCTGGCTGAGTGGGCGCGATTCAACCGCGCCGAGCTCGTCCAGCACGACCTCGTCGCGACCGGAACGACCGGGCGGCTGCTGACCGACGAGCTAGGCCTGCCAGTCACGTGCCTGCGCAGTGGACCGCTCGGTGGTGACCAGCAGATCGGCGCACGGATCGCCGATGGGGACGTTGACATCCTCATCTTCTTCTGGGACCCGCTGGAGCCCCATCCGCATGATCCGGATGTGAAGGCGCTGCTGCGGCTGGCGGTTGCCTGGAACATCCCGGTGGCCTGCAACCGCGCCAGTGCGGATTTCGTGATCTCGTCTCCGCTGTTCACGCGGCGGTATGACCGGTTGCAGCCAGATTTTGCTGATTCCTCCAGTGGCTCGGGGACGCTGGCAACCGGCGCGGCGCGGCCGGCCTGACCGCTCGTATCGGTCCCCGTTCCCACTGCCTGGAAGCAATCGCCGGTTTTCGTTGCTATCGCAGGCGCAGCGGACGCCCGGTGCGCCAGTTGCGGGTGAGCCGTAGGCTGGAATTATTGCCGGACACGGCTGGCGGGCTTGGAGGTTGCGTGGCGCTCAGCGATTCCTACGGACGGATCGCGACCGACCTGCGGGTGTCGGTAACGGATCGGTGCAACCTGCGGTGCGCGTACTGCATGCCGGCCGAGGGCCTCGACTGGCTGCCGAGGCCCGAGCTGCTGACCGACGACGAAATGGTCCGGCTGATCGAACTAGCAGTGACCAGGCTCGGCATCACGGAGGTGCGGTTCACCGGCGGTGAGCCGCTGCTGCGGAAGGGGCTCAGCGGGATCATCGAGCGGGTCGCCGGCCTGACGCCGCGGCCAGAGATCTCCCTCACCACCAACGGCATCGGCCTGGTCAGGCTGGCCGCGCCGCTGCACGCAGCCGGCCTGAACCGGATCAACGTTTCCCTGGACACCCTGTCGCCCGAGACGTTCGTCCGGCTAGCCCGCCGGGACCGCCTGGGGGACGTGCTGAAAGGACTGGTCGCGGCCGCCGAAACCGGCCTCGCGCCCGTGAAGGTCAACACGGTGCTCATGCGCGGCGTGAACGAGGGTGAGGCGGCCGAACTGCTGCGATTCTGCCTCGCGAGCGGCTACGAGCTTCGCTTCATCGAGCAGATGCCGCTGGACGCCCAGCATGGCTGGCGACGTGAGCAGATGGTGACCGCTGATGAGATCCTCGCGGCGCTGCAGGCGGAGTTCAGCCTGACCCCGGCGGATCCAGCTGGGCGAGGCTCGGCACCGGCCGAGACATTCCTGGTCGACGGCGGGCCGCAGACCGTGGGCGTCATTGGCTCGGTGACGAGGCCCTTCTGCGCTGCATGCGACCGGGTGCGGCTGACCGCCGACGGGCAACTGCGGAACTGCCTGTTCGCCACCACGGAGAATGACCTGCGGACGCCCTTGCGGGCGGGGGCCTCTGACGACGATCTCGCCGCTCGCTGGGAGCGGTGCGTTGCGGCCAAGCTGCCAGGCCACGGCATCAACGACCCTGGTTTCCTGCAGCCCGCACGGCCCATGTCGGCCATCGGCGGCTGAGCTCACTCACCCCGCGCGCTCGAAGACCGTGCCGCCTGAGTGACGGCGGCGGTCAGCATAACTGTGCCCTGGGGCTTGCCAGGCGATGCATATCGATATATCGTTGACCTATCACAGAACTACGGTGACTGTCTGCACGGGAGTCAGTCGAGTCACCAGCACACGAAGGAGCTACCCATGAGGTACGACAAGGAGCGCGACTGGAGTCGCGCATCAGGCAGGTGGGAGCCTGCCGACGATGGCGAGCATCGTCGCTGGCATGGCGACGACGGGGAGCGGCACGGCGGCCGTGGCCGCATGCGCTCACGGCCGCATTTCGGCGGTCCGGGGTTCGGCGGTCCGGGATTTCCGGGCGGGCCTGGGTTCGGCCCGGAATTTCGTGGCGGTCCGTGGATGAAGGAAGCGCACCGGATGCGGGGCCCGCGGGCCCGCCGGGGCGACGTCCGGGCGGCAGCGCTAGCCCTGCTGTCCGAGCAGCCGATGAACGGCTATCAGATCATTCAAGAGATCACCGACCGCAGCGGCGGCGTCTGGCGGCCGAGCCCGGGCTCGGTGTATCCCGCACTGCAGCAGCTTGAGGACGAGGGCCTGATCAGGGCCGAGGCGGGCGACGGCGGGCGCCGCGCCTACCAGCTCACCGACGAGGGCCGGCAGTACGCCGCCTCGCACGCCGACGAGCTGCGGGCGCCGTGGGACGTAGTGGCGGGCGGCGCCGCCGGGGCGGCAATCGAGATGCGCAAGCTGATCGGCCAGGTCGCGATGGCGGCCGTGCAGGTCGTCAGCGCAGGCACGGACGCTCAGGCGGCCCAGGCCCGGCAGGTGCTGACCGACACCCGCAAGGCGCTTTACCGGATCCTCGCTGCCGACGACGAGGCGGGGGGCGGCACTGACGGCGAGTAACGCCTCGCCGCCTGGGCTGGCCCGAGCTATCGGGCTGGCCCGAGCCGCCCGGCTGGCCCGAGCCGCCGGGAAAGCCAGGGCGGTGGCCCTGGCTAGGCTCGTATCTAGCCGATTCAGGGAAGGCACAAGGGCGTGACACAGTCCGAAGCGGCAGGTCAGGCCGGCGCGCAGGCGGGGGCCGGAACATCATCGGCACTACTAGCCGACCGCGGGCGACAGACCGTCATTGCGGTCTCCGGTCTGGTGAAGCGGTACGGCGAGGTGGAAGCCGTGCGTGGCATCGACTTCACCGTCGAGCGGGGGGAGACATTCGGCTTCCTTGGCCCCAACGGCGCAGGCAAGTCCACCACCATCAAGATCCTCTGCACGCTGGCCACCGCGACCGCCGGAACTGCGATGGTCAACGGGCACGACACGGCCACGGACCGAGACGAAGTGCGGCGGAACATCGGGCTGGTGTTCCAGGACACCACCCTGGACACCTACCTGACCGCCGAGCAGAACCTGCGGTTCCATGCGGACTTGTACGGCGTGCCCAGGGCGGCGGTGCAACCGCGGATGCGCCAGGTGCTGGACATGGTGGGGCTGTGGGACCGCAAGGACAGCCTGGTCAGCACGTTCTCCGGCGGCATGCAGCGGCGGCTGGAGATCGCCAGGGGATTGCTGCATGCACCGCACGTGCTGTTCCTGGACGAGCCGACGGTCGGCCTCGACCCGCAAACCCGATCGTCCATCTGGGCCTACATCAACGACCTTAAGCAGCGCGAGGACATCACCATCTTCCTCACCACGCACTACATGGACGAGGCCGAGCACTGCGATCGGATCGCGATCATCGACCACGGCAAGATCGTGGCGATCGACACACCGGAAGAACTCAAGGCCAGCATCGGCAAGGACCGGGTGCAGATCCACACGGCGGACGATCCGGCGGCGATCGCCGAGCTCGGCCGCGCTTTCGGCCTCAGCGCGGCCATGCACGAGGGCGCGGTCACCTTCGCGGTGAATTCCGGCGAGCAGTTCGTGCCACGGCTGTTCGGTGAGCTGAGCGTGCCAATCCGGGCGGTGAGCGTGTCGCGACCGTCCCTGGATGACGTCTTCATGTCCTACACCGGCACCACCATCAGGGACGCCGAAGGCGGCGCGGGCAACGAGTTCATGCGCAACATGGCCCGGATGCGGCCAGGCGGAAGGCGGTAGCCGATGGCGACGCAGACAACCAGGCCGGCCGTGGCAGAAGAAGGCGCCGTCGTCGACCGGATCAGGGTCTCGGTACCCGATCGGGGGCTGCGGCACGACCTGCGAGCCGTCAGCATCGTCTGGCGGCGGGAGCTGATCAGGTTCAGGACCGACCGCCTCCGGGCGATTACCTCGCTGGTGCAGCCGTTCTTGTTCCTGTTCATCCTCGGCACCGGGCTATCGACCCTCGCGAGCCATGGCCTTCCGCACTCGGCGAGCTTCGACTTCAAGACGTTCATCTACCCCGGCGTACTGGCCATGTCGGTGCTGTTCACGGCTATCTTCTCAGCGGGGTCGATCGTCTGGGACCGGGAGTTCGGCTTCCTGCGCGAGATCCTGGTCGCGCCGGTCAGCCGCGCCGCGATCGTCGTCGGCAAGTGCCTGGGCGGGACTACCATCGCGACGTACCAGGGCGTTATCTTCTTGGCCCTGGCCTGGTTCGCACACGTCCCCTACACTCCGGTGCTGATATTCGGGCTGATCGGGATGCTCCTGCTGCTGGCCTTCACGCTGACGGCGTTCGGGGTGATGATGGCCGCCAGAATCCGGCAGTTCCAGGCGTTCATGGCGGTCACGCAGATGCTCGTGCTGCCGCTGTTCTTCCTGTCCGGGGCCCTGTACCCGCTTAACGGCCTGCCGGCCTGGCTGGCGGTCCTCACCAGGCTCGACCCGCTCACCTACGTTGTCGGCCCGATGCGCCATCTCGTGTTCAGCCACCTCAGCTTGTCGCCGGCCCTCGCTCACGTCATCAACAGCCGGCTAGCGCCCAGCATCACCTGGGCGGGGTGGCCTGTGCCGACGTGGCTGTCGCTCGGCATTGTGGCGGTGATGGGGCTCGGGATGATGTCGGTCGCGATCGCGGAGTTCAGCAAGACTGACTAATCACTCCGCCCGGAAGTCGTCCGGTGGATGACAGACACATCCTCCTCGCCCAGTGCGTCTTCGCTGTCGCGGTCCACGACGGCGGGACGGAACAGTTGCTGGGCTATCAGCGTGGGCACGAACGCGGACAGGATGACAACGGTCACCAGCTCGGTGTACTGCGTCTTGTCGATGATGTAGTGGGTCAGGCCGAAGAGCGCCGCGATGGACCCGAAGGTCAGGCCCGTGGCCATGAGCAACGTGGTGTAGCCGCGCTCGCGCGGCGGGAGCTTGAATGCGGCGGCAACCGGCCAGACACCGGCCATCTTGGCGGCGAGCTTGACGAGCAGCAGGATGCCGATCACCCCGGCCCCGGTGATCAGCGCCGGGGCTGAGATGAGAGTTCCCGCACGCAGGAAGAAGAACGGGGTCAGCAGCGCGAATGCGATGGACCGCAGCCGGTCCATGAGCGCCCGATCGTGCAGGAACATCCCCGCGACAACCAGGCCAGCGACGTAGGCAGGCAGCACCGCCTCGCTTCCCGCCTGGGTGGCGAGCCCGCCGAGCCCGAACAAGACGACCAGCAGCAGCTTGATTTCCGGTTCGGAAACCCGGTGCCCGAAATGCCGGACGGTGATGCGGAGCAGCCACGGCAGAGCCGTGACCGTCACCGCGCTGACCGCCAGGAAGACCAGGAGCAGCCAGCCGTAGCTCGCGAACAGCCCGCCGAGTGCCAGCACGGTGCCGAGGTCGGTGACGAAGCAGGCGGCGAGGATGAGCTTTCCGAGGTCGTGGCGGTTCAGGCCGGTCTCGACCATGACCGCGTAGACGACCGCGACCGACGTGGTGCTGAGGGCGATGCCGCCGATCTCAGCGGCATGCAGGTGCCAGCGGAGAACCAGGGCGCAGAACGCGAACGCGGCCGCAAACGGCACGGCGAACGACACGACGCCCATGGACAGGCTGGCCTTCCAGTGGCCGCGCAGCGACACCGGATCGATCTCTGCCCCGGCCAGGAAAGTGAGCACGAGCGAGCCGACGCTGGCCAGGAATGTCACGACGTCGGTCTGGGTGACATGCTCGCGGATGCCGGGGATGTTCCCGGCCAGGCCGCCGACCACAATCTCCACGAGCGCAGCCGGGATCGCGATCTTGATGCTGACGACCGAGGCGAGCAACGCCATGCCCAGCCAGATGGCAGCCACGTAGTACAGGTTCATGTGAAGGCTCCTGCCAGTGAGTCCTGACAGAAGCCATCAGCCACGGCGGCGGTTCGGGCGGCCAGCCCGCCGGAGCTTCATCCGGCTAGGTCAGATCATAACGGTCGGACCAGACGCTGGGGCGCGCGCGCCAGCCGAGAACGCGGCCGGACCAGACGTAAACGCTCCGCCCGCGTCCCGGCCGCCCCGCGCTCGCAGCCGCCGAGCGGAGAGTGACCCCAGATCGGAGCAGCCAGCCACCGACGCCAGCGAACGGAGGTTCCCCCGTCTGGTCCGCCGAGCCGCAGTCCGCCGCCCCTGCACACCCCGGGAACCACGCAGTCCCAGTTCGGCTCGCGGCGCCGTGTACGAAGCGGCCGGTTGGTTGGAGGGCTCCGGGGCTCCCGCTCGCAAGCGGCTGCGAGACAAGCGGTCGCTTGTGGGGGGCTCCGGGGGGTCTCCCCCCGGACAGATACTGCGAGCCTCTGGTGAGGGGGCCGCAGGCCCCCGATCATGGAGCGACGCCGGGTGGCTACGGGGGCAAACCACCCGGCGTCGCATTCATCGGCGCTCCGACGGGGGCCCGGAACGCCGGCAACTGGTGCCCCAGCGGGGGACCAGAGCACCGGTAAGCATGTTACACCGAACGGACTCCTAGTGCATCAAGACCGGATTAGGAACCAATGGCGTGCCGTGGGCGACTAGTCCCACTGAATAGCCCTAGGCCAGCACGAACTGGGCTCTCGGCGGCGCACACTTGCGGACCTTCTGCCAGGAAAAACTGAGACACGCCGCCTACGCCAGGTGCGTGAAGAAATAGCCCTATTCGGCAGGCGGTCGCGGCGGGCTGCCGGGCCGCGCCGGCGGCTTGTAGATGGCGGGGGAGTTCGGCTCGTACTGGCGGAAGCCCCGGTTGGCCGTCGGCTCCCGCCCGCCGTTGGCGAAGACCACCGCGAAGTAGGGGATGACGAGCGCGCCCACCGCCGGGATGGCGGTCAGCCAGCCGAGGTGGTTGACGAACATCAGCACCGCGGCGATGAAACACACCGTCCGGATGCCCATCATGATCAGGTAGCGGCGCTCCCGGTACCGGATGTCGTCCGACAATCCGGGCCGGGCCTCTGTCACCAGATGGGCCTGGTCACGCCGAGTCCGGGGAGCCGTTCTCACGTCATCCACGTTATGCCGCGTTGCTGCTTGCCGCCAGCGCGGGGACGACGCCGTCAGCCAGGAACCGATCCGTCATGCTGAAGATCCTGATCACCCCGGCTTCCGCTGGAGGAAATGACATGACTGATCGCACGTATCGGGTAACGGAGATTGTCGGAACCTCGCCTGAAAGCGTCGAGACCGCGATCAGGGGCGCCTTGCACCGTGCGGCCCAGACGCTCAGGCACCTGGACTGGTTCGAGGTCACCCAGGTCCGCGGCCAGATCGTGGACGGTGAGGTCGCGCACTTCCAGGTCGGTCTTAAGGTCGGCTTCCGGCTTGAGGACGCCTGACGCTGCTAGCTGGCCTGGCTGACCGAGGACATATTGAAGCCTTCGACCCTGACGGGCGCCATGGCGGCCCTGGTGAAGTAGTCGCCCCACTCGCGCGGCAGCGTCGGCACCGTCTCGCCGGCTTCGGTGATCCGGCCGAGCATCGCGACCGGGCTCTCATTGAAGCGGAAGTTGTTCACCGCGCCGGTGACCTCGCCGTTCTCCACCA
>Ga0126378_10003416_pt1 | contig 11995 bp, 9 predicted proteins | sample PanSoiMetPlot_23_FD_92587 | JGI IMG/M metagenome (GOLD analysis project Ga0126378, IMG submission 92587) | Tropical forest soil microbial communities from Panama - MetaG Plot_23 | ecosystem: Environmental > Terrestrial > Soil > Tropical forest > Bulk soil | place: Panama | collected 2016-02-17
CCCTCCTCCCGGCGGCCCAGGCGGAGGAGGCCCTCGAGCAGCCAGAACGAGCAGGGCAGGAAAGCGCCCTCCCGTCCCGGCAGGCCGTCGTGCCCGACAGGGTACCGGTACAGAAGCGGGCCACCCGCGCCGAGCTCCTTCCAGATCGAGTCGATGGTTTCGGCCACACGCTCTCTTCCACCGTCCATGTCAAAGCCGGTCAGGGGCAGCAGCAGGAGCGCGCTGTCGAGCTCGTCGGATCCATAGGCGCGGACGTAGCAGCCCCGCTCGGCGCTGAAGCCATGGCGCCGCACGTCCTCGGCCAGAAGATCGCGTTCCCGCTCCCAGCGTGCAGCGCGCCTGCGGCTCATGCCCAGCGCAGCGGCCGTCCGGGCGGCCCGGTCCAGCGCGATCCAGGCCCACACCTTGGAATGCACGGAGTGGGCGGGTTCGGCACGGACCTCCCAGAGCCCGGCGTCCGGCCGCTGCCAGTTGTCGACCACGAAGTCCGCGTACTCGGCCAGCGTCCGCCGCCCCTCGCGACTCAGCTTCTCGTCGGCCTGGGTCAGGTTCCACAGCGCGTCGATGACCCACCCGTAGACGTCGAGCTGGTGCTGCTCCTCGGCCAGGTTGCCGACCCGGACCGGCAGGCTGCCGTGGTAGCCGGACACGCCGTCGACCTCGCGCTCGGGCATCGACCTCTCGCCGTAGAGGTCGTAGAGCACTCTGATCGGAGCCTCCTCCCGGCAGGCGCACTTGACCAACCAGTCCACGAACGCGCACGCCTCCGACTTCTTGCCGGCCGCCAGGAACGCGGCCACTCCCACACTGGCGTCGCGTGGCCATGAGAACCGGTAGTCCCAGTTGCGGACGCCCCCGATCTCCTCGGGTAACGAGGTGGTCGGAGCGGCCACCGGAGCACCCGTGGGCGTGTACGTGAGCATGCGCAGATTCATCAGGCTGCGGACGAGCACATCGCCGTAGTGCTCACCGGATCGGATATCCCGGCTCCACCGGCGCCACCAGCGGTCGGTAGCGTCGATGAGCGGCGTGGCCCGATCGGCGGGGACCGGATGGTCCTCGTCAGTGAGCACCGTCGACAGCGACTCGCCCTGGCGAAGCAGGAGGTGGAGGGGCACCCCTGGCCGAAGGCTGACGGGGGGGCTGACGGAGACGGCGATCGGAGCCTCGTCATGCGTGCCAGGAAGGCCGGGCCGCGGATCGTGGAGCACCCGGACGCTGACCGACCCAGCGTCGCATGAGAGCCGTCTCACGACCGTCGGCGAGTCGGTCCCCATGGCCATCGCCTCGACCAGGGTCGCCCGGCCTGTGCCGCTCTCCCACGTCGTCTCCAGAACCGTGGACCGGTCGCGGTACCGGCGCTCGGTGTGCGTCACACCCTCGACGGCGATCTCGAAGCAGCCGCCACGCTCGCGGTCGACCAGGCGGCCGAACACCGGCTCTGAGTCGAAGCGCGGCCAGCACATCCAGTCGATGGACCCAAACCGCGAGGTCAAGCCCGCGGTCCTCGTGTCGCCGATCATCCCGTAGTCACGGATCGGTGGCGCCTGCCAGCGGCCGACCGGTTCGCCCATCTCCCGTCCCCTAGATCGAATTTATCGTAGCGTGACGCTATATTAGTTCAATGGATGGGCTCGACGACATCCAGAGAGCCCTTGCCTTCAGGGCTGCTCCACCCCGAATATCGACATCACCTTACGCATGCGGTCGACCGCTATCTCGGCGTCGCGCAGTAGCCCGGCTCGGTCGGCCAGGACGAAGAGCTCGGCAAGATGCACCGACGAGCGACCGCTCTCGAGCCCTCCCACCATCCGAAAGTGGTGCTGGTGCCCGTTCAGATAGGCCAGAAAGACGATGCCCGTCTTGTAGAAGTAGGTCGGCGCTTTGAAGATGTGCCGAGACAGGGGGACGGTCGGCTCCAGGATCGAACCAAACGCCTCCCGGTCCCCGGCGTCCAGCGCGAGGAGGGCCGCGGAGGCGGCGGGCGCGATTGCGTCGAAGGCACCCAGCAAGGCATCGCTGTAGTAGCCGTCGTCTCCGAGGATCGTGGTCGGGAAGTCGAAATCGTCGCCGGTGAACATGTGGACGCCGGCGGGCAGGCGGCGCCGCATCTCGACTTCCCGCCGCTGGTCGAGCAGTGAGAGCTTGAGTCCCTCGACCTTCGCCCGGTTGCCGTCGATGATGGCAAGCAAGGTAGCCATGGCCAGATCGAGATCGTTCGAGCCCCAGTACCCGCGGAGCTGCGGGTCGAAGACTTCACCCAGCCAGTGGATGAGCGCGGGGCTGGACAGGCTGGAGAGGACCGCGCCGTACACGCGGTGGTAGTCGTCGGCCGACCTCGCTATTCGCGCCAGCTCACGGCTGGCCATCAGCACCACCTGACCGCCTTGCGCCTCGACGAACTCGCACTGCTCTTCATAGGCCGCCTCGACCTCTCGCAGAGTGCGGGCGCTGCCCGGCGGAAGGTGATCGGTCTGGACGCCGCACACGATTCGGCCTCCCACGGCCTTTGCTTCTGCAACCGACCTGCGTATCAGCTCTCTGGCGGCCGCCCAGTCCAGACCCATCCCCCGCTGGGCGGTGTCCATAGCTTCGGCAACTCCCAGCCCGTATGACCAGATGTGACGGCGGAACGCCAGCGTCGTCTCCCAGTCGATGACCGCAGGTGACGCCGGTGTGGTGTCAGCCAGAGGGTCGGCGACAACGTGCACGGCGGCGTATGGAATCCGGCTCACCGGCGGCCGGCCGCTGCCCGGGTACTTGAAGCCCTGCCCCACACCGTAGTCGGTCAGGCCGCCGTCAGCGGCCGGCAGCCGCAGAGTCTCGGGCATTCAGGCATCCTCCAGCTGGTTGGCAGGCAGCGCGGGATGGGGTCGCTCCAGGCCAGGGCAGGCTGCATTGACATCCCGCTGAGTCGAAAATACCATCGGCTCGTTCACTGGAAGACCATTTCCGCCGAGCCGGTGGTTTCCATCTGAGCCCATCGAAGCCCGCAGGCGTGCACCCCGAGATCATCGACTGCTGAGAACAGAGGCAACTCATCAATGAAGGTCGGCGTTTTCGTACCGTCCTATCTGCTGCCCGGAGACGAGTCCAGGCACGGCGATCAGATAAGAGGCTTCGCCGCGCGTGCTGAGGAGCTCGGTTTCGACTCGTTGTGGATCACGGATCACCTGCTGACGGCCCGACGCTTCTACCGCGTGGGCTGGACGGAGCCCTTGATGACCCTCAGCCACGTCGCCGCCGTAACCAGCCGGATACACCTCGGAACCTCCATCCTGGTTCTGCCGACCCACAATCCCGTGATGCTGGCCAAGGAGATCGCCACTCTGCAGCACCTGAGCGGCGGCCGCTTCGTCTACGGCGTCGGGACAGGCTGGAACGTGCCCGAGTTCGAGTCGACCGGCGGCACCAGACCGCAGCGGGGCCGCCGCACGGATGAGGTGCTCGAAGCCTCGATGCAACTCCTGAAGGGGCCCAATCAGACTTTCCACGGGAAGTACTACAGGTTCGAGAACATCACCGTCGAGCCGCTCAGCCAGGTGCCGCCAGTCTGGGTGGCAGGAGGCCGCCAGTACGCTCACGAGGCCTCCCCCGATCAGGACCGGATGGATCCAAACGTCCTTAACAGAATCTGCCGGTGGGACGGCTGGATCGCTCGCCCGACCTCGTCTCCAAACCAGCTCGCGCTCGACCTCGCGGAGATCGACGCGGAGCTCGAGCGGCAGGGCACGTCTCGGGCGCGCAAGGGGTTCGTCATCGCGCACGAGAACTTCTGCTGGCTCACCGAGAAGAAACGGCACGACGACGCTCTGGCCGAGCAGAAGCATTACATGCTCGGTGTGGTCTCCGACGAACGGCCCTGGGAGTACATCGAGGCGGTCTACCTCACCGGGACCATCGACGAGGTTCAGCACAGGATCCAGGAGCGAATAGAGGCCGGCGTGGAGCACGTGTTCCTGCACACGATGACGGCAGACCTCGCTCAGCTGGACCTCTTCGCCAGGCACCTGCTCCAGCCCTTCAAGAACGCCAGACCAGACAAGCGTCCAGCTGTGGCATGAAGCGGTTCGAGGGCAAGACCGCTCTGGTGACGGGCGGCACCCGGGGCATCGGCCTCGCCATCACTCGGGCGTTCCATCGTGAGGGCGCATCGGTGATTGCCATCACCCGGCACGAGGACCAGGCGGCCGCGGTGCGCCAGGAGTTCGGGGGCGACTTCCGCGCCCGGGTGGAGATCGCGGACGTCCGCGACCGTGCGTCGCTGGAACGCGTTCGCTACAGCGTCGACCAGCTGCACGTCCTGATCCCGAACGCGGGCGTTGCGACGCGCGCCGAGGCCCTCGATCTTGGATCGGACGCTCTGCACGCCATGATCGACACCAACTACTACGGCGTCTTCCTCACCTGTCAGGTCTTCGGGCCGCTGTTGTTGAGATCGCCTGGCGGTCGCGTCGTCGTGACCAGCTCCATCAGCGCCATCCACGGGCAGAAGCTGAGGGCCGCCTACTGCGGGACCAAGGGCGCGGTGTCGGCCCTTGTTCGTGCGCTGGCGGTGGAATGGGGACCCGGAGGAGCAACCGTCAATGCCGTCGCACCAGGCATCATTCGCACTCCCCTGATCCAGGAGTACGCCGACGCCAACCCGGACAAGGTCGAGGCCGGCATCGCCCACACTCCGCTGCGCCGGCTGGGCGATCCTGCAGACGTCGCCGACGTCGTCCTGTTCTTCGCATCGGACGCGGCGCGCTACGTCACCGGGCAGACACTGGTCGTGGACGGCGGCATGACCGCAGGCAGCGACTGGTGGTAGACGGCGGCATGACCGCAGGCAGCGACTGGTGGTAGACGGCGGAGGAACTGCGATGAATGAATCGGGTGGCGTTCGCGGTCGCACGGTCGCTGACATCCCGCTCGGGCTCAAGACCCGTGTCAGCAAGACGGTGAGCGAGTCAGACGTCTACCTCTTCGCCGGCATCACGGGGGATTTCGATCAGAACCACGTTGACGAGGAGTTCTGCAAGCGGACCAGCTTCGGACGCCGGATCGCCCACGGTGCGCTGATCCTCGGCTACACCTCGGCGGCTTCCACCCAGATCCTGCATGCGTTCGACCGTCCGATGGTGTCCGTCGGTTATGACCGGGTGCGCTTTCTAAAGCCCGTCTACTTCGGCGACACCATCACGGTCGACTATGAGATCACCCAGGTCGTGCCAGAGAAAGAGAGGCTTCTCAGCAAGGTCGAGGTGTCGAACCAGAGGGGCGAGGTGGTAATGGTGGCCACGCACCTGATGCAGCTGGTCGACTGATGCCGATAAGGAGCCTTGAGGGAGTACGCATCGCCACCTTCACCCAGTTTCTCCTGGGGCCGGCCGGCGTCCAGCTCCTCGCCGACCTCGGTGCCGACGTCGTCAAGGTCGAAGCCCCGCACAAAGGCGCCTGGGAACGCCACTGGTCCGGCGCGGAGACCTTCCCCGGCGGCGTGAGCGCGTTCTTCATGCTGGCGAATCGGAACGTCAGGAGCGTTACGCTCAACTTGAAGTCTGACCCTGGCCTGGAGGCGGCCCGCAAGCTGATCCAGTCCTCGGAGATAGTGGTCGAGAACTTCCGCCCGGGAGTCATGCATCGACTCGGGCTCGGCTACGAATCTGCGAAGCAGCTCCGGCCCGAGATCGTCTACGTCTCGGCGTCCGGATACGGCTCGAAAGGCCCGTATCGGGACCTCCCAGGCCAGGATTTGCTGATCCAGGCGGTCTCAGGGCTGGCGTCGATCAACGGGCGCGGAGGTGAGGTCCCGGTCCCGTTGGGGGCCGCGATGGTGGATCAGCATGGCGCAGCGCTGCTGGCGATGGCGACTCTGGCGGCGGTGCTGCACCGCGATCGCACTGGCGAGGGGCAGCACGTCGAGGTCGTGATGATGGACGCTGCCTTCGACCTGGCGACCGAGCCGGTCGTCTACCACCTCAGCGGAGCGCAGCTCGAACGCCCTCGGTCCTGGGTTACAGACACGTTCCACGCGGCACCCTATGGGATCTACCCGACCAGGGACGGCGCCGTTGCCATCTCAATGTCTCCGGTTGCGCAGGTCCGTCACGCCCTGGGCGAACCCCCCGAGCTGGAGCCGTTCGAGGATCCTGCGATCGCGTTCGAGCGCCGCGACGACATCAGTACCGCCCTGGGGCGGGTCGTACGTGGGATGTCCACCAATGAAGTTGTCGAGAGGCTCCGCGCCGAGGCGGTCTGGTGCGCACCCGTCAACGACCTCGAAGCTGCCCTGGCTGATCCGGCGGTGCGGTACCTGGACCCAGTCCTGGAGTTCGATCACCCGGAGGCGGGGCGGGTGAGAGTGCTGAAGCACCCCGTGCGTTATAGCGTGGGCGAGCCCCCGCTGCGCCACCTGCCGCCCCGCATCGGAGAGCACACCGACGAGGTGCTGGGCGAGCTCGGCTACTCGGCGGATTCGATAGCAGCGATGCGATCATCGGGCGCGGTCTGAACCCGGCATACGTGAAGGAGGGCTGAATCGTGACAACCAACCAGGCTTCTGGCGAACAGATCGCATGGATGTCCGCTGCAGAGCTGGGCCGCCGGATCCGTCGCCGAGAGCTCTCGGCGTTGGAGGTCCTCGAGGCCACCATCGAGCGCATCGAGAAGCGTAATCCCTCCATCAACGCATTCGTCTACAAAGGCTTCGAGGACGCCCGAAAGGCAGCCGCGGCCGCAGACGAGACCGTTCGCTCGGGTCGTGAAGTGGGACCTCTGCATGGTGTACCCGTCGCGATCAAGGACCTGTTCGACTTCAAGCCGGGCTGGCCGGCCACCCTTGGAGGCATTCGCACGCTGGCCAACAACGTGCTGGACTTCCACTGCATGTTCGCGGAGCGCATCGAGCGGGCGGGCGCGGTGCTGGTGGGGAAGACGAATTCGCCGACCATGGGGCTGCGCGGGACGTGCGACAACTACCTCTTCGGTCCTTCGCGCAATCCCTTCGACACCTCCCGCAATACCGGCGGTTCCTCCGGCGGCAGTGCCGCCGCAGTCGCAGACGGCCTCGTTCCACTCGCCGAAGGCACTGACGGAGGAGGCTCGATCCGGATCCCGGCCGCCTGGTGCGGTGTCTACGGTTACAAGGCCTCGTTTGGGCGGGTACCGCTTACCGGCCGGCCCAACGCATTCCAGGGCATCACGCCGTTCATCTTCGAAGGACCCATCACCCGCACCGTTGAGGATGCGGCGGTCAGCCTGGACGTCCTGGCCGGTCCGGATCCGCGGGATCCGTTCTGTCTTCTCGACAAGCCCGACTTCGCGGCGGCGCCGGCACGCCCCATCAAGGGCTGGAAGATCGCCTACAGCGCTGACTTCGACGTCTTTCCGGTCGAGCATGCCGTGGCCTCGACGGTGCGTGGCGCTCTTCCGGCGTTCGAGGAGGCAGGGGCCTCGGTCGAGGAAGTAAAGGTCGGCATCACGCGGCCTCAGCACGAGCTGAGCGATGTCTGGACGCGGCTCATGATGCCGTTGAACATCGGTGGACTCGAGAGCCTGAAGGCGGCTGGGGTCGACCTCATGAAAGATCATCCCGACGACCTGCCGCCCCAGTACCGGCGGTGGATAGAGGTGGGTTACGGGCTCAGCGTGACCGACGTGTGGGCAGACCAGATCGCCCGCAGCGAGGTCTACGACGCAATCGAGTCCGTCCTCGACCGATACCAGCTGCTGGTGACGCCCACGCTTGCCTGCATGCCCGTGAAGAACGCCGGCGACGGCAATACCGTCGGGCCCAGCGAGGTCAACGGCGTCCAGGTTGATCCACTGATCGGGTGGTGCCTGACCTACTTCATCAACTTCTCGGGCCACCCAGCCGCTTCGATCCCTGCCGGCCAGCATGACGGCCTGCCCGTGGGTCTACAGATCATCGGGCGCCGGGGAGCCGACCAGGACGTCCTCGCCGCCAGCGCGGCCTTCGAGCGAGTTAAGCCATGGCAGGACATGTACAGGATCTGCGCTCAGCGTCCCCTCTGAGCAGCCTGCGGTCCTGGCCGTCAATCAGCTCCTCGCCAGTCCCGGCGAACGTCCCAGATGTGCTGTGCGCACCTCGCGGCCAGTGCCTGGATGGTCGACGTGGGGTTGACTCCCCCACCTGTGGGCAGGCTGCTGCTGTCGGCGATGTAGAGGTTGGGCACGTCGTGCGCCTGGTTATGGCGATCAACCACCGAGGTGGCCGGGTCGTCACCCATGCGCGCGGTGCCCATCAGATGCCAGCCCCATATCGGTGAGAGGCCAAAGTCGCGTACAGACGTGGCTCCGGCAGCCTCCAGCACCTGATGCGCGCGCTGAATCATGTCCGCGCCCAACCTCTGGCTGTTCTCGCCCAGCCGGTAGAAGGTTTTGACGCCCGGCATTCCGACGGCGTCCGTGTGTTCCCAGTCGAGCTCAATCCGGTTGATCTCCTCAGGGATGTCGTCACCGCAGAGATACATGCAGACCTCGTGGTTCAGGTAGCGGTCGAGCACGTCGTGGTGGTCGAGGCCCCAGGGTGCTAGCTGCAGGGCAAGGTTGAGTGGAGAGTATCCTCCGACCCCGCTCATGATGAACCCGCGCATGTAGTCGCGTGACGGATCGGTCTCATAGAACTGCCGCGTGGACACGGTGCCACCCCAGGTGCCGTGCCAGCCCTCGACCGGCTCTTCGAAACGGCCGACGGCGAAGCTCTGAACGTGCACCATGAGGTTCTTGCCGACCTTGCCGCTGCGGTTGGCGAGGCCATGAGGATGCCCGGACGAGTCGGAGAGCATCAGCAGCCGGGGCGTGCCCAGCCCACCGCCGCAGAGGACGACGACACGCGCCTTGATCTCATGGATCCCGCCCTCGGAGTCATGGTAGACCGCACCCTGAGCGCGGCCGTGCGAGTCGACGGTGAGCGAGCGGACGCGGGCGTTGGTGATCAGGCGAACGCCCAGCTTCAGCCCTTTGGGCCAGTACGTGACGTCGGTGGTCCCGAGTGACCCCTGGGGGCAACCGAACGGGCAGTAGCTCCTGTGGTCGCAGGCGCTCCGGCCCTCGTAGGGCACCGTCGCGATGGCCTGCTCGGTGGGCCACCAGTACCAACCGAGCCTCTCGTAGGCGTCGATCAGCAGCCTGCCGGGCCGTCCCACTGGCGCCGGCGGCAGCAGCGTCGGCCGCCGGGGCGGCCCGCACGGGTCGCCCGCCAGGCCCGCCACACCGATCTCGCGCTCGTTGACGTCGTAGAAGGGCTCGAGCTCTTCATATGTCAGCGGCCAGTCCACGCCGACGCCATCCAGGCTGCGCATCCTGAAGTCGGACGGGGCAAAACGCCAGTAGTTGCCGGCGAAGCCGATCGTGCTGCCGCCGACCGCGTTGTAGATGTAGACGTCGATCGGGTTGTCGCCAAAGCTTGCCACCGGGTAGTCGGACGGCCAGCGGCGCACGTTCGGGTTTGCGGCCCAGTAGCGCCGGCCCCTGACCTCCCAATCGAGATGAGCCTTGGGCAGTGTCTGCCGGTCGACCCAGTCGCCTTGCTCGAGACAGACCACCTTGGCGCCGTGCTCTGCCAGCCGTTTCGCGATTACCGCACCTGCGCCGCCGGCGCCCACGACCAGGACATCCGCGGGCTCCGCGCTCACCTAGGGAACCTCCCTGTATCGAGTGGGCAGCGACTTCACGCGCCGCAGGAGGCTCTCGTCAAAGCCTTCCATCCCGCTACCCGTGGTGGGGGCGACGGCGTCCCAGCCGATGTCACTCTGGAGGGCCGCCAGCACCACGGGGTGCGCGTAGTAGGCCTCGTAGGTGAGGTCGCGAACCATGTCGAAGGCGCCGCTTCTGTCCTCGAGCTCGAAGGCGCGCACGGCTCGCGTGCGCTCGGCCAGGTCTGCTGAAGCAAAGCCACCACCGCCGGCGTCACCCGCGAGGCCCTGTAGCGTGTCGAGCGCGCGCAGCAGCGTCTCGCGCAAGCCGCTGGCACTGTAGACGGTGGCGTCGATGTACTCGGCCGCCCCCACCTCCGCCGCCGAGGGTCTCCCTCGCCGAGCGGGCACCAGGCACTCGACCCAGCCGCGAAGCGATGCGGCTGTCTCGGGGTCGAGAACCTTGAACGTCCGTGGGACCCCAACCGGGACCTCGGCGTGTCCGACCTCGAACCGGTAGTCCCGGTATCCGCCGCCGCCCTGCTCTTGTGGAATCGCAACGTCGGTCTGCCTGCGGTCGTACGCCATCGGTCAAAGTCCCCCTGAGGCTCGTGCCGGCCCAGAATCCGGTCGAGTGGCAGGATACGATGAGCGCTGCCTACGACGTCTCAGCTGCCACAGGGGACTGAATGATGAACGACAGGAGCCGTAAGCCGATCGCGCCTTACATGGCGGTTGGCATCTCCACCGTTGTGCACGGCATCGGCGACCGAAAGCACATCGAGAAGAACCTCGGAATCGTCGAGGATGCCATTCACGCCGCCGTCTCGATCATCGGCATCAACATGCCGGTCAAGCTGATCGCTCTCGCCGAGGGCGCGCTGACGGGGTTCACGGACGAGATCTTCGACATCCCACACGTGACCGCTGCGCGGGACCTGTTCATCGACATCCCCGGCCCCGAGACCAAGCGCCTCGCCGATCTGGCGCGTCACTACGAGACCTACATCGTCGTCCAGTGCAAGGCGCGCTGGCCCGAGGTCATCCCCGACCGCTTCTTCAACACGTTGTTCGTGATCTCGCCAAAGGGCGAGGTGGTCCATCGCGCGGCCAAGAACCACATCTGGTGTCGTGAGCGGTCCTGCACGCCCCACGACGTCTACGATCGCTGGGTCGAGCTGTTCGGCACGGGTATCGACGCCTTCTACCCCGTGCTCCGCACAGAGGACATCGGCAACCTGGGGACGATCTGCTGCAGCGACGGCGAATACCCAGAGGCGGTCCGCGCTCTTGCGTTCAACGGAGCCGAGGTCGTCTACCGTCCGAGTGAGGCCGTGCCGATGACGCAGTCAGGCCCGGAGCCGGGTGGCACCTGGCTGCTGCAGAACCGCGCCCACGCCCATTTCAACAACGTGTACATGCTCTGCCCGAACGTTGGGCCGGTGTACGTTCACCCGGGAATGGAGCACCCGTTCGACATCGCCGGCGGCAACTCGCACATCGTCGACTATCAGGGAAACGTGATCGGGCACACGGTTTCCGGCTACAACAGCTTCGTCGCGGGCATCGTCGACATCGAGGCGCTGCGTCATTTCAGGACGATGAACCTCAACTCCAACTGGATGAAGGACCTCCGAACCGAGGTCTTCCGGAGCATGTACGAGGTGCCCATCCACCCGGCCAACCTGTGGCTCGACCGCGACCCGGCCCAGCACGACGAGGTGGACGAGGTCTACCGAGCGAACATCAGGAGGCTCGTCGAGCGCGGGTCCTACACCCTCCCGGCTGTCGACTATCCGGGAGTACGGTACATACCGGCCGGCAACAGCTCTGAGGAGACGGATTGGAGCGCCGTTCGCGAGCTCTGGAGCCAGACCGGCTCGAAGTAACGATCGCGTCGCGCGTGTCACCTCGTTTTGTTCACGGCGGCGAGCGCTTCCCGGACCAGCTGCGCGACTACATCCGGGCCATCGGCGCCGATCCGCCTCGCCGGGAAGAGAGACGACCCCATCGCGACGGCTACCGCACCCGCGTCCAGGTATGCGGCCGCGTTGGTCGCCGTTATGCCGCCGGTCGGGACCAGTTTCGCCTCCGGGAACGGCTGCAGCATCGCAGCCAGGTAGCCCGGACCGCTCGGTTCGGCCGGGAACAGCTTGAGGAGCTCTGCGCCAACGCGCAGGCCCAGGTCGATCTCGGACGCGGTGAAGACACCGGGCAGCAGCGGCAGCCCGTGCCGGCGGGCGGCTTCCACAAGCGTCGGGTTGAGCCCGGGCGCCACCAGGAACTGCGCACCGGCTGCAGCTGCCTCTTCGAGCTGGGCCACCTGGCGCACGGTTCCTGCGCCGACCAGCGCC
>Ga0126378_10003420_pt1 | contig 11993 bp, 8 predicted proteins | sample PanSoiMetPlot_23_FD_92587 | JGI IMG/M metagenome (GOLD analysis project Ga0126378, IMG submission 92587) | Tropical forest soil microbial communities from Panama - MetaG Plot_23 | ecosystem: Environmental > Terrestrial > Soil > Tropical forest > Bulk soil | place: Panama | collected 2016-02-17
AGGTAAGGATCGCGAAACTCACAAAAATATTCGCTCCATCTTGGCGAACTCCGTGTCTCGTCGAGAACTGTCTCGATGCTTTTGCGCACTCCCATAGGTACAAGCCGCAAATGCGCCATGCCGGACTTAAGGGATTTGTGTATAGAAGAGAGCGCCAGGTCCTGTTCGTGAATCCAGTGCAGAGTATTGAACGACACAACCAGATCGAACTCATGGTCAAAAGGGAGTGACCGCGCATCAGCAATTTCGAAGCGAAGATTGGGCCCACTCTTCTGAGAAGCCAATGCAATCATGTTGCTGGACGCATCGACACCCACGACGCGACCCTTGGGCACGCGGCGTGCGATCTCGCGCGTGATTCTGCCGTCCCCACATCCAACGTCCAGCACCCGCTCCGAACCGGTCAGGTCGAGAGCTTGCAAGACCTCCGCTGCCATGGCCTGCTGCAAGCTCGAAGACTCGGAATACGACTCTGCATTCCATTCCGTCATGGGCTAACGATTTCACTTCTCACTTCGGTCTCATCGTTGGAAAGCGAAACTTACGCCAATTATGCTCAGGACAATTTCCCAAATCTTATTTGACTTCTGCGACTCGCGCCAGATTACTTACCTGCGTGCAAGTGCCGAGTCGCCGACAACAAGACACGATTCGTAAACGCTGTTCCGGCAGGGGAGCATTATTTGGCGACAACAGTTTTCACAATCGCATTTGCCAGGCGCCCGTGCCCTTCGGGCGGCTAGTGCCAGGTCGAGCCGCGAGCAGCGCAATGCCGGAATGAGTGTCGCGCGTCAGGCTGCCCCGCTCCGCGGCAGAAAGGCGCTGGTAATTTCGACCGGGTTCGTGCGGGATCGTGCAACATCGACTCAAACAAAAGTCGTTTCGGCCCGCGTCGGTCGTGTGGCACCTCATTACTGCGAGCCGCTACCTTCCAATTGCGCGATGATCGCGTACGCCTGCCTTTTCAACATCTGTTCGTCGCGGCGGTCCATCTCGGCCGCTTGCGTGTCTATGCGTTCGATAAACCGCTCCATCAGGTGCGTCGGTGAGGTCGCAGAAACGCCGTGCGCCCACCGCGGCTGTCCCAGGCCCCGTTCGAGTAGTTCCTCCGCTTTGTTCAAAGCTGCGATCAAAAAGCGCTGTGTAGCCTGATCGGGACTGGTGAACCGGACATCTTTACGGAGCTTTTCGATTGACTCGACGATTCCGCGGATCTCTCTCGGCGTGACGTGCCGCGTATTGTGCTGGACAACCGTCAGTCGCTGGCCAACGGTTTGCGCCTGATCGAGACGGCCCGTTGTTGAACCGGCCCCTTCGCACCCCTGAGACGGCTGATTGAAACCCCATGCGATTCTGTCATACGACAAGAGAGGATCGAGTCCTGGCGAGTGAGTTGGCGGCCAAGGGACGTTCTCGTGCCAGTCCTGCCCCTGAAAATCCCATCCGAGATCTCCGCCTAGCATAAAGGGGTACCAGACCGCGTTGAGCTCCGATGCTGGGTCAACGCCCGTCAACTTGTCCATGAGATGCCAATTCAGAGGCGGCCCGCCATACCCAGTGGTGATGTAGGCATTTTGCATATAGGAGTTGGAGTCCGGACCGATGACGCAGTTGTAATTGTTCGGCGTATTAACCGGTCCGCAGATGCCAAAGTCTTGCCCAGCGCACCAACCTACGAGCCATGGAACCGGCGTCAAAATCTTATAGAAGTGAATCAGCATCCCTTGCGCCGCGCCGTTTACAGCACTAGTCAAGTCCTGCTGCGAGCTGGACCAGTCAAACTGAGAGTTGCCTTGAGTGGTTCCAATCTGCTCCAGTTTTGAATAGTCGGTCAGATAGGCTGCTTGGGTGTTTGCGTTGTTCGTCGTGGCTGCTGCGATCTGATTATTTAAATCGGTGGCGATCTGCGAAACCTGCTCGTTGATGTTGCCGTTGCCCGCCCCGGCTGCATAGCTATCTTTCAGGAGGGTGGTGATTAGCACCACAGGAGGCCCGGCGCCCGGAATAAACCTGGCAATACCGGCGACAATATCGCCTGCAAATTCCAGCCACTGGGTTGCAACGCTCTGCGAATCGGCGACGTTGACGTCCGCTTGAGCCTCGGTGAGTTCGCCAAAAGACCTGCTATAGCTTTGGTTGAGGACCGAAAGATTATTGTCAAACCAGCCGACGACCTTTGCTACGTAGCCAAGCTCCAGAACGATCTGCTTCTTCACTGTCAGCCAGGTGGGGTCGTTGTTCGGGCCGCTCATGTCGTTGACTGTCGCCTGTTTGTTGAGCCAGGATCCCTGGTCGAAGTCGGCCAGCGTGTACATCGAGCGTATGTTGGTCACACCCACAAACGCATAAGAGCTGATTGACTTGAAAGCAACGCAAGCGGGACTGTTATCCGTGTTGAAATTTGTGCAGAATTCCGGAAAGTTTACTTCGGCCGCCACGGTCCACGTGCCGGTGAACTGATAGGCTTCCAGTCCCTTTGTTCCCCGGCCTAGCAGAACTGTGCGGGTTCCTGGAGACTTGTTTCCTCCTAAGTTGACCCGGGCTGTGTGAAGGGTTGCATACTGCTCCTCGAGATTCCAGCCTGCCTCGTCGCCGAACGAGAGATTAGCTGTTGGCAAGGGTCGTCCATGAATGTCGAAGGCAAGCACCCCGCCAGGGCCGCGAATCAAGAACTCCGGTGTCGCGTCACCGCGTAGGTCTGCCGCCATCAACGTTGCAAACTGGCTCTCGCGATCCCAACTCGAACCTTCCAGAAAAATATTTTGCACCTTCTGCCACTTACCCTTTCGCCACTGATAGATCTGAATCACTCCGGATCCCGATGCGCCGTGACCGGGTGCAACTCCATACAGCCACGCACGGCCCCTGGCATCCCGCATGGCGGAGATCGACTTGTATCGCGTTCCGAGGCCGAATCCCTGTCTGTCCCCGAACGGTCCGTTCCCTACCGCCAGGCTCCAGGCGTTATTCGACCACTTGTACGTCTGCATGCCGCTTGGCGTTCGAATGAGGATTTCTGGCACGCCGTCGCCATCGACATCGATCACTTGCAGTGTTCGATAGGAGGATTCTCTGCTAAAGCCCGCTTTGTCGGACAGGACGGTGACCTTTCCCATCTGGATCCAGCTTGTGGTGGCCTCGTCCCAACGGTACGTTTGCACTCCAGTTCGCCCCCGTCCTATAAGCTCAGCGCCGCCATCGCCCGTCAGGTCTGCTAGGCGAATGGTTTCGTAATACTGCGGCTGCGTCCAGTCAGTCCCTTCCGGCGAACCGGAATCGGGGAAAGGCCGTGAACTAGTGTTTTCTCCGAGTTCAACCCACTGGCCCTCGTTCTTCCGGTACCGGAAGACGTGGATCCCATCGGCCTCGCGCGCCACAATATCTGCCTGGCCCAGCTGAGGCACGAGAACTGCTGCATGAATCGTCCGATACCGGGAGGGATTCAAGAAGCCCGCGTTGTCGCTCAGGGCGGGAAGGAAGGAATGGAACAGAAGCGTTCCACTTTGAAAGCGATAGATGTGAAGCCCGTCAATCCATCGTGCCAGAAGCTCGTCCTGCCCGTCGCCGTCTAGATCGGCCAGTTGTATCGTTTTGTAATATTGGGGATTTTTCCAGCCCAAGGTGTCGTTCAGCTCAGGCAAAGCGGTCGCCACCACGGTGTTGCTCGGGGTGGCGATCACCGAGCCGGTGTTGCCATTCTCATTCAGCACAGAGGCGAAGTTTTGGGCTGATAGAACCCACGGGAAGAGCATCAACAGCAGACTTGCGAACAAGAGACGTTTCATCATGGAATATCCTCCTTTGGACTTTTGACGGAATCTCGAAAATAGGATTCCCGCTTGATTAGGGTCACAGCGCGGGTTTTGGCCGCACCACCAATAAATGTGAAAGCCCTAACAGAGTCCAAGGATGGGGCTCTGCTCTTGCAGGAAGCGGACTAGTTCCAGCAGGTTCTGCTTCACCACGTAGGCGCAAGCACCGGCTTGCCGGGCGGCTTCCCGCAACTCGGCTTGATCGTAATCGCTCACGATGATGATTCGGGCCGCCGGATCGGCGGCCTTGATCTGTCGGGTGGCCGTGATGCCGTCCATTAGCTTCATCTGGATATCCATCAGCACGAAATCCGGCCGATGCCAGGTGTAGGCGGCGAGTGCTTCGGCGCCGCCTGTGCACTCGTGAATTTCGCCCGCCAGCCCCACCACCACGCTCTTGATCAGCCGACGCACGGAGTCGCTACGTGCTTTCAGGCGCTCTTCCAGCGCTGTAAGCTCAGAAAGATCGACAACGCGAATATCATCGGCAGAGACGACCTGAGGCAATTCCTCCGCAGTGGCTTGCGCAGCCGCATGCGGTGCCAAACCGGCGGCCAAGGCCACAATTAAACACAACAGCAATGCGGGGCCCCTCGCGGCCGCGGGTCTGGCCCTGAATTTCAAACTGGTTTGCGTTTTCATCGTCGTCGGTTCTTCCTTAGAACGGTGATTTTCTGGCCCTCATCTAGATAGGCGCAAACGGAAGGCCGAAACTATCATGCAGGGATCATTCTTCTTGAAAGCGCTGCATTGCCGAACTATGATTCCGTAATCACGATCTAGGGCAGGGCGGAAGTTACCGACGGCGCAAGACGATGAGGCCAAAAGACGACGCGCCTGGGAACGTAAGCAGGCTACTCCAAGCCTGGAGTTACGGAGATCAAGACGCGCTCAACAGACTGACGCCTATCGTCCATGTAGAGCTGCGCCGCCTGGCGCGGCGTTACCTAAAAGGCGAGCGACCCGGCCACAGCCTGCAGACCACTGCTCTGGTTAATGAGGCCTACCTGCGACTGATCGATTACAAGCGCATGCGCTGGCAGAATCGCGCCCATTTCTTCGCCGTTTCAGCACAATTGATGCGGCGTATTCTCGTTGACCATGCCCGCAGACGCAATCTGAAGCGCGGCGGCGGGGTGGAGCATGTCTCTCTGGAAAACGCCGCCATGATTGGGGACGATCGGACCGCGGACCTGGTTGCGCTCGATGACGCGCTGGAGGCTTTGACGCGGATCGACCCGCGCAAGACGCGAGTGGTGGAACTGCGCTTCTTTGGCGGACTCAGCTTGGAAGAGACGGCAGAGGTTCTCAAAGTATCATCGGCCACCGTAATGCGCGATTGGAACACGGCCAAGGCGTGGCTGTATCGCGAGATGAGTGGTGGGACTGCTGATGGATCTCGAGCGATGGCAACAAGTCGATAGCTTGCTACAGTCCGCGCTCCAGCGGCAGCCCGGCGAGCGCGAGGCCTTTCTGCGGCAGGCGTGTGGGGGCGACCGGGCACTGGAGCGGGAAGTTCGCTCCCTGCTCGTCTCGCACAAAGAGGCTGGAGACTTTCTGGAAAGCCCGGCGATGGAGGTAGAGGCACGAGCACTGGCTCTCGAGGAGAGCCAGGGTACCCAGGAAAGCAGCGGTTCCCTGATCGGTCAGACCATCTCGCATTACCAAGTCATTGGGAAACTGGGCGGGGGCGGGATGGGTGTGGTCTATAAGGGCAAGGACAGCAAACTCGACCGGTACGTCGCCCTGAAATTCCTGCCCGAAGGCGTTGTCCCGGACGCGCAGGCCCTGGAGCGCTTCCGGCACGAAGCGCGCGCTGCGTCAGCCCTCAATCATCCCAATATCTGCACGATTTACGACATTGACGAGTTCGAGGGCCGGCCCTTCATTGCCATGGAGTACCTCGAAGGGCAGACCCTGAAGCACAGGATTGAGGTAGGGGCGGACCCCCATGCCCGCCCATCCCTGGGCGCCTACGGGGGAGCGCCCCTACCAATCGACACGTTACTCGACCTCGCGATCCAGATTGCCGATGCCCTCGATGCCGCGCACGCCGAAGGGATCATACATCGCGACATCACGCCAGCAAATATTTTTGTTACCTCGCGCCGCCACGCGAAGATTCTTGATTTCGGCTTAGCGAAAACAGCGAAGGCAAAGGCCGCCTCCCTCGTCACCGCGGGCGCGACGATGGATGAAGAGCAGTTGACCAGTCCCGGCACGATGATGGGTACGGTGGCATACATGTCCCCCGAGCAGGCGCGAGGTGAGCTGGTGGATGCTCGCACGGACCTGTTCAGCTTCGGGGCTGTACTCTATGAGATGGCGACGAGTCAAAAGGCGTTCAGCGGCGCTACCACGGTCGTCATTTGCGACAATATCCTGCACCAAACGCCTCCTTCGCCGTTGCAATTCAACCCGGCTCTGCCGGCCGAACTGAAAAAGATCATCAGCAAGGCGCTGGAGAAAGACCGTAACCTGCGCTATCAGCATGCTTCCAAGATGCGTACCGACCTGAAGCGGCTGAAGCGCGATACCGACTCGGGACGGACGTTAACTGCAGCAAATTCCGCCGCGAATGCGAGTTCGAGCCCCGCCAGCACGCGAGCGCCTTCTGTTAGCGCTGGCGCAGCAGCCCGACCCATGCCGGCGACCTCATGGAGTCGAACGTCGAAGATAGCCGTCGGCATCGTCATTGTGATCGTGGCCGTGATTTTTGCTTTCGTGCTCAGACCCACACTGCCTCCGCCCAGAGTCATCGCCTCCACGCAAGTGACTAATGACGGCCGTCCGAAGGCCAGGGTAGTCACAGACGGCTCGAGAATTTATTTCTCAAGCTTCAGCCTCGGTAACGTTCTCTACGAAGTATCTGAAGCGGGCGGCGAAACAGTCTCGGTTCAGACCTCCATTCTCGGCCCTGTCGTATCTGACATTTCGCCTGACCGGTCCCAACTTCTCGTCGCGAGCTGCATTGCCGCGCTGTTCCAAGGAGAATGTCCCCTCTGGCTCTTGCCCGTCCTGGGCGGCGCGCCGCGCCGCATAGGTAACATCGAGGTCTCAGACGCAGCTTGGTCTCGCGACGGGAGGGACATCGTGTACGCGCGGGAGAACGCTCTGTACCGAAGCAACCTGGACGGGAGGGAATCCCGAAAGATTGTCAGCGTGGCCGCGGGTGGTTCTCCCTATTGGCCCCGCTGGTCGCCCGACGGAACTCGGCTACGATTCAGCGTGCGCGCTCAAAACACTGAAACCTCGCTTTGGGAGGTCTCCGCAGACGGAAAAGACCTTCACCAGTTGCTTTCCGGATGGAATAATCTGCCGTCCGAGTGTTGTGGCAGTTGGACGCCTGACGGCAGGTACTTTGTTTTTCAGTCGTCGCGCGGTGGAATGACGAACGTCTGGGCGATCCGCGAGGGAAGCAGTCTGCTGCGGAAGGTCAGCCCTGAGCCGGTACAGTTAACGACGGGGCCGGCGTCTACTTACGGCGCGCAACCCAGCACTGACGGCAAGAAGCTATTGGTGGTGGCTGCCCAGATCCGGGGTGAGCTGGTCCGCTACGACTCGCGGTCCCACGACTTTGCACCCTACCTTTTGGGAATCTCGGCGATGGCCGTGAACTTCTCCCGCGATGGGCAATGGGTGACCTATGTCAGGTATCCCGACTTCACCCTCTGGCGAAGCAAGGTGGACGGCAGCGAACGCCTCCAGCTAACTTTTCCGCCGCTCTTTCCCATGCAGCCGCGTTGGTCTCCTGACGGGACGCGAATTGCTTTTATGGGGCAAGAACCGGGGAAGGTGTGGAGTATTTATGTGATCTCAGCCGAGGGCGGCAGCCCCGAGCAGCCGATGCCGGCAGACCATCACGCGGCGGATCCAAACTGGTCACCGGACGGAAAATCGCTGTTGTTCGGCCGTTTTCCCGCTGATGAAGCGCCAGGGACTGCTGGCTTTGACCTCGAAACCGTGGAGTTGGAGACGCACGTCATCTCGACGCTTCCAGGCTCAGAAGGGTTTTGGTCTCCTCGCTGGTCGCAGGACGGGAGTCACATCCTTGCTTTCACCAGGGCCAGGGACTGCCTTCTCTTGTTCGATTCGAGAACGCAAAAGTGGACCGAGCTCGCGAAAATCGGCATAAATTGGCCAGAATGGTCTCGCCAAGGAGACTACATTTATTTTCTTGGTTCTCCAAGGGGAGGCCAGCCGGGGGGCATCTTCCGCATTCGTATTAGTGATCGTAAACTAGAGGAAGTAGTCATTCTAAAGGATTTTCGTCAGGCCCCCGGCTGGGGAAACTGGATGGGCCTGGCATCCGACGATTCCCCGCTCCTCCTTCGCGACGCTGGCACTCAGGATATTTACGCCCTCGATTGGAAAGCCCCGTGATCAGTAAGATCCTTGAAGAAGATCGTTGTTACCCGCAGAAGTTCATGTTCAGGCTGCTGCTCGTGACCCCGACGGATCTGCGGCGATCGCAGACGACTGTCGTTATTCCTTAATGAGTACACTATTCCTTAATCAGTACAATGCGGCGGGCTAGAAGCTGAGTAGGGTGGCGTGCCTCTGGGTTGGTTAGATTGCGCTTTGCATGCGCTGCCGGAACAGAGTGGGCCATCGGTCGTGGTTTCGAAATCGCGGCTGCTCAATGAGGTCGACTTTCGCGTCCGAGATTGAAGTTCCTGGTCGAAACGCAATGTCGTGATTGCGGCACAATTATACAGATTAAGGAATAATTGTAGTGATTAAGGAAGAGCACAAACCGTGTGGAATCAGTCCACGCATTGTACTCATTAAGGAATAACGACAGTCGGGCACAAGCACGAGCTTGTCTGAATCCGCCTCGGGGGCAAAACTCACCATCAGCACACCTACAAACGTAACGAGTTCTGGCACGGTCTCGGAATCGTCAACGTCTTTCACCTTGACGACGGAATGTTCCGGAAGCTGACGGCCTGATGAAAATTGTCTGATTCACGGCTACAGTTGGCCGTGCTCGACGGCCAACCGTAGAAAAGATTTAATCGCTCAGCGTCGGCAGGGCAGAATCTAGATAGCCAGTTGGCAGAGCGACGCCTCGTTGGTCGGTACTCGACCGACGGGTGGGCCAAGCGCTAAATAAGCGCACTAGCCTCGATTTCAACCGCTTGATAATCGTCAACTCAAGATGTACGGAATCGCCGCGTTTCATGAGTTGTAGTGGGCCGCTACTGTGCCACGACCTTCGAATGCCCGTCCACTAACTGCCACATTTTCAATACCATTCACAAGTGCTTCCGTGCGGGCCTTGGTTATGCAAGTCGTTGATTGCAGTCTTATTCGAGCTCAAAAGTGCCTTAGGACGGCTATTCGGCCGTCATCCGTGTATCAATTGCCTCGATGCTCAGCCGCATGGCTGCTCGTGACATTTGCCACCCAATGTCTGGTGGTTCAAATCCCATCCTGGAGCTGACTTTTTTGACTAATGGTAATGTGTTGTAGATTCTCTAGACACTGTCTGGAGAATCTTTGGCTCGGACAGGGCGCGGGCCCCGACTCATTCTGTTCCAGCTTTCTTTTCAGCTGGCAGCGCGGAATAATGAACATGAACCAAACACCAGCCGCCGTGGTTCTTGCGGTACATCTGACTTTCCATGCCATGGAATGAAACTGATGATCCTTCGTTTCTTGGCGTAGCTGAGAAGTCCCAGTTGAATTCTGCCCAAGCCGCATCCGAGTACACCTGAACGGAAATGTCGGTGATCTTCAGGTTCCGCGAAGAATACCTATCACCCATCTCACGCCGATAAAAGTCCCTGATTTGTTCCACACCGTGCCAGCGACCTATAGGGTTTGATAAGCGATTCTTCCGATGAGTTGCACCAAATGTGTGACGCCAAAGTAGGATCGGCTTCATTTGCTGCCTTCGCGTACATGGAGATCAATTGATTGATCTCCTGCTCCTCCTTCCCGCCATTGGCTCCTTCTCGCTTCCCTTGCGAGACAGACCAAACCGACACAGCGAGCAACAGGGCAAGAGTCACCCATCGAGAAAGTTCCGTAAAACAGCGGATAGGGGAGGTAATCGGGTCCACGCCTTCTCCTATTCCCGAATTCATGAACGGGTATACCAATCCGAATGTGCCGACCAGCGGCTACATGACAGGCACTGGGTCTCAGTCCACTGGTGCAGGCACGCTGGGCAACGCCTCCGGTGTCGAACGTATTCCACTCATTCCCGCAGGTGCAGAACCACTTGTCTTCCTTGCGAGGCGACCAGCCGCAGAGTGGGCATCGGATACGTGCACCGGAGGAATCGTGGCTCTTCTCTTCCTCAAGCTCGCGATCCAAGACCGTTGACGAGTTGAATATATCGTTCACGAGATGTTCCTCAGGCGAAAAGCGGGTTTTGGTCCTCCGTGATCTCAACCGGACGAGAGCACTCCTCGTCGTCGTTCGCCGTACTGTTGATTCGCGTACTCACCGGATAGCACCGCATGAGCGAAGGATCGCATGGCTTCATCAGTTCCGAGATGAGCTGCGCGTCGGTAATACGCGGATCGAGCCACACGTCGTAATTGTCCGGCCTGAGAACAACTGGCATTCTGTTGTGGATGGTTGAGGTCAGTGCGTTGGGCATTGTAGTCAGGATCGTACAGGTCTTTACCCATCGTCCTGTGGAATCCTTCCATCCGTCCCACAGTCCCGCGAACGCAACTAGGTTCCCATTGTTCACTTCAAAGCAATATGGCTGCTTGGTTGTACCCATCCTCTTCCATTCGTAAAAGCCATCGGCGGGAATCAAACATCGACGGAACCGTAGAGGGTCTCGGAACGCGGGCTTCGTGGCAGCCGTCTCCGACTTCGCGTTTATGGTGCTCGCAGAAATGGAAGGGTCTTTTGCCCAATGCGGAATCAAGCCCCAACGCATGAGCGAAAGTTGACGAACAGGTTCCTTCGGATGCTGACGGATGACCGGGACGGGGTTGGTCGGGGCGATATTGTAACGAGGATTCCAGTCCTCGTTCCACGGATCACAGTCGAAATATTCCTCGACAATCTGCTTCCGCCGCGACAATCGGTAGCGCCCACACATGTGCGGCAACATTATTGCAGATAGGGAATCAGTCTGGAGTACTGCTAGCTCGCGCGGTGAGCGCTTGGGACTGATCGGCCAGATGATTCCAGCGGCGTGCTCGGGGCGAAAGGCCGTGAACTGATCCGGTGCCACGCACGCCAGGTGTACCATTCTTGAGCTCCCACGCTCCAGCCTGCCGGTTCTCCGCTCATATCGGCAGTCCGCACAAGTCGCAGCACGGATTGCGATCGGCGGCTTCCGGATGTTTGTTCATCGTACTCTCCTAAGTCTGCCGCGCTTTTGCCCCGCCCCCGGGCGATCCATCACTTAATCGCGTATCACATCAACTTGCGGCGCACAGCTCTTCCAGTTCTCCGGGTCGCTGAAGTATTCCGCGACCAAGTCTGCATCGAGCGACTCAATCGCTCGAGGATCGTAGATGCTTGATGCGCAATAATCGGCTATGTCGGACACGCACGTATCGACCGGCTCCCAATCGCGGCCAATCCGCTCGCTGATCTTGAGCAGCACGTCCCAGCACTGGGAGATACCGACCGCGGCCTTGTGATGGCCTCTGCGAGCGCACGCTCCTCCTAGGGCGTGAATTCGATCTGGCGATGTGCTGGGCAAAGCCAGCCTTGTGTATCCGGCATCGTCGTTCGGGCTGCCGGGCTGGGTGCAAAGGTCATAATAGACTGGCATGTTCGTTTCCTCCTGCGCGTTCTGCTTTCGCGCGGCTAGAATGACGCCTGTAGTCAAGGCTCGGTCCTCCCGGTCAGAAAGGCAGCTCCGCTTCTTGCGCCTTGCCTTCGTCAAACTGCCTGATGTCGATGTCGAGCTTGGGCAGCACCTCGAGCTCGCCTTTGTCGAGGATCGACTTGTCGGAGCGGACCCGCTTCTCGAACGCCTGCAGGATCTTCAGCCCGCGCTCCAGCTTGTCGAGCGAGAGCGCGGCGACAGATTCCCTCGACTTGATGCCGAAGATGCGCTCGGTCACCAGCAGCCGCATCCGCTTCTCGGCGGCGCTCGATCCGCCCCAGAGCAGGTCGAGCGTGGCCTTGATCTCTTCGGCGCAGAGGTCGCGGCGCTCCCGCCGCTCGTAAAACTCCGACTTCCCGTCATCGGAGATG
>Ga0126378_10003422_pt1 | contig 11992 bp, 11 predicted proteins | sample PanSoiMetPlot_23_FD_92587 | JGI IMG/M metagenome (GOLD analysis project Ga0126378, IMG submission 92587) | Tropical forest soil microbial communities from Panama - MetaG Plot_23 | ecosystem: Environmental > Terrestrial > Soil > Tropical forest > Bulk soil | place: Panama | collected 2016-02-17
CGATGTCCGGCTCGATCTCGTTGGCGAGCCGCAGACCCTCCTCGCCGTCCTTCGCCATGATGACCTGATAGCCGTCCAGCTCCAATTTGAGCCTGTACATCTGGGCCACCGTAGGATCATCTTCGACGAAGAGGACCCTGATCTCGTCACTCGAATGCTCACCTCGGCCGTTAGCCACTTCTGATGGCAATCCTATCAGCTAATAGCCGCCCGGCGACGGGATAATCAGCGTGCCGAGGTGGAGGTTTTGATCAGGCGCTTCTTCTCCGTGGCCGCCCACAGCGACTCCAGGTCGTAGTAGGCGCGCTCACCCGGGAGGAATACGTGGGCCAGCACCGAGTCGAAGTCCAGCAGGATCCAGGCCGCCTCATCGTAGCCGTCGACGGCGAGCGGGCGAACGCCGACCCGCCGCGCCCGCTCCATCATCTCGTCGGCGATGGAGCGAAGCTGCCGGTCGGTCTCGCCGTCGCAGATCACGAAATAGTCGGCGACGGTGGTCTTCCCCCGCAGGTCGACAATCACCGGATCCCACGCCTTCTTGTCCTCGCCGGCGCTGACCAGCATTTCGGCCAGGGCCACTGGTGAAAGCGTGCTCAACGGCTCGATTCTAAGCGCCTGCGCGAAAAGGTGTGGTCGGCGCGGGCGTCAAAGCCGGATGTCATGGTGAGAGGTAGAGGCCCCGCCTGCGTATGTAGAGCTCGACCGCGGGATCCAGGACGCCTTTGAGGCTGCCCCCCTCCTCGATCAACCGACGAACGTCTGTCGAGTCCACCTCGGGGGTCTGGGCGTCGCAGATCACAACCCGGGCGGCGTCGATACCGGCGGCAGCCAGGTCGGCAGGCGAGGGACGTGAGTATCCAGGGCGTGTCACGATCACCAGCCCGGCCAGCCGCATCAGCTCGTCCGGTGAGCGCCATGCGCCTATGTCGCGGGCCGCGTCCCAACCGAGCACCAGGCAAAGCTCGTCCCCGGGACGCTCGGTCTTCAACTGGCGCAGCGTGTCCACGGTGTACGAGGGACCGGGGCGCCGGAGCTCGATGTCCGAGACCTCGAGGCGCCGATGGCCCGCCGCCGCCAGCCGAGACATCTCCAGCCGGTCGGCAGCCGGGGCTACGGCCGCCGATCGATGAGGCGGCACATTCGACGGGATGAGCAGCACTCGATCAAGAGCGGCGCAGTCGGCGCCGGCTTCGGCCATAGCAATGTGCCCGACATGAACGGGGTCGAAGGTGCCCCCGACGATGCCGAGCTTCACAATCGGTATTCGAACTCCATCTCCGCAATTCGCACTGTATCGCCCGGTTCGGCGCCGGCGTCCTCGAGGGCGGACGACACCCCAAGGCGGTCGAGCGCCACCTGGAAGCGCTGCACCGCCGCCTCCGAGTCGAACCGCGTGCGCGTCACCAGCCGTTCAACCGCCTCACCCGAGACAAGGAATCCCCAGGGGTGGCGCTCCACAAGCGGTTGCTCGGCGGCCGCCCGGCGTGGGCGGAGCCGGTGCACGGGCGGTGGCACCTCCACCCGCGGGGGCGGAGGCGCCGCCGCCACCATCTCGTCGATGGATGCCAGGAGCTCCGGCACTCCCTCTCCAGTCAGCGCTGAGCACCACAACGCGTCCGGCCGTCCGACCTTGGCCCTGAGGGCCCGCGTCTCGGGGAGGTCCAGCTTGTTGATCACCACCAGCGAGGGTCGCCGGGCCAGATCCGCCGAATAGGCGCCCACCTCGCGCCGCACAGCGTCGAGGATCGCCCAGGGATCTGGCCCGGCACCGTCGACCACGAAGACCAGCGCTCGCGTGCGCTCGACGTGGCGGAGAAACCGGTGGCCCAGGCCGGCCCCTTTGGCCGCCCCCTCGATCAGCCCTGGAATGTCGGCCACCACCAGCCGCCGTCCGCCGCCCAGCTCCGCCACCCCCAGCTCAGGGCTGAGCGTTGTGAACGGGTAGTCGGCGACCTTCGGGGTCGCTGCGGATATCGACCGGAGAAGTGACGACTTGCCTGCATTGGGCGGCCCCACCAGGCCCACGTCAGCGATCAGCTTGAGCTCCAGCCGCAGCCACCGCTCCTGGCCACGCCGGCCGGGCTCGGCCACCTGCGGCGCCTGGTTGACCGAGCTCCTGAAGTGCGGGTTGCCCCTGCCCCCCTCGCCGCCGGCGGCCACCGTGGCTTCGGCGCCGGGCACGTCGAGGTCGGCCAGTACCGCCCCGGTCTCGTCGTCAGTTACGACGGTGCCGGCGGGGACCGCGAGGCGCAGGTCTGCGCCCGCGCGCCCGGTTTTGCGCGCTCCCGCCCCAGGCCTACCATCCTGGGCCCGCCACTCGGGACGCCTGGTGTACGCGGCCAGCGAAGCGACTGCCGGGGTCGCAAAGAGAAGGACCGAACCACCGCGTCCACCGTCGCCGCCGTCGGGGCCGCCCCTTGGCACGTACGGCTCTCGGCGGAACGACACGGCGCCCCTGCCGCCGCTGCCGGCGCGGACGCGGATGCGCACAGCGTCAACAAAGCTCCCGCGATCGGTGGACTGGCTGCGCCGGGGCGGCCGTCGCGATCCGGTGCGACTAGCCCCGACCGGCGGAAGTTTGTGAGCCATCAGGTGGCACTGGCGAGCCGACCCGAACGAACCGCTGGCGCCGCGAAGGACGCATTCGTACGATCGCGTAGTTCTCGATGCTCGGGAGATCCACATTCGTACGGTTGCGTGGTTCCAGACCGCCACGGCGGGCTGGGGGCTACGGACTTCCGCCGGGCGCTGCTAGTCGGCTGCAGCTGGGTTGACGCAGACGCGGCGGCGATCCTTGCCGACGCGCTGGTATACAACCTGGCCGTCGACGAGGGCAAACAGGCTGTGGTCGCGACCCTCGCCCACCCCGCGGCCGGCCTTGATGTGGGTGCCTCGCTGGCGGACGATGATCGACCCCGCGCTCACCGTCGTGCTTCCGAAGACCTTCACCCCAAGGCGCTGCGCGTTGGAATCGCGGCCGTTGCGGGAGGAGCCGCCGCCCTTCTTGTGTGCCATTACTGCTTTTCCTCCGCCACCGCCGGCTCGGCGGGCCTGGCTGTCGAGCGTGTACGCTTAGCCGGCTTCTTGTCGGCCTTGCCGGCGCCGATCGTGATGATCTCCAGCGCGGTCAGATCGGCGCGCGCTCCCCTGTGCACACGCACGCGCTTCTTCGGCTTGTAGCGGATCACGTCCACCTTGGGGCCGCGAGGATGGCCGAGCACGCGGGCCGTCACCTCCTGACCCACGAGCTCCTGGGGCGCAACCCTGGTCGTGGTCTCGTCCGCGATCATCAGCACCCGGTCGAGCTTCAGCTCCGTCCCGGCCTCGGCTGAGATCCGATCGACCAGGATGCGGTCGCCGGCGGCGACACGGTACTGCTTCCCGCCGCTGACGACGACAGCCGTCAACGACCCTCTGGGCGTGGGCACGGTCGCGGATTCTACATCAGCAAGCTAAGCGACCGCTGTCGCGAGGGCCGCGGTAAGAGCCGTCACGACGAGTACCACGCCCGCCAGCGCTGAGGCCAGGCGAAGGTGGAGAGATCGCGCGTCGGTCTTCATCGGCCGCCTCAGCGCGGCACCCAGCGCGACCGCGACGAGCGCGACGCCGACGGTGGCGGCAACGAACCGCAGGGAGCCGCCGAAGTCATCGGTGGCCGGGGGCAGAAAGAGCGAGACGCCCAGGCCACAGAGGGGCAACCAGAGGAGAACCCGGGTGGTCGCCGCCGCCTCACTCGTATCGAGGGGCGACTCGTCGCGTGTGCTGACGGGGGATTCCTCGACCAGCTGCAGGAGAGCGGGCAAGCATACGAGGTAGAGCAGCCCAGACAGGGCCTTCAGCGGCAGCTGGGCGGGGACCGTGACCGCACCGAGGACTTGAGGCCGAAGCGTCTCCGACACGATCGCAGGCGAGAGCAGCGCAACCAGCCAGCAGGCCTGCACGACCAGCGCACCGCGGGCTCCGCGCGCCGACCAGGCCCAGCCCCAGCCCAGCCAGATGGCCGCGGCAATGGCGACAGCCGCAACCATCAGGTTGCGTTCAAGTGGAGACAGCGGGTTCGCTGGCACGGCGAGCTGAGTCGCGGCGAGAGCGGCCAGCAGAGCGACACCAAGGAGCAGTGGCCATGACATGGCTGCGCCATCCCGAAGATGCTGCACCGCTGCGGAGGGTGCACTTCGGAGACCGGCGCGGTCGATGGCGAGGGACACAGCAGTTTCGGCAATAAGGCCGACTGCAATGATCAGCACCAGGCCCGGGTAGATGACCAGCGCCACCAGGTGGAGCCCTATGGCAGCCCAGGGCATGCTTTAGAGCCCCGCCGCGGCCCGGATGGTGCCCGAGAACACGCCGAGCAGGAGGCTGATCGCGATCGTCAGCCACAGGCCCAGCGCGCTCCGGCGCCCCTCGGTGCCCACCGTGCGGGCCAGGCGCAGGCAGTGGGCGATCCAGAGCACCATGCCCGCGAGCAGGAGCACCGCCAGCGGCCAGGCGGTGCGAGTCGCGGCTTGCAAGAGCAGCAGCCGGACGGGGAAGCCGGAGAATGGTGCCGCGCCGGCAAGGAGCACGGCGACGAGGACGCTTACAGATCCACGCATGGCTGCGCGTTCCCCGCGGAGCAAGGCCGGACGCGCCCAGAGATACAGCGGCAGACGGACCAGGACGATCGCGAGGAGCGCCAGGTACGCGGCGGCGAACCCCTCCGGTTGAAAGAGCCCCGTCCCAACCAGGACAAGACCCCAGTCGGCCAGGAACGAGCAGCGCCAGGCCTCTGTTTCGGTGCCCGTGCGCCATGCACCGACGACGCCCCAGCCCAGGTTCAGAAGACCCAGCCCTACCAGGCTCGCACCGAAGACGGTCGCCTGGTCGGGGGTCAGTGCCGGCAGGAGGCGGAAGGGCAGGGTCAGGGCAAGGGCGGGCGCGAAGAAGCCGGTCCACGCCAGGTAGGAATAGCTTGCCGGTGCATCCGGGTCGACGTCCTGCAGGTACGGCACAAGCCCGGCGGCAGCCACCAGGCTGAGCGCCAGGCTCAGCGCCGCCGCTCGACCCAACCACACCGGTCCTGCCGTTCCGTGGAAGGCCCAGCCCACACCCAGCAGCAGCGCCGCGAAGGCCGGTCCCCGTACGCGAATTGCCAGCGGACGGCCACCCCGCCTGGCGGCCCAAACGAACCCGACCAGGATCAGCAGCAGGGCCACCGCCAGCGGGTCGCTGACCGCCACCAGCACGGCCATCGCACCCACGGCGCCGAGCCCTGCACCGAGCAACTCCCAGCGACCGATTCTGTGTGGGGCCAGTGCTGTGGTCAGCAGGACGGCGCCGGCCGCGGCGATCAGCATCACTCGGCCCGGCGCCGGCACGCGTACGAGGTCAAGGAGCGGCAGGCCAGAAGACAGGGCTGAGCCGAAGAGCACGGCAGTGGTGACCGCGACCCCGCCCACCGCAAGCCAGAGCTGAGGAGAGGGGGCCCGGCGCCAGATCGACGGCTGCGCGGTGATCACGAGGTGGCCTCCACAGGCCCTGCGAGGTCGATCAGGCTCAGCACAACGGCGACCATCGCAGCCAGGACCAGCGTCGGACCACTGTCGAGGGCACCCAGGCCCAGAGCCAGCGCAGAGCCCGCACCCAGAGCGCCCCAACGCCCTGAGACGGTGAGGAGACGGCCGGTCGCCATGGCCGCCACGACGAGCCCGCCCAGGTGCGCGACGCCGGCCAGGTCGTGGACACCGGCGCCGGCTACCAGGACCGTAAGGATCAATGCCACCACGCTGCCGATCACGCGCGGCGTCGCGCCGGGTCGCATCAGGCCCCAGCCATGCGCGCCTCGACCAAGGTGCGGAGCCCCGCTGCCCACGCCCCCCACGGCAAGCGCCGCACCCGCAAGCCGGTCCTCACCGGCGGCGGCGGTGGCGAGAGCCAGGCCGACACCGACGACGGCGAGGCCGAGCGCCAGGCCGCGCCGGTCGTCTGACAGCAGGATCAGCGCCGCCCCGAGCCACGAGAGCGCAGCGCCGGCAACGACGGGGGCGGCGGTCACCGCGTCACAGCGATCGTCAGGACGACCGCGACCGCCGCCCAGAGCCAGGGCCTGCTCTGCGTAACCGCCCGCTCCATCAGCGCGGGCCGGAACAGGCTGCGGTACTGGGCGGGTATGCGGAGGGTCCTCAGCCAGCCGAGGGCGCGGTCTGAGACGGGAGCCAGCGGTGGCGCAAAGAGTGGTGCCGGCGGCGGCTCGAGCTCCACGACCCTCGACGGCAGCGGGGCCTCAGAACTGGAGGTGCGGGCGCTACGCCGCCTGAACATGTGGGCCGCTGCGAGCGCGGCCAGGGCAAGCAGCACGAGGGGCGCAGCCAGCAGCGCCGGCGACCAGCCGCCCGAAGCCGTGCTGACACCAAGTGCCCCGGCTCCGAGGATGGCCGCCTGCGAGACGCCGCCGCCCCCGGCGCCCTGAACGGGGGCCGGGGGCATGACCTCCGCCGCGCCGGGGATGGCGAGAAGCGAGATCACCAGCGTCAGGGCTACGCCTGCCCCCACAGCGGCTGCCGAAGCCACCAGCGATCCGATACGACTTCCCTCGGAAGCAGCGCCGACCGGCGTGTCTGGCAGCCGGATCGCACGTGTCGCGGCGGCCAGCCCCAGCAGCCACGCGGCCGCTCCTGCAAGCGCGAGAAACGCCGTCAAGACGCCGGCCTCCAGTGCCGCTTGCACCGTGAGCAGCCAGGCGCCGAACACAAGCGTCGGGGGTGCCCCGACTGGCACTGCGATTGCCAGCAGGGCCAGCGGTCCTCGATCGGCGGGGACGAGGGGTGCCAGGCCCGCCACGATGGACAGCGCGAGGACCCCGGTCAAAGCCGCGACGAGCCCCAACGGCGTGCCGAGGCCGAGTGCGAGCAACGTCAGGCCGCTGCCGAGCGGCACTGCCTCGGCCAGAAAATCTCGCCGGGTCGCTGCAGCCTGCGCTCGGACGGCCGAGCCCAGTGCCGCTGCCGCCCCAATGGCCGCCACCGTGACGTTCGCCTGACTGGCCGGCCACTGCCCAGCACCCATGCCGTAGCCGCGAACGAGGAGATAGAAGCCGATCGGGACGATGACAGCGACCGCCATCGTGCCGGCCTCTAACCGGCGCCGTGTCCAGACCTCCGACACCCAGCTGCGCCATGGCAGCACACCGGAGCAGAGCACGGCTGCCACCGTCATGACCGTGAAGGCAGGCAGGCGCAGGGCGGTCACCGGGATGGCGCCGTAGACCGAGGTCCCGCCGGCTGCATCGAGGAGCACCGCCGTCCAGACCAGCAGCAGCCAGGCCGTGGTCTGCACCAACCAGAACTGCCCGCTCCCCCGCTGCTCTTCCTGGTGGAGGTGGATCAGCATCAGGCTGATGCATACGCCCAGCCCGATCGCGGTCCACAGGAGGCTTCCCCCCTCGAGGCTGACCAGTGCTGCGCCGGCGGCAAGGGCCGCGATCGCCGCCTCGCGCGAGGAACGCCGCTGGAATGTCAGCAGGAGGGCAGCCGGGACCAGCACCGCCACCTGGAAGAGGACGACCACCGCATCCATGCGAAGACGTAAGGGGGCAACAGCTGTCGTAATCCCGGGCGCGAATTCGACAAGGCCACGGCCGGCGGCCAGCCACACCCCTGCGAGGACCGCCAGCGCCAGCCAGGCGGCGACCGCCACGATGTGACGACCCACGTCGACGCCGGCCAGGTCTGCCCCCCCGCTGAGCGCCGCGGCCACCGCCAACGCTGCAGCAGGCAGAAATAAGGCGGCGAAGGCCATCGCGGTAACCCTAGGCGGCTGTCGAAGAACGGCGCCCGGTAATGGGGAGCCGCCACCCAGCCCTGACGGGCCGGGTACCCGGTTGTGGTCCGAGTGCGCCCCGGCCGCCTCGGACCGGAGCACGCGTGTTCACGCAGGGCGCACGCGAGGAGCGACAGGCGTTTGAGACCCGGTGACGCTTCTTCAACGGCCTCCTAGTGTAGGGAGGGCGAGCGCGTCACTCCCCGTTCAGACCGGGACAGCGGCATGCCCTACGGCACGCGCGCGCCCTCTAGTCGATCGAGCGCTTCCTGGAGGTCAGCGGCGCGCCGCCGCTCCTTTTCGACCACGGACTCCGGAGCCCTCGCCACGAAGTCGTCGTTGGCCAGCTTCGCCTGCGATCGCTGCAGCTCACGCTGCAGCCGGTCGCGGGTTGCGGTCTGCGTGTCAGGCTTTACCCCCAGGGCCGGGAACTCGACACGCGCTGCCACCTCGGTCAGCGCGATGCCCTGCCCGGCCAGCTCCTCGACCAGCTCCACGTCGGCCAGCTCTGAGGCCAGCGCCACATTCTCCAGCTCCCATGCGTGCTCCAGCTTGAGACGGCCGCCTCGACGTGGGGCCCCCGCAGCCTGTCTGGCCCGCCTGATCTCCTCCACCAGCGCGATCAGCTGCTTGGCCCAGGCTTCGGCATCGGGATCGCGGAAGCGCGCGTCGCCCGCCGGCCATTTCTGGCGCATGACGAAGTCTCTATCGCCAGGGAGGCGGTGCCAGAGCTCCTCTGTGACGAACGGCATGAAGGGGTGCAGCAGGCGGAACAGCACGTCGAGGACGTGCAGCGAGACCGCTCTGGCCGCCGGGTCTGCATCCCTCAGGCGTGGCTTGATCGCCTCCAGGTACCAGTCGCAGAAGTCGTGCCAGGCGAAGTCATAGATGGTGTTGATTGCGACCTGGGGTGCGAAGTCCTCGATGCCGCGACGGGCTTCATCGATCGTCCGCTGCAGTCGCGAGAGTATCCAGCGGTCGATGAGATCCAGGTCGGCGTCCGGCGCGGGCACAGCCAGTGAGTCTTCACCAAGCCTGTCGACCACCAGCCGGGTCGCGTTCCAGAGCTTGTTGGCGAAACGCTTGAAACCTTCGATCCGGCTCTCGTCGAAACGCACGTCCTGACTGGACATCGCCACCGATGCGGCCCAGGCGCGAAGAGCATCGGCACCGTACCGGCGGACGACTTCGCGTGGGTCGACCACGTTGCCCTTCGACTTACTCATCCGCTGGCCGTCAGGCATCAGCACGGTGCAGTGAATGGCCACGTCTGCGAACGGCACTGCGCCCATGAACTCCAGGCCGGTCATTATCATCCGGCTCACCCAGAGGTTGATGATCCCGCGGTCCGTGGCGTTCAGCTGTGTTGGGTAGAAGGTGCGCAGGTCCTCGGTGTCGTCCGGCCAGCCCAGGGTGGCGAACGGCCACAACGCCGACGAGAACCAGGTGTCGAGCACATCGGGGTCCTGCTCCAGCGTCTCGCTGGCGCACTCCGTGCAGCGACTGGGCTCGTCGATCGAGGCGAACTGGTGGCCGTTGGCGCACGTGTAGATCGGAATGCGGTGGCCCAGCCAGAGCTGCCGGCTCACGTTCCAGTCGCGAATGCCGTGCAGCCAGTCGAGGTAGGTGCGCTCGTACCGCTGAGGGTGCCAGCGCACCTCACCGCGCTGGCTGGCCGCGATGGCGCTCTCGGCCATGGGCCCCATCTTCAGGAACCACTGTTCTGAGATGAGCGGCTCGATGATCGAGTCGCAGCGGTCGCAGTGGCCCACCTCGTGGGTGTAGGGCTCGGTCTTCAGCAGGAAGCCACCGGCCTCGAGGTCGCGCACCACGAGCTCGCGCACCACCAGGCTGGGAAGGCCGTCGTAGGCGGGCAAATCCGGCACGTCCATGCGCCCGTCCAGGTGCATGGCGCTGATCAGCTCCAGGCCGTGGCGCTCGCCGATCTCCCAGTCCACGACGTCGTGGCCAGGCGTGACCTTGAGCGCGCCCGTGCCGAACTCTCGATTCACGACCTCGTCGGCCACGATGGGAAGGCGGCGACCGACCAGCGGCAGGATTGCGTGCTTTCCCACCATGTGCCGGTAGCGGGGATCATCGGGATGCACCGCCACACCGGTATCGGCCAGCATGGTCTCGGGGCGGACCGTGGCGATCAACACCCCCTCCCCCGGAAGCTCCTCGATCGGGTAGCGAATGTAGTAGAGCGTGTCATGGTGCACCTGCCACTCCACCTCAAGGTCCGAGATGGCCGAGAGGCAGCGCGGGCACCAGTTCACGATTCGGGGGCCGCGGTACAGCCAGCCTTTCTCCCAGAAACGCACGAACGCGGTGCGCACCGCGCGCACGTAGTCGGGGTCCATGGTGAACCGGAGCCGGGAGAAGTCCAGGGAGGCGCCGAGCTCCTTGAACTGCTCCATGATCGTGGCCCCCACGCTCGCGTACCAGGCCTCGACGCGCTCGTCGAACCGGTCCCGGCCGATCTCCTCTTTCGTCGTGCCTTCGGCGGCGAGCTGGCGCTCGATCACGTTCTGAGTCGAGATCGCCGCGTGGTCGGTGCCGGGCAGCCAGAGCACCTCGTAGCCGGTCATCCGGCGGTAGCGGGCCCACATGTCGTAAAGCGCCCCCTGTAGGGCATGCCCCATGTGCAGCTCGCCCGTGACGTTCGGCGGAGGCAGCGCCATCGAGTACTTCGGCTTTGGGCTGCCGGCGTCGGCTCGGAAGATGCCGGCCTCCTCCCAGCGCGCGTACCAGCTGGCCTCGACGGCCTGGGGGTCGTAAGACTTGGGCATCTGGGAGTGCTTCTGGCTCATAAGGGCGTGCGGTAACCTGCGGTTGAGGCTGAAGAAGCCGGCGCGCGCGAGGAGCTAGCGCGCGTGCGCCGGCCAGGCTACGTCTACAGCGAGCTCCTGGCGGCGCATGGTGGCTGACATTCTACAACCACGCGTCGAGGCTGGCTACAAAGCCGTCGTAGTCGTCGCGGTGGATCGAGTGCCCGGCGCCTGGCACCACACGCACCTCGAAGCCGGCGTCACGGAGGCGCTCCGCCTTCTCGGGTGGCACCAGGTCACTGGGATCGGCGAGCTGCAGAGCGAGGGCACTATCGGCCGCGCCGGCGTGTAGTCGCGGGAGGCGCCGTTCAGGACGCCTGGAACAGTGTCTGGATCCCAGCGGCTCAGGGCCTCCAGCTTGGCCACTATGTCCTCGGCCGGCCAGCGTGGGTTGGCGGCGACCACCTGTTCGCGGGCCAAACCGCTACCAGCTACCGGAGTCGGACGTGATGCCGTGGATGAGCACCGCCGTCCGGTCCCCGGTTCCCCACTCTCGCACGTTGAGCTTCATCGCCTGGGGAGTGTAGGTGCCGAGGCTGTCGGAGTGCTGATCCCGGCGGCTAACGCTTCGCCTTCTGGCTCTCGACCGCGGCGTCCGGATGGCCGCCGGCTCCGCGAGCGACGGGTGTGTGGATCAGCTCGGGGAATGCCATCGGGATCCTGGTAGCGACGCGCAGCGGCAGCGAGGCGACTGTGACCTCTGCTCTGTCCTTGAGGATCGCGGTCACGATGGCGTCGGCCACCTCGGCGGGTGTGACTTCGCCGATCGGGGCACGCTGGCCGGTCTCGGCCCACATACCGGCCTCGCTGACGTAGGTCGGACTGATCAGCGACACGCCGACTCCGGTCCCGCGCAGCTCGGCTCGCAGGGCGCGGCCGAAGCCGCGAAGGCCGAATTTGGTGGCCGCGTAGATCGAGATTTTCGGGGCAGCCACCTTGCCGGCCAGCGAGGCCATGAGCACGACGTGACCTCGCCCTCGCTCGATCATCCCAGGCAGCAGATGCCGTGCGAGCACGATTGGCGCCCGGAGATTCACGTCCAGGGCCCGGTCGAGTCCGGACACGTCGAAGCTCAGGAGCTCGCCGCTGGCGGGGAGGCCGGCGTTTGCGACCAGGATGTCGACGTCCCCGGATGCCATGGCCTCTGCGGCGACCCGCTCGGGCGCATCGCGCTCCGACAGGTCCGCCGCGATCACGTCCGCGCCCACCAGCTCGCGTGCCAGCTCCTCGAGCTCTGGCTTTCGCCGCGCTGAGAGGACGAGGCGGACGCGCTCCCGATGGAGGCGCCGGGCGATCACCGGGCCCAACCCCGACGATGCGCCGGTGACGAGGGCGCGTGCGCCGGCCAGGTCGCGCATCCACGA
>Ga0126378_10003423_pt1 | contig 11991 bp, 12 predicted proteins | sample PanSoiMetPlot_23_FD_92587 | JGI IMG/M metagenome (GOLD analysis project Ga0126378, IMG submission 92587) | Tropical forest soil microbial communities from Panama - MetaG Plot_23 | ecosystem: Environmental > Terrestrial > Soil > Tropical forest > Bulk soil | place: Panama | collected 2016-02-17
CCGTGCTCGTCCGGATCGGGTGTGCCGGGGGCTGCAGGAATGGGCAGCATCGGTGCCAGCGATTCGAGCACCACTAGCACGTGTGTCACGGTCGTGTACACCCCATCGCAGGATCAGCAATTGGGCCTCGGCCCGCCACCGGCCGGCCAGGCCTGGGCGGAACTCGCCTGTGGTGGCACGCTGCCGGGCGTGCTCGTGATCCTGGTCAGCACCGGCACTGGCGCGCCGCAGGTGACGCCGCAACAGCTGATGATCCAGGCGTACGGCGAGCTGCGAGTGCCGTCGCTGTCACCAGCCACCGCTCCGCCCTCGGGCCACGACGGGCTTGTTGGCTTGCCGGAGTGGTTCTGGGTCCCGAGCACCGCCTGGCACCCGCGGAGCATCACCGTCCGCGCGGGCCCGGTCTGGGCGAGGGTGACCGCGACGCCCGTCGGCCTGACCTTCGAGCCCGGAACGGACATCAGCCCCGTCACCTGTCAGGGACCGGGAACGGCTTACAACCCATCCGAGCCAGCAGCCAGTCAGCACACCCATTGCTCGTACACGTACGTTGAGCCGTCGGTCGGCCTGCCCGGCAGCGTGTACCAGGCATCGGTGACCATCACCTGGCGTGTCGTCTGGGTCGGATCGGGAGGTGCCGGTGGCGTGCTGGCGCCCGCCCTGTCCGTGCCGGTCGCACTGACGATCCCGGTGGCGCAGGGCGAGGCACTGGTGACAACGCCATGAGCGACAGCCAGCGGCCAGCCGTCGGGACAGCCTTCTTTCCCGAGCTGGACGTCGCGCCGGCCAGTGCACGCGGCGGTTCTCGGCCGGGCCCGGCGGCCGGCCGCCTGCGCAACCTGCCGCGCCGCCGCCGGCCAGCGATGATCGCGCTCGCCGTCGCCATGGCCGGGACGGGCGTCGTGGTGAGCGCCGCGATCTACCAGCGGGCCGACCGCCAGTATCCGGTTGTGATGGTGACGCGGTCGGTGCCGGCCGGCGCGGTGATCTCCGCCAACGACCTCGGCTCCACCAGCGTCAGCCTAGGCAGCGGGCTCTCGGTGATCCGTGCGTCGCAGCTCCTTCAGGCAGTCGGCCAAGTCGCTGCCGTCTCGCTGAAACCTGCGACGCTCTTGTCGCCATCGGAGCTGACGTCCTCGCGCCCGCCGGCGCCGGGGGTGGACCTCGTTCCGGTTCCGGTCAGGCCCGCTGACCTGCCGGCTACTGGCCTCACCCCAGGCGATCGCGTTCTGGTCGTGCCTACAGCTGGCGTCCAGGGTCAGCCAGGTGCTCCTGCCAGCGCGCTGGCCCTGGCGGCTCCGGTTGCAGCCGCCATCGAGGCGGTGACGACCGTTCCTGATTCCGAGGGCTTCGACGTCGTCGACTTGCTGGTCAGCGACGTCGATGCGGTCGCTGTGGCCAGTCAGGTCTCGACGGGCCAGTTCGCCATTGTCGTCACCCGCCGAGGCTGATGCAGTGGCCGATGTGTTCGCGTTCGTCTCGGCGGGCGGGTCGCCTGGCGTCACCACGGCCGCCCTTGCGCTCGCGCTGACATGGCCGAGTCAGGTGATCGTGGCGGAATGCGATCCGAGTGGCGGAGACATCCTCGCCGGGCTGCTAGCCGGACACGTGCCAGCCGCCCGCGGAGTTATGGAGCACGCGATCGAGGCCGGCCGAAACAGCGACGCGGCCGCCGTCAGTCTCGGCAGGCAACTGGTTCCGCTCGATGCTGGTCGGACGAGGACGCTGCTTCCGGGGCTGACCGATCCGCGACAGGCAGCAGGCCTGGCCCAAGCGTGGCCCGCTGTAGCCGCGACACTGACGGCGCAGGGGGCCGACGTCATTGCAGACTGTGGCCGGCTCGACGGCGTCGCCGGACAGCCAACAGCGGTTATTGCAGCGGCCAGGATGGTGGCCCTGGTGCTGCGCCCGACCTTGCGGCAGGTCTGGCTGGCGCGTTCCCGAGTCGAGATTCTCACGCAGTTACTCGAGGGCAAAGAGCGGCTCGTCGTAGTCCTGACGGGATCCGGTACGCACGCCGCACGTGACGTGGCGGATGCGCTGCAGCTACCGGTCGTGGCCGCGCTGCCGAACGACGCCCGGGGCGCAGCGTTGCTTTCGGACGGCCTCGGCGCGCGCAGCCGACTCAGGACCGCTCCGCTGATGCGTTCGGCAAAGCCCGCTGGGACGGCTCTGCGGCGGCACGCAGGCGCTGGAGCCCAGAACCAGCCCGCCCGTCGGCTGCGATGACGTAATTGTCGAGCCGGCTAGTTGGCCGCTGTTTCTGCGCGCAGAATCGCGGCCAATGCGCCGAGATACCGAGAAGTGATGTACTGCTGGACCCGGCGGCCAATAGGCCCGGCGGCACGAGTGGCAGCAGTCGCGGGCCGGGAGAACGCCGTGATCGTGAATACAACGCCGTCGTCGTCGCGGTGCTCGATGATGAAAACTTCCTCGCCTGATTCCGGATGTCCGGGCAATGTTCCGTAAGCAAAGCCCTGCCGCGCTGACTCGTTGACCGTGTACACGACGCGACAGGCCGCACGAACGCGCGCGGGCCCCGCGCCGATGCCGAGCAGCACTGCGATTCCCGGCGCGGCGACGGCAGCGGACGCGGTGACACGCAGTCCTGCGTGCAGGTGAACCTGCCAGCTGAACAGCGCCGCCGTCGCAGCGACGAACGCATCTGCGCCCGAGCCAACGAGTCGGCTGACGCGCAGGTGATGGTAGCCGGACGGCAGCGTACCTGCTGTCGCGCCGACGTCGTCATAGGTCAGATCGGCGACGCAAGTTCCTGTGTCGAGAAGGCGCTGAGTGTTCTGACCGGCATGTCATGAGCACGGCGCAAGCGGATACGCGACTGGCAAGTCCGCCCGCCTCGGCACCGCTGGACACCAGGCCGCTGCGACTCTTCTTGTTCCGTCCCGTGAGTGCTTGACACCCGTAACGGCGCGCGGACAAGCTGTGCATTACTTAATCCTCCTTTTACTGGCAAAGCATGATTCGCCTCGGAGGCTCGAAATGACACGATCCAGGCTTTCGGCCTCCCTGAGACTCACAGCGGCCACCGGGGTCGCCATAGGCGTCTGTCTCGTGCCGCTGGCGGCAAGTGCGCAGACGACCTTGCCGACTCCGACGAACTTCACCACGTCGCCCGCTCCACTGAGCGGGAAGCCCAATGATGCGTGCGGATTCTCCGCGCCGTACGGCTACGTCGGCCTGGACGACGTCACGTTCAGCGCGGTGGTTTCCGGGCCGACAAATGCAGGCCTGGATGCCGAGTTCCTCGTGGTGCCGGGTGACGGCTCGCCGCCATTCGACCTCACTGTGCCCGCCGTCAGCGGATTGGCCGCCCGGATCCTTCTCCCACGGACAGATTTCACCGACGGAGTGACTTACACGTGGCAGGTCCGGGCGACCGATGCCAGCGGTGACGCGTCGCCTTACACGCGGGCCTGCCACTTCATCTCCGATCAGACGGTCCCGCCAGCTCCCACCGTGTCGTCAGCGACGTTCAACTCGACGACGTCGCCCGCTGCGGGCACCCTCGGTACGTTCAAGTTCAGCGTTTCCGGGCCGGACGTCGGCGCGGTCGTTGGCTTCACCTACGCACTCAACATCGGAAGCGACCTCGGTATCGGCCGGCCAATACTGCCCATCGGTCCGGACGGAACCGCTACGACGCCCCCGCTGCGCTCAATCCAGCCTGGCCCCAACAGCATCACGGTCCAGACCGTCGACCACGGCGGGAACATCTCGGAGCCGGTCATCTACTCCTTCGACCTGGCCGCGCAGCCCATTGCTGCGGACAAGGACATGAACGGCGACGGGCTCCCGGATCTCCTGACCGTCGGAGGCACGCCAGGTCTTCAGTCGGGCCTGTGGCTCGCTGCGGGCAAGCCGAAGAACTCCGCCGCAGCGGAGATCGGACAGCTCAATGGGTCCGCCACGAATATCGGGATCAACGGAGCTGGGCTTGGCGAGCCATCAAGCCCGTCAGAGTTTGACGGCGCCCAGGCCATCACCGGGCAGTTCTACGCGCAGGGGTTCCAGGATGTCCTGCTCTACTACCCATCTGGAAACTTCGCCGGCGGCGGCGTGATACTGCACGGAAGCGGTGACGGATCGGCGCTTCCTCCTACTTCTAACGTCGCGATTTTCCAGGGGGCGTTGACTGATGCTAACGGGGATAATCCGCTCCAGCTCGTGAACGCCTACGCATCGATTTATGGCACTGGTCAGCCGGATTTGCTTGCCACCAGCGGAGATCCGGCCAACGGCTACTACCTTGACTACTACCAAGATGGATTCGGTCCAGGCACTTTCTTCAACACCTTCGCGATCCACAGTCCGACGCCTGACGGCACGGCCGACTGGAATCAGTGGACCCTCGCGACGCTCAGCTACTCCGGAGGCGTCGGCATGTTCCTCTGGAACGAGAGCACCGGCGCGCTGTACCTGTGGACCGGCGTGACGTTTACCGACAATGGCGACGGCACCGGCAGCATCGCTTACACGCAGTACCAGCTCTCTTCGAACTGGAATACGGGCCAGCCGCTTTCAACCCTTGAAGCGGCCGACTTCAACGGCGACGGGGTGCCCGACTTCTGGGCGGTGACCCCGTCCGGGACTGCCATCGCATACTTGATCTCGGACCTGTCGGCGTCGGGCTCCGGAAAGATCATCGCAGGCATGCCCCAGAAGTTGTCGTGAGCAGACCGTGCTGCGGGCCGAGCCACGGCCGCTGTTGATAAATCCTGTGGAGTTAGTCACGGCGGGCGGGTACTTTTAACGACCGCATCTGTTCCCGATTGACCGGAGATGCCGTTGCTCAGCTGAGGTTGACCGCGACCCCGCGCCCTAGGCGCGCGATCCCCAGAACCTCAGGAGCCGTGCCATGTCTACTCCGATCGTCGTTTCCGATCTCAGCTTCGCCTGGCCCGATGGCGCACCCGTGTTGACTGGCCTGGACCTGGTCCTCGGACGAGGCCGCACCGGGCTAGTTGGCGCCAACGGGTCTGGTAAGTCCACGCTGCTGCGGCTGCTGGCGGGCGAGTTGGCGCCTGCCCGCGGGTCCGTCACGGTGACCGGGACGCTGGGTTACCTGCCGCAGGACATCACGCTCCAGGCAGGCCTCACTGCCGAGGAGGTGCTCGGTGTCGCCGAGATCCGCGGCGCCATCTCCGCGATTGAGGCTGGGGACACGTCGGCTGAGCACTTCGCCATCATCGGCGAGGACTGGGACGCGGAGGCGAGCGCCTGCGCGCTGCTCGACCGGATGGGCCTGGGACATCTGACGCTGGACAGAAGGGTAGACGAGCTGTCCGGCGGCGAGTCGGTGCTGCTCGCCCTGGCAGCATTGCTGATCACGCGGCCCGGTGTGCTGCTACTCGATGAGCCGACCAACAATCTCGACCTGCGCGCCCGGCACCTGCTCTACGAGACGGTTGAGGCCTGGCGCGGGGCGATGGTCATCGTCAGCCACGACCGCGCACTGCTCGAGCGGACAGGTACCACGATCGAGCTCTACCGAGGCCGCGCCCGCAGCTTCGGCGGCACAATCAGCGATTACGAGGCGGCCCTGGCCACCGAGCAGAACGCGGCCATGCGAGCCGTGCAAACGGCAGAAGCCGACCTCCGCCGCCAGCAGCGTGAGCTGGCGGATGCACGGATCAAGCTCGACCGCCGGAAACGCTACGGCCGCAAGATGTGGGAAAACAAGCGGGAACCCAAGGTGGTGATGGGCGAGCGCAAGCGACAGGCCCAGGTCGCCGCAGGCAAGCACCGCAACCTGCACTTGGACCGCGTCCGGCAGGCCGAACAGCGGCTCGCCGTAGCCGGAAGCGCGGTCCGAGACGATGACGAGATCCGCATCGATCTCCCGGCCACCACAGTCCATCCACGGCGGGCGGTCCTGGCAGTGGACGCGGTGCGACTGCGATCAGGTCCAGTGGTGACTCTGTCCCTGCACGGGCCGGAGCGGGTGGCGCTGACAGGCCCAAACGGCGCCGGCAAGACCACCTTGCTGCACACCATCGCCGGTGAGCTGCCGCTACTGTCTGGCCAGTTGCGGCTCGGAGTCCCGGCGCGGTTGCTCCCCCAGCGCCTCGACATTCTCGACGGGTCGCGCACTGTCGCGGACAACGTAGCCCGATTCGCCCCGGGCGCATCCCCGAGGGTGATACGTGCCGGCCTGGCGCGGCTGCTGTTCCCCGGAAGTCGGGCCGACCAGGAAACGGCGACCTTGTCCGGAGGCGAGCTATTCCGCGCTACTCTCGCGGCCATCCTGCTGGCGGAGCCTGCACCCCAGCTGCTCATGATGGACGAGCCCACGAACAATCTCGACATGGTAGGCAGCCGCCGCCTCACTGAAGCATTGCTCTGCTACCGCGGCGCACTGCTGATCGCCAGTCACGACATCCCGTTCCTGCGGGCGCTGGGGCTTACCAGATGGTTGCGACTCGACGGCGCCCTCCACGAAACCGATCCGATATGAGCCGATCCCGCGAGGAACGCTGCCCTGGCCGGTGTGGAGCCCCTGAGCGGCGCTGTGGACTGTCGCCGCGGCAGCCCGCAGGGTAGCGCCTCGAGTGCGACGTGAGCCCGTGCCGTCCGGCAGGGCTCGCTGCGCGTCATGAGATCAGGCCATAAATACCGAGGGGGAGAGCTACAAAGATGGGCATCTACATCGGCCCGTTCCGCATCACAAGCCGTGGCGTGCGCGTCCGCATCGGACCGCGCGCTGCCCGGCTTCACATAGGTGCTGGCGGTGCCGGATTCAGCACCGGGGCCGGCCCGTTCACGATCTACCAGCCGCTGCGCAAGAGGCGTGGCAAGCGGCGCGCGGCCCCGGCCGCCCGCACGGGAAAGATGAACATGACTGACCAGAATCAGCCGCCGCAGCCGCCCGGCCGCGACACTAATCCGCTGCCCCCGTACCAGTACCAGCCGTACCAGGGGCCGCCGCGCCCGCCGCGCAAGCCGTGGTCGCGCTGCCGCCATATCCTCACGTGGAGCGTGGTCGGATTCTTCCTGCTGGTGGGCACGATCGGCTCGCTGACGAGCCCGCCGCAGCAGCCTGCTGCCCACCACGGCCCGGTGATTCCGGCTGTGGCACACAGCAGCTCGCCGATCGCGACGCCTGCGGTCACGCACACGACGACGCCCCCTGTCGTGCACGCCACGACGCCCGCGCCGCAGCACACCACGACGCAGCCCGCTCCCGTCCACTCAACGACGCAGCCGGCTCCGCAGCACACCACGACTGCGCCGCCTCCGCCCCCACCGAGCTGCTACCCGACCACGAGCACGGGCCACTGCTACGAGCCGGGCGAGTTCTGCTCCAACGCCGAGCACGGCATGACCGGCGTGGCTGGCGACGGCAAGGCGATCAAGTGCGAGAACACCGACCCCGGCCAGACCTGGCACTGGGTGGACATCTAGCCAGGCGATCCCCGAGAGAGCCCTGCCGTGCCTGCCGCCGTGGGTTCCGGCAGGGCTCCTCCACGAAACCGATCCGCTAGGAGCCAGTCCCGAGCGGAACCCTGCATTGCCCGATCGCGCGGAGGTGCGGTAACGGCGCGCTAACGGGCCGCTCACATCTCCCTCGTAGCGTGCTGGAGGCCGGTTCGGATCGCCCAGCCGCTGAGTGGCTGCGCAGGCCGGCTGCGATCACGGAGGAGTATCGCCATGCAGCACGCCCGTTACTGGTGCAGCCTGGGGCAGCCCGATGGCAAAGAGCCAAGCCCGGCCACCCCCGCAATCGCCTGGGACCGACTGTGACCCTGCAGTGGCCGCCTGCGTCGTCTGCGGTCCTCGCGGGATACGAGCCGCGGGATGAGACAGCCTCGCGCGCAGACGACACAAGCGCGGACCGCGCTGGGGCCGCGCTGCCCGCGGCGCCGCGGCCGGGGCTGAGCAATCCGCGGCTCATCGCGGGCATCGCCGAGATCACCGCGATGATCGCGACCCAGCTGGCTGACGGCGCGACCACCGACGAGGTGATGCCAGTCATCCGTGATGCCACCCGGCGCTGGCTCGAGAAGACCGTCCGGGCCGGGCAGTTGCCCGCCTCTGCAGGCAGCCAGCTCGACGAGCTGGCTGCCGCCGTTCACGACCGCCGGTACGGCCTCGGTCCGCTCAGCGTCTACTTGCGCAACCCCAAGGTCGAGAACGTCGACATCAACGGCTGCGACCAGGTGTGGATCAGCTACGCCACGGGCGAGCGGGTGGCCGGGCCGCCCGTCGCGGCCAGCGACGACGCGCTGATCGACATGGTCCGCACGTGGGCGACCAGAGGCGGGCAGACCGCGCGGGACTTCTCGGCCGCCACCCCCATGGTCAACGTCGCGCTCAGCGGGAGCGCCCGGCTGACGGCAACGATGTCCGTCACGCCGCGGCCGTGCGTCTCCCTGCGGCGGCACGGCCAGCTCGACATTACGCTCGCCGGGCTCACCCAACTGGGGACGGCCGACAGCACGGTTGCCGCGTTCCTCGGCGCAGCCGTCAAGAGCCGCTGCAACATCATCATCACTGGGGGCGTCAACGCGGGGAAGACAACCCTGCTGCGCGCCCTGGCGGGTGAGATCCCGCCCGGCGAGCGGGTCGCGACGCTGGAGTCCGAGTACGAGCTGTTCCTGCATGAACTACCGCAGCATCCGGACGTGATCCCCTTCGAGGCGCGGGAACCGAACTCGGAGGGCTCCGGCGGCATCAGCCTGCACGACCTGATCGCCCATGCGCTCCGGCACAACCCGCGGCGGATCATCGTTGGCGAGGTCAGGCGAGACGAGATCCTGCCGATGCTGGAGGCGATGAACTCGGGCCAGGAAGGATCGATGTGCACCCTCCACGCGAATTCGCCCGCGGAGGCATTCGACCGGATCCTGATTCTCGGGTTGCGCGGCGGTCTGGCTCTGGCCGACCGTGCGATCCACATCCTCGTGGGCATGGCCGTGGACCTCATCGTGCACGTGCGCCGCGGCTATGACGGCACCCGAACCGTCCGGTACATCTCGGAGATCCTCGAGGTAATGCCGCCGGGTGACACCGAGCGCCCTGCGGTCAACCGGCTTTTCCTGCCGGACCCGCAGACTGGCCGCGCCACGGCCGCGCACACGCCGTCGGCGGGGATGCTCGGCCGTCTTGCCAGTGCCGGCTTTGACCTGAGCCTGCTCGACCAGCACCGTGCGCACCAGTTGCAGCTGCCTCGCCAGCTGGGGTCCCAGCATCAGCCGCCGGGGACGTGGCGCCGATGATCGCCCTGTCTGGCCTGGCCGGGGGGCTTGTCGCGGCCGGGATCGTGCTGCTGGTCTTCGAACTCACTCGGCGGGGTGCAGCTACGGGGACACCGCCGCGGCGGCGCATCAGACTCAGCAGGGCCACTCGCATCCGCGCGCTGCTCGCACTCGCCGCGGGCCTTGTCACCCTGGCGATCACCAGATGGCCGGTTGCGATGATTGCAGTCACGCTCGCCGTGCTGTTCCTGCCCCCGATCATCTCGACCCGCGTCCCGATGCAGCGCGCCGCCGTTCTCGAGGGGCTCGAGCAATGGACGCGCCGGCTTTCGGACATGCTGACCGCCAGTCGCGGGCTCGAAGACGCGCTCGAGGCCTCCGCCCGGCAGGCGCCACCTGCGATCGCTCCGGCGGTGCAGGCGCTCAGCCGCCGTCTCGCTGCGCGGGCGCCTGCTCAGGCCGCGCTCAGGGCCTTTGCTTCCGACGTCGGCGATCCAGCCGGCGACCGCATAGCGGCCGCGCTGATCATCGCGACCGGACGTCGCGGCGGATCGGTTCGGGATGTGCTCAACGCGCTGGCCCGGATCCTCGCGCGTGATGTGGCCACCCGCCGGGAGGTCGAGGCAGACCGTGCCCAGCACAGAACGACAGTGAAGTGGCTGACGCTGTTCGTGCTCGGCTTCACCGTATTCGCGGTCCTCGACCGGGCGTATTCGGCACCATACGGGACGCTGTCGGGGCAGCTCGTGATGGCGCTGGTCGTAGCCATGTACGCAGCGGGGCTCGGCTGGCTGAGTCATCTCGGGTCGGTGCCCGCTCCTGGCAGGTTCCTGGATGAAAACGTCGACTGGAGCGAGCAATGAGGGCGTGGCTGATGACGGCCGGCCTGCTGACCGGGCTCGGCTGTTGGCTGGCCGTGAGGGAGCTTGTACCGGCCGTGCCTAACCTGCGTGCGGCAATGCGCAGGCTTGATTCTGGCGGTGGCGCTGGGCAGGCGGCTGGATGGTCTGCCCGGCTTAGCAGCACGTTCGGTGCGGTCCCGCGATGGCTCCCGGTACCGGGGGCCGACCTGCGCCTGCTTGGTCAGGATGCCTCCGGCTGGCTCGCCAGGAAGATCGGCTACGGCGTGGTTGGCCTCGCGCTGGCGCCGGCAGCTTCCGCGCTGCTCGTGCTCGGCGGGCGGCCGGTGCCGTGGATCTTGCCGACGGGCGGGTCGGTCGCGCTCGGCACGGTCATGTTCTGCCTCCCCAACCTCGTCACCCGCGTCAACGCCAGCGGGAGGCGAGAGGATTTCCGGCATGCGCTGACCAGTTATCTGGATCTGGTGGCGCTGGAACGTGGCGCCGGGTCCGCGCCCACCGAGGCGCTTGAGGCTGCCGCGGCGGTTGGTGGCGGCTGGGCGTTCGCGCGGATCAGGGCCGCGCTCGATCAGGCACGGAAAGCGAGTCTGCCCCCGTGGGATGGGCTGTCAGCGCTGGCCGTCGAGATCGGTAGCACCGAACTAGGCGACGTGGCCGAGATCGCGGGCGTCGCCGGCCAGGAGGGCGCAGGGATCCTGGACACGCTGACTGCCCGGGCCGAGTCGATGCGCGCGCAAGCCCTGACCGCCATGAAGGCCCGAGCTGGTGCGCGCAGCACGACCATGGTGCTTCCGATCGCGCTGCTCGCAGGCGGGTTTCTTGTCCTGCTCATCTTCCCCGACTTTTACCGGCTCTTTGGCTAGGCAGCCGACGCGTATGAGAAAGGCAGAACCATGCGGACCGATCCCAGAGTGATGGCCATGCAGTGCGTACTGGCGAAGCTGCGTGCCCGGCTGGCCGCGGTACGGTCGGACGACCCTGCGGCGGGAGCGCTCAGCCTCGAGTGGGTCGCAATCGCGATCGTCCTGGTGACCGCCGCGCTCGCGCTGGCCGTGTTCCTGAGCGGCAAGCTGAGCACGCTCGAGTCCCTGATCCCCAACTGAGCGGTGAACCGCCTGCACGAAGGCGACCGCGGCGCGCTGATCCTCAGCTACGTAGCCGCGCTGCCGTTCGTCTTCCTCTTCCTGATGGTGGTGATCCAGGCCGCCTTCTGGTTCCTCGCCAGGGACGCGGCGCTCGCGGCTGCGCGGCAGGGCGCTGACGCGGCGCGTGCCCTGAACGCTCCTCTGTCGGCGGGGCCGGCCGCCGCGCTCGGCTTCGCCCGCGCGGCCGGTACTGGCTACCTGCTGGATCCGCGAGCGACAGCGGATGGCAGCACCAGCAGGACGGTGTCGATCACCGTCAGCGGTCACGTTCCCAGCTTCGTGCCGGGTCTCGTGGTGAATGTGTCGGAGACGGCACAGGCCCCGGCTGAGGAGTTCCGGCCATGAGCAGTCCCAGCGTCGCGGCCAGTACGCGCGGGGGCCGCTCTCGCGCGGGTCGTGCCGATCAGGGCAACGCTTCGCTCGAACTGGTCATCCTGGCCCCGATCCTGCTCGCTCTCCTGAGCCTGGTGATCGCGGCTGGCCGCACCACCGTCGCGCAGGGCTCGGTGGACGCGGCGGCCCGTGACGCGGCCCGGCAGGCGTCGATCGCGCTGACACCAGCGTCCGCCCAGACGGCCGGGCTCGTCAGCGCCCGCGCCGCGATACTCCAGGACGGGCTCGATTGCAGCCCTGTCGTGGAGATCGACACGAGCCAGTTCACGTCCCTTCCTGTCGGCCAGCCGGCGGCCGTCACGGCAGTGGTGAGCTGCGCCGTCCCCCTCGCGAGCCTGGCGTTGCCCGGGCTTCCCGGTACCGCCCGCCTGAGCGCCC
>Ga0126378_10003424_pt1 | contig 11990 bp, 13 predicted proteins | sample PanSoiMetPlot_23_FD_92587 | JGI IMG/M metagenome (GOLD analysis project Ga0126378, IMG submission 92587) | Tropical forest soil microbial communities from Panama - MetaG Plot_23 | ecosystem: Environmental > Terrestrial > Soil > Tropical forest > Bulk soil | place: Panama | collected 2016-02-17
GAGATCGGCCTCGGATTCTTCGACTTCCGCATAGGTAGTGCGGCCGCGCTTGCGCTCCATCGCCAGTTCCTCCAGAAAGCTCGGTACCCCATCCGACAGCTCGGCGTACTCGGTGTCGCGAGCATCGTTGAACTCGGCCACAAGGCGTCTGTGCTCGCGGAGGTCGGTCGCCTGGAAGCCGAGGACGCGCACCGCGCCGCCCTCCTGGCGCACTCGGTCAGCAAACCGGTTGATCTCCCTCCGCACGTCGGGGGTGGCCGGCAGCACGCAGACCGACTGCTGCAGGTAGACCGCTCCGAGCAGGCGCAGGCGACGCCAAACGTAGACGCGGAGGCTCGCCGGGGCGCCGGCCGTGCTCACCGCCACGAGCAGCCAGCGGTTCCGCTCGCCGTTATCGCCCTTCAGGCTCATGTTACGAGCGTAACAGAGGCTTGAAACTAAAGTACGTGACAGGTGGCATGGGGAGAGGTATGCACTTGTGAATGCGGCTCGGAACAAATTCGGGCGCGTCAAGGTCCTTACAATCGAAATCGTGTCCTCGACCCGTTCGATCAGCCATGCCTTCGGAGAGCTGGAGCAGCACCGTCAGGAGCTGATCGGTTACTGCTACCGGATGCTCGGCTCACCATTCGACGCTGAGGACGCCGTCCAGGAGACATTCATGCGCGCGTGGAGGAATCGCGACAGCTTCGAAGGCCGCTCAGCGATGCGCTCATGGCTCTACCGGATCGCGACCAACGTGTGCCTTGACACGCTCAAGAACAAGGACCGTCGCGTCCGGCCGCTGGACATGGGACCCGCGTGCGAGCCCATCGAGGCCAACCTCAACGTGCCGGCCGAGGTGCACTGGGTCGAGCCGATTCCGCAGGCGCTGGTGGCGCCCGAGGGCGATCCGGCCGAAGTTGCGATCGCGAACGAGTCGATCCGGCTGGCTTTTGTGGCTGCCCTCCAGCACCTGCCAGCCCGCCAGCGCGCCGTCCTGATTCTCCGTGAGGTCCTCCGCTGGCAGGCCGCCGAGGTCGCCGAGCTCCTCGAGATGTCGGTGCCGTCGGTGAACAGCGCCCTCCAGCGAGCCCGCGCCACTCTGGCCAAGAGCAACCTCAGCCCAGACGGCCCATCACAGCCCCTGAGCGAGTCCGAGCGCTCGTTGCTGGACCGCTACGTCGCGGCGTTCGAGCGGTACGACCTCAGCGCCCTGACAGCCCTGATCCAGAATGACGCAAAGCAGTCGATGCCGCCTTACGACATGTGGCTGCGCGGACGCGACGACATCCTGACCTGGTGGTTCGGGCCGGGCATCGGCTGCCGCGGTTCGCGGATGATCCCGACCACCAGCGGCAACGGCCAGCCGACCTTCGGGCAGTACAAGCCGGATCCGAACGGTGGCTACGAGCCCTGGGCGCTCCAGGTGCTCGAGCTGTCAGAGGGTCGGATCGGTGAGTTCACCTTCTTCCTCGACACCGCCCGGCTCTTCCCCCTCTTCGGGCTCCCGCCCCACCTCGACGCGTAGGATGTCGGCCAGCCCGGCGAGCTCAATGAGCTCCAGCAGCGCCGGGTTCGCGTGCCGAAGGTGAACCTGGCAGCCCAGCTGCCGCGCGGCAAGCGCGAGCCGCGCCAACTGATCGATCGTGGCCAGCTTCGGGTCCCTGATCTCCGCGCAGTCGCAGATAACAGAGCGGCGGGCCATCAAGGTTTAGACGCGGTGAGGACCGAAAACTAATCGGTCCTCGAGCGATGAATCTGACCGGGGTCGCTCGTCAAAAGGGGTATGAAGAACTCTCGCTGGATCTCGCTGCTGATCCTCTGCACCGGTTTCCTGTTGATCGTCGTCGACATGACGATCGTCAACGTTGCGCTGCCATCGATCCAGCAGAACCTCGGCTTCTCGCCCTCCGGCCTCGCGTGGGTCGTCAATGCGTACCTGATAGCATTCGGCGGGCTCCTTCTGCTGGCCGGCCGCCTCGGTGACCTGGTCGGACGCAAGCGCATCTTTCTGATCGGGCTCGGCATCTTCACCGGCGCGTCGGTTCTCTGTGGCCTGTCGTTCGCCCAGCCGATGCTGATCGCCGCCCGCTTTATTCAGGGCACCGGCGGCGCCGCCAGCTCGGCGGTGATCCTCGCCATGATCGTGACCCTGTTCCCGGAGCCCCTGGAGCGGGCGAAGGCGTTCGGCATATTCAGCTTCGTGGCGTCCGCGGGCGCCGCGGTCGGCCTCCTCGCCGGCGGCGTGATCACCGCCGCCGTCAGCTGGCACTGGATCTTCTTCGTCAACCTGCCCATCGGCCTGGTCACGGCGGCCCTGGCCGCCCGACTGCTCGAGCCGGATCGGGGGATCGGCCCCCTCCCCCGGCTTCGTCGGGTACTCCCCCGACATCCCACCCCGCGAAGCAGGCTTCCTCGGGGTCCCCGCGAAGCCCGTTGGCTTCGTGGGGTGAGTCAAGGGGACCCCAGTCGCGGGGGAGAGGGCAAAGGGGCCGACGTCCTCGGCGCGGTCACCGTCACCGCCGCCCTGATGCTCGGCGTGTATGCCATCGTCCAGACGTCCGAGTTCGGACTGGTCTCGCAACGCACGGTCGTGCTGGGCGCGATCACCGTCGGCCTGCTGGCGGCGTTCGTCGTGCGCCAGGCGGTTGGTCGCAACCCCATCCTGCCGCTCGACATCTTCCGCTCGCGCAAGGTCGCCGGCGCCAACATCGTCCAGGCGCTGATGACGACCGCGTTCTTCGGTTTCTTCTTCCTCGGTTCGCTCGACTTCGAGCAGGTGCTCGGCTACGGTCCCATGGAGATCGGGCTCGCGTTTCTCCCGGTCGCGGCGGTAATGGCGCTGTTCTCGATCAGGTTGTCGGCCCAGCTGATCGGGCGCTACGGTCCGTGGGCGATGCTCGTTGTGGGCCAGGTCGTGGTGGCGCTGGCGCTGGTCATGGTCGCGGTCGGACCCACGATTCCCAACTACATGGTTCACCTCCTGGTCCCGATGGCGCTGCTCGGCCTGGGCGGTGGACTGTCGTTCCCGGCGCTGACCATGATCGCCATGGCCGGGGTGCAGCCTTCGGAGTCAGGACTCGCATCCGGCCTGCTCAACACGACCGGTCAGGTGGGCGGCGCCTTCGGGCTGGCCGTGCTCGCCACGGTGGCCGGGGCGCGCAGCCTGGACCTGGTCAAGGAGGGTACGACCTTACAGCTGGCCCTGGCGGATGGATATCACTTCGCCTGGTTGTTGGCCGCGTGCATAGTGGTGGTCACCGTGGCCATCACCGTGGCGCTGCTGCGTGGAGGAGGGTCGGCAGAGACGGCGACCGCGCCCGTCGAGTGGGAAGCGGCGGCTTAATTGGAGGAGAGTCGAATGGCAGCTGATCTTCAGAAGCAGGTCCAGGACGCAATCGACCGCCAGGTCGAGTCCGGGGCCGAGCGTGGCGTGCAGGTCGCCGTGTACCGCCACGGTGAGCAGGTGGTCGATGCGGTCGCGGGCGTGGCCGACCCGGCAACCAGACGGAAGGTGGCCTCGGGCACGCCCTTCTACAACTTCTCGATTTGCAAAGCGGCGGCGTCGACCCTCGTCCACATGCTGGCTGAGCGCGGCCATTTCACCTACGAAACCCCGGTCGCCGAGCTGTGGCCCGAGTTCGGCGCGTGCGGCAAGCAGAAGGTGACCGTCCGGCACGTCCTGAACCACTCGGCCGGCGTGCCCGGCATACCGCTGGAGACCACGATCGAAGACCTCTGCAACTGGGACCAGATGTGCGCCGCGATCGCCGACGAAGAGCTCTGGTGGGAGCCCGGCACGAAGCTCGGCTACCACGCATACACCTTCGGCTACATCGCCGGTGAGATCGTGCGCCGCGTCGCGGGCAAGCCGATCTCGCAGGTTCTCGCCGACGACCTGTCAGGTCCGTTGGGAGTGGCCGGCGAGCTCTACTTCGGCATGCCGGAATCGGAGCACCACCGGCTGGCCCGGCTGGAGGACGCGCCAAGCGAAGGCGGCGCGATGCCCGAGCTGCCGCCGGACCTGCCGATGTTCAAGGCTGGCCCGATGTCGTTGTTCGCCACCGCAACGCTTGGGAACCGCACCGATGTCCTGGCCGCGGACATCCCTGCCGGGGGCAAGGCCTCGGCCCGGGCCATCGCCCGGATGTACGCCGCGCTGCTCGGCGACCTCGACGGTGTGCGCCTGATCAGCGAAGAGCGACTGCGTGAAGCCACGACGCTCTCGATGAGCGGCATCGACGCTGTGTTCGGCATGCCCTCGGCCTGGGCGCTCGGGTATGCGATCGGCCGCCCTGGCTCCTCGCCCGAAGACGCACCGACCGCGTTCGGTGTTGGTGGTGCCGGGGGCAGCTTCGCCTACGGAGACACCGCGAGCGGCATCGCCTTCGGGCTGACCAAGAACCGGCTCACCAACGACTTCAACTCGGTGACCGAGATCGTCCAGATCGTGACCGAGGCCACCGGGCAGTAGCGAGTTTCAAGGAGGACCACGTGCGAAAAGTCGTTGCTCAGACCTTTCTGTCTCTGGACGGGGTCATGGAGGCCCCCGAAAAATGGCAGCTCCCAAACGACTTGCTCGGCGAGGATGCGGGTGGCTACGTCTTCGACGCGTACAACGCAGCCGGGGCGCTGCTACTTGGGCGCGTGACTTACGAGCAGTTTGCGGCCTTCTGGCCCAACCAGAGCAACGACGATCCCTTTGCCAAGCGCATCAACGAGCTCCCCAGGTACGTCGTCACGCGCACCTTGAAGGAGTTGGACTGGCGGGGCTCGCGCGCGATCAGCGGCGACGTCGCCGGCGAGGTGCAGAAGCTGAAAGAGGAGTCAGGCGGGGACATTCTCATTCCCGGGAGCTCGCAGCTCGTCAACGGCCTGGCCAAGGACGGGCTCATCGACGAGTACCAGCTGCTGATACACCCGATCGTGGTTGGCAAGGGCAAGCACCTTTTCGAGGCGGGCACGACGCCGACACTGTTTACGGTGGCGGAGACGAGGACCTTCGGCACCGGGGTGGTGGCGCTCGTCTGCCGTCCCAGGGGCAAGGCGGTGGTCTCGTGAGCCAGGTCACCAGCCACATCGCCATCTCGCTGGACGGGTTTGTCGCTGGACCCAACCAGAGTCTGGAGAATCCGATCGGGGAAGGCGGGATGCGCCTCCACCAGTGGATGTTCGTGACCGAAAGCTGGCTCGCTCAGGAGGGCCAGGGAGGTGGCGTCCGCAATGCCGACTCGGAAGTCCTCGACGAGCTGGTGAAGAATGTCGGCGCCTACATCATGGGCCGCAAGATGTTCGGCGGCGCCGCCGGACCCTGGGACACGTCATGGGTGGGGTGGTGGGGCGACGACCCGCCGTACCACGTCCCCGTCTTCGTCCTGACGCACCACCCGCGCGAACCGCTCACAATGCGCGGCGGCACCACGTTCAACTTCGTCACCGATGGGTTCGAATCGGCTCTGCGTCTCGCCCGGTCGGCGGCCGGCGCCAGGGATGTAGTGGTTGCCGGCGGTGCGAGCACGATCAGGCAGTACCTCAAAGCTGGACTGCTCGACGAACTGTATCTCCACCTCGTTCCAGTCATCCTGGGGGCCGGTGAGCGGCTGCTTCAGGATGTCGGCGACCCGACTCTCGAGCCGGTCAAGGTGGTCGACTCGCCCGCCGTGACGCACATCAAGTACCGGATCCGCCATTGACCCGCGACCCGGCACCAACCGCGCTCTGGCAAGTGGCTGCGTTAACTTTTGGGGCCCGCGTCAATGTGAAATTGGCCGGTCCTCTTCACCGAACGGCAAATGAAGTAGAAACCGGCGAGGCGATCCCTGATTTCCACCTCGGCACCGAGATCTATGAGGCTCTCCCACGGACGGCTGTCCGGGTCGCCGAGCACGGTCCGTTGACTCAGCCAGGAAATGAGTGATCGAGACACCTTGCCAATCAACCCTTCTGGACTCTTGCCGTCCATCACCACGAGGCGCCCCCCCGACCGCAGTTGCTCCCAGGCGAGACGCAATGCTTCAAGCCGATTTGGCATCACGCTGTAAGAGAGGCTGAACAGAACCGCGTCGACCGGTTCAGGCGATCGGAAGGTGGCCGCATCGGCTAAGTACAGCGACACGTTCTGCAATCGAAGACCGCGGGCACGTCGGCGAGCTCTGTCCAACATCTCGGGTGAGAGGTCCACGCCGACAACCCGACCAGCCGAGGCGACGGCCTCACTGAGCATGAGAAGGTTGCGGCCCGTCCCGCACCCCAGTTCAACGACGTGATCTCCCGGCCGAAGGGTGAGACTGTCGACCGCCTCGCGTCGGATTCCTGGTGGCAGCCACAGCAGCTCCAGGATTGGGTAGATCCTGGCAATATGCCTGTAGCGCTGACGAACGATCTCGAGGTCAGGTTGCAACTGATTCAATCGCTGTCTCTCCGACGAGACCGGTCGGCGCGGCTCAGCACAGAGCGAACAATCCGTAAGGATATTCAGCCCAGCAGGCAACTGCGCTGCCGCCGACGCCCGGTAAGGGCTTCCGCTGCACGACGCCGTCGCGGATCGGTGGATCAGGGCTAAGTCCTGACATTGAAGTCGTTTCGCCACGTTCGATGGCTCGGCGCCCAGGCGAGTTCCCGCTTCGCACGTGCGTTACTGGCCCCTCGAAGCTCTTCGAAATAGGGAACGAGGGGTCCACCGAGGAGTCGGCCAAGCCAACCGGGGATGTGCACAGGAGTAGGGGATCCTGACGCGGCGCAAAAAGCCGGGATGAAGTCGCGACTGAGCACAGGTTCATCATCGACGATGTTGTAGATCCCGTTGCCCCGCTCAAGCGCGCAAACCGAAGCTGCGGCCGCATCATCGACATGGACCAGTGACATGATGCCGGTGCCGCACCCGACAACAGGCAAGAGGCGTCTGCGCGCCTGACGCGAGAAGTAAGCGCCAGTGTCGAAGTGCGTGCCAGGCCCATATAGCTGGCCATAGCGGAGCACGACCCCGGTCATCCCGTCGGCGGTCATCGCCAAGCGCTCTCCTTCGACCGTTGCGCGGACTGCCGCGCCAAACGGCCCGGCGGCTCGCAGCATGAGTGGAGCATCCTCGTCGACGACTCTTGGGCCCACTGGGGCGTACATAAAAGCGATGGACTGGTAAACAAAGCGCGCGCTACCTGTGGCCTGCGCGGCCGCGATCAGGCTCTTGGTTCCAGCGACCCGCAATTGTGCGGTTCGCTCGAACCATGGACCCAGCTTCCGCAGATCGTAGTCGGCCGGTAGGCTCGTCAACTGGTTCATTACCACGTCGGGTCGAAATCCGAGAACAGCTCGACTGACGGATGGCGGATCGAGCGCGTCGAGCACGCAGGGTGTGGCTCCGAACGACCGCAATTGTTCGGCTTTGCTGCGGAAACGGGTCGTCGCCGCGACCTGGTGACCTGCTTCAACCAACCGCGGTAAGAGCCGACGCCCGATTGCTCCTGTTCCCCCCGCGACGAAGACTCTCATCGGTGCCTTCCGCGCATGGTCAAAGAGTGGCGATGGCCTCCCGCCCGACGGTTACTGAGGCTCGAGGCGAACAGGTCGAAGTTCACATGGACGCCTTAAAGCACATCACGGCGACAACCATAGAGAGCAACGGCATCGGTTGACGCAGGAGGCTACGCAGACGGCGCCGAGCGCTCCAAAACGCCATCAGGGTGGCAGCAAGCCACAACGCAGCGAACCAACGCAGCAGGAGCGTCCTGGGATTGGCGTCCGCAGCCAAGGCGAGCATCAGCAGCAGGCTGGTGAAGGCCAGGAGCATGACAGTGACGATGTGCCATGTAAAGCGGACCATGCCGAGTGTCACCGAGGGCGGACCAAACGGCGTGCTCGGCATGCTCCCCTTCGTAACGTTGGGAAGTATCCGTAACCCGACGGTTGCGTGACCAAGCGCGAGGGCCGCGCAACTCACCCCGGCGATTGCTAATTCGACGTGCATTGGCCTTTCCTCCTAATCGGCGCCCATACGGTTCCGTATGGTTCATTATACGGTACCGTATGGTCGTGCGCAAGCCAAGTCAGCGTCCTCTTACGCCCGACGACTGGGCCAAGGCGGCGCTGGCAGCCATAGCCCGGGGCGGCGTCGCGGCCGTCGCCGTGGAAACCGTCGCCGCCGAACTCGGTGCCACTAAGGGCAGCTTCTACTGGCACTTCAAGAACCGCGACGCCCTGGTCCAAGCCGCGCTTGAGAAATGGGAGCAACGCCGGACCGAATCGGTGATCGAAGAGTTGGAACGGGAGCCTGACCCGGCCAAACGCCTGAGGAAGCTCCTCGAGGCTGCCTTCGAACTGGGGCCAACGGACCGCGCCGAAATCGCCCTGCTTGCAAACCCCGAGCATCCGGCCGCGGTACGCGCGGTGCGTCGGGCCGCCGATCGACGGATCGCGTACATCGCCGAGCAGCTCGAGAAGGTGGGATGGGACTCTGACGACGCGCTCGACCGAGCCGTGATCCTGTACTACATATACGTCGGTTATCTACAGATGGCGCACGTGGCACCACACGTGATCAGCGACGTCAGCCGGCGCCGACACCTGGATCTGGTGTTCGACGCTCTCGTCACGGGTGAGCTATCCGCGGAGTCCGTCGTCCGCATGCGAGCTTCCAACCCTCGACTCGTACCACGACGCCGACCACGACAACGAGGATGGAACAATCAACCTCGTTGACGCTGGGGTTCGCGGATGCTCTTCACATCTGCTGATATAGAGGGACCGTTGCACGCGAACAACTTCCCGCGATTCCGCGACTTTCGCGACCAGCGTGCACCAGTCGTAATGGCCTCGTCCGCACGCGGCTGCGACGAGTTACTGGAGATCGCCTCGCGGCCGGTGCTCGGCAGTTCCCCGAACAGTCAAAACGAGCATGCCCGGCGCCCTCGAGGGACTCGTGCGGCTCGGGGCGCAGGTGGGCTGAGCCGCCTTATGAGTCGGCTGGATGACCCGCCGGCCCGGACTCTGGACCTCCATCACCGGTTCCCGGAGGACTGCTTGCGAAGGGTTAGGGGCCAGTGGTCGATTCGTCGCTGCCCCGGCGTCCTGAGAAGGCGAAGACGACCAAACCCAGCATGAGTGAAAGGACGGCCCCGACCGCGAGCGCCGTGTCCGCCTTCGCCCAGCCCAGCAAGGCAAGGAGGAGAAATAGGGCAGGTAGCGACAGCACGCCCGCGAGTTCGCGGCGGCTCAGCCTGCGGTGGTCGACGTCGACTCGATACAGCTGGAGTCCGCGCCGGCCCTCGCGCAGGGACTCGCGCGGCAGGCGCTCGTCCGGGTCGAGGGGCGTGAAGGTCCGTCCACGATTGTCTGTCATCAGCAACCCTCCTTGAAGGACCCATCACGCCCGGCACTCGGATACCGAGTCATCTAATTCCTCCAATCGCTGAGCCGGCGACAAACAAGAAAGCCCGATTAGCCGCACGATTGAAGTGTCGACAACCGCTCCTTCGCCAAGAGGTATGCCCGGATCCGCATCACTCGGGGCCGAGGTGGCTCAGGCAGCTGGCCATCAGGCTGACGCCACTCATTGACGCAGCGCGCTCGGCAGCGCCGGGATCTGCTCCGCGGAAAGCACTGATTTCAATCCTGCGCCGGCTGCCCAGGCTGAGAGCATGGGGGTCGAGGCTCTGCTGCGACGTTTCGCCGCCGAGCAAGTTCAGGAAATGGCGCCGATGGTCTATCGGCCCGTTGGGCGCCATTAGGGCGCTGTTTGGGAAACCGCTAACGCTCCTCTAACAGCCCGAAGTGTATCGATTGCCCCATGCGAGACGTGCAAATACAACCGACCCCAACGAGGCGCCCATCGGTTCGGACCGCACGGCCCTGGCTGGGGGCTGCGCTACTGGTCGCCGTGGCGTTGGCCGCGTGCGTCAAGGGTGCCGGTGCGACCCCGACTGCGGATCAGCGGGAGGCGGCTAGGAAGTACTCCCAGTGCATGCGGGACAACGGTGTGCCCGACTTTCCCGACCCGGAGGCTAGCGGGCGGTTGCGCGGCCCTGGTCACGAGCAGCAAGACGACCCGAAGTTCAGCGCCGCGATGCTGAAGTGCCGCAACCTGGCCCCAGGCGGCGAGCATGAAAAGGCCGGGGATCCAGCTTTCGTGGAGCAAATGCGCAACTACTCGCAGTGCATGCGGGACAACGGTGTGCCGAACTTTCCTGACCCGGACGCCGACGGGCGGTTGCGCGGCCCTGGTCACGAGCAGCAAGGGGACCCCAAGTACCGCGCCGCGATGGAGACCTGCCGGCAAAAGCTGCCTGGAGGAGGTCAACATCGATGAGGCGCAAGCTCCTGATCGCGGGCGCTGCGGCGGTGATCCTTGGCGGGGTAATTGGCGGAGCGGCGCTGGCCCGGGGACCGGCACCCGAGAAACGGACAGCCAAGCTGCCTGCCGCCACGGCGAAAGTCATCAGGGCCACGCTCGTGGAAACCAAGACGGTGTCGGGCACGCTCGGCTACGGCGATCGGGTTCCGATCGCGGCAACCGAAACGGGGACACTCACCTGGATGGCACCGGTAGGGTCGACCGTGGAGCGCGGCAAGCCGCTGTTCAAGCTCGACGAGCGACCGGTCGTCGCGCTCTATGGATCTCTGCCGCCGTATCGCACGCTGCGTACAGGCATCAAGGGTGCCGATGTCCAGCAGGTGGAGCAGAACCTCGCCGAGCTGGGCTACAGCGGACTCGCCGTCGATGACACCTACACCTCGGCCACGGCGAGGGTCGTGCGCACCTGGCAAGGCGACCTCGGCCTCCCCCAGACCGGGACCGTCGAACCGGGTCAGGTGGTGTTTACGCCAGGAGCCGTACGGATCGCCGAGCACACCGCCCGCGTCGGCGACACCATCGGTGGCGGTTCTCGCGCAGGTACCGCCTCGGTGCTCAGCTACACCGGCACCACCAGGCTGGTTACTGTCGACCTCGGGGTGGCCGACCGGACTCTTGCAGTCGAGGGACGCACGGTCACCGTCACGGTTCCCGGCGCGGGTGCCGTGGAAGGGAAGATCTCCGAGATCGGAACCGTGGCCACGGCAAAGGCCGAAGCAAGCCCCGCTCCAGGCAACACGAGGGGCAACGCCGCTCCAGGTAACACGAGCTCGGCAGCCTCCGACGCGCGCATCCAGGTGACTGTGACGATCGCCGACCAGAAGGCTCTCGGTTCGATGGACGCCGCTCCCGTGAATGTCGACCTCGTCAGCGAAGAGCGCAAGGACGTGCTGGCAGTACCGGTCACCGCGCTGCTCGCCCTGACCGCCGGCGGGTTTGGCGTCGAGATCGTCGACGGTGGGACGACGCGCATCGTCGCGGTGAACACCGGAATGTTCGCCGCCGGCCGGGTCGAGGTCAGCGGCAAGGGCATTGCCGAGGGCGTGACGGTGGGGGTCGCGAAGTGACCAGCTCGACCGACACGATCGTGACCCTGCGAGGGGTCTACCGCGAATACCCTGGCGGGGTAACCGCGCTCCGCGACGTCGACCTCGACATCGACCGCGGTGAGCTGGTGGCGATCGTCGGACCGTCGGGGTCGGGCAAGTCGACGATGCTCAATGTAATGGGCACACTGGACCGCCCGAGCGCCGGGCAGGTTTTCATCGACGGATTCAACGTCGCCGAGCTGTCCGACCGTGAGCTGTCGGCGCTGCGCGCAACTCGGATCGGGTTCGTCTTCCAGCACTTCCACCTCGCGCCAGGGGTGTCCGCCTTGGACAACGTCGCCGACGGGCTGCTCTACACCGGCGTCGGCCTACGCGAGCGACGACAACGCGCCGAAGCAGCGTTACGGCGGGTTGGGCTCGGCCACAGGCTGACCCATCGGCCGCATCAGCTGTCAGGCGGCGAAAAACAGCGCACTGCGATCGCGCGCGCAGTCGTGCGTGATCCCGTGCTGCTGCTCGCCGACGAGCCCACCGGCGCGCTGGACAGCCACTCGGGCGAGGATGTGATGCGGGTCTTGCTCGATCTCCATCAGAGCGGTACGACCATCGTCGTA
>Ga0126378_10003425_pt1 | contig 11987 bp, 6 predicted proteins | sample PanSoiMetPlot_23_FD_92587 | JGI IMG/M metagenome (GOLD analysis project Ga0126378, IMG submission 92587) | Tropical forest soil microbial communities from Panama - MetaG Plot_23 | ecosystem: Environmental > Terrestrial > Soil > Tropical forest > Bulk soil | place: Panama | collected 2016-02-17
AGCCCCTGAAAAAGACAGCAGGCAAACCGGAGACGAAGGCACTGGGCCCGGCGGCGTCGGAAGCGCCAAAGGCCGGAAAGTGGGTCTATACCTTCGGCGAGGGGAAGGCCGAGGGCCGCGCCGGCATGCGCGATCTCCTGTGCGGTAAGGGCGCAAACCTCGCGGAGATGGCCAATCTCGGTCTGCCGGTGCCGCCCGGCTTCAGCATCCCGACCTCGGTCTGCAGCTATTTCTACGCGCACGACAAGACCTATCCCGGGGAATTGAAGACGCAGGTCGAGAAGGCGCTCGATCACGTCGGCAAGCTGACCGGCAAGGTGTTCGGCGATCCCGACAATCCGCTTCTGGTGTCGGTGCGATCGGGCGCCCGCGCCTCGATGCCGGGCATGATGGATACCGTGCTCAACCTCGGCCTTAACGACAGGACGGTCGAGGCGCTGGCAGAGATGTCGGGCGACCGCCGCTTCGCCTATGACAGCTATCGCCGCTTCATCACCATGTATTCGGACGTGGTGCTCGATTTCGAGCATTCACATTTCGAGGATATCCTCGACACATTCAAGGACAGCCAGGGCTATTCCCTCGACACCGACCTCACGGCCGACGACTGGGTCGAGGTGGTCGGCAAATACAAGGACGCCGTCGCGCGCGAGACGGGCAAGGAATTCCCGCAGGATCCGCACGACCAGCTCTGGGGCGCGATAGGCGCGGTGTTTTCATCCTGGATGAATGCGCGCGCCGTGACCTATCGCAGGCTGCACGACATTCCGGAGTCCTGGGGCACCGCCGTGAACGTACAGGCCATGGTGTTCGGCAACATGGGCGAGACCTCGGCAACCGGCGTTGCCTTCACCCGTAATCCCTCGACCGGCGAGGGCCGACTCTATGGCGAGTTCCTGATCAACGCGCAGGGCGAGGACGTGGTGGCGGGCATCCGCACCCCGCAGGACATCACCGAGCATGCGCGCAAGGAGTCCGGCTCCGACAAGCCATCGATGGAAACCGCGATGCCCGATGCGTTCGCGGAGCTGACGCGCATCTACACCATGCTCGAGAAGCACTACCGCGACATGCAGGACATGGAGTTCACGGTCGAGCGCGGCAAACTGTGGATGCTGCAGACCCGCGGCGGCAAGCGCACCGCGAAGGCGGCGCTCCGGATCGCGGTCGAGCTCGCCAATGAAGGCCTGATCACGAAGAAGGATGCGGTCTCGCGCATCGACCCGGCCTCGCTCGACCAGTTGCTGCATCCGACCATCGATCCCCAGGCCAGGCGCGACGTGATCGCAACCGGCCTGCCGGCTTCGCCGGGCGCTGCCTCGGGCGAGATCGTGTTCTCCTCCGATGAAGCGGCCAAGCTGCAGGCCGACGGGCGCAAGGTCATTCTGGTGCGCATCGAGACCTCGCCGGAAGACATTCACGGCATGCACGCCGCCGAGGGCATTTTGACCACGCGCGGTGGCATGACCTCGCACGCCGCCGTGGTCGCGCGCGGCATGGGCAAGCCCTGCGTCTCCGGCTGCGGCTCGATCCGCGTCGATTACGGGCGCGGCACCATGAGCGTGGGTCAGCGCACATTCAAGACCGGCGATGTCATCACCATCGACGGCTCGCTCGGCCAGGTGCTGGCGGGGCGCATGCCGATGATCGAGCCGGAGCTCTCAGGCGAGTTCGGCACGCTGATGAGCTGGGCCGATCAGGTGCGCAAGACCGGCGTGCGCGTGAATGCCGATACGCCCGAGGATGCGCGCACCGCGATCAAGTTCGGCGCCGAGGGCATCGGCCTCTGCCGCACCGAGCACATGTTCTTCGAGGAGACGCGCATCCGCACCGTGCGCGAGATGATCCTGTCGGAGGACGAGCAATCCCGGCGCGCCGCGCTGTCGAAACTGCTGCCGATGCAGCGCGCCGACTTCGTCGAGCTGTTCGAGATCATGAAGGGCCTGCCGGTGACGATCCGGCTTCTCGATCCACCGCTTCACGAGTTCCTGCCGCACACCCATGCCGAGATCGAGGAAGTCGCGCGCGCGATGAACACCGATCCGCGCAGGCTGGCCGACCGCGCCCGCGAGCTTGCCGAGTTCAACCCGATGCTCGGCTTCCGCGGCTGCCGTCTGGCGATCGCCTATCCCGAGATCGCCGAGATGCAGGCGCGCGCGATCTTCGAGGCGGCGGTGGAAGCGCAGAAGCGCACCGGCAAGGCCGTCGGCCTCGAGGTGATGGTGCCGCTGATCGCAACCAAGGCCGAGTTCGACCTGGTCAAGGCGCGCATCGACGCGATAGCGCAATCCGTCATGCGCGAGACCGGCACCAGGCTCGCCTATCAGGTCGGCACCATGATCGAGTTGCCGCGCGCCTGCCTGATGGCCGGCGAGGTGGCGGAGACCGCGGAGTTCTTCTCCTTCGGCACCAACGATTTGACGCAGACCACCTATGGCATCAGCCGCGACGATGCCGCAAGCTTCCTCGGTCCCTATGTCACCAAGGGCATCCTGGAGATCGATCCGTTCATCTCGATCGATCGGGAGGGCGTCGGCGAGCTCGTCAAGATCGGCGTGCAGCGCGGCCGCAAGACGCGATCAAGCCTGAAGGTCGGCATCTGCGGTGAGCACGGCGGTGATCCCGCCTCCGTCGCATTCTGCCACGACATCGGGCTTGATTACGTGTCGTGCTCGCCCTATCGCGTCCCGATCGCGCGGCTTGCTGCGGCCCAGGCCGCGATCGGCAAGGCGGTCGCGAGCCAGGCGTAACGCCGTCGTCATTGCGAGGAGCGTGAGCGACGAAGCAATCGAGACTCTGTTGAACGACTGGATTGTTTCGCGGAGTTATCATCGGGCGGCGCGTTCGCGCCGACCCGTTGGCTCGCAATGACGAAAGCGTTGTCCCGTAGCGAAACGGCGCCGCAAGAGTTCCTTCATCACTTCCGTTGACCGGATATTTACCACTTCCATCGAAGCGGCATTTACCAACGTTTTCGATCAAAAATCGAAAACAGGCGCCATTGCTTGCCTGTGTCGCCTGCGCAACGCGGATTAACGCCCCGGCAACCTAAATTCGATAACACCAAAAAAGTTCGAATTGCACGGATGTACTGCGTTCGACCTCCTTGAACTGCGTATGCGTTGCGTGAGCGTACCATGTTGAGTGTCCGTAACCGGCCGAAGGGCGTGCGTGTCGCGTCCTTCGGTTTCGTGCTTTGCGTCTTCGCATTGACGCCGAACGAGATCGGCTACCAGGACATCGCTTCGCTGCTTGCGCGCCAGCCGGGCGTCGCCGAACGCTGGCAAAAGCGCGTCTTCTCCGCCGCCGCCTCGGTCCAGCTCGCCACCTACAGCTTCGGCCGCCCGATCGGCACGGCTGCGCCGCAGAGCGCGACCTACCGGCTCGCGAACCTCGACGCACAGGATCTCGACGTCGTCACCGGCTCGATTCCGCGCAATCCGCTTCTGCAGGTGCCGCCGCGCTACCAGGCCTCCGACTTTCCGAAAGTCGACCGCACGCTGAAGGGCGACCGTCTCGTCGTCGCGCCGCCACCTGCGGTCGAGCCCGAGACCGGCCTGTCGGATGAGGTTCCCTCGACACTGGAAAATCCAGCCGCGTCCAATGTCTTCGTGAGGGGCGCCAAGACCGCAGCCGTGCCACCGGCCGAGCGCGCGCCGCTTGATCCGGAATTGCAGGCGGCGCTGAGCGCGCCGCCGCTGCCGCAATACGACATTTCCTTGTCGCTGGAATCTCAACCGCTCGACGACCTGAAGACGCCGCACGAGACCCGCTCGGTCACGATTGCGCCGCCGCCGCAGCGCGACGGATTCAACATCAAGACGTCAAGCCTGTTTTTCGGAAGCTCCTCGCTCGGCGGCTCGCTGGAAAGCATGGAGCGCTGGCAGCCGGGGGAAGAGCCGGTCATCCTGTTGCCCGATCCCGACATGAAAATGATGGCCTCGCTGCCGCCGCCGTCCGGCGAAGCCGCGAAGGAGGCGGAGAGCGGCGAGACCATCGCGCCGAAGGGCGAAGTCAACACCGACGACCAGCGTAGCCGGACGCCGGCCGAGCGGCTCGGCCTGTTCGATGCGAACGCGCGCGCCAAGCAGGAGAAGTGCCTCGCCGAAGCCGTTTATTTCGAGGCGCGCGGCGAGGCCGTGCGCGGCCAGATCGCTGTGGCGCAGGTGGTGATGAACCGCGCTTTCTCGGGCTATTATCCGAACACGGTGTGCGGCGTGGTCTTTCAGAACAAGCACCGCCACTTCGCCTGCCAGTTCAGCTTCGCCTGCGACGGCAGCCCGGACGTGATCCGCGAGCCCGACATGTGGGAGCGCGCGCAGAAGATCGCGAAAGCGATGTTCGACGGCCAGATCTGGCTCCCCGAGGTCGGCAAGTCGACGCACTACCACGCCTATTACGTGCACCCGTCCTGGGTCGCCGAGATGAAGAAGCTGTACAAATTTGGCGTGCACACCTTCTACCGGCCGAAGGCGTGGGGCGACGGCAGCGAGGCCCCGGTCTGGGGCACGCCGGCGCAGACGGCTGCGCTGTCCGAACAGCTTGCGGCCGAAGCCAAGAGCGAAGCGGAGATGTATCCGAACTCCGTGCGGCGCTGATTTCTTCGCACTCCTCGAGTTCTCCTCACCTCTCCCCGCCTGCGGGGAGAGGTCGCCGCGCCCTTGCGTGGCGGGTGAGGGGGACTCGCCGCGGGCCGTGCTCGTGACTGCCCCTCACCCCGACCCTCTCCCCGTAAGAACGGGAGAGGGGGAGGAACTATCGCGCTCGTTTCATCGAGAGACTACGTCTCGATATCCAGCGCGACGTCGAAGTTCGGCGCGGAATGCGTCAGTGCGCCGGAGGACGCGTAATCGACGCCGGTCGCGGCGATCCGGGCGATCGAGCTCTGCGTCACGCCGCCGGATGCCTCCAGCACGACGCGGCCCTGCGCCAGCTTCGCCGCCTCGGTCAGCGTCGGAATGTCCATATTGTCGAGCAGCACGACGTCGGCGAGACCGGTGTCGAGCACCTCACGCAACTGAGCGAGCGTATCGACCTCGATCTCGACCTTGACGAGATGGCCGACGTGTGCGCGGGCGCGCTCCAGCACCGGACGGACGCCGCCGGCGACCGCGACGTGGTTGTCCTTGATCAGGATCGCATCGTCGAGCCCGAAGCGATGATTGAAGCCGCCGCCGCAGCGCACCGCGTATTTCTCCAGCGCGCGCAGCCCCGGCGTGGTCTTGCGGGTGCAGCAGATGCGAAGCTTGGTGCCGGCGGTGTGGCGGACATAATCGGCGGTGAGCGTCGCGATGCCGGAGAGGCGGCCGACGAAGTTGAGCGCGGTGCGTTCGCCCGCAAGCACCGCGCGCGCCGGGCCATCGATGGTCAGCACATGCAGGCCCTTGGCGACAACGGCGCCATCACGTGCGTGCGCTTCGATCCGAATACCGGACGATAGCTTCTCGAACGTGGCGACCGCGAGCGGCAGGCCCGCGAGCACGCCCGCCTGCCGCGCGACCAGGACGGCGCGGGCGGGGGTTTCTTCGGGAATGGTCGCGATTGAGGTGACATCGCCGGCGCGGCCGAGATCCTCGTCCAGCGCCCGGTGAACCGCCTCGTCGATCGCAAGCGGCGACAGGAATGCGTCCGGGTGCAACAGCGAGGCGGGGATCATGTCAGGCGAACATCGGCTGCGCGGCGCGCGGCTCGTGGATGCCAAGCCTGTCTGCGATGGCGCGTGCCTCTACGAGCGTCGTCATGGTGCGGTGAGCGGAGGCAGCCTGCTCGCTCGGATAGTCCGAGCGATAATGCGCGCCGCGGCTCTCGCGCCGTGCCCAGGCGGAGGCGGCAACGAGCAGCGCAGTGGTCGCCATGTTGCGCAGCGCGATGTTGCCGGTGTCGCGTTCGATCGCGGCAAAGGCGCGCACCGCGTCCTCGAGGCTTTCGCCATCCCGGATCACGCCGACATGCAAGCTCATCATTGCGCGCAGGTTCTTTTCGGCAAGCACGGGCAGGGCGCAGTTGCGCGGGGCCACCAGCGCCGGCGGCAGGCTCACGGGCGGTTCGACCTGTTGGCCCGCGATATCCTCGGCAATGCGCGCGGCATAGACCACGGCTTCGAGCAGCGAGTTCGAAGCGAGCCGATTGGCGCCATGGGCGCCGGTCGAGGACACTTCGCCGCCGGCCCACAGGCCTTTCAGCGACGTGCGGCCACGCGCGTCCACGGCGATGCCGCCCATGTGGTAATGCGCGGCGGGCGCGACGGGAATCGGCTGTTTCGCCGGGTCGATGCCGGCGGCAAGGCAGCTTGCATGGACCGTCGGGAATTTTTCCGCGAAGCGCGCGCCCAGCGCTTCGCGCGCGTCGAGAAATGCGCCGCGACCGGCGGCAATTTCCGCGAACACGCCGCGCGCGACGATGTCGCGTGGCGCGAGCTCGGCGAGCGGATGACGCGCCTGCATAAAGCGTTCGCCGCGATCGTTGATCAGCGTTGCGCCCTCCCCGCGCAGCGCCTCGGTCGCAAGCGGCGCAGGGTCGCGGCCAACCATGATGGCCGTCGGGTGGAATTGCACAAATTCAGGATCAGCGATCACAGCGCCGGCGCGCGCCGCGATCGCGAGCCCAAGCCCGCTGGCCTGTTGCGGATTGGTCGTCACCGCATAGAGATGGCCGATGCCACCGGTTGCCAGCACCACCGCGCGCGAGGCGATCATCAGGGGCCGTGCCGTGACGTCGTCGGTCTTGCGCAGTTGCAGACCCGTGACGGCGCCATCGGCGGTCAACAGCGCTTCGGCGACAAAACCTTCGATCACGCGGATCGATGGCGTGTTGCGGACCGCATCGGTCAGCGCGGAGATGATCGCCTTGCCCGCCATGTCGCCGCGGACATGGACGATGCGGCGTGCGGAATGTGCAGCCTCACGCCCGACTGCGAGCTTGCCTTCGAGATCGCGGTCAAAGGGCACGCCGTAGTGCAGGAGGTCGTGGATGCGCGCGGGCGCCTCGCGGGCGAGCGCAAGCGCCACTTCTTCGTCGACAATTCCGCCGCCCACGGCAACCGTATCGGCAGCATGGGCTTCCGCGCTGTCGCCTTCGGCCACGGCCGCCGCAATGCCGCCTTGCGCCCAGGCGCTGGAGGCGCCTTGGCCGAGCGGCGCGGCTGAGATGAGGGTGACCGGGCGCGGCGCCAGCTTCAGCGCGCAGAACAGGCCGGCAAGGCCGCCGCCGACGATGACGACATCGTCGGTCCTGCGGGTGAGATCATGGATATTGTCCGACATTGGCGGTCTCCACCCTGTCGTCCCCGCAAACGCGGGGACCATAACCACAGGCGGGAATTGTGTTGCGAAGCGACAGCGCTCAGTTCTTCAGGTTGATCATCCGCTCGACCGAACGCCGCGCCTTATCCGCAATCATCGGATCGATGGTGACTTCCTCGCGCAGGTAGACCAGGCTGTCGAGAATCTTCGGCAGCGTGATCCGCTTCATGTGCGGGCAGAGATTGCACGGACGCACCATCTCGACGTCGGGCAGCTCCGCCTGCACGTTGTCGGCCATCGAGCATTCGGTGATCATCACCACGCGCTTGCTCTGGTTCTTGCGCACCCAGTTGATCATGTGCGCGGTCGAGCCGGTGAAATCGGCTTCAGCCAGCACGTCCGGCGGGCATTCCGGGTGTGCAATGATCTGCACTGAAGGGTCTGCTTCACGATAGGCGCGCAGCTCGTCGCCGGTGAAGCGCTCATGCACCTCGCAGGCGCCTTTCCAGCCGATGATCTTCACGCTGGTTTTCGACGCCACGTATTTCGCCAGATACTGGTCGGGCAGGAAGATCACGGTCGGCGCGTTCAGGCTCTCGACCACTTGCACCGCATTCGACGAGGTGCAGCAGATATCGACCTCCGCCTTCACGTCCGCCGAGGTGTTGACATAGGCCACAACCGGCACGCCCGGGAAACGCTCGCGCAGCAGCCGCACGTCGTCGCCGGTGATGCTGGACGCCAGCGAGCAGCCGGCGCGCGAATCCGGGATCAGCACGGTCTTGTGCGGATTGAGGATCTTCGAGGTCTCCGCCATGAAGTGCACGCCGCATTGAATGATGGTGCTTTCCTTCACCTTGGTTGCTTCGATCGCGAGCTGCAGCGAGTCGCCGACGATGTCGGCGACGCAATGGAAGATCTCCGGCGTCTGGTAGTTGTGTGCCAGGATCACGGCGTTGCGCGGGGCCTTCAGCTCATTGATGGCCTTGACGTAGGGCGCCATGAACGGCCACTCGACCGGCGTGATGACGTTCTTGACGCGCTCATAGAGATGCGCGGTGGCGCGCTCGACCTCAGGTGTCCATTCCAGCGAGGGCATCGGCAACGCGCGAGCGCGCTCGGCCGGGCTGACGGGGCGAAGCATGGCCGCCGGGTGGGCGCGGCCGGATCTCGCGAAATCATCGCGACCGTAGATTCCAGCAATCGGCATGTTAGCCTCCCTTCGCTTTCGTCCTCCCAGAAGCCTATATACTCAGTTTGAGCATATTTGGGGTCTGAGAAATCCGGCCAAAGTGGGCCGGCAGTTTACGTCTGGCTGCGTCCTTACATCGAAACCAACCCCGCAGCTTTTCAAAGGGTTCGGTGCTGCTCGATCAAAGTTACCTTATTCTCAAACCGAGCAAAAGGAATATAACACGGCTGTCGGGCCTCCGCCAGAGGGCCCGAAGATTAATTCGACAATCCTGTACTCATCGATTTGCAACGCTGCATTGCATGACGAACCTTGGTGTCCGCCAGTGTCGGGATTTCCATGCGGATGCATTGACTCCCCGCAACAAACGCGGCCCGGCCTTTAAGGTCGCGAACGAGAAAATGGGGAATGCACATGTCTGCCATTGCAGGTGACCTCAGTCCGGCCTCGAATCTCTCGGGCTGGCGCACGCCGCTCATCATCGCCTGTGGTTGCGCAATCGCGCTGCTCGAAAGCTTGCTAGCGCTCGTCAATTCCGAAGTTCGCGCTCGATCCCGCAGCGAGCCGCTCCGCGAACTTCCGAATTGGAGCGCCAGTGCGGCGGTTCAGAAGTCCGCATCATTTGTGCCGCGACTTCGTCATGCGGACTTCTGAACCAAAGCCGCACTAGATCAGTATATTGCTAGTGTCCTTCGATTCCGAAGTTCGCAAACGGAGGCGCCGCGAGTTGATGCGAACTTCGGAATCGGGACACCAGTTGCGCAGCCGGCTTGATCCGCTAAACATCCCTTGAAAGTCAAATATCGAGGGAGCGTGCCGTGGCGACGTTCAAGGCGATCAGGATCGACAAGGCGGACAAAGGCACGACCACCGCGCTCACGCAGTTCGACGATGCCGAGCTGATGGACGGCGACGTCACCGTGCGCGTCGAATGGTCGACGCTGAACTACAAGGATGGTCTCGCGATCACCGGCAAGGCGCCGGTGGTGCGGCGTTTTCCGATGATCGCCGGCATCGATTTTGCCGGCACCGTCGAGCAATCCTCGCACCCGCAGTGGAAGGTCGGCGACAAGGTGGTCTGCACCGGCTGGGGCATGGGCGAGACGCATCTCGGTGCCTACGCGGAGAAGGCGCGGGTCAAGGGCGACTGGCTGGTGCGCCTGCCTGACGGCATGTCGGCGCGCGAGGCGATGGCGATCGGCACCGCCGGCTTCACCGCCATGCTCGCTGTACTGGCGCTGGAGCGGCAGGGACTGTCACCCAACAACGGCCCTGTCGTTGTCACCGGTGCCGCCGGAGGCGTCGGTTCGGTGGCGACCACCGTTCTCGCCAAGCTCGGCTATCACGTCATCGCCTCGACCGGGCGAGTGTCCGAAACGCCCTACCTGAAAAGCCTCGGCGCCTCCGAGGTGATCGACCGCAACGAGCTGTCGGGCCCCGCCAAGCCGTTGGCAAAGGAGCGCTGGGCAGGCGGTGTTGACAGCGTTGGCTCCACCACGCTCGCCAACCTCCTGTCGATGACGAAATATGGCGGAGCGATCGCGGCCTGTGGTTTGGCTGCGGGCATGGATCTGCCGTCTTCGGTCGCACCATTTATTTTGCGGGGGGTGTGCCTTCTCGGCATCGACTCCGTGATGTGCCCGATTACGCCGCGCAAGACCGCCTGGGAACGCCTGGCCCGCGATCTCGATAAGTCAAAACTATCTGAAATTACTCACGAAATCCCACTGGATCAGGTCATCGCCACAGGCCCCAAAATCCTCGCCGGACAGGTGCGCGGTCGAATCGTGGTAAAAATTCCCTAATCCTGTTCAGACTTTACCAATGTTCCTGCTCCAATGTTGCCACTGTTGGTATGGTAAGCAGCGGGTTAAGAACATCAGGTGCCGCCCGCGGCTGGGTAAGGTCGGAGTTTTGCAATGCTCGCGCGTTTGGTTTTGGGGACCGTCACGGCCGCAGCGATCGTCACACCAGCGCTGGCCGGGATGATGACGCCAGAGGAAGCGCGCAGGTTCGTCGCCGGCAAGGTCTTCGCCTTCACCTGTTTCGATGGCACGCGCGGTGCGGGCCGCATCCTCGACGATATGGGCGCCGCCGGCGCGGTGCAGTTCTCGGGCGCCGGTCCGATCAGGCACATCCGCCTGCCGGGCAACACGCTGCAGATCCGCGGCCAGGCCGTTTGCGCGTCGCTGCGCGGCCTGCCGTTCGAGCCCTGCTTCAATCTCGACAAGACGGACGATCGCAGTTTCCGGGGCTCGGTCTCCGGCATGGGTTTCGCCTACTGCGATTTCCACCACCAGGGCGGACAGCAGATGCTGATGGCCCGTACGGTGGCGCGGCCGCGTGCACTGCATCGCCAGGACCTCACCGGCTCGATCGATACGCCGCGCAATGAGGTCGCCGCACGGGCCGAGACGGCGCCGGTCGAAAGCAGAAAGATCGAACCGGCGAAAACAGAGAGCGCGCCCGAGCTTCGTCGCTCGACCGAGTGAGCCGTCAGGAACTCGGTCGGACAGGCGCAACCGGCGGCGCCGGCCGCCGGAACAGGATGCGCTGGTAGAACCAGCCGATTGCGACCAGGACCAGCCCCAGGCAGATGAACGACAGGGCGCGGTAGACCCCTGTGAGCGTCGACATGTCGACCAGGAACGCTTTGGCAATCGTCAGCGCGATCACCGCGGCCGATGCCAGCCGCGCGCGCTCTGAATTGACGACGATGCCGATACCGAGCAAAGCCACGCCGAAGGCGAGCCAGGCGATGGAATAGGTGTATTGCTCGGCGCCGCTGGTCGAACCCTCAAAGACATTCGGCCCGTGATAGAGCCTGCGGATCTCAAGCCAGATGTAGCTGAGCGCGAAGATCAGCGCGCCCGCCGCAATGGTGTTGGCGTAGCGCACGCTGCGCTGCCCCGCCACGGCATATGACAGCAGCAACATCAACAACGCCGGCAGTGCGTAGGCGAGCAGCAGCAGGTTGATGAAGCTGCCGTCGAGATAGACCCCGGTGACCATCGGGTTTTCGAGCAGCAATATTCCGAAAATGCTGATGAGCCCGGCAAGCACTGTGAGCAGCACCGCGCCGACATTGTGCACGATGCTGCCGGTGCGCAGACGCAGCCGCTCCAGCCCGATCGCCATGGCAAGGACCACGCAGGCCTCCAACGCAAACTCCGCAAGCGAGGGGATGGCGCGGTAGATGTTGCCGCCATAGACGGCGTGGCGGATCTCCATGAAGGCGAGCAGCACCGTGAACAGGATTGCGGCCGATTCCACCGTGCGCAGCGGCGCGTCGTCGGCGCGCTGGCGCAGGAAATGGCTGCCCGCCCAGAACGAGGCTGCGGGAATGCCGTATCCCCACAACAGCCAGTTGAAGATCGGCGTGGTGCCGATGGCGTCGCCCGCGATGCGCGGCTCATGCCAGATCCGCAACATCACAATGCCGGCAAGGATCGCGGCCAGTGTTCGAAGGAACGGGATCGGCCGCTGCAGCGCGATCCAGGCCGTGCCCATCGACATCAAGGCCAGTGCGATGGTGAGCCAGCCTTTTTCCAGCG
>Ga0126378_10003426_pt1 | contig 11987 bp, 15 predicted proteins | sample PanSoiMetPlot_23_FD_92587 | JGI IMG/M metagenome (GOLD analysis project Ga0126378, IMG submission 92587) | Tropical forest soil microbial communities from Panama - MetaG Plot_23 | ecosystem: Environmental > Terrestrial > Soil > Tropical forest > Bulk soil | place: Panama | collected 2016-02-17
CGGCGCGCTGCCGCGGCAATGCCGCGACGATGACCCGCTCGGCCGCGCCCTTTTTGAACAATGCCGCTGCGAGCTGGCTGATCGCCTGGCGCGAGGTGCGCTCGCCCATGCCGATCAGCACATTGCCTTTGCCGATCGGCATCACATCGCCGCCCTCAAGGGTCGCAAGGCCGTGATCTTCGGTCGGATCGCCCCACCACACATTGACTTTGCCGGCGAAGTCGGGGTGGAACTTGTAGATCGCGGTGACGAGGATCGTCTCCTCGTGCCGGGCGGGCCAGTACAGCGGGTTCAGTGTGACGCCGCCGTAGATCCAGCACGTTGTGTCGCGCGTAAAGATAGTGTTCGGCAGAGGCGGCAGCAGATATTCGGTAATGCCGGCTGCGTCGCGCACCAATTTCAGCATTTCGCCGCCATGCGTCTCCGAGAAGTCGTAGGTCGACAGCCCGCCGATCAGCGTCTCGGCGAGCTGGCGGTTCGGCAGACCCTCCAGATAGCTTCTGATCTCGTCGACGAGGCCCAGCCCGACCTGGTTCGGCACCACCTGATTGTCGAGGATCCACTTCTTGGCTTCGGGAATGGCCACGGTCTCGGTCAGGAGATTGTGCATCTCGACGACCTCGACCCCGCGGGCACGCATCTTCTGTATGAAGTCGAAATGATCGCGCTTGGCGACCTCGACCCAGATCACGTCGTCGTACAGCAGCTCATCGCAATTGCTCGGCGTCAGGCGCTCGTGAGCGCGCCCCGGCGCACAAACCATCACCTTGCGCAACTGGCCGACCTCGGAGTGCACGCCATATTGCACGCCTTGGGTATTCGCCATGACAACCTCCCTTGCCTCAAATCGTGATGTAGCCGGTCGCGAGACCATGGATGCCGATGACGGCGCCGATGACTGCGACCGCGAAGACGACCCACTCAACCGCTGTGAAGACCCGCTTGTTCCGCTCCCGCCGCGCCCAGAAGTAGAGCACGGTGCCGGGCGCGTAGAGGATTGCCGAGAGCAGCAGAAACTTCATACCGCCCGCATAGATCAGGAATGCCGTGTACACCGTCGCGATTATCGCAATCTTCAGGTCGCGGCCGCGCTCCTGCGGCCGGGTCTGGTATGTCTCGCCGCGCCGCGCGATCAGCAGTCCGTACCCGGCCACGAGCAGATACGGGATCAGTGACATCGCGGTCGACAACTTCAGCATCAGCGAAAACGCGTCTTCCGAGAACAAGGTGCTGATCACGAAGAGCTGGACGATGGCATTGCTGAGCCACAGTGCCGCGGCCGGAACCTTGTTTTGATTCTCCGTGGCGAAGATCCTCGGCATGTCCTCGGTCTTGCCCGCGTTGAAGAGGACTTCGGCGGCGATCATCTGCCACGCGAGATAGGCCCCGAGCACCGAGACGATCAGCCCGAGGCTGATAAAGACCAGGCCCCAATGCCCGACAACGGCCTCCAAAACCGTCGCCATCGACGGCTGCCGCAGGCCGGCGATCTCGGCTCGCGGCAATACCGCGTAGGAGAGCAGGGTCACCAGCACCAGCAGCGCGGTCACGCCGATGAATCCAAAGATCGTGGCGGTACCGACGTCGGAGCGCTTCTGCGCATAGCGGGAATAGACGCTCGCACCCTCGATGCCGATAAAGACGAACGTGGTGATGAGCATCGTCGCGCGGACTTGCTCGAACAGGCTCGCCGCGGGCATCCCCTCGCCGCCCCAAAAATTCGCGGCAAACAGGTGGCCCTTGAATGAGACTGCGAGGATCAAAATGAACAGGATGATCGGCACGATCTTGGCGACAGTGACGACCTTGTTGATCGCGGCGGCCTGCTGCACCCCGCGCAGGACCGTGAAGTGAAAGGCCCAGATGCAGATGGAGGAGACCACGACTGCGGCAAGCGTGTCGCCATTGCCGAAGATCGGAAAAAAGCTCCCGAGTGTGGATTTGATCAGGACCCAGTAAAAGGTGTTGCCGAGGCAGGCGCTGATAAAATAGCCGAAGGCCGAGAGGAACCCGAGATAATCGCCGAACCCTGCCTTGGCATAGGCATAGACGCCGGCGTCGAGATCGGGCTTGCGCTCGGCGAGCGCCTGGAACACCCGCGCCAAGGTATACATGCCGCCCGCGGCGATGGTCCAGGCGATGATAGCGCCGAACGGTCCCGTCGCGTTCCCGAAGGCTCGCGGCAGCGAGAAGATCCCGGCCCCGACCATCGAGCCGACCACCATCATGGTCAGCGCGAACAACGAAAATTTTTCAGTACGCTCCGACGCCACTGCCGGTGCGGGTGCTGGGGCGTCCGCTAAAACCTGTCGGCTTTCCATCGAGTTTTCCTCCCTAGCCGAACGCGCCGGACTGCCCGATCGGCTACTGCACGGCGCGGGCGCGCAGCCGCGCGTATTCCTCGTTAGAAATCACATTCGAGTTCTTCAGCCTTTCGAGTTTTTCGAGTTCATCGGCGACGCTGAAGCCAACGATATGGCGCAGCTCTTCGCGCGCCTGCTCGGCCCGTTGGCTCTGCCGCTCCCCCATGCCGCGGCCCTGCGTGATCAGGTAGATGAAGATCCCCAGATAGGGAAAGACGATCAGCACGATCACCCAAATCGTCTTGACCCAGCCCGAGACGTCCCGCCGCCGAAACAGGTCACCGAAAACCGTGATCAGCAACCAGAACCACAGCACGAAGATAAATACCGATAAGACGTCGGCGAGAAAGTTGGAGAAAGTGAAACCGCCCGAAAACAACATCGCGATCCTCCCTTTCAGAGACGCCAGAATGCCGAGCGCCGGGCGGGAATTCAGCCTGAGGCTTCGGCGGTTGCCGCCCGCACACCCGCAAGCGCGTCCCGCAAGGCCTCCTCATTGGTTTCGTCGAACGAACTGCGCATCACCGTGCCGCCGACACCGCGCAATGCCGCCAGCACCTTGTCGGTCGTCATCTTGCGGATCAGCAGGAACAGCGCGGCATTGCCGGATTGCAGCGTTCTCGCCACCTGCCTCATGAACTCGTCATTGATGCCGAGATCAGTCAGCTTGCCGCTGAGCGTACCGGAAGCTGCGCCGATCGTGGCCCCGGCCAGCGGCATCATGAACAGCAAGCCTATCAGAGAGCCCCATAGCGCGCCGGAAACCGCGCCGCGCGCGACCGGCTGGAACAGCTGGTTCAGCTTGACGCGCCCGCCGGGTTCCTTCACCGCAATGACGGCGTCCCCCAGCTCGATCAGATACTCCTTTTGCATCGCGAGCAGCATCTCGCGTACGCCCTCCGCCTTTTCTTCACTCGGGAATTCGATGACGAGTAAATCGGACAAGGTCGGACCCTCCACTCGCTGTAATCGGGCTCAGATTCTGCCCGCCGTGCGCGCGGAGACCCGCGTCTCAGTCATCGGGGGTTCATGCCGGGCACCGTATTGCCGAGACTAAACATGCACGCAGCAAAGGCGTTGTCGAACTGCGCTTGGATCGACGCCTGGGCATTGGAAGATCCGGCCGCGGCTAACCCTGCGCCGCCGAGCGCGCCACCCGCCGCGCCAATCCCTGCACCCCGGCCGCCGCCAATCGCCCCGCCCAACCCCGCACCGAGGGCCGTCGTCAGCGCCGCCGTACCGAGCCCGCGAAGATTAGCTCCCTGCGCTTGGTCTGCCACGGCCTGCTGGGCGAACTGCCGACACGTCGCTTGATCGTTTTGGAAACTTGCGAGCGATGTGTTCGGGCCCGGCATGACCGGAACAGTGGACCCCATCGGCGTCTGCACACAGGCACTTAGCACCATCACGCCCGCCAAGGCGATAAAAGCAGGTGATTTCATCGTTGCGTCATCCTTTCACGGACCGAATAGGTGGCAAGCTGCGCCCCGACCATGACTTGGCGGTAGCCGTTGATCTGCAGCGTCGTCGGGTCGAAATGGACGACGGCCGTGCCACCGGCCGCCACATTGACGACCGCCACGCCTCTTCCCCAATCCATCGCGACGATTTGGCTGGCCGGATGTTTAGCTTTGATGTTGTTTAGCAGCATCACCTGCAGGACCTCGGTTACCGAGTTGCCTCCTGTGGCTCTCGCCTGAACCTGGGAGCGCAGATCCGGGCTAAGGCCAGCGAGTTCCGCCTGCTCCAGCGCCGTCGGCGACTGGGCGTGCGCGACGGACGCCCCGATCAGAACGGCTGCGCAGGCTGTCAATGCCATGGTTCCGTAATTCAGCGTCACGACGCGGTTACCCCCGTGTTGGTTGCCCAGGTGGCCCCGGATAGTCCGTGCCGGATCGCAGCCCCGGGCCCGCGGCGCGGCGCGGCAAGTCGGTGCGACATGAAAGGTTCAGCTGCCGGAGCTACTGTGGTAGTGCTGCGGCGGGTGCGACGAGCCGGCGTACCGCTCGAAGCTGGCGATGCAGCTTTGGTGGAGCTGCGGATCGGTAATCGCGCCGCATTCCTTTTTCATCCGCGCTTGGCGGAAAGCGGGATTTGTCCGCAGCAACTGCTCGTATTGCTTGCTTTCAATCACGTTTTGCTGCGGAGACCAGGCTTCCGGCGCGTCACCAGGGTTGGCTACCGGGGCATGCTTCACGGTAACGGTGTGTCGTTGCGCCTGGGCGTGAGCTGGCGGACCGGCCGCGATCGCCGCCAGGCACGCAACCGCCATTGCTAGAGTTGTTGCCACGTTGACTACCATAGCCGTCCTCCCGTCCGGCTGTTCATGTCAGATCCTATTGTAGGGATATCGGCTAGGTCTAGGATGAGCGCAGAATCCCACGACCGTACCGGGCATCCCAATCTTGGCTGCCTTCGAGTGGCAGCGCGCGAACCGACTACCGATGTTACAACCCGCGTAGGAGATCGCCGAAATGGGCTCGCGCCGACTGCACGCGAGTCTTTGACATCGCACCGAGCTCTAGCCCAGACAGTGCCGCATATCGCGCCTCAGTTGGGGTGCAACTGAATTCTCTTTTGAAGGTCCGACTGAAGCTGGAAGCGTCCGCGAAGCAAAGGTCCTCGGCAATTTCGGAAATCGACTGCGTCTTCTCAGGGTTGGATAGAATTGCACGCGCCTCGAGTAGCCGCTCCCACTGAATGTAGCGTGCCACGCCGCCCGTATCTTCGAACAGCCGATAGAGATTGGAACGGGACATTCCGACCAGCCGCCCAAGGTTCTTCGGCCCCAGGGTGGGCGTCCGCAAATGCCTGCGGACCGCCTGCCGGACACGCTCTTTGCGGCCGACATCAATTTGCTGTCGCGCATCGGACATGCGCGCCGCGGATGGCTCGACCGCAGCGGCTACCATCGCGCCGACCGCCTTGGTGATGTGGGGAAAGTCCGTCTCCGTCACGGCCGGCAGACGGCGCTCCAAGGCCATCATATAGTCGCCGAGCAGATGTCCGAGAGGGGTGTCCAGCACCGACCCGCAAGCGGCATCGAGGAGAGGGCGAATTTCTGGAAACGCGTCGCGCGCCACTAAGAACTGCACTCGGTCGATATGTGTCCGCTCGTGTAGGAATTCCTGTCCGAGGGACCAGAGGTAAGGCGTTTTCGCGGGTACCTCGACCTCAGTACCTGCCGTCTTCGCAAGATGGGCGCCCCGCGCACAATAGCTGACGATCCAATGATCGATGGGCTCGCGCCTGATGTGGCCCTTCGTGCGCAAGATGTGAACAGAGGGCGCGATGGTGCGGGTGATCGCCAAGCCGCCGAGGTTCCACAGTCGAATCTCGCCGGCAAACGCGTCGCCCGCTCGGTCTTTGGGTGTCACTTCAAAGACCGACGAATACCATTCCCGCCAAGCGTCGAGCTGATCTCGCGACGATAGAGAGTGCGTCGCAAATATGTCCGGTCTCATAGCCCGCCGTGCTGACGCGCCCTTCCCAGTCGGGGCCCCGGATGGGCACCGCTCACGAGAAATGGGTGAATAGCACACACCAGCAGTGATTTACTGTCAAGGCGACTCTACCATGCCTCGTACTTAGGTGTCTCGATTGGAACGTCCCGCATAGCCTTGGGACGCTTAGCCGAGGACAAAGCCATCCGAGATCGTTAGGCTGGGCCGCCGAACAGGCCTGGCATCTGGCCGTGCAGACGACCACACGGCCGTGATGGGTAGGAAGCAGGCGGCATTCGCTAGCTATTATCGTGTCGGCGAGCGCGAGGAGAGTGGGATGAGCCAACGGACCACCAAGCCGATCAAACTCGCTTTGCAAGGCGGCGGTTCCCACGGCGCCTTCACGTGGGGCGTGCTCGACCGGCTGCTCGAGGACGAGCGGCTTCACATCGCCGCGGTCAGCGGCACCAGCGCCGGCGCGATGAACGCCGTCGCGCTGGCCGCCGGGATGGCGCGCGGCGGCCCGGCCGAAGCGCGCAAATGTCTCGAGAAATTCTGGTCGGCCACGAGCGCCGCGGCGCAATACAGCCCTGTCCGACGATCCCTTTTCGACATCTTCATGGGAAATTGGAGCCTCGACGCATCGCCGAGCTATATTTTTATGGACCATCTGTCGCGCGTGTTTTCGCCGTACGACCTCAACCCGCTCAATTTCAATCCGCTGCGCGACATCGTGGCCGCAAGCGTCGACTTCGACCACGTGAACGATCCGGGCGGTTTGAAATTGTTTTTGACCGCAACCAACGTCCGCACCGGCCGGCCGAAGATCTTCCGGCAGCCCGCCATCCGACTCGACAGTGTAATGGCGTCGGCTTGCCTGCCGTTTCTTTTCAAAGCTGTGGAAATCGACGGCGAGGCGTATTGGGACGGCGGCTATATGGGCAATCCGGCACTGTTTCCCCTGGTTGACGAATGCGACGCCGGCGACATCGTCGTGATCCAGATCAACCCGTTTTACCGCCCGGATATTCCGCAGTCGGCCCGCGACATCCAGAACCGGCTGAACGAAATCACATTCAATACGAGCCTGCTAAAGGAGCTGCGTTCGCTCGCGTTCCTGTGGGAAATCATCCACTACGAGGACCTCGAGCGTGAGCGCTTCCGTGACGTGCACGTCCACGCCATCCATGACGAGAAAACGATGCTCGCGCTCGGCGTGTCCAGCAAGCTCAATGCCGAATGGGCGTTCCTTACCCACCTGCGGGATCGCGGCCGAGAAGCCGCGCAGGACTGGCTGGCGCGGCATTACGAGGACATCGGCACCCGCAATACGCTAGACCTGTCGTGGATTTTCGAAGAGAGCCTAAGGCCAGCGCATCTGCCAGAAGGGGCCGAACGCGGATCCGCCATCAAGGAGGCCGCCCAATTGCGTGCAGCAGCGGAATCCTAGCGGCGCCATGGGCTTGTTCGGTATCCTCCTCGGCCTCGCGCTGCTCATTTGGCTGGCGTATCGAGGCTGGAGCATCCTGCTGCTTGCCCCCGCGGCAGCACTGATCGCCGCAGCCTTTGCCGGAGGACCGCTGCTCGCCTACTGGACGCAGACGTTCATGGACAGCGCCTCGCGCTTTGTCGCGCAATTTTTCCCGCTGTTCCTGCTCGGGGCGCTGTTTGGCAAGCTGATGGAGGATAGCGGCTCCGTCACGGCGATTGCCGAGTTCATGAGCCGCCAACTGGGGCCGCAGCGCGCTGTATTGACTGTTGTATTGGCCGGCGCCCTCGTCACCTATGGCGGGGTCAGCCTGTTCGTCGCATTTTTCGTGCTCGTGCCGATGGCGCAGGCGCTGTTCCGCTCCGCCGGCATCCCCAATCGATTGATTCCCGCGGCAATCGCTTTGGGCACCTCCACCTTCACGATGTCCGCCTTGCCCGGAACCCCGGCGATCCAGAATGCAATCCCAATACCGTTCTTCGGCACGACGCCGCTGGCCGCGCCCGGTCTGGGCACCATCGGGTCTGCGATCATGATCGCTTTCGGTCTCTGGTGGCTGAGACATGCCGCCGCTCGCCGCAGCAGTGCGGACAATGGCCGGTCACCGGCTGTGACCGTCGATCTGGCGGTCGGCGACGAGACCGTCCGCCAGCGCGCGACCACTGCCCGCGAGTTCGATCCGCCGGAAGTTCGCCGCGGCCAGCCGAGCCGCGTGCCACCGCCGATCGTTCTGGCTGGTCTGCCGCTCCTCGTTGTCGTGAGCGTCAATGTTTTGATGACACTGGTGGTGCTGCCGCGTCTCGACGTTTCGTTTCTCGCCGAGGAGCGCTTTGGCGCGACTTCGCTCTCTGCCGTCGGCGGCGTGTGGTCGGTGGTGACGGCGCTATTCGCGGCAATCGTCACTGTGATCGCTGTCAACTGGCGGCGGCTTCCGGCTCTGCGTAATACCATGGATGCCGGCGCCAATGCCTCTGTGCTGCCAGTGCTGAGTGTCGCAAGCCTGGTCGGGTTCGGCGCAGTGGTTGCTGCAGTGCCGGCGTTTGCCATCGTGCGGGATTGGGTGCTGTCGATCGAAGGCGGTCCGCTCGTCTCGCTCGCCGTCGCGACCAACCTGCTCGCCGCGCTGACCGGTTCCGCTTCGGGCGGGCTGACGATTGCGCTCGACGCGCTGGGTGGAACCTACATGCGACTTGCCGCCGAGCACGGCATCGATCCGGCGCTATTGCACCGCATAGCCGTAATGAGTGCTGGCACACTCGACAGTTTGCCGCAGAACGGCGCCGTCGTGACCCTTCTCGCCGTTTGCGGCTCGACGCATCGCGAGAGCTATTTCGACATCGTCATGGCCGCCATTGCCGGCCCGATCATCGCACTCGCCGCGGTGATCGCGCTCGGTTCGGTGTTCGGCTCGTTCTGAGCTTGCCACGCTGGCTACGATGATGGCACCTGTCCGCATTCAACTGATTCGCGATCGCTTTAATATGCAAGGAGAAGGACACTCATGACATTAAAGGGATGTACAGTTGCGGCAGGGCTGATGTTGCTTGCACCCTCTGCGCCTTATGCCGCGACGGAAGCGAATTTCGCCGTCAGAACGACGGGTGACCTGGTTGAGCTTTGCACCGCAACCCCTGAAAGCGCGATCAGCACCGCTGCCGCCAATTTCTGCGAAGGCTTTGCGGAGGGTGCGGTTGCGGTGGAAATACAGGACATGGCCGGAGTTCGCGGCCCGAAACTCTTCTGCCTGCCGAATCCTCCACCCACTCGCAACGAAGCGCTACGCGAGTTCGTCAACTGGGCACGCTCGTCGCCCGATCGTCTGGCTCAATCGTCTTCCGACGGGTTGTTTCGGTTTCTGAGCGAACGCTACCCCTGCCCGCCATCCCGCTGATCAACCGTTCTGGGGAACGTCATGAAAAAGTTACTGTGGCTAGCGGCCGTCGCCGTGCCGTTAACTGCCTGCGCCGATATGACCCCAACACAGCAACGCGCGCTGACCGGCACGGCGATCGGCGCAGGCGGCGGCGCGGTAATTGGCGCGATCGGCGGGAACGCCGGCCTCGGTGCGGCCGCCGGGGCGGGCGCGGGGCTGCTCGGAGGGCTTCTCGTCGACCGGTCCCGGCAAGCTCAGGACAACGCCTTCCGGCAAGGTTTCGCGGCTGGACAACAGAGTCGATGAGAGACTGGTTGCCGCCGGCGCCTTGAAAGGCGCCCTCAGTAGCACAGCCTCATCTGCCAGCCGCCGCCGACGGAACGGATCGCGCTCCCTTATCGCGCTTTCCAGCTACCAGGGATCCAACCCAGCTACCGAATCGAGGACGGAAAAAAGGTGAAGGTCGCCGAGACGACCCGCTTCTATTGTTATATCGTCTGCGATCTCGACAGCGAAACCATACAACAAATGGTCGAGGAGAATATGTTCAGGCCGTTGTTTGATGGCTAGGATGGTTACTCGCTTTACAATCCCTCCGTTCGCGCGTATATCGAGCTAGTTCCTTTTGAGCGAATTCTTAGGGATGCCCGCCGCAATCACCGCGCCTTCTTCGAGCGCGCTGGCCTTTTATCCTAATTACGTTGCGTGTTCGCGAGCTACATGGCGGAATTGCCTAGCCGGTAAGCCAAGCGTCTTTTCTACGCCATTGCCAGCCTGAGAGTGGAGACAGCTGCTGACGTCAACCTTCATGGACTACGCGATTCCGCGCTCCGACACGCTGCCCTACCTGGTCACGACGCTCAGCGAAGTGCCGTCACCGTCCAATCGGCTCGGTGCGCGTTCCGGTGGCGAGGGTGGGACGACGCCCGCCTTGGCTGCGGTGATCAATGCTATCGTCGACGCGCTCGCCGAGTTGGGAGCGCGTTATGTCGAGATGCCCGCGACGCCCGAGCGGATATGGCGGGCGCTTCGTGCAGTAGCCGCGAGAAAAATTTAGGGCCCAAAGTCACCAATGTCATTAAGGCGCGCTTTCACAGCGCCAGCGCCGCTTCGCAGTGCGCGTATGCGCTCGGACAGGAACACTCTCCCGGCCCGTATCCGCAACTGGCGCAAGCGAATGCGATGGGTGTGGTGCAGGCTGAAAGCAGCACCCAGCGCGATGCGGGTCGCCGTGATTGTCGTAGCCGTCCTGGTCGTCTTTTCCCTAACGAACCTTGTTTATCATGTGCTGCACAAGCCGACGGAGCTATTTTCTCCCGTGAACAGCGGGTTCAATAAAACACCCGTTGAAACCTGGCGCCAATATGCGCCACTCTTTCGGGAGTACTCCACTGCGTCCATCTCACCCGAGCTGCTGGCCGCGCTGGCCCAGATCGAAAGCGCCAGCAATCCGCTCGCGAGCACCTATTGGCGTTGGCGTCTGACCTGGAATCTGTTCGCGGTTTACCAGCCTGCGTCAAGCGGCGTCGGCATGTACCAGATGACCGACGCGGCCTTCGCGGAGGCGCAACGTTATTGCATTCTCCACCATGCCGTCGTTGAGAATGGCTGCGCGTCCAATGGCCTCTATTCTCGGGTCGTGCCAAGTCACGCCATTGAGCTTACTGCGGTCTTTTTGGACCGCAACATCACGGAGATCCTCGGGCATCGGCGAACTGCCACCGTTAGCACGCGGCGGAAGGAGCAGCTGGCCGCGGTAATTCATCTCTGCGGCGCAGGTCCGGCGAAGGCGTTCGCGCGTCGCGGCTTCCATTTGCTGCTCAGCGAGCGCTGCGGCGATCACGACGTCGCGGCATATCTCGCCCAGATCATGGCGATGAAGCTAAAATTCCTGCGGCTCGCCGCCGAAAGTTAGAGCCCGATAAAAGACCGGAGCGGCCACGACCTGGGACGGGCGCCTCGCAAATGGCTGCCGGCGCGAAGCCGTCGATGGCGTGGGCAGCGTAAGTGGCAGGCGCCTCGGTTGACTTCAGTCCTTGACTCACTCACGGGGTAGCGTCGGAAGCAGTCGTTAGGCTGGTCGCGATCGTGGGGGTGAGGTGAGGTCGACCCTTTCCGGACAGAGTGATTAGCAGCGAGGCGACGCCTAGCGCCCGCGCAGCGCTACTGCGCCTTGCGAGGGCTGACTGCGATGGGTCGAAGGACCGGAGCAAGATCATGGTGTTGCGACGCGCCACTGGCTTCCCGAGCGCGATCGTCTGCATTGCCCGCTGCAGGGCGTGCAGCGGCCAGCTCGACTGCATGGCCGTGCGGCGTGTTGAGGTAGGCGCCGCGCCATTCCTCCTTACGTCGCAGCTGGTCGCCTGGGTTGGCAATGCCCAGTGCGGCGACGATCCGCTCAAGCGCGGCGAGGAATTGCCGATGATAGGCAGCATCCGGATCCTCGCCGGGTTGCTGCGGACAGGCGGCGATCTCCGCGCCTAGAACCTGCACCCACTCGTCCCACTCGAACCGGCCTTGACGGTGCAGCAACACGACCATGGCGAACGCCTTCGCCTGCCAGGGCTCGCGAAAGGTCGGCGCGCCGGAATCGCCCAGCGAAGTCATCGCGGTGGTCTGGCTCAACGGCCTCTCCGCTCAGAGGGCGAGGTCGAGATAGTCATCCCAGAGGTCGAGGCGGAGCGTATCGCGCTCGGCCGCATGACCGCCCCACAACTCCCTCGCGGTGAAGCGCACGCTGTACACGTGCTGCGGCTTGGCGCCCTGGTTGTGCGCCGAGGTGTCGGGAAATACGAACACGCCGTGGTCACGCTCGATGA
>Ga0126378_10003427_pt1 | contig 11986 bp, 9 predicted proteins | sample PanSoiMetPlot_23_FD_92587 | JGI IMG/M metagenome (GOLD analysis project Ga0126378, IMG submission 92587) | Tropical forest soil microbial communities from Panama - MetaG Plot_23 | ecosystem: Environmental > Terrestrial > Soil > Tropical forest > Bulk soil | place: Panama | collected 2016-02-17
ATCGTGCCACCGCACTTACTGTCATCTCACCAATTGGTCTGAGCGGGACATCGAGTTGAAGAGCTACCGTCTAGCCGCCGGGTGGGCGCGGCCGCCGGCATCCCACCAGAAGTCTCCCCGCCGGTCAGGCGCCTGAAACAGCCGCGGTCCAGTTGGTCCGGCTCTAGTCCGAATGGATGACTACCCAGCGGTTCGTAACGCGAGTTGTGTTCTGCTTCAATTTTGCAGGCACGCTTCCGACCTACGGACCAGAGGGCCATGGAATGAAGCTGGATGAAATCGATCTCACCAACCTCGATTTTTTTGTTCACGGCGATCCGCAGGCGGCGTTCCGCTTGCTGCGGGCGGAGGCTCCGGTCTACTGGCACGAGCGAAAACCCGGCCAGGGGTTCTGGGCGGTGTCCAGCTACGAAGACGCGCTCAAGGTTTACCACGATCCAATGACTTTCAGCTCCGAACGCGGCATTTCTCTGCAGTTTAACCAGGGCGGGACCGAAAACGGTGGGGCCGGCTTCGGCATGATGATGATCACGACCGACCCGCCCCGCCACAGCCGGGTCAGACAGGTAGTCAACCGCCGCTTCACGCCCCGCGCGGTCAGCGTGTACGAACCGCACATTCGGAAGATCTCCGCCGCGATCCTCGACGCGATTATCGAGAAGGGCGAATGCGATTTCGTGGTCGACATCGCTGCGAAACTTCCCACCGCTGTCACCTGCGAGATGATGGGAATTCCGCGCGAGTATTGGAACATGATGTTCGAACTAACCAACATGTCGATCGGTACGGAGGATCCGGAGTATCAACAGGGCCGCACGGCTCGAGAGACCGGAGAGGCGGCACAGGCGCAGGTCTTCAGCTACTTTTCGCAACTGATCGCAGACCGCAAGAAGAATCCCGGTGACGACCTCGTGAGTGCGTTCGTGCACGGCGAAATCGACGGGGGGAAGTTCGATGAGATGGAAGTACTGTTCAACTGCTTCCTGCTCATCGTCGCCGGGCAGGAGACGACTCGTAACGCCACCTCGGGCGGAATGCTCGCGCTGATCGAGAATCCCGGTGCGGCGGCGCGGCTGAAGGCCGACCCCTCGATAATCGACGCGGCCATCGAGGAAATCCTTCGCTATACCACGCCGGTGACCCACATCCTGCGGGTCGCTCGAAACGATAATGAGCTGTGCAGGAACCGGATTCGCGCCGGCGATCGCGTGGTGAACTGGAATATCTCGGCAAACCGCGACGAGGCGGCATTTACGCGACCCGACTCGTTCGACCTCACCCGTAGTCCGAACGATCATCTGGCCTTCGGCCACGGCGAGCACTTTTGTTTGGGAGCCAACCTCGCGCGCCTGGAGCTGCGGGTGATCCTCGACGAAGTGATGGGGCGGATTCCGGACCTCGAATTGGCCGGCCCGATCGAGCGGCTGCGCTCGAACTTTGTGGCCGGCATCAAGCACATGCCGGTGCGATTCACGCCAAGGCGCGCGACCGCAGGTGAAGCCGCTCGGGCGTGAGCCGGGGCTCCCCCCGAGAATTTGCTGCTCATTGAAACCTCGTTGACCTGAGGGTACCCCCTCTAGCCACTTCGCTTGCCAGTCCTCCGTGAGATGCTTGGCGAAGCGAGAATCGACGGAAGCGGACCTGCTTTAGCGCAAAGTCTTTTGGATGGGCCCTGCCCAGCGGCCGAAGATCGCATCTGACAGGAGCTCGAGCTCGGGGACATGACCCGCGGCTGCGCCGATCATTTCGGCGGCAGAGATCCTTTCTTTGTCTAGTTCGCGCGGCCACTCCGCGGCCATGGCAGCTACCGATTCGGGGCTCACTTCAATATGGAATTGCAGTCCGTATATGCTGTTGCCGTAGCGGAACGCCTGGCAGGGTGTCTTCTCGGATGAGGCAAGCGAGACCGCGCCTGCGGGCAACTCGAAGATATCGCCGTGCCAGTGGAACGGAGTGATGGTGGGAGCTACCCCGCGCCACAAACGGTCCTCCAAGGCGGCGTCGGACAAAGTCACGGGATACCATCCAATTTCCTTTCCGGCCGGATTGCGTGTGACTTTTGCACCGAGTGCAGCCGCCACTATTTGGGCACCGAGACAGACCCCGAGCACTGGCAGCTCCTCCGTGACGGCTTGCTCGATCAACCGCATCTCGTCGCGCAGGAAGAGGTACTGATCTGCTTGATAGACGGCCATTGGCCCACCCATCACGATTAGACCACCCGCGCCCTTCATCTCCTTGGGAACCGGGTGCCCTTCGTGGGTGCGAATGTACTGCCACGCGAGGGCCGCGCCTTCGAGCGCCCCGGCAATCGTGCCGAGATTTTCGACCTGATGATGCTGGAGCACGTAGACTTTGGCCATCGATTCAGACCGTGTCGTTTTTTGGTGGCTGGATCAAGTTGGGAAACCAAGCGCGATTTCTGGTGGGCCTTTTCGCTTGACCCATGGCCGGCGACTGCATGGGGACCGGATTCGTGAGTGGAGAACCCCAGTTTCCGGGCTGGTAGAGAACCCTCAGCGCGATGCCCGCCGTCGTTTTCGTGCCGCGTTTCGTAGAATCTTATCACGCTCGGACCCGTGCACGACAAAAAACGGGGGTCACAGGAGCGTGCCGGTGCGGGTGCGGCCCAGATGCTTGTAGGCGCGGTCGGTTGCGGCGCGGCCGCGCGGGGTCCTCATCAGGAAACCCTCCTGGAGGAGAAACGGTTCGTGGACTTCCTCAATGGTATCGGGCTCTTCGCCGATAGCCGCGGCCAGTGTATCCACTCCCACCGGACCACCGCCGAATTTGTCGATCACCGCGCTCAGGATGGCGCGGTCCATCTTGTCGAAACCGGCCGTATCGATCTCGAGCAACTCCAGAGCGCCGAGTGCGACTTCCCTTGTCACGGTCGGTGCTTCATTGACTTGTGCGAAGTCGCGCACGCGCCGGAGCAGCCGATTCGCAATGCGCGGAGTGCCGCGCGATCGCGCGGCCAGTTCTCGTGCGCCCCCGTCGTCCATTGATACCTTGAGTAAACTCGCTGACCGTCGCACCACCTCACCCAACTCTTCGTGGGTATAAAAATCCAGATGAAAGTGTTGTCCGAAGCGATCGCGAAGCGGAGCACTCAACAGACCCGAGCGCGTGGTGGCGCCGACCAAGGTGAACGGGTTCACCGCGAGCTTCATGGTACGTGCACCCATCCCCTCCCCCACCACGATATGGAACTCATAGTCTTCCATCGCGGAGTACAAACGCTCTTCGACCGGGCGCTGGAGGCGATGAATCTCGTCGATAAACAGAACGTCGCCTTCCTCAAGGTTGTTTACGATCGCGGCCAGATCGGCCGCGCGTTCCACGGCAGGACCTGAAGTGACATGGACACTGACCCCAAGCTCACGCGCGATTATGTGCGCGAGCGAGGTCTTGCCGAGTCCCGGAGGTCCCGCGAACAGAACGTGATCGAGTACATCACCGCGCTGGCGCGCGGCGGCGATCGACATGCTGAGCACGCGCTTGGTGCGCGCCTGTCCAACAAATTCGTCGAGCGACTGCGGGCGCAGCGATTGATCGAAGCGCCGATCTTCCTCGATCTCGGTCGGCGCCGCCGCGGGTCTGGGGGCACGCTCCGAGCCTGCCTTAGGGTGTTTACTTTTCACCAAACAGTACCGCCAATGACCTTCGTACTACGACTTCCAGTTCCGGCGATCCATCCTTAGCGGCTTCGAGCACCGAATCTACCGTGCGCTTAGCCTCTGCCGGCCTGACTCCGAGATTTACCAGGGCCGAGATAGCGTCGTCACCGGTGGTCGGCGCTGCACCAGCCGGCTTTGAGGTGCGTGGCGCGCCGTTGCCATGGTCGACCACTGCGTCGCTCAGCTGCAGACCATCTACCTTGTCGCGCAGTTCCCGCACCACGCGTTCCGCCACCTTGGGTCCAACCCCTGGTACCGCGTCGATCTTCTCAACGTCCTCGCGCCGGATCGCGGCGACGAGTTCATCGGGTTCGAGCACCGAGAGAATCGCGAGCGCGAGCTTGGGCCCCACGTGCTGCACCGAGAGAAGCAAATCGAACGCGCGCTTTTCGGTCGGCGTGGAAAAACCGTACAGGGTAATGGCATCTTCGCGGACTACTTGGCGAATCTCCAGAGCGACCGCGTCTCCGAGTGCGGGCAAACGGTAGAAGGTGCTCAGAGGAACGAAGATTTCGTAGCCGACCCCGGCGGTCGCAATCACAATTCGCGCCGGCGCCCGGACTTCAAGTGTTCCTTTAATAGTGGCGATCATCGCTACCGCCGTGCCGCGCGGGTCCGCCGCTCCACCCCGTTCCGCAGCCGCGCGGTCTTGGCCCGGCTAAGATGACACACCGCCAGGGCGAGTGCGTCGGCCGCATCGCTGGCCAGTTCGGTGGCGGAACCCAAACCCAGAGTCCGACGCACCATGTACGCGATTTGTTCTTTGCCGGCGTGTCCGAACGCTGCGACGGCAAGTTTTACGGTGTTTGGAGGATATTCATACAGAGGAAGTTCCCGCTCGGCCGCGGCGAGCATGGCGATCGCGCGCGCCTCCCCGATCCGAAATGCGCTCTGCACGTTGCGCGCCACGAAGTTGCGCTCCAGACTGAGCGCACCTGGCGCGAACTCGTCTACGATGGCGAGCAGTCTTGCGTGAATGGTGCGCAACCGTTCGGTCATCGGTTCGCCCGGACGGGAGCGAATGGTTCCGGCTGCTACATAACGGAAATTGCCCGGTGCGCCTTCTACGATTCCGAATCCAGTTACCGCGCTCCCGGGGTCGACCCCGAGCACCCGCATCTTCCACCTCCGCCAACCCCGCCCACGCGACGGCTGAAATCACGCGGCGGAGATATGAGCCATCTCCTCGTCGCTGATATCAAAGTTGGCAGACACGCTCTGAACATCGTCGTGGTCTTCCAATTCTTCGATCAGTTTCAGCACTTGCTCAGCAGCATGGCCTGAAACTGGCACCGTGTTTTCCGGAACCAGCGAAGTCTCCGCGTGCGCGATCGCGATCCCGCTCTTCTCAATGGCATCACGCACCGACGAAAACTTGTCGGGTGTGGTCATCACGTGGAACGTATCGCTGTCACTCTGGACATCGTCGGCGCCCGCATCGAGCGCGACTTCCAGGAGTTTGTCTTCATCGGTGGCGCTTTTCTCGACCGTGATGACGCCCCGCTTCTTGAACATCCAGGCGACACAGTTCGCCTCACCGAGGTTGCCGCCGTGGCGCGAAAATATGAAACGCAGCTCGGCGACCGTGCGGTTGCGGTTGTCCGTGAATGCCTCAAGCATTATCGCGACCCCGCCCGATCCGTATCCTTCGTAGGTTACTTCGTCGAGTGATGCGCCCCCGAGTTCGCCGGTGCCTTTCTTGATCGCGCGATCGATGTTGTCGTTGGGCATCGACTGCGCCTTGGCCGCCGCGATCGCGGTTCGCAGGCGCGGGTTGGCGTTTACGTCTCCGCCTCCCAGCCGCGCGGCGATTGTGATTTCCTTGATGAGCTTGGTAAATACCTTGCCGCGCTTGGCGTCGCGCGCGGCTTTTTTATGCTTGATCGACGACCATTTGGAGTGACCTGACATGACCCTGACACCGGCGCCGCTGCGGACGGCTTTACTACCAGCGCATTATCGCAAACATCCCCGCTGGGGGGAACACGCGCGCGGGGCAATGAACCGCCGCGCGGGGGAACGGTCCGTGTTTTGAAGTCGGCGCAGGTGGCGTCTGCTATCATGAGTTGCCCATCTTCATGACCACAAAGAGGACAACGATTGCCTTTGTTCTGTTGTCGGCGGTAGCCGCCAGCTGCTTCAATCCACCCGTCGCGCAGGAGCCACCTGAGAGCAAAACCAGCGTAGTGGTTCCTCTCCCGTTTGACCTGACCTGGACGGCGGTCACCGAGGTTATCAAGCTGAACGACTACCGGATTCAGGCCCAGGATCCGAATCATGGAATCCTCGAGGTGCTCGGGCATCGGTTTAACTTGCAGGATGCCGACTGCGGCAAGATCGAGAGCATTGCGGGGACTTACGCGGCCGAGCCCGAGTCGGGCGCGACGGCGGTGTACAATTTTCAAGTAACCCCGGTCTCCAACGAATCGACCCGGGTTGGAGTGCGGGCGAGTTACGATTCGCCGCTGCGGGTGCCACTCCATCCGTACCAAGACGTGCAATGCATCTCGCGCGGGGTCGAGGAATCTCATTTGCTTCAGCAGGTACTGGCGCAAGCAAGTGTGACTCATGCGCCCACCTATCGGAAGCCGGGAGCACCCGCTCCGACACCCAGTGGCTCCACGCTTGCGCCGGGACGTCCGACCTTGCTCAAACCGGAGATGCTGCCTAAGAGCCTAAGTGAGTGACGGTGGAGTTCAGGCGACGCCGAACATCCGAAATTGCGCGGCTGGCGGTAAGAAGCGCAGCTCTGTTAAAGCACTGAAGATCCGAGCCTTGCTCAGTTCGCCCGCTCCGTACGGCCCGGAACCCGGTCCCGGCATCGCGCGCGATGCCGAAGCGGGGTCGACCGGTGGGGTTGGGCAAGCCAGCGTGGAAGGCCACTCAACCTTTCGCAAGGCGGAACCGCGGGATGTTCGGGAGGCGCGCGCCGACCACGAAAGCAGAACAAGGGTTCCGCGGACTAGGGGCGGTCGGGGACCAGGTTGGACGACGGGATTATCTCGCGACCTTTTCCTGGCGGCCACCAGTAAACGTGAATCGACGCATCGCCGCCGATGTTGCGTTCCCCGACTTCGATACGGTGTAGGCCCGCGGCAAGCTCGCGTCCGCCATCGGCGTACGTCCGATTTATCGGACCCGGATCGTTGATAACCGGGTTTCCATCGATCGAGAGCCACCCGGCGTCGTCTGCGTCGATGCTAAATCGATACATGCCCGGACGCGGAACCCGCAGACGTCCGCTCCAGATAACGACCGACGGAAATGGGAGCGCGCCCATCTGCGTGATATTGTCAAAGGAAAGTTCTCGATCAATGCGCACGACATGAGGCGCGGTGATTCCCGGTTCGTTCCCAACGAAGTATCTTCCGAGCAGGCCCGTGTCTGCTCGCAACCCCAGGGGATACCCAATCTCGGCACTGAACGGCAGCAGGAAGATCGTCGCAATTCCGATTGAGACGGCGGCCGCGCCGAGGCGGTTAGTCGCTTTCGACTCCGGAGCACCCGTCAATTCCAGCAACTCGGTGGCACCTACGATCCACAGGATTCCGAGCGGAACTAGTTGCACGGGGCCAGGCCAGCGCAGTAGTTTCCCAAGATTGAACGCGACCGAATCGCCGACAATCATGTCGCCGCCGAAGTAGGCGTCGCGATTGGTGCCAAAATCGCCGCGCATAAACTGTTGTAACGCGAAATCGCGTACCGGATTGTTGTACTCATATGGAAAATGCGGATTGGTCGCCGTCGCCAGCAACATGATGAACGCTGACAACGCACCCAGCGCCGCCAGGAGCCAGTTAGCCGCGGCTGGTAAAAACGCCAGGGTCAGGACCATGAACGGAATCGCCGCGACGATCTGACGCGGGCCGGTCGCGGTCCCTCCGCCCCAGGAGACAATCGACGCGCCGTACGACGCGTTGAACAAGATCAGCCCCACGAAGGAAGCGACCGTGACGATCCATTCGGCACGGAGTTCGCGACGCTTGAAGAAATAACCGGCGGCCGGCACCACCAGGAGCAGCACCGGGTTGCAAAAGAAGAGCCCGCGCTGCGGATCGATGAGAATGTTCCAGAGGATGTTGATCTTCGGATAGGTGAGGCCGACGAATCCGACCGCCTGCTCCGGAAACCGCTCATTTCCGGGCATTTTGAATGCCTGGTAGCTGAAGAAGAGCGGACTGCCGAAGGCGCCCCAGTTGTAGCCGAACATGATAAGCGCCGGGATTGCGGCGCCAATTGAGAACGCGGCGATGGGATGAGCGCGGCGCAGCCGGTAGAGCGCATAGAGGCCAATTGTCGCGGCGACCAGAAACACCGGATAGTCGTTGAGGACGGCAAGGCCGGCCAGTAGCCCCGCCCAGAATGATCGCGATGGCGATGAATCTTTCCCGCTGGTCGCCACCAGGTAGAAGCTGATGAATGCGAATGCCCCCGCAAACGGTTCGCCTGTCATCTCGGTGGCATACGGAAAGACAATCGTCCCGAACGCCAAGAGCACAGCCACTGCCGCCGCCCGCCCCTCGGAGGCGCCGAAAAATCGCGCGAAACGGTACATCACTACGCAGAGAGCTGAAATCAGCGCGCCGATGGTGAACACGATCGTCAGGTAGGTGACCAGCGCCCAGTACAGTGGCTCGTTGCGCGACATCAGGGGCAGGAGCAGCGCCCGGATCAGGACCCACGGCAGCAGACAGATAAGCGATGTGCCGGGGGCTTTTACGGAATAGATATGGTTGCCGAAATTGATGATGTCGGCGGTGTTGTATCCGCAGAAGCCGTCGATCCATAAGGTGGCACGCTCCAGGATGGCGCGCATCAAATCGAACCTGGCGGCAGTGCTCTGGTCGGACCCCTGATAGAAATAGGCATAACTGAGAAACGGGACCGTGAAGAGAGCGGCCTCGATGCGGCGCTGGTGCGCGGAGGCAGGTTTCATCGCCGGGCTCTGGCTTTTGGCTTCTCCCTGACCTTGCGCGCTGCGGTCTGGGCGACCGCCGGGGCAGGCTCTTCGCTCCCGAACAGGCGCCATCCGTAGTAGGCCACCAGCGCGAGCACCACGAACGTTGCCCAGAGCGTGACGGGGTGCCCGACTGGCTGGGGCTGAGAGGCTTTGCGAATCGCCGCTAAATCATAGACCGGGGTCGCTCCCGGTGGTGGTGAGGTGACCCTCTCGGCGTGGACGTTGCGGAAAAATGCCCGGCCGGTGTTAAGGCTTCCGTACCCGCCGACCCGAAGAGCCACCTCAACATCAGCGCCGCTCGCACCGACTTGAAGGTAGAAACCAACGGTCTGCCATCCGGTCGTCCCGCGGATGTCCGGAGACATCGCACCATCTTCCATTATTGAGATGGTCGCGCCGGTCTCCTTGGTACCGACGTTTTCGGTGCGCACTCCCGCGCTGAAGCGGTACCACCCGCGCGTAAGCGTCAGTGATTGCATCCACCGCGCGTCATTGGGTTTGATGGCGTTGACCTCGAGCTGGCCAGGCGATTCGTTTTGCGGATGAATCCAGGTGTACGCGAAAGCGGCAGGTTCGTTGACCCACGCCTCGGTGCGCCAATCGTCGGGCTGTTGCTCAGAGCCCTTGGTGAGATCGCCGTTAAGTAAGAGGTTGGCCTCTGTGGCGGCGCGCGCCGAAAGCGCCGTCGCGATCATCAGGATCGCTGCGGCACACGCCACCAGGGCATAGCAGGTCCCGCGCTCGCGCCTCATCGTGTCAGATCCAGTCTCTGAGTCCCGGGCCCTGAAGCCACATGCGCGCGTAATACCCTTCACGATTGATTGGCATGCCCGTCCAGATCGGAAAGTAGTAAATGAACAAGACCACCGCCGTCGCGCAGAAGACTGCGCATACGTACTGCCCCGCATAGGGGCCCCGCAACAGATAAAAGTACGCCGCCATCATCGCCATGAACAAAACCGCGCCCCACAACGGCCCAATTCCCAGGATCAAAACCGGAGCGATAGTCAGGAGCAAGGCAAGATGCTCCCACGGCTCGGCCGCTCCGGCCCAGCACTGCTGCAAAATCCAAGCGAGCGCGACGTAGGCCAGATAAATGGACGCCAGGTAGTGGTAGAGGAACAGGGTGCGGCCGATCCAAATCCAGATGACGACGTAGCCAAGATAGCCGATGACCAGAAACGATCGTTCGAGCTGGGGTCGCTCGCAGGCGCGTACCGCGCTTATGGTTATCGCGGTGAGACCGCCCCACCAGAGGACGGGATTTCCGCCACCCCAGATCGTCGAGACCTTTCCGGTCTTCGGAAAATTCTGCCAGTAGGCGATGGGCCGCAGCATCAGCGGCCAGCTCCACCAGGGCGAGGAATAGGGATGGGTCGCGGACGCGACGCTGCCCTCGTACCAGACGATCTCCTTGTAATAGTTGAGCAGGTCTTCGATACCCGCCCACCAGCCCAGAAAGAAATGCGGTAGGAACACCCCGATGTAAGCAATGGATGCAACCGCACCCACCAGCAGCACCGCGCCGATTGCTCTCCGATCGCGGCGCGCCCGCGCGGGCTCGCGCATCAGCACCCAGACCATGAACCCGACCACCAGCAGGAAGGTAACCGCCGGGATGTACAACTTGCTCGCCACGCAAAGTCCCAGCGCCAGGCCGATCCACGGCAAAACCCTCCGGCGGCCGGCACTGCCCGGCGTTTGCACAAACTTGAAAAACAGCAGATAGGAAATCGCGGCAGACGTCAGATATGCGATGTCGATGACCCCGACGCGCGAATCCACCAGGAACATTCCGTCAAGCAAGACCATCGCACCCGCAAACAGCGCAACCAGGCGGGAATTGGTCATGCGCCGACCGAGCAGATAAGTCACCCCGATCAGGATGGTGCCCAGCAGCGCATTGCCCACGCGCCAGCTCCACGGGTGGTCGCCGAAGAGCCAAATGCCGGCGGTAATTACCAGTTTGTCGAGCGGAGGGTGGGGATCGAGGAAGTACTCTCCATGAAGGTAGTGACGCGCTTGGTTCGCCACGAAATGAATTTCGTCGAAGACAATTTCATTCGGGTGTCCGAGGTGCCAGAAACGCGTCAGCGCGCCGAAAAGCAGCAACGACACGACCGCGACACTATCGGTCGCGTTCCATGGCAACGGCGCCGGCCTTTTCTCGGGGGGCAGGTCCGCAGGCCGCTCTGGAAAGAGCGTCCTGGCGAACTCCGCCAAATTGAACCTACTTGGCGAAGCCCCTTCCAGTCGCGCAACCCCATAGTAGACCGCCAGCCCCAACAGCACCACGTTAATCGCCGACGCCACCATCGCGAGAAAATCACGCGAGTCGAGGAACACGATGGTCTGGAGCACGTGCAAGATATAGGCGAGGTTAAACAGGCAGGTCAGACTGAGAATTCCGAACAGCGCCAGCATCTCGGTCGATTCGAGGGCTAGTGGAATCGCAAATACCAGAGCCGGAAACAGGTAGCGTTCGTGCATGCGGGGCGCGACCATAAAAAACCCAAAAATCGTGATGAAGGCCGCGTACATCAGAGTGGTGCGGGTTCGTTTGTGCCACAGAACCGCGGCGATGAACGCATAAAGCGGGACGAGCAAACTCATCCCGAGCCCAAAGTACGAAACGCCCAGCACGGTGCCGTCGTCGGGCTGGCGCAATCCACCGAGAAGCGCCATCAGGTTGAAAGCGTTGACCGAAGTCTCATGATAGTAGGCCGCGGTCGACGTATAGAGCTCGATGATCCAATTCCACGGATGCCCGAGCTGGAACGGCGCGATGCCGATTATGAAAACGCCGATGGCGACGATTGCGCATCGCAGCCAACGGGTAACTTCGCTTTCCAGCATCGTCCACCATCCCAGCACCGGCACCAGCATCAAGCCTTGGGGCTTGATAAGCACCGAGATGGCGGCAAGTGCCCAGCAGAGGTCGTATTGTTCATCGAGCAAGGCGACCAGGCTCAGCAGCATCGTGAAACTCAACACGGAGTCACTCTGGCCCCACACGACCGTATCGAAGAGGAAGGCCGGGTTTAGAGCGACCATCATCGCGCCGGCAAAAGCCACCACGGCTGCGCTGCTGCGCCGAATCCACGAAAACATGGCGAGTGCAAGGAAGAAGTCGGCAAGGATCGCAGGACTCTCGGCGATCACGCGCAGCGTCTCGCCGGATGCGTTGACTAATTTGGCAAGCAGCCCGGCGACCCACAGTCCGTAGAGGTAGCCGGGCGGATAGTCGAGAAAGTAGCCGGTTTGATAGGTATGCGCGGGCCCTTGCGTCGCGATCTGGAGGGCCCATGCCTGGTAGCTGCCAACGTCCGCGCCGAAACCTGGAAAA